>Ga0316209_1000030_pt1 | contig 348703 bp, 308 predicted proteins | sample 6monopyrite_MG_FD_204945 | JGI IMG/M metagenome (GOLD analysis project Ga0316209, IMG submission 204945) | Microbial mat bacterial communities from mineral coupon in-situ incubated in ocean water Damariscotta River, Maine, United States -... | ecosystem: Environmental > Aquatic > Marine >... | reverse complement strand
TTGCTAACCTTTGCCGGGAACCGGTAAGCCCATCCTGCTTCAACTAAAACGCGCCGGGCATGTTGATTGCCGGTTTTGGTAATCGCCCCTTTTTTCTTCTTGTCGCCACTGGAGTGCTCAGAGGGTGTTAGCCCCAAAAAGCTCATGAGTTGTTTGGGATTATCAAACCGGATTAAATCCCCCAGTTCAGCCATAATGGTAACGGCCACCACCATTCTGACACCACGCAGCGCCATGAGACACTCAACGACAGGGGATAAGCGCCACTGTTTTGTGTGATACAGAATCTCTTTGTCCAGGCGTTTAACCCGCTCATTCCCTTCAGTCACAGAATTGACATATTCCTGAAAAACTATTTTTTGAGCGGGGAATGGCATGTTGATGTCTTCTGCCAACCAGCGCAGGTGTTTTTCTGACCAATTAGCGGTGCCGTTGAAGCGGATGTTGTGACGCAGCAGAAAGGGTTTTAAGCGCTGCTTTGCACTTTTAAGTACCAGAACAGCATCTTCTCTGGCACGACTCAAATCGCGTATGGCTTCATCTTCAGCATCGGGGACATAAACGGCGGTCAGATCCCCGGAGCGTAGCAGTCGCGTTAGATTATCGGCATCACGCTTATCGGTTTTCACCTTGTCGCCGGGTTTTTTGGGAATAAGTGAGGGTGCAACGACAATGCATTGATGTCCCTGAGAAGTAATATAGCGATAGAGTTCATATCCACAAGGACCCGCTTCATAACAGAAAAATAAGTCTTTACCGGTTGAAACCAGCTTGCGTAACATTTTTTTAACATCATTCAGAGTGCCACCAATCGAGCCATAGCGACGGACTTCGTTTCGATCATCATCAGCTAATGAAATAACAATGGATTCCTTGTGTACGTCCATGCCGATAAAAAGTATATTGGATTGTGTCATGTCGATCTCCGAGCCTGTTAATGAATGGGTGACCCTTCATATTATGGCACTGGCTGCTTTGTAGCTAACCCACGTAGGTCGGAGGTCGGCTCCCTTTCGGGGAAGGGGGGAATCATTATGTCTATGTGAAACAAAAAATTTAAAGAAGTAGTAAAAATGGCATTCAGTGAATTTGAAATAAAAAAATGTGAAAAGGCAATAAGTCTATTCATGGAAAAGAATCTCCCACCTTTACATGTTAGAAAAGAGCTTGACCTTGGTTCTAGAATAAAAGGTCAAAGTGTAGAGATATTTGAAATTCGACCGAGGTGGAATGATCCCAAAGAAATTGTTGAGCATCCTGTTGCCAAGGCCACATATGTAAAAACTAAAAAAGTGTGGAAAATATATTGGCAAAGAGCGGATTTAAAGTGGCATGGGTATGAGCCATATTCAGAAGCAAAAAGCATAGAAGAATTTTTGAAGGTGGTAGAGTCTGACAACAATGCATGCTTTTTTGGTTAAATCACATAACAAGGCGCTACAGCCGACTCATTTCCGCGGCGTTCGTTTGTGGCGAATGCCACAAGCCTCAGGCCGCTCCAATGGTCGGCTGAGCTAAAATGTTATGCCACAAAGGAAAATAAATATGATTAATAGATATCGCGTGCATCTTGAAACAATAGATCCAAATAATGAAGAGCAAGATATTCATTATTCAACATTAGTTGAAGCCACTGATGAGAATAAGGCCATTGAAATAGCAAAAGGTAGGCAAAGAGAAGAAAATCCTAAGTTATCTCCCGGCAAAACATGGACTTGGAGTGTCTACAAAACAAACGAGGCTACTGATTAACTACGCAATTAAAAGCGGGCACCAATTAGCTGGCACCCGCTTCAAAAAGTAAATTATCGCGGAGTAATGATTAATTTATTTTGAGAAACCTGGACACAAATAGGAAGCCCAATGACAAAGCCAGATTCTTCGAGCCATGTGCCTTTAAGTAAAATAAAAGGAGTTGTAGGGTTGCCTTTATGAGATTTGCCTTTTAAGCAATAATCACGGTGCCCCTCTCGAACCATAAGGTTACGTTCATGCATAATTTGACCCTTGTGTGTAGTATTAAAAATACCGCCACCAATAGGCCTCAATCTATGGGTGGCGAACCGTACAGGGTTGAGACTACCGCACACAAGGAAACGGCCACCCGAAGGTGCCCCATACAGCCCGCCATAAAGGGCTATATAGAAAAAAAGACGCAAACTACATTCTGTAGGCGTCTTATGCCTTGTGTGTTTCGGGGTCTCAATCCCGGCCTGATTTTTATCAGGATCATAAACTGTAATTTAATGAGCTGGGTCTGTCAACACAGTGCCAGATTTTGGCATAACGAATAAAGTTAGATCGTGAGAGCGAAGCGAGCCACGATCTGAACCGTTTGTTGGACAAGCCCGGTATTCAGGATTTCTGAGAGGCTATGAAAACAGCTTTTTGTCGGCCAGGGTGTATAGGGGGTGGCAGGATCGTCGAGTGACAGTACGGGTTTGTCATTGCCCGTTTTTACCGGCTGATATGGTATGGTGTTTTGAAAAGAAATCACCGTCCTTTCTCCTGAAGTCAGCGCGAGCAAACGTCTCCAGTGAGACTGGCCTGCATCGATCCGGAATATGATTGGTGGTTACATCATCAAGTGCTCCTGTTTTATTCAAACCGGTACCAAAGCGCGTCGAGTGATGCGTTCGATGCGCGTTTTAACGATCTGCATGGGTTTGCCACAGCAGGCGCAGCACAGTTGAGACCGTGGTTTTTTGTTTTTTCAGGAATCGCGCCGGGTCAAAGTGAAAAACCAGCGTCAGCAGACGGATCAGGGATTTGCTGTCGGGGTGCAAAAAACCGTAATTTCGGGCTCGACGGAACCCCCTGGGTAAAACATGCTGTAGAACCCGCCACAGGAAGTCAGCGCCCGAAACGGTTTTTTTCTGATACCGTTTTGACTTGCTGTCGAGATAACGGAAGGTGACCTTGCCATTTTGGCAAGACAGAATATCTTTTTCCTGAATCACCCCTCGGTACAGGTATCGCCCAGATAGACCAATGCCTTTTCGCCCCCTGTATGATTATTTAAGTGGTTCAACCGGGGCGACAACTAGCCTGACACAGGGGGACAGGGTCTGGAAACACCGATTTGAGCTGCTCACGGGCACAGATATTCTTTAAGTTGACGTTGTTGGGTGGCAGATTATACTGGCTTGTGGTATTGGATACGTGAGCCTTCAGCGTGGCACCATGTCTGACTATTTTGGTACGTCGGCGAAGCAAATCACGGGTTGCCCGCATTTCTTTTGGATAGGTATAGGCCAGTGGATTGTACCGCCTCGCATCAGTTTGGCAATTTTAAACGAATCGATACGGTCATTTTTCGCTTTCCCACCATGGATCGCCTTCATGTACAGTGCATGGCCAAGAATGAAGTCGATCGACCGGCTTTGGCAAAAGTCAGAGACCCAGTACCGGCAATGCATACACTCGACACCCACGACGATATTGCCAATATAGGGTTCGAGAAGCTTAAAGAGTTTTTCGGGGTTGGCTGAGATTTCTTTGTGTACGAGAACCTCACCGAGTTGATCGATAATGCAGACATAGAGGATTCTGGCGTGTAAATCGATACCACAGTAATAGGGACGCATGTTATTGTAAAAGTTCATTGAGCTTTCTCCTGTTATTGGTTTAGTGCCTTCCAGTTTACCCAATCAGAGTGAAGCTGGGGAGAAGGCTCAATGAGTATCAAAGCAAATGCACTCGGACGGCAAAAAGCGCCGCTCCTCGCCCCTCATCGTTCTGCTTTTTGCTGCCGGTGATGTGAAGCGTTATATTCAAAATTAGCGATTTCGAGAGGGAGAACATGGCCAAAATTAAAGATGGAAAAATAGTGGACAAAGCTGTTGATGTAAAAACATACGTATCTATTGAGCATGGTAATATCAATAAAATTACCTCGATTGTATTGCACAGAACTGATTCATCTAATGCAAGAAGTACAATTCAAGCATATACAAATGGTAAAAAATCTGGTGCTCACTTCCTAATAGATAAAGCAGGGAAAATCTACCAAACAGCAGATATGAGAAAAATATGCTGGCATGTTGGTATTTTGTTGCCAAGATGCCAGATTGAAAAGAATTTTGATCCCAAAGAACTAAAAACTATCACGGCACTAATATATGAAAAAGGCTTATCATTTGGCCGTCGTGCAAGAAACTTATCACGCCATGAAGCAGAGAAAAAATATCCACTTAGGTATCCTTTGAATAGTGACTCCATAGGGATTGAGGTTGTTGGCAAGTTTTGGCCAGCCCAAAAAACCTTTGATAAACCGACTCAACAACAACTTAAGTCCCTAAAGTGGTTGGTCGAAATAATTGCAAAAGAATATAAGATTAACATTAAAACGAATGTTTATGCTCATGGCGCAATAGCCCGAAAAGAAGTGTCTGAAGGTGCTCAGTTACTCCAATTCCTATTTTCGGGGGTGGCACCATGAGAAAATTTATTTTAATTTCATTTTTTTCTGTTGTATCAATATTAATTATTCAATCTTGTTCAATACAAAAGCAGAATGAAAATATGAAGGTAGTATCATTTGAAAAGGTAGTGGATAAAAACATACCGGGCTATGAAATATGTAAATCATTTTCTTTAGAAAAAAAGAACGTGGTTAAATACTTTACAATAGCTAAAGAAGTTGATGGGAATGAGTTTCATAGTGAAACTGCAATCCTACCTTGCAAATATAGAGGCTCAATTGATATTGATGGAGAGTTACTTCAATGGGAGGTGAACGCAGGGGGGGCAGGATATTTGTATAATAGTAAAAAAATAAATAAAAGGTATTTGTGTAAAGAAAATTGCTGCAAAAGCCTCCCAAATTTGTGTTAAAGAATATAACGAATCAGGTTAGATCGTGCGAGCCACGATCTAACCTGATTCGTTATATTTTCAGGAGTAGGTATGAGTGAGTTACTAAAAGATAAACTGCAAAAGCTAAAAAATCTTGAAAATGAGTATTTCAAAGTATTCAACAAGTGTTATCCAACCTTTTACGACGAAAGTAAAGGTGCTGTCTTTGGTCCGAGTGAGCTATATAAGATGGCAATTGAGGCTGAATACTTGTTGGCTTGCTTAGGAAGAACAGCAATTAATAGAATGAATTATCTTGGGTTTGATATGTTGTTTCCATTTAACAACCCGGTTGATTGGTTTACCTGGAAAACTTTTATTAAAGAAAACAGCATTGAGCATACGGTTTATTTCTCAATTTCTATAAGACTGGCAACTGAAATAAAGCGCATGGAGTTGCATTTGGAGAATGACGCATGGAATGAATATTGTGAATTAAGTGAGCATGAGTTCTCTGTATCTAAAAGTAGATATTCTGAGTTATTCTTTGATGAGGGTCATGAGGATAAGGAGAATTCGGAGCGCAGCAATCATGCCCAAAACGTTCAAAATATCCATATTGGAGAGATTTCATATAACAAGAAAACAGAAGAAAAAGCTGTGAGCAATCTTGATAAATTAGAAAAAGGCACATCTATTTGGTCGAATATAGCCAATGCGGCATCAACCATAGCTAAGGCAACCGGATAAAAATATAATCGGGTAGCCAAGGTTCTCTAACCCTCGCCCCCCACAACACCCTGCGTGCGGCACCAGGCGGTTCGTCAAGCATAGTGAAACTTGATCCACTGTTCTCTTACCAAGACAAGTCCTTGTTGCGCTAACCACTTGTTAGTCATTCCCGATTGCGTGGCGAGTGTTCGCGCCAGACGATACGGACCTTTAGTAAGCTAAAGGGATCAATCGTTTTTTGTAACGCTCAAATAACAGCTAGGTCCATGAAAAGCCACACCTCACCTGCAACCACGATTCATTACGCGACAAAAGGCCTGTTCATATTCAATGCGCGCTGGATGAGGCATGGGGTAAGGTATGTGTCTATTTTGAATATTATACAATATGATTGACTCCTATTGACTCTCTTATCGTTGTTGAGCGAGTTGATTGGTACTTATAAGTCGATACCGAATATTTTCGTGAGAATAAAAAATGTAAATACACTAACGATAAAAATTAAGCCGAAAAAGAACATCATATAACATAAGATGATATCCAATAGCGGTGCATTACCACGGAAGTCATATCCTCCAGTTACGTTGCGGACGAGTTCATTACGTTGACTGAAATTTTTGCAGAGAACACACCGCATATAACGCCCGGTTCGGGCAATGTCTGCCTGTATCGAAACGCCACTGGAAAGATCCATATAATTGGGAAACATGGCATCGTATTTCCGTGTTAGTCGAAAATATAAAATGGGGAGCAAAATTATACTCACCAAACCACCAATACCGCCGCCAAACGCCAACAGTAGTGTAATCCACTCTTTAACTTCAGGTGAAAGCGTCATGTCATATCACTACTTTTTTAGTTTACAGTACGCTTAAAGCGGCATCAGACAATAATTGTTTTTTCCGTTCGGAAGGCAGTGCTGTTTCGTAAACTGATATTCGTTCATAGAGCAACTCACCAACCCAGCGTCCACCTTCTGCACCGGCCAACGCACTGACACCCCCGACTATCGTAAGAATAATCAAGCCTGGGCCAAAAAAAGCGGTTATAGCACCCGCTACCACAACCCCCCAATCAACGCCCCATATTCCTCATAAGCCACTTTCTCCGCATTTCCACCAGCCTCGCGGGTCTGCTGCACTTTTTGCGCCACTCAGGTCGATGTTTCTTTGAGCGCCTCACAATGGATTTTGCTTGTCTGGAAAAAAAGCGAGTGGTTGAGACTGATGGTAGGCAGCATCTTGAGCAAGTCAGGTTGGCGTTTATAAATCAATACCAAATATCTTTGTAAGAATAAAAAATATCACTGCACTGATTAACATGAGCGAGCCGAAAAAAAGCGTCGAATAGCATAAGATGATATCGAACAGTGATGCATTACCACGGAAATCATATCCTCCCGTTATGTTACGGATGCGCTCATTGCGCTGACTGAGGTTCCTGCGAATAATGCACCACATATAGCGCCCGGCCCGGTTAATCTCCCCTTGTATTCCTATACCGTCGGTCAAATGGGCATGATCGGGAAACATAGGATCGTACTTCCGGGTTAATCGAAAGTACATAACAGGGAGCAAAATCATGCCCACCAGTCCACCAATGCCACCGCCCAAAACAAGTAAATCCCCCAACAGCGTTTTCATAGCTAATTCACTATTTTGAATTTACAGTGCGCTCATGGCGGCATCAGACAATAATTGTTTTTTCCGTTGGGGTGACATAGCCGCCTCGTAGGCTGAGATTTGATTATATAACTGCTTACCAATCTCACGACCGAGCTCTGCGCCCACCAGCGCGCCAATACCACCGGCCACTGTAAGAATGATTAATCCTGGGCCAAGAAATGCAGTGGCAAAGCTCGCGCCCAATACGCCAACCACTAATGCTCCATATTCCTCATACGCCACCTTCTCCGCATTTCCACCGCCCTCGCGGGTCTGCTGCACTTTTTGTCCAACCAGTCCTGCGTCGATGACAATCGCGCCATAGGCACTCACCCGGGCGATTTTCAGGAAGTTTTTCAGCCGCAGGGCATCCTTTGTGTTACTCAGGTCGATGCTTCTCTCGCGACCCCGCAACAGGCGCATCCCCTGCTTTGGCCCTTTTAATGGATGTAACCCGTGAGGAGTCATGCTGTGCAGTTCGCTTTTCCAGGCTTTGCTCAGTCGAGCATGGGCGGGTTCTACTTTTTTGGTTTTAACCTGATTACGTTTTGCTTTGGGTGTGTTTTCCACTGCACCAGGCTGTCGTTATACGCCTGTAGTGCCTGGAGGTATCCTTTGCCCCGGCTTCGGGAGGCGCCCAGCAGCCCACCGGCAAAGGCTTTGAGGGTGTCTTCACTGGCTGGCTATCGACAATCTCAGCCATAGAGAGGATTTCTTCACTACTGTACTTTGCCAGCAATGCAGACAGGGATTCCGTTTCTGAGGGTGTCAGTTGCAGGGTGGGGGTGGAGTTGGTGGCAGCGGGTATAAGTAGCCGCTGTGTCAGATTATCAGGGATTACCAGGCTTTCATGGGGTCTGCTAAAAGGGTTGTCAGGATGGCGTCCGTTGTATTTTGCGAGGATGTGACGGGCGGTTTCCCGGTGTGTTTCTTTGATTTCGGGACAGTGTGTGGCAACAACATCCGACAATGTGCGCACGTCAGGGTCAACCAGTTGCAGTCTGGGCATGGGGTTTTCTCCTGACAAAATAATGGAGGGAAATTAATTGAGGCGGATAATCCCATATTGTTATCACCAACGGCAAGCGTGATATTTACCCAAATCTCTGCATAGTCAGCTTGATACCGGGGGGAGATAAAGGAGCGAGAAACGGTCGTCGCATGCATTTTTATTCCAGGTATTTTTGCTGCCATTGCAGGTACAATGTGCGTACATGTTCGGCGTAGGCCGCTTTGTCATCGAAGCCTTTCTGGGGTTTGCAATGAAAGAATAACCCGGAGAAACCCGTCTTTGCCTTCGCATTCCTCCGCGTCCTTCTGTGGTGAAAACTATTTATTATTATCAGGAAAATCAAAAATGAGCAGGATTTGAGTAAACGGGAATTTACGCATCAGCATAGAGTTTGCTCCGCTGGTATTGCTGATGCGCATAACGCAGTAACACCATAATCACTGCTGCTGCGGGTAAGGCCAGCATAATGCCGACAAAGCCGAATAATTGACCACCGGCCATCACGGCAAAAATCACTGCTACCGGGTGAAGGCCAATTTTATCACCCACCAGCAACGGCGTTAATAACATGCCTTCCAGTGCCTGACCAACACCAAATACCAGCGCGACCAACAATAAATAATAAACTTCATGAAATTGCATAATCGCTGCAATACCTGCCAGCAAAATACCGATAATAAACCCGAGGTATGGCACAAAGCTCACTATCCCTGCCACTACGCCGATAATCAGCGCCAGTTCCAGGCCGACCCACCAGAGGCCCAGGGAATAGACGGTGCCCAGAGCCAGCATGACTAATAGCTGGCCGCGCAAAAAGGCTCCCAGTACGGTGTCGGAATCGGTGGTCAGTTGTACGATGGTGGCTTCCCATTTGCGGGGGAGCAGTTCCCGGAGCAGCATGACCAGATGATCCCAGTCCCGTAACAAATAAAACGTGACGACCGGAATCAATACAAGATTCGCCAGCATGGCCAGCATCGCCATGCCGGATGACGATACCCACGACATAATGCCGCCTGCCGCACCGCCCACTTGCAGCCAGTTTTCCTGTGCGGTGGATTTGAGCATTGACCAGTTGAGCGTCGAGGCATCGATGCCAAAGGTTTGCTGTAGCCACGGTGTCAGGTGGGTTTGCAGCCAGTCGATGTATGCCGGCAAAGCTTTGGCCAGGGAAACCAGTTGTTGTTGTAATGCGGGTATCAGCAGCAATATCATTCCCGCCAGTACCGATAACAACAGCACAAATATCACCACTACTGCTGCTGTGCGCGGCAGGCCTTTAACTTCCATGCGATCCACCAGCGGGTCAGCCAGATAGGCCAGCAATGCGGCCACTAAAAAAGGTGTGAGCACCGGGGCCAGCAGGTAAATCAAAAAGCCTGTCGCCAACATAACGGCGAGTAGTAACCATTTTTGTGAATCATTTAACATGTTAAAAGCTCTGCTCAGGTTTTTTTCTGCAGGATGTTGCAGGCCCGTTTTCCCCACACCAGAATATAATCCAGCCCGCTCAGCACGGTGGTGGTGAGCACGATATAGGCCAGCGCTTCAATAAGCCAGGGCGTGAAAGCAAAATCGCCATGATAAAATACCACTGCCAGTACAAAAACAATCTGTATAACGGTGTTCAGTTTGCTGATGCGCGACGGCTGCATGTCAAAACGGCCCAGGGTGTAATGAAAAATCACCCCGCCGATAACAATCAACACATCCCGTATCAGCACGGCGAGCAGTAACCACAATGGGATCAGTTCCAGCCAGGTCAGGGTGATAAACGAACATACCAGCAGCAGTTTATCGGCCAGCGGATCAAGGATGGACCCCAGACGACTTTGCCAGCCATAATGCTTGGCAAGGAATCCGTCCAGTCCATCAGAGATGCCCGCCACGGCAAACCACGCCAGTGCCGCACCGAATTCCAGTTGCAATAAACTCCATACGACAGGCACCACCAGAAACATACGGATGATACTGATGGCGTTGGGCAGTTGACTCAGTTCCATGATGTCCGCTTTTTACCTGCTTCTTTATTTTTAAGGAAGCAGCCGATAAGTCTGCGTATTTCTTTTTGTCCAGCTGATCGACTCACCATCCATTGTCATCGGTGGCTGATAGCGTTGCAATACATGCCCCAGCGCAATGGTCTGGGCAATGGCTTCGGGGCCACCTTCCACATCCAGCTCAAAGGTGACCTGATCAGCATCCACATGCGCTACTTGCACATGTTCTACTTGTTGCAGGGATTTCAAGTAACGGGTGACCCGCGCATAATCGCGCAAGGTACGTACATCAATAATGGTCACCGGTAACAGATCAGCCTGCTCCCCCGCCACTGGCGCATAGCGCGACGCCAACACCTTGATAGCACCCAGGACACCTTCATCGATCACTTCCATCGGCAACGCGCCAGCCGCCGTCCATGATTGTGTTTGTCCGCCTTCCAACAACGTCCATTGTGCCTGCCATTCACCCCCGGCAGTGCGGTACATGCGGCCAACCAATACGGATTCAGCGCGATAGCGCAGCGAGGCCTGCAAAATCGGCTCACGAAAATTACCCCATACATCGGCAAAAGTCAGTGCCCGCTGATCTTGTAAATCCATCAATGGTAACAGCAAGGCCAAACCACGGCGCTGTGCTTCACGCACCAGTAACTCACGCACAGGCTCCGGTGAATCGGCACCCAGCAGATAACGCTTGCTCTCATCCTGCACCGCTAGCCAGGCCAGTGTTGCCGGGCGCGTCGCACCCCATACGGGCAAGCCGTTGTCACGCAGCATTTTGTCTACGGCAGCCTTGTCAAAATGGAACAGCACAATTTGTGGGTCACCCCCTTTCACATCCGTCAAAGCGGCCTCCTGCAAGGCCTGCTCACGTTGTGCCTCCGGTAACGCACGATACCGGTATTGCTGCAAAAACCTGGCTGGATGACGCATTGACCGTGCGATACCTTTTAATTCTGCGGCATCACGCCGGGCACTGACCTTGACCACCACTTCAGCCAGTGCCGCCGCCATGGCTGTCGCCCGCTCATTGCGTTTTTGGCTGAAAACCTGCACCTCAGCCTCGTACAACCCACTCACTTCTGCCGCCATACCCGCTGTCGGCAACACCATCGACAATCCAGCCAACAGCACTATGCCAAAGCCACGTATTTTCATCATCGTTGTCACAACACAACCTTTTGGTTTCCACATGAAGCGCACGCTATGCGAGCCACTCGATCAAGTCAATACAACCGCCTCCAAAAACACGAATCGCAGCACCGGGAATAAGTCACTAAACCTAGATTCCGCAGTTGACCGCTTGGGGGATGTATTCACATTTTGATAAATAGCTTGTTGGGTGGTTTTGGCGCATTCACGGGTTGAGTGAGTCGCTACGACCTGTAGAGTGTGTTCAACTGTGGAATCCAGGTTAAAAACTCGCCTCTCGAAACCAGAAACTGATAACATACGCTCCGACATTCTTTACGATTATTCAGGTATCCCGTGAGCAATTCCGACACCAAACCCACTTCCTTAAGCTATCGTGATGCAGGTGTTGACATTGATGTCGGCAACCAGCTCATCGAGCGCATCAAACCCATCGCCAAAGCCACCCGCCGCCCCGGCGTGCTGGATGGTATCGGCGGTTTCGGCGCACTGTTTGAAATCCCTGCCGACCGCTACGATAAACCTGTGCTGGTTTCTGGTACTGACGGTGTGGGCACCAAGTTGAAACTGGCCATGGAAATCGGCAAACACGACAGTATCGGTATCGACCTGGTGGCCATGTGCGTCAACGACCTCATCGTCACGGGTGCCGAGCCACTGTATTTCCTCGACTATTATGCCACCGGTAAACTGTCGCTAAACATGGCCGAAGCGGTTATCAGCGGCATCGGTGAAGGCTGCCAACAGGCCGGTTGTGCGCTGGTGGGGGGGGAAACCGCCGAAATGCCCGGTATGTACGAGGGTGATGATTACGATCTGGCCGGGTTTTGCGTCGGCGTAGTGGAAAAGTGCAAAATCATCGACGGCAGCAAAGTCGCCGCCGGAGACGTACTCATTGGTCTGGCCGCCAGCGGCCCGCATTCCAACGGCTATTCGCTGATTCGCAAGATCATCGAAGTGAGCGGTGCCGATCTTAGCAAAGACTTCCACGGCACACCGCTTGGCGAAACGCTGCTGACGCCAACACGCATCTACGTTAAATCCCTGCTCGCTTTGCTGGCAAAGGTGGACGTGCATGCCCTCGCCCACATCACGGGTGGCGGCCTGCTGGAAAACCTGCCGCGTGTCATGCCCGCAGGCACCTGCGCCATCATCGACAGCAGCAGCTGGCAACGCCCACCGGTGTTCGACTGGTTGCAGGAAAACGGAAACGTCACCGACGAGGAAATGTACCGCACCTTTAATTGCGGCGTAGGTATGGTGCTGTGTGTTGCCAAGGCCGATGTGGAACCCGCATTGCACCTGCTCAACGAACAGGGTGAAAGCGCCAGCGTCATCGGCCGGATTGAAACTGCGACGGATAACAGTAAACAGGTGATCGTTAATTCAGGGATGGGCACGTAATACCTAAAATTCCACCGTTGACTGACCACTTAGGATTGATCGATAAATTATTGTCCCGTTTTGGCAGTGTATCGTGAAAATTGAAAAAAATAGTGTTTTCTGTCACCGGGCACTGATAATGACATCGATATCATTGAAATGAGATGGGGCAAAATCAGGTATCACCGGCTCCGTTCAAGTTAATGGTGGAACCGCTGCGCTTGTTCCACCCTACGGTTGGGGTGGTATTGGGTAGAGTGGAACAAGCGTCGCGGTTCCACCTTGTGTCTTGTGTCAGCGGAAAAGTCATAAAGACAAAAAAACCAGACACCCAATACGCCGATTCTTTCAAACAAACAACTTTATCGAAAATTGAGAGAGTGTTAACGCCACACTGAATTTAGGTTTAGCGCTCAGTCACTCGCTTCTTTCGACAGTTCTTCCAGGCTGATATGACGCACATCTTTGCCTTTCACCAGATAAATCACATATTCACAGATATTGCGTGCATGATCACCAATACGCTCCAGCGCCCGCGCTGACCACATGGTATCCAGTGTTCGTCGCACATTGCGCGGGTCTTCCATCATGAAAGTGATCATTTGCCGCATGATGGCATCGTATTCCGCATCCACTTTGAGATCTTCCTGCGCCACGCCGGCTGCCGCTTCTGCATCCATGCGCGCAAAAGCATCCAGCGCGCCACGTAACATTTTGCGCACTTGATCGCTCAAATGCTCCAGTTCACTGTATTGGTTTTTGGGTCGTTCCATATCGGCCAGATGAATCGCCATACGCGCCACTTTTTCTGCCTGATCACCCATGCGTTCCAGATCGGTGATGGTTTTGATAACCGCAACGATCAAACGCAAATCACCCGCTGCCGGTTGTCGGCGCGCCAGTATCTGTATCGACTCTTCATCGATAGCGACTTCGTAGGCGTTTACCTGATAATCACGACTGATCACACCTTCCGCTTGCTCAACATCCCCCGACACCAGTGCTGCGGTCGCATTTTCAATCTGCTCTTCCACCAGGCCGCCCATGGCCAGCACTTTGTGACGAATCGCTTCCAGGTCTTCATTGAACTGTTGCGAAATGTGGTGACTGATATTTCCCGTTCCCATATCTGGCCTCTCTGCGATAACAAACTTAACAATAACGACTAACCGTAACGACCCGTAATATAATCTTCGGTCTGTTTCTGGTCTGGATTGGTAAACAGCGTATTGGTATCACCATATTCAATTAACTTGCCCATGTACATAAAGGCTGTGTAATCCGATACCCGCGCCGCCTGCTGCATGTTGTGTGTAACGATAACGATGGTGTATTTGTTCTTCAGTTCGTAAATCAGTTCCTCGATTTTCAGCGTGGAAATCGGATCCAGTGCCGAAGCAGGCTCATCCAGTAATAATACTTCCGGTTCGATAGCAATAGCACGCGCGATCACCAGTCGTTGTTGCTGCCCCCCGGATAAACCAAAGGCGCTGTCGTGCAGCCGATCCTTTACTTCATCCCACAATGCCGCACTTTTGAGCGCATTTTCCACCACTTCATCCATGGTGCGGCGATCTTTGATGCCCTGCAACCGCAAACCGTAGGCTACATTCTCATAAATAGATTTGGGAAACGGGTTGGGCTTCTGAAACACCATACCCACTCGTCGGCGTAAATCAGCCACATTTACTGATTTATCATAAATATTCTGCTCATCCAGCAAAATTTTACCGTCGATGTGTACACCATCCACCAGATCATTCATACGATTGATGCAACGCAGCAGAGTCGATTTACCACAACCACTGGGACCGATGTAGGCCGTCACCCGCTGCTTGGGAATCACCATATCAACATCGTACAACGCCTGTTTTTTACCATAAAACAAGTTGAGCCCCTGTACTTTCAGACAAGGTGTTTCATCCGCCACTTGCCGCGTATTACGACCACGCGCCAGCAATTCAATATCGATAGCATGTGTTGGTATGTTGTCACTCACTGACGCATCGGGTGTTTGTTTTATATCAGTCATACGTTATTTCAACCAAAATTCGGATTAATTCTCAAGCGCGCGATACTTTTCACGCAGACGATTGCGAATGGCGATGGCGGCCAGATTCAACGCCACAATTACCAGCACCAGCAATAATGCCGTGGCATATACCAGCGGCCGTGCCGCCTCGACGTTCGGGCTTTGAAAGCCAACATCGTAAATATGAAACCCCAGATGCATAAATTTACGATCCAGATGCAAAAAAGGCATATTGCCATCCAGCGGCAACGACGGAGCCAGCTTCACCACCCCGACCAGCATCAACGGTGCGACTTCACCGGCAGCACGGGCAATGGCCAGAATCAACCCCGTCATAATAGCTGGGCTGGCCATGGGCAGCACTGTGCGCCATAACGTTTCGGCCTTCGTCGCCCCCAAAGCAAGACTGCCTTCGCGCACAGATTTCGGGATTCGCGACAAACCCTCTTCTGTGGCGACAATAACTACTGGCACTGTCAGCAATGCCAACGTTAGCGATGCCCACATCAGGCCGGGGGTACCAAAGGTCGGTGTTGGCAATGCTTCGGGGAAAAACAATTGGTCCAGATTGCCGCCGAGAAAATACACAAAGAAACCCAGGCCAAACACGCCATAAACTATGGATGGCACACCGGCAAGATTATTCACGGCAATACGAATCAGCTGTGTCATTGGTCCCTGTTTGGCATACTCACGCAGGTACACAGCAGCAACGACCCCAAAAGGCACCACCATGATGGACATGATAATCACCATCATGACCGTACCAAAAATAGCGGGAAAGATACCCCCTTCGGTATTCGCCTCACGGGGCTCATCACTGACAAACTCCCATACTTTAGCCATGTAAAAAACCAGCTTGTCGAACAGCGACATCGCGTTAGGCCGGTAGGCATGCACCACCTTGGCCAGCGACACTGTCACTGTTTCCCCGGTAGATACCGTCACCAGTATCTGATCCCGGTTAATGTCTGTGTATAAATCTGTCAGGCGTTTTTGCAGACCTGCATAATCCGCATTTAATGCAGCACGCTCCCGCGTGATGCGTTCCTGTTCAGCAGGGTCGGTATTGTTTTCCAGTTCCAGGCCGCGTTCACGCAGGCGCAAGCGTTCCAGTCCGTAGTTAATAGAACCAATTTCGCCTTTTTCCAGTTCGCGGATTTGTGCAAACAGTGCCGTCGCACGCTGCAAACGTTGTTGCAGACTTTCCCATGCATCCTCACCCGCTGCCACCGTCTGCTGGTTTTCCTGCACTGCACTGAGATAGCCATATAAATTGCCCCACTCCCGGCGCTCTATCGCCAGCAGGGTTTGCGGTTTGCGCATATCCTGAATGCCGGACTCCAGTATCCAGCGAAAATCCTGGCCCAGAACGTCACGATTACCTGTCTTGAGCAGATAGCGGGTAACGTCCTCCTCACCCTCAATGGTTAATCCCGCGTCACGCAAACGCTGTGCGCTAACGGCTTCTTCGTCATGTATCTCGCCAACAAGGCGCACCACACTATTGTCCGGTTTTTTATAATCGTACTCCCACACGGTAGCAGGCCAAAAATGTCCAAGGCCGCGTGCAGCAATCAGCAGCAGTAAACCAAACACCAAAATCAGGCTCACACTCACCGCACTGGCGGTGAGCCAGATCCAGGGATTGCCGGATTTAAACCATTGTCTGATCATGAGTGGCTCACAGCGAACTGTATTTAGTGCGCAGACGCTGGCGCACAACCTCTGCCAGAGTGTTAAATACAAAGGTAAATGCAAACAACACCAGCGCCGCAAGGAACAACACACGATAGTGTGTACTGTCCACTTCTGCCTCCGGCATCTCCACAGCGATATTGGCCGACAGGGTACGCATACCTTCAAAAATACTGAAATCCATTATCGGTGTATTACCCGTTGCCATTAACACGATCATGGTTTCACCCACGGCACGGCCCATGCCGATCATCACCGCAGAAAAAATACCGGGACTGGCCGTGAGTATCACCACCCGCACCAGGGTCTGCCACGGCGTGGCACCCAATGCCAGGGAACCAAATGATAAATGTTTGGGTACGCTGAATACGGCGTCTTCAGTAATAGAAAATATCGTCGGTATTACTGCAAACCCCATGGCCAATCCCACCACCAGAGCATTACGTTGGTCAAAACCCACACCCAGCTCGCTGCTTAGCCAGTGGCGCATATCACCATCAAAGAACATGGCTTCCAGAGACTCACTCATCCCGAACGACACTGCGCCCAATACCAGTACCACCGGCAATAACAGTGCAGCATCCCAGCCTTCAGGTATAAAGTGGCGAATACGCGCGGGTAATTGTTGCCAGAGAAAGGCGAACAACAGCACACCCAGCGGCACCACAATCAACAAACTGAAAATACCCGGCAGGTTGGCTTCCAGCAATGGCGCTAACCACAACCCGGCCAGAAAACCGAGAATCACCGTCGGCAGGGCTTCCATGGTTTCGATGCTGGGCTTCACAATCCGGCGCATTTTCGGCGCCATGAAATAAGCGGTATAAATCGCTCCGCATATGGCCAGTGGCACTGCCAGTAACATGGCATAAAATGCTGCCTTAAGAGTACCGTACACCAACGGCGTAATACTTAGCTTGGGTTCAAAATCATCACTGGAGGAAGATGACTGCCAGGCATATACCGGCTCTTCGTAACTTTCGTACCACACCTTACCCCACAGCGACGACCAGGAAATTTCCGGGTGTTCATTGTCCACAGACCAAAACGACAACCGGCCTTTGACATCTTCCACCAGCAAGGCATTGGCGCGTGGTGCGATGGCCAGCTTGTTAAGTGCGACATCACTGCTGCGCTGTATCAACAATAAACGCTGGGCCGTGGAATGATAAATCGCAATCAGCCCGCTCTCGTCGGCCGTAACAAACCCCTTGCGGGAAAATTCCGGGGCCAGGCTATTAATCGCATGCGTCTGTTCGGTAAATTCACGAATCGGTTTCAGGGCCTGATTGCCACGTTCATCACGCACACTAAACCACTGCACTACCCGGCCACTGCTGTCACCCACCAATAACGATATATCGCCGGTTAAAAACCGCACGCTGGTTACATCCAGACCGACATCCACCAGCCGCAACTGCTGCACCTGACGAGGTTCACTTTTATCACTGACATCAACATGAACCAGGCTACCGTCGGCATAAACGATGTACAAATTGAGCTGCTCTTTATCCAGCAGCAGTTGCATAATCTCTGCCTGCGTTCCCTGCTGTTCTGCAAACAACAACACCTGCTCACGCTCCAGTTCAGGCGCATCATCGGTAAAAGATTCTTCTTTAAGAAAATGGGTCAGCAACAGACGACCATCTGCTGTTTGCGCCACGATAGTGGCTTCTTCTTCGCCATCCTGAAAAGCAATCTGTGTCAGTGCCTCACCGTTCTCATCAATGTCCAGTGGCTCTTCGCCTAATGGATATTCAATACCTGGCGTAATCAGGCGTTTATCATCGGGATAACTCACCTTGTAAATATGCCGGGCAACGAGCGCAGCACCGTTGGACAAACCCAATGCAAATCGCGCCGATGTCGGCTCACTGACCGCAAAACTGCTGATCCCGGCATCTACCGGTAATGTCAGTGCATATTCATTAATTGTCTTGCCATTTTGCAAATCAAAAAAGACAGCACGACCCTCTCCCGTCAAACGAAAACCAATTTCCGCCTGCTCTTCCATTGCCAGATGCAAAGACGGGCCACTGCCATGACCTGCCTCGCTGCCCGGCAATGCGTAATCCGCCACACGCTCCATTTCAGCCGAGCCAAACAATGGCAACACCACAAACAACAAATAGAAAAAAATCAGCACGATGGCAAGAATAACGCTCATGCCACCCACGGCCACACCGTAAGATGCCAGGCGATCTTTCAGCATACGCCAGCGGCGGCGGCGTCGATTTTCGGCGCTGGCCGTTGCGGGCAACACCGGGGAGGCAGATGAATTGGAGACAGTGCTATCAGGCATCAGTGCATGATAGGGAAAAAATATGACAGTTTTGTGACATGTGCTTTTCTACGAAAAAATACGCGAATTTATTTAACCCTGAAACAGCCACAAAAAACCCTGCCGAAACAGGGTTTTCATGTCACATTTCACACACAGGCTTACTGAATCCTGGCCAGTGTTTTTGCAGCCACTTTAGCGGGCAGGGGAATGTAACCATCTTTTATCACCACTTCCTGCCCCACTTTCGACAACACCAATGTGATGAACTCACGTTCCAACGGAGCCAATGGTTTGTTGGGGTGTTTATTTACATACACATACAGGAAACGTGACAGCGGGTATTTTTTGCTGACGGCGTTTTCCGAGGTGGCAGCCACAAAAGGCTTACCGGGTTTTTTCGCCAGCGGTATGGATTTCACCCCGGAGGTTTTATAACCAATGCCGGAATAACCAATGCCGTTAAGCGAGCTGGACACCGATTGCACTACTGAGGCCGAACCCGGCTGTTCATTCACGTTGTTTTTAAAATCACCCTTGCACAGCGCCTTTTTCTTGAAATAACCATAAGTACCGGACACGGAGTTACGACCGTATATCTGAATCTTGCGATTGGCCCAGGCACCGGTCAAACCCAGATCACCCCATTTGTTCACGTCCTGTTTACCGCCACATTTTCGGGTAGAGGAAAAAATGGCATCAACATCAGCGATGGTCATGCCTTTGATGGGGTTGTCTTTGTGTACATAAACAGCCAGCGCATCAATCGCAACCGGAATAGCCATTGGTTTGTAACCAAACCGTTTTTCAAACGCGGCAATTTCCTTGCTTTTCATTTTTCGGCTCATGGGGCCAATGGCTGCTGTGGATTCGGTCAACGCAGGGGGGGCTGTCGATGAACCGGCCGCCTGAATTTGAATGTTGACGTTGGGGTATTCACGCTTAAACTCTTCGGCCCACAATGTCATCAGGTTGGCCAACGTATCCGAACCCACACTGGACAAGTTGCCAGATATGCCACTGGCACGCTGGTAGTCAGCCAAACCTTCATCCAGCTTGGCTCCCGCTGAAGCAGCACCGGTAAATAATGCACTGGCGGCAATCACACCAATAACTGTTTTTCTCATTATCGTTTTCATACAAAAACATGTTGTATTCATTTGCTCTTTGACTCCGGAAATTAAAGTGATACGGTTTGTGTGCTTTCAGTATCTCGCACAAAAATGACAATAGTGTGACACTGACATGTCCGTCACATGACCATTGCTGTCAACGGTTTTTTGATGATGCATCGCGCGACATCAACATTTTTGCGGCAAAGGTGCATCGAAACACGCTGCCTTTGCCCGACTGGCTTTCGATGCCCAGCCACGCTTCATGCCGGTCAAGCACATGTTTGACGATGGCCAGCCCCAGCCCCGTACCACCATGTTCTCGCGACCGCCCGGCATCGACGCGATAAAACCGTTCCGTCAACCGGTATATGTGTTGAATGGCAATACCAATACCATCGTCCTGCACTTCAAAGCAGGCGTTATCAGCATCACGATACCAGCGCACGATGATATGACCTTTGTCCGGTGTGTATTGCACGGCGTTAAATAACAAGTTGGAAAAGGCGCTGGTGAGTTCTTTTTCGCTGCCACGTAACCAGAGACTGTCATCGCTTTCCAGGCTGATATGATGCTGGCTTTCTCCACTGAGTACACTCGCGTCTTCCACCAGCGATGCCAGTAATGCAGGCACTGCCACAGGATCACGCATGGCAGTTTTATCTTCGTTTTCCAGGCGCGACAACATCAGCAGATCTTCCACCAGCCGGGTCATGCGTTGCGTCTGCCCTTGCATTTGTTGCAGGCACTTGCGCCATTGATTGCTTTGCTCACTGTCGTCCACCGCCATGTTTTCCAGATAACCGGAAACCACGGTTAGCGGTGTACGCAGCTCGTGTGACACGTTGGCCACAAAATCACTGCGCATACGTTCCAAACGTTTGATGCGACTGATATCCCGCACCACCAGCAACTTGTGTTGATTACCATAGGGCACGACACGAAAGGCAAAATAACGCTGTTCATCCAGCGGAGAAACCATTTCCAGCGGTTCTGAAAAATCACCCCGCGCAAGAAATTCGCTAAAGCGTGAATGGCGAATCAGATTATCGATACGCTGCCCTATATCCTGTTTGCTTTGCAGACCCAGATAACGTTTGGCTGCCTTGTTGAACCATTCGATGTAATCATCTTCGGTAAGCACCACAGTGGCATCCGGCATAGCTGCGGTACTTTCCTTGAAGCGCGAAAGGATGGTTGCCAGCTTTTTTTTACGCTGGCGATCACTGCGCTGCAATTGATAAATATGCTCGAAGACTTCGCCCCAGATACCGGAGGCCGCCGGTGGCTCGGTTTTTTTGCGCCGATGGTACCAACGCTCCAGTCGGTGGAGGTTATAGAGATGCCAGCCGAGATAACCTATCAGGGCCGAAGTCAACATGCCATGTGTCACGCCCAGCAACCAGCCCACAAACAGCGCGCTGCCAAACAGCGCCACCATGCGCCATAATTCACGGAGCCAGGGATTAGACATGCCGGAAAATGCGACCTATGCCTGCACAGAAAAACGATAACCCGCACCACGCACGGTCTGAATCAGTCCCGCTGCCTTGTGGGGCTCCAATGCCTTGCGCAGACGACGAATATGCACATCAACCGTTCTGTCATCAATATAGACATTGCGTCCCCACACCCGGTCCAGCAATTGCTCACGGGCAAACACCCGCTCCGGGTGCTGCATAAAAAACCGCAACAAACGATACTCCGTAGGCCCGAGCACAATTTTTTCTTTACCGGCACGTACCCGGTGACTGGCGGGGTCCAACGTCAACGGGCCGAGTGTGACAGGTGCTTCCTCACCTCCCCCCGCACGTCGTAACACGGCTTTAATGCGTGCGATCAGCTCCCGGGTGGAAAAAGGCTTGGTGAGATAATCATCCACTCCACCTTCCAGGCCGCGCACCATATCTTCTTCAGCATCCCGCGCAGTCAGCATGATCACCGGCAGGTCGCAGTTACTGGCATCGCGCCGCAGCTGGCGTGCAAAATCCAGCCCGCTGGTGCCCGGCAACATCCAGTCCAACAGCAACAGATCCGGCGCGCTATCGGCCAGCAAGGTACGGGCCTCTTCCACACTGCCCGCCGCCAGCCAGCGAAAACCAGCACGCTCCAGGCTCATGCCGATCATATCGCGAATCGCCACTTCGTCCTCCACCACCAGTATTGTGCAATCGCTCATTTCTGCCCCCCGCTGTGCATGATGGCATTAAACCGGGACAATGTTACCGTTTTATGACATTCACCACCGCGAAAGCCCGACTCGCCCCCCCCATATTAGCAATATCAACTTGCATGGTATGTTAGGCGCACCGTGAAACTCATACAATGGAAGAGGCATGTCTGACCCGTTAAATAAAAATACAGCAGAAATAGCGCCCGCAGTAAAACAACGAAAATTGATATGGGGTATCGCCTTCCTTGTTATCGTGTTGCTGTTTATCTCACTGCTGCCAGTGGGTGTGCGCTATGGCGCCATCCATGTATTGAAACAGCAGGGTATGCAGCACGTAGAGATCGCCGACATAGATATCAACCTGTTCAGCGGTGAGATAAAAGTGACCGATATGCTGGTCAGTGGCGATGGACAGGGTCGCGCCCAGCTCGATGCTTTCTATGTGAACCTCTCCATGCTGGCCCTGTTTAAAAAGCAGCTGAAAATAGAAAACATTCTGCTCGACGGCCTGATGCTGGATGTCAAAAACAGTACGGATGGCGAATGGAGGGTTGCCGGTTATCTTCCACCGCCCGCAGCTGAACCAACTGACAGCGAAGCAACAACAGAATCCACCTGGGGCATCGGTATCGATTCGCTTCAGCTAAAAGCGATCAAAACACAACTTGATCTGCCACAATTGCAAACCACCCTTGTCCTGGATGAGCTACAGCTTAAACAACTCGCCAGTTGGCAGCCAGAGCAACAAACGCAGTTCAACATGCAATTGCGTATTGATGAGTCGCCTTTAAACATAAACGGTGAAGTGCAACCCTTTCTTGCCGCGCCACCATTAACAGCCAATGTGGCGCTGGATAAGTTGCCCCTGGCACTGGCCAGAGGCTTTGCCGCAGAGGCCAATGTAAAAGCGTTAACAGGTGCGTTGAGCCTAAGCACAAATATATCCGCAACGCTTAACGCGGCCCAACCACATATAGAAGCTGTAACCACACTGATTCTGGACGAACTCTCTTTACAGCAAGGCCAATATAAAATTGCCGCCCACCAGTTTAACTGGCAGGGCGATGTAGCTTATGTAACACCTGTGTCACAACGCGACCTGGGTGTACGAGCCACTGGCGATGTCGCCATGGAGAAGTTTCAATTGTTTGATAACGAGGCCTCACTGGCATTGGTCTTGTTAAAGCAACTAACGATAAATGATATTCGCCTGGTTGAAGGTCAGCAGGCAAGTGTTGCTGCCATCCTGCTCAAACAATTGCAGTTACTAAACAAAAGCAACGATGACGAGTTACTCAATGTCACCAACTCCACTATAGAAAAAATCGATTACGATGGCTCCACAGCCGTCGCCATTGACAACATCACCTTACAAGGACTGACGGCAAACGTGCAGGTGAAACAGGACGGCCAGCTACATTTGATTGATGCGCTGACCAAAACACAACATCCGACAGCAGCAAAAGCCACGTCAGAGCAAACTGAGAATGAGACCCAGCCCTGGCGCATAAAACTGGCCAGGCTTCATATCGACAAAAGCGCCCACATTACCTTTGATGACCAAAGCATCAAGCCGCCCTTTCACGCTGAAATATCCCCCCTTGAACTGACCATCGCCAATATCGACACCGGCGCAATAGATCAGGCCATGGATATCACCTTAAGCAGCACCATCAACAAACATGAAAAGCTGAACATCAAAGGCAACGCCCAACCGTTTGGTGAAAAACTCAACGCAAAGGCAGAAGTGAAAATCAGCGCCATCGAACTGCCGCCGCTATCACCCTATGTTGAAAAACAGATTGGCTACTATTTAAAGCGCGGCCAGCTGGATGCAACAATTGATGTCAACGTCAACAACGACCAGCTCGATACCAAAGTGCTGGCCCACCTCAACAAATTCAATATCGAAGAGGGTGACCCCGCCAAGGTAGAGAGCATGACCGAAAAACTCGACATGCCACTGGATGCTGCCCTGAACCTGCTGCGCGACAAACACGACAATATCAAGCTGGAAGTCACCATTGACGGCAATATCAATGATCCGCAGTTTGATGCCAGCAAAGTCATCAACAAAGCCATGGCTAACGCCACCAAAATGGCTGTCGTCAGTTATCTTAAACATATGTTACAGCCGTGGGGCACGCTGTTGACCGTGGTGGATATGGTCAGCAAGGCAACCGAAACACGTTTCGAGCCGCTACCGTTCATCGCGGGCAGCGCCGAGCTAACCAGTGATAACAAAGACTACCTCAATAAACTCGCCGCACTGATGCAAGAACGGCCAAAGCTGGTGCTCAATATCTGCGGACGCGCATCAGAGCAGGATCGTAGCGCCCTTTTGCAGCAGGCTCAGGTAAATACCCATGGTCAACAAACAGAAAAAAACGCCGTCGTGCCTGAAGTCACAAACGAACAACTGCTTCAGCTGGCGACAGAACGCACCAACCGCAGCAAAGACTGGCTGATTAACGCCAAGGTAGACGCCGACCGGCTATTTACCTGTTACTCCGATATGGAGGACGTGGAAAAAAATGCGCCCATTGTTGATCTTTCCCTGTAATGATGAGCCCGGCCTGTGCCAGGCTCACGCCGCTCACCTCACAAATCGCCACGTCATCCAGTTCCCGAAACCGACAGAGCACGCTATCATAGCCACCTGCACAGATGCAGGTTCGACAGACATTACGTGAGTAATCGTCGGCGGCGTTTGTCACAAAAATACAATAAAAACCACCAAACACAACAGTCGATACCGCTAATACGGCGTCCAATCAAGGAATTATCGTGGCCTTTACCACCATTTCCAGCATGTTCGGCACTTCACCGATTCGCCCGCTGCAAAAACACATGGAGAGTGTGCAGGCCTGCATTTCGCAGCTCACACCTTTTTTTGATGCTGTGCTGGCCGGAGACTGGGACGAGGCCCGCAAGCAACAGGCCGAAGTCTCCCGTCTGGAAAACACCGCTGATGATTTGAAGCGTGAGCTGCGCCTCAACATGCCCAAAAGCCTGTTTATGGCCATGTCCCGCCGGGATTTGCTGGAAGTACTCACCATGCAGGACAAAATCGCCAACAAAGCTAAAGATATCGCCGGGTTGATCACTGGCCGTGAAATGAGTTTTCCGGCTGATTTTGGCCCATTGCTCAAGGATTTTATTTCGCGCTCCATTGATGCCTCAGCGCAGGCACAAAAGGCGATCAATGAACTCGACGAACTGGTGGAAACCGGTTTTCGTGGCAACGAAGTACAACTTGTAGAGGCCATGATCCATAAACTCGATGAAATCGAAAGCGATACCGATACCATCCAGATCAAAATCCGCTCCTCGCTATTTGCCATCGAAAACGAACTTAATCCGGTGGATGTGATGTTTTTATATCGCATTATCGACTGGATTGGTGATCTTGGTGACCTCGCACAACGGGTCGGCAGTCGTCTTGAATTAATGTTAGCCAGGTAAGCGTAATGATTATGGAATACGGTCTGATTTTCATCGTGCTTGCCTGCGTGTTCGGTTTTTTCATGGCCTGGGGCGTGGGTGCCAATGATGTCGCCAATGCCATGGGCACTTCGGTAGGGTCAAAGGCAATCACCGTCAAGCAGGCAATCATCATTGCCGTCTTCTTCGAGTTTGCCGGCGCCTTTTTGGCGGGCGGGGAGGTCACTGCCACGATTCGCAAAGGCATCATCGAAACCAGCAGCATTTCCAGTTCACCCGAAATACTGGTTTACGGCATGTTGGCCGCTCTGCTGGCAGCGGGTATCTGGCTGTTGGTGGCGTCACGTTTGGGATGGCCGGTTTCCACCACGCATACCATCGTTGGCGCCATTGTCGGTTTTGCCATGGTTGGTATCGGCGTCGATGCCGTGAAATGGGGGAAAATCGGCACTATCGTCAGCAGCTGGGTGGTTTCTCCGGTACTGGCTGGCAGTATCGCTTATGCGCTGTTTTTCAGCGTGCAAAAATTGATTCTGGGGACCGCTGACCCTCTCAAAAATGCTAAACGCTACGTGCCCTATTACATTTTTCTGGTGGGCTTCATTATCGCGCTGGTGACCCTGATGAAGGGGCTGAAACATGTCGGCATCCACCTTGAAACCGGTGAAAACATCATGATCGCATTACTGACCGGTGTGATTGTGATGTTCATCGGCAAGTACTTTATCAGCAAATTAACGTTTGATCCCGCAGCCGACGACGACTTCCATTTTACTAACGTCGAAAAAATCTTTGGCGTATTGATGATTGTTACCGCCTGCGCCATGGCCTTTGCCCACGGCTCCAACGATGTGGCCAACGCCATTGGTCCAGTGGCTGCCGTCATCAGTATCGTTGGCAGCGGTGGAGAGCTGGCACAAAAATCGCCGCTGCCTGTCTGGGTATTGTTTCTGGGTGCCAGTGGCATCGTCATCGGTCTGGTCACCTACGGTCACAAGGTCATGGCCACTATCGGCACCGGCATTACCGAACTGACACCGAGTCGCGGATTTGCCGCGACCCTGGCCGCTGCAACCACCGTGGTTATTGCTTCGGGTTCCGGGTTACCCATTTCCACCACGCACACATTAGTGGGTGCCGTGCTCGGCGTAGGCCTGGCACGCGGCATCGCCGCGCTGAACCTCAACGTTATACGCACCATCTTTATGTCCTGGGTTATTACCCTGCCAGCCGGTGCCATTTTGTCGATTATCTTCTTCTTTGCACTGAAAGCCATTTTCTCCTGACACGGAAGGCCAAACGGGTAAAAATATGTCTTCCTTGTTTGATTTCGACAAACCCGCCGATGCCTATGCGGTGATGGGCAACCCCATCAGTCATTCCCGGTCGCCACAGATTCACGCCGCCTTCGCGCAACAAACCGGGCAACGCATCGTGTACACCGCGACTCAAGTTGACCCCGGCGGTTTTGAACAAGCTGTGGGTAATTTTTTTGCCAACGGCGGCAAAGGACTCAACATCACCGTGCCCTTCAAGCAAGAAGCATGGAAACTGGCCAGTGAACTGGGGCCAGAAGCCAAACAAGCCGGTGCCGTCAATACTCTGTTAATGAATACCGAAGGCCTGCTAGTGGGACGCAATACCGATGGCGTGGGATTAGTACGCGACATCCTGCAAAACCATGCCGGCAGTATCACCGGAAAAAAAATCCTGCTGCTCGGTGCTGGCGGTGCAGCACGCGGCGTATTACAGCCACTGCTGGCGGAAACGCCCGCCCAACTGTTAATAGTAAACCGCACCCCGAGTCGGGCACATGAACTGGCTTCGGACTTCAACATCCCAGACAATAAACAGAGCGCCGTCACTGGTGGTGGTTTCGATGATTTGGCAGAACAAAACTTCGACCTCATCATCAACGCCACGGCGGCCAGCCTGCAAGGTGAAGTCCCGCCCTTGCCTGACGAAACCTGTACTGCAAACACCTGGTGTTACGACATGATGTACGGTGCCGAACCCACCCCTTTCATGCGCTGGGCTGAGCAGCACAATGCGGAAAAATCCGTGGATGGATTAGGCATGCTGGTGGAACAAGCAGCGGAATCATTTTTTCACTGGCGTGGTGTGCGGCCAGACACAGCCCCGGTCATTCAAACCATTCGTACTCAATTGCTGAACACGTAAATTAACCCCGCAGGATATGCTCATCATCAAGACAAGTCAGACTAAACCCTACTTGTAAAAAGGATAAAGTTGGGATTTACCGATTTTTTGTTCCACTCTATTCAATAAAAAGTAAAACCGTAGGGTGGAACAAGCGCAGCGGTTCCACCAAACAGGCTATGTTAAGGAACAACAAATCGCCTCTGTGCTCACGACCGCTGACAAAAGAACCCTGCAACAACGACTCACTGTCAAACAGCGATAGCTGATCACAGCTTGAACATGTCCCTTTCCCTTTTGGTGGAACCGCTACGCTTGTTCCACCCTACCCGGCTAGTATGATTAAGTCTGGCCAGCAAACTGCCGCTATTTTCCAATGTGACATTGATGATGCACCCGTACGCTGTCAATGCAATTCAATTGACTTATTGCCACGTCAAACATAGTAATTGGCTATATCAAAATATGCTGACATATACTCTGTGACCGCTTTTGAATAACACGCGGCACACGTAAAACCCACCGCCAACGGATAAAGGCCCGATTTTTATGCCAACAACAAAGACTGCCAATGGGCAGGAGGTTGCTCTCGAAAAAGGCGTAGAGGTCAAAAACACCACCTGTTACATGTGTGCCTGTCGCTGTGGCATTCGTATCACCTTGCGTGACGGTGAAGTGCGTTACATCCAGGGCAATCCGGATCACCCGCTCAATAAAGGCGTCATCTGCGCCAAGGGCAGCTCCGGTATCATGAAGCAGTATTCCCCGGCCCGGCTCACCCAACCCCTGAAACGCCGCGAAGGCGCAGAACGTGGTGCATCCGATTTCGAGGTCATTTCCTGGGACGAGGCCTTCGAGTTGATGGAGACCCGCCTGCGACACTTGCGTAAAACTGACCCGAAAAAGTTTGCCCTGTTTACCGGTCGAGACCAGATGCAGGCCTTAACCGGCATGTTCGCCAAAAATTTCGGCACACCCAACTACGCCGCCCACGGTGGTTTCTGCTCCGTGAACATGGCCGCTGGCATGATTTACACCATTGGAGGTTCCTTTTGGGAATTTGGTGGCCCGGACCTGGAGCGTTCCAAATTATTCCTGATGTTCGGCACCGCCGAAGATCATCATTCCAATCCGATGAAAATCGAGCTGTCCAAATTCAAACGCAAGGGTGGACGCTTTATCTCCATCAACCCGGTACGCACGGGATATTCCGCCATTGCTGATGAATGGGTACCCATTAAACCCGGCACCGACGGTGCGCTACTGCTGGCATTGATTCACGAGATCATCAAAACCGGCCTTTATGACCGCGACTTCCTGATCCAATATTCCAACAGCGCCCAGCTTGTCAATACCGATACAGACAGCGACGATTTCGGTCTGCTGATGCGGGGTGATGATTACGATGAGGGCAAAGCTTACCCTCACGATGAAATGTGGTGGGACCGGAATACGGACAAAGCGGTGCAAACACACACTGAAGGTGCTGACCCGCTGCTATTGGGCGAATTTACCCTGGCCGATGGTACCCCGGTAAAAACCGGTTTCCAGTTGCTAGTGGAACGAGTCAAGGATTACACCCCGGAATGGGCCGCTGATATCACCGGCATTCCTGTGGATACCATCCGCCGTCTGGCTCACGAAATGGGCATTACCGCACGCGACAAAAAAATTGAATTGCCCATCGCCTGGACCGATGCCTGGGGCAAGGAACATGAATCTGTGACCGGCAACCCCGTATCATTTCATGCCATGCGCGGTCTCGCCGCACACTCCAATGGCTTCCAAACCATCCGCGCACTGTCGATTCTGATGTCGCTTCTCGGCACCATAGATCGGCCCGGTGGTTTCCGTCACAAGGCACCTTTTCCGCGCCCCATTCCACCCTGCCCGAAAACCCCCAATGGCCCACACGGGGTAAAACCCGACACACCACTCGGTGGTATGCCACTGGGCTGGCCCGCCGATCCCAATGACTTGTTCGTAGACGATGACGGTGAACCCATGCGTCTGGACAAGGCCTTTTCCTGGGAATTCCCACTGTCGGTACACGGCATGATGCATAACGTCATCACCAACGCCCATCGGGGTGACCCGTACAAAATCGACACGCTGATGATTTTCATGGCCAACATGGCCTGGAATTCCACCATGAACACGGTGGAAGTCCGCAAGATGTTCAACGACAAAGATGAAAGCGGTGAATATAAAATCCCGTTTCTTATTGTCTGCGATGCTTTTCAGTCCGAGATGATCGCCTTTGCCGACCTGGTATTGCCGGACACCACTTACCTGGAACGTCACGATGTGATGTCCATGCTCGACCGGCCCATTTCCGAATTCAATGGCCCGGCGGATTCTGTGCGCATCCCGGTGCTCCCCCCCAAAGGTGAATGCAAACCGTTTCAGGAAGTGCTCATTGAGCTGGGCTCTCGTCTCGGCCTCCCTGCTTTCACTCACAAAGACGGCTCGCGCAAGTTTCGTGACTACCCGGATTTTGTCACCAACTTTGAAACCGAACCTGGCTCCGGCATCGGTTTTCTCGCTGGCTGGCGCGGCAAGAGCGGTGAAAAAATCATGAGTGGCGAGCCCAATCCCAAACAATGGGAGATGTACGAAAAAAACAACTGTGTATTCCATTACACATTACCCAAATCGTACCAATACATGCGTAACTGGAATCGGGGATACCTGGACTGGTCACAATACCATCGCCTGACCCGCTACACAGACCCTATCAACATCCATATTTACAGTGAGGTATTACAAAAATTCCGTTTAAGCGCACAAGGCAAGTACGCGGGCAAACAGCCACCGGATCATTTGCGCAAACGTATCGAAACCTACTTTGATCCGCTGCCGTTTTATTACGAACCACTGGAAAGTCAGTTATCGGACAAGCACAAGTATCCGCTCAACGCCATTACCCAGCGTCCCATGGCCATGTATCACAGCTGGGACTCACAAAATGCCTGGCTGCGACAGATTCACACACATAACTATTTGCACGTAAACCCCAAAACTGCGCATGCCGCTGACATCAATGACGGCGACTGGATGTGGATGGAATCACAATGGGGCAAGGTGCGCTGCATGTGCCGTTTCTCTGAAGCCGTAGAGCCTGGCACCGTATGGACCTGGAATGCCATCGGCAAAGCTTCGGGTGCCTGGAACCTGACCCCCGACGCCAACGAATCGCAACAAGGCTTTTTACTTAATCATTTGATTTCAGAGGAGCTGCCTGCCCACGAAACAGGTAAACATATTTCCAACTCCGACCCCATCACCGGTCAGGCTGGCTGGTACGACGTGCAGGTACGGATTTACAAAGCCGATGCCAGCGAAGCACCTGTCAGTTCACCGCAATTTGACACCATGCTGCCCGTACCCGGAGAAGCAAAACGCCCATCATGGTTAAGTTATTTTGCGGGTAAAAAACCTGCCGGACTTAACATCGGCAAGAGGAAAAAATCATGACTCAGCTCGCGTTAGTGATCGATTTGAACGTCTGCGTCGGCTGTCACGCCTGCGTCACCAGTTGCAAACAATGGAACACGTCCGGGGCGGCCGGTTCGTTGATGGATGATAATCCCTACGACAAAGACCCCACCGGCACCTTTTTCAATCGCGTGCAAACCTATGAAGTCGGTGAATTCCCCAACACCGAAACAGTACATTTTCCCAAGAGTTGCCTGCACTGTGAAGAACCGCCCTGCGTGCCTGTGTGTCCGACCGGAGCCAGCTATAAACGCGAGGAAGACGGTATTGTACTGGTGGATTACGACAAATGTATCGGCTGTAAATACTGTTCATGGGCCTGCCCCTACGGCGCACGCGAAATCGATGAAAAACAAAAAGTGATGAAAAAATGCACCCTCTGTGTAGATCGCATCTACGACGAATCACTGCCGGAAGCCGAACGTAAACCCGCCTGCGTACTGGCCTGCCCCACCTCGGCACGCCTGTTTGGTGACGTACATGACCCGGAATCCGAAGTTTCACAAGCAATATGTGAAGGCGGTGGTTATCCGTTGATGCCGGAATGGGGCACACAACCCGCCAATCACTATTTACCACGCCGCAAAACCAGAATCAGACTTCATGAAGACGAATTAACGCGCGCAGACAATCCACTCAAAAAAGATGGTCGGCTGCCCAGAACCGACCCGGATGCGCCGTTCCTGGAAGATTCTGTTTCCTGGTAACACCCCGGAGAAAATTTTATGCAACCTGCATTTTCGGTTATTTTTTTAACCATCCTCATCGGTGCCGGTCAAGGCCTGTTTCTGGCGCTGGTCACCGCCGAGGCTTTCAGCCACATGGGCTCTCTGAGCACACAGGAACACCATTTTTACAGCACTGGCAGCCTGCTATCATTAGGTCTGTTAGTGGCAGGGCTGGTCGCCTCATTTTTCCACCTGGGTCACCCGGAACGCGCCTGGCGTTCCGCCGCCATGTGGCGCACCTCATGGTTGTCACGCGAAGTTATCGCCCTGCCTGCCTTTATGGGTGTGGTCTTTGTCTACGGCCTGTTGCATTACCTGGAATGGAGCCCGAAAGTTTTTGGTACAACCGCATTGCCCGAAACCAGCCTGACATTGATGGTGGGCATTATCGGTGTGCTGCTGTGCTTCACCCTGTTCATCTGCACCGGAATGATCTACGCCTGCCTGAAGTTTTTGCAGGAATGGCACACACCACTCACCCCCATTAATTACACCCTGCTTGGCATGAGTTCCGGCTTTACCCTGGCCACCGCCTTTGCCACACAATACAGCCTGGAATTAACCAGTCTGTTTGGTACCTGGGCCATCATCTTCACCCTCGCGGCCTTATTGACTCGTACCGCATCACTACTGCGCAACAAACGCATCAAATATCGTTCTACCCTGAGCACGGCAATTGGCGTGCGCCATAGCAACATCCAACAAAAATCCCAGGGCTCCATGGGTGGTTCATTTAATACCCGTGAATACTTCCATGGCATGAGTGCGGCTTTTCTCAAATCTGTTAAATGGATTTTCCTGCTGCTGGTATTTCCCCTTCCCCTGCTGCTTATCAGCACGGGCTTGAGCAATGATGCAACCGTATTATTAGTATTGGCTTTTGCCGTACAATACGTGGGGCTCATTGCCGAGCGCTGGTTTTTCTTTGCACAGGCCAACCACCCTCAGAATCTGTATTACCAGACAATTTAAGAGAGTTATTACACTGAGTAACCAGGTTATACTCAACACATGTCTCAGCTCATCGACCCCCATGGCCGCTCCATCGACTACATCCGCCTGTCAGTAACGGATCGTTGCGACCTGCGTTGTTTTTACTGTCTTCCCAAAGGATTCAAGGATTTTGAAGAGCCAGATCACTGGTTAAGCTTTGAGGAAGTTGAACGAATAATCCGTGCTTTTGGCGCACTGGGTACCCGGCGGGTACGCATCACTGGTGGTGAACCACTAGTGCGTAAAAACCTGCCCGTACTGGCAGCCCGTCTGCAAAGCCTGCCGGGCATTGAAGACCTTTCGCTAAGCACCAATGCCGTACAGTTAGCCCGTCACGCAAAAAATTTGTACGCTGGCGGTATACGCCGACTCAACATCAGCCTGGACAGCCTGAACGCAAAACGCTTTCAGAAAATCACTGGCGGCAAACTGGAAAAAGTCATCGATGGATTAATGGCCGCCAAAACTGCTGGCTTCGCCCCCATCAAAATCAACATGGTGGTCATGAAGGATGTTAACGAAGATGAAGTTGAAGCCATGGTGGATTTTTGCATCAAGCACGATTTCACCCTGCGTTTCATCGAAACCATGCCCATGGGAGCCACCGGCCAGAATGCCGTTGACCATTATGTGGATTTGCAAACGGTACGCACCCGACTGGAACAACGTTTCAAGTTAACCCCCAGCGTCATGCCCGGCGGTGGGCCTGCACGCTACCTGCGGGTGGCAGGTACGGATTTGCGCATTGGTTTTATCACCCCCATTTCTCAACACTTTTGTGAAACCTGCAACCGGGTTCGGTTATCGGTCGATGGCACGCTTTATCTGTGCCTGGGGCAGGACAACAAATTTGAACTGCGCCCCTTGTTACGTGCAGGCATTTCCGATGATGAATTACAGATGGCCATTCGACATGCCATCACATTAAAACCAGAACGCCATGAATTTAACGAAAAACCTTCACAAGTGGTTCGTTTTATGTCGGCAACAGGCGGATAAAAAGCGAATATACATACCCCATTATCACCTGGAATATATTCGGGCTTTATTCTGTGCTTGCAAATAGTCTATGACACTGCCAGCAGTTAGCGTAAAAACGGTTCCAATATCCATTCCTGCGCTTTTTAAACCTTTCGCGGTCCACTTATTACACGTATTCATTAAAAAATAATCACCCTCACCAACATAAAACTGGCTGTCGCCATATAACCCTTTTTCAAGCTCGATTATTTCCTCTTTTTCGTTCCGGCGAAAACTGTTGGAAATATATGTTAAGAGCGAGGCATATTCCTCATTACTAAGGTAAGCGGGTTCTATTTCACTGCCTGAAAAAAACCTGTGAGAGTTTCCCGATACAGCAACAACATGAACAACAGAGTCTGTTGGCCAGAATAGAGCCTTGAGAACCAGGCCAACGGTCATTTCCCTGGACTGGTAAAAACCTTTATCACCCCAGCCAAATTCAAGAAGCTCAGTATGACCAAACCGTTTTTCCAGTGAGGGCAGAAGGTGTTTAATTTTTTTTGACGGTATGACGAACCCCGTATGCCAATCATGACTGACGACATAAATTTTATTGGGTCTTTCTGAAGATATATTCTCAGCAGACCTTATTACATGAGGCTTTGTTGAGCAGGCAACGCTCAACAACACTAAAACCCCAAGCATTAATTTTGAACAGCGTGTCATCTTTGTCACAAATATGCCGGTGATGTTTTATATTGAAACTTTGTACTGCGCATCATATCCATTTTAATGCTGCTATGGAATTGGAATGAAGAAGGGGAATTTCTGCAGGCACAAGAAAATGCTCTTGCTTTACAGCATTTTTTAAATGCTGACTTGGTTAATACCGGTAGCTTCGAGCGGACACTCAATAAGGAATAATAACCCCCATGACAGCCACTGGTGTTTTCCCAACAGCTGTGCAGACCAATCGTTTCTGAAAAACTGTCCCGGCAGCCTCAGCTGAATGAGGTATTGGTATCAGGATGGCCCGGTCAACGGAGGAATCTAGAATTATGTCAAAAAGTATCGCAACGGTCCGGGTGATGCGCCACATAGGCATAGGCCGTATCATAAAGACGTTCTTTGCCGCGACGACTGCATTCCACATATACCATGTCCAGTGCCTCGCGGGAATCATCTGCGGCATCACCTACACCCGGCAGGGTTCGGCATACGCAACGTTTCACAAACTTCATCAACGCCTTGTTCGACATATGGCGTAATGCGCGCTCCAGTTTTTCCAGTTTCATCATGATATCTCCATGTTATGTTTGCTGCAATCCGTACTCTATAGACGTTATTTTCTAATATTCGGGTTCCGCTACCAGGACATCCTTTTCACCTTTTCTATCGGCTGATCATAAAGCCTGCGTATGACAGAAATGTGAACTTCATCACAAAATAATAGACAAAAAATTTGTCGATTTATGCTTGCGAAGTAGCGAGAGTGCATTCACAATCCAGAGGGAAATGTTGATTAATTTTATCGGTTTTTTTACATTTCCAACAACACACCCACAGGAGAACTTAGTCATGTATCAACAAAATATATTGAGCGGCATTTTGTTAGCAGGTGCTCTGTTCGCTTCCAGTGCAGCACTGGCTTGCGAATCCATGGGGCCAGCCACTCACATGGGCCAACTCATGTCGGTAGATGCTGCCAAACACACTTTCACCATTCGTGATGCAGAGTCCAGCAGCCCCATTACCTTCATCGCCACGCAAGAAATCATCACTGGCCTGAAAGGTTTTGCTGGCAGCCTGATGGTGAACTACGAGGAAAATGATGACGGTGATTTAAGTGCGGTAGGCGTTACCTTCTAAGCCTTTTCTGCCAACACAACGATAAAGGCGGGGCACCTTCATTGGGTGCCCCACCTTTTTTATGCCCGGCTTCTATATGAGAGAGATAGGCAAATACCCTGATATACACCTACCGCAGCAGTGATATTCAAGATAGACTTCTGGAATTCTTCCCCTCGGGACCAGCAACGCACAACTATATGCCCCAATTGCCTCCCCTTTCACACTGGTTTGCCCGGCAAACCGATCTCACCCACAAAAGTATCCTGCTTTCAGCGAGCGCGGCTCTGGTCGCCATCGCTTTAGTGGGCCTGGCCAGCCAGCTGACCCTCAGTGGCTACGACCTGCCCACCATGGTGGCCTCTATGGGTGCTGCTGCGGTGTTGTTGTTTGTTGTGCCCAGCAGCAAGCTGTCTACCCCCTGGGCCTTTGCAGGCGGCCATCTGGTATCGGCATTAATCGGTGTCACCTGCGCCCTGTGGATACCGCATATCGCATTGGCAGCTGCGGTGGCTGCGGCTGCGGCCATCCTTACCATGCATTATTTGCGCTGCCTGCATCCACCCGGTGGAGCCGCAGCATTGATGGCGGTACTGGGTGGCGAATCCATACAGTCACTGGGCTATCAGTATGTGCTTACCCCGGTACTACTCAATGTGGTGATCATGCTTGCCGTAACGCTCGTCTACTGGCACCTGGCAGGCATTAATCAACAACGCACAGGCCATCAGCAACCCCTGGATCACAATTGGCAACGCAGCGACGAGGAATGGTTAGCCAGCACCCCACCTTTTGATCAGGATGACCTCAGCCGTGCGATTTCTGAAATGGATACTTTTATCGATATCAGCCAGCAGGATTTGCAGGAAATTTACGCACGAGCCCTGCAACAAGCCCACGGCCAGGGTTTTGGTGATATGCGTTGTGCCGAGATCATGTCGCAGCCCGCCCTATCCGTGCAATACGGCAGCGAACTGGAGGAAGTATGGCAATTGTTTGAACAGCACAATATTCGCGGCATGCCGGTGGTGGATAATTTTCAACACGTTATTGGCATCGTCACGGTAAGCAATTTCGTGCATCTGGCCAGCGACAGCACCGACACGCCCCTGCCTGACTCGCACAGCATGGCTGAGCGTCTTGCCCGGTTGCGTCAACGTACGCCCGGGTTTGAATCAGACAAGGCGGAGGTGGTGGGGCAAATCATGAACAGCCCGGCAATTACCGCCCGGCAGGACGAGCGTATTGCCGACAAGATCGACCTGTTTAATCAACACCACATTCATCACCTGCCAGTGGTGGATGACAAACGCAAACTCGTGGGAATGTTAACCTGGGAAGATATTATGGCCGCACGGGCCAGCCTGAAATACTGAGTGGAAAAACCGGCATTCGCCACCCTGGAAAGTAAAGCAATCCTTAACAAAAACCCAAACCACAGCTTTCTGATGCGGCACACATATTCCCGCAACTTCCGCAATTCTCATCGTCCCTCACCAAGTCCACTTCACAACCATTGGCCACCTTCCCGTCACAATCACTGTATCCGTCTAAGCACTGCGTAATTGATATCTTGCCAGCATCGCAGACACCCATGCCATGTTTTACCAGCACAGAGACATTGTCATCTACCGTACCACTGCAATTATTATCAACACCATCACAGGTTTCGATAGCACCTGGATAAATATCGGCATTGTTATCATCACAGTCCAGTGCAGCAACCACGCCATCACCGTCGGCATCTTTGCATTGCGGATCATTGCTGGATGCTGTGCATAATGGCTGTGCAGGCGTGATCGCCGTCGATACACCTCCGTCTCTGGAAGCCATCCCCTTGCGATCACAAAAAGCAATAACGCCCAGCTCTGAGGTTTGCCCTGCCAGCACCTGAATACCCCGGTTCTGGTTCAACACACGATCACCTTTACGGTAGAACAGGGTATAACTTCCTGCGCTTAAACCATCGAATTGAAACTGCCCGCTCTCATCTGTAATGACAGCAAACATTTTTCCTGGCACATAAATCTGCATACCATCCAGTCCGCCCAGACCACAATAATTCACCGTACCGCGAATCCCTCCTTGCATTTCGTCTGCCGATACCGCCGCAACGGAAGACAAAAACAACATGACAATGCAAAACCGTTGAAAAAGTGAACGCATAAAATTGACCTTCCTGAGCCATTTAAAAAAAGGGTGAAATACGCCGGGCCGGGCACCAAACCACGACACACCACTGCGACCGCCGAACTATAACAAACTCGCTGGATACTGTCTTGCGTCTCAACATTCAACCCGTATTTTGGCTATACTTGGACGTATCCTTCAAACTGGCAAGGGGGTTCACATGACCTCGGTAACCATGGTGACTAACGACAGCGCAGCCCTTCACACCACCAAAACCAACAACCGCAACGTTAAGGAAACACAGGCTTACCCAGCCACACCGGCGGTAAAAACACACGAAAAAGCGATTCCTGCACCCCAGCAAAACGTAAAACGAAACCAGCGCCAGAGAAGAAAACAGGAACGTCGTCAACAACAAAAACCTGTGTTGCTTGATACACGCAGCGGTCATGATCGACGCAATACAGGCAACACCCAAACAGTGACAACCGATACAACTGAAAACGAACAACCTGTTACTCACATTGATGTTTATATTTGATCAGCAGCATCAAATATACCGCAAAAAGAGCTTTTTCTTATTTTTTGCGTGTTGAAACATACAAACCCGGAATCCAGGTTTTATGAATTTTAGTGGTAGCCGCCAGATCATCATTTGCATCATCAACAAAACGAAAATGATTAATGCCAAAACGGACCACATCGTTATTCTTTAGCTGGCAGACATCAATACGTTGGTCATTGACAAATGTGCCATTGGTACTGCCGCAGTCTTCAATAAAATATTCAAACATATTTGTCGGCTCAGCAACATGCCGCGCCTCAATCTGCGCATGATGTTTACTGACCAGTTCATCATGAATCGTAATGTCGTTTTCCGTGCCGCGGCCTATGCGCGACACAAGATTTTCCAAGCGCAGTATCACACCTTGCGCATTGCCCTTGAATTGTATGAGCGCCGCCATATCATTGCCCCCTTGGCTCAGTCCACAAGGCTACACGCAATATCAACAAATTTCACGTCAATGCTGATGACATTAATACCGAAGCAACCGAAACTCGACAACAGGAGCAACTCATGCCAAACCACACTTATAAACTTATCGAACTGGTCGGCTCATCCCCCAAGAGTAGCGATGATGCCATTCACAATGCCATTGAACGCGCCGCCAAAACATTGCGTAACATGGATTGGTTCGAGATCACCGAAACCCGCGGCCATTTGCAGAATGGCAAGATTGCCCACTTCCAGGTCAAACTGAAAGTAGGCATTCGGCTGGATGATTGACCTTTTGCATTTCCGCGACTTATCATCTGACAGCAACTTTCCCTGTCCCTGGTTTTTCCCCGCCCCTGGCCCGCTTTTCCATAGCCACTGAGTGAGTGTGGCCATGAAATAAATGGCATCGAAACCTTAAAAATATTGTCATACTGCCGAACTTCCCCACTTGACAGCAGGGGGAAACTCCAAGTATTTCTAATAAAGGGCTGCTGCCAAATCATCAAAAATACATTAACTTACTGAAAGAAAAAGAAATTATGGGAAAATCACTGGTCATCGTCGAATCACCGGCCAAGGCAAAAACTATCAACAAGTACCTGGGCAAGGATTTTATTGTGAAATCCAGCGTGGGTCATATTCGTGATTTGCCCACCAGCGGCAGCGCTGCCAACAAGTCAAAAATGGACCCGAAGGCGCGCGGTAAACTCGCCGCCGAGTCACGCAAGCTGCCCCCGGAAGAACGTGAAAAGCGCAAACGTGAACGTGCCGCTAAAACGCTGGTGAATCGCATGGGCGTCGATCCGGAAAATGGCTGGAATGCGCATTATGAAATCATGCCCGGCAAGGAAAAAGTCGTGGCAGAATTACAAAAACTGGCAAAAAATGCTGACACTATTTATCTCGCTACTGACCGGGATCGCGAAGGAGAAGCCATCGCCTGGCACCTGACCCAGGCCATCGGCGACAAAATACCGTTCAAGCGCGTGGTGTTCAACGAAATCACCCAAAATGCCATTCAGACGGCCTTTGCCAACCCTTCCACGCTGGATTTCGATCAAGTCCATGCCCAGCAAGCCCGGCGCTTTCTCGACCGTGTGGTAGGTTACATGCTATCGCCCCTGCTGTGGAAAAAACTGGCACGGGGTCTTTCCGCCGGGCGTGTGCAATCCGTAGCCACCCGACTGGTGGTGGAACGGGAACGGGAAATTCACGCCTTCGACCCGGAAGAATACTGGGAAGTCTTTGCCGACTTGCGCACCACCAAGAGCGAAGCGCTGCGCATGCAGGTGGTCAAACAAAACAACCACAATTTCCGTCCACCGAACAAAGGACTCACCGATGCAGCCCTGGCCATTCTGGAACGCGCCGATTACAACGTCGTAAAGCGTGAAGTTCGGCCATCGTCAAGCAAACCCAAAGCACCTTTTATCACCTCTACTTTGCAACAGGCCGCCAGCACACGACTGGGTTTCGGTGTGAAAAAAACCATGATGATGGCGCAGCGGCTTTACGAAGCGGGTTACATCACTTACATGCGAACCGACTCCACCAACCTCAGCAATGAGGCCGTGGCAGCCGTGCGTGACTACATCGGCAACAAATACGGTAAAAAATATTTACCGGAAAAAGCCCTTTCTTACAGCAGCCGTGAAGGTGCTCAAGAGGCGCATGAGGCCATTCGCCCCTCCGATGTACATACCATGATGTCTGACCTGAAAAGTGTCGATAAAGATGCTGTGCGCTTGTACGAACTGATCTGGCGGCAGTTTGTCGCCTGCCAGATGCCGCCTGCAAAATTTGATGTCACCACACTCAAAGTGGATGCCGCCGGGTTTGAACTGCGCGCCAAAGGCCGCGTAGTGGTGTTTGACGGCTGGACAAAAGTACAACCACCACAACAAAAGAACAGTGACGACATACTTCTTCCCGCCGTTGCAGAAGGTGACGTGATGTCACTGGTGAAACTCGATCCCTCTCAGCATTTTACCAAACCGCCTGCACGATACAGTGAAGCCTCACTGGTAAAAGAACTGGAAAAACGTGGCATTGGTCGCCCCTCCACCTACGCCTCCATTATTTCCACTATTCAGGATCGAGGCTATGTCACGGTACAAAACCGGCGTTTTTATGCAGAAAAAATTGGTGATATCGTCACGGAACGGCTGACAGAAAACTTCAAAGACCTCATGGACTACAGCTTCACGGCCAACATGGAGCAGAAACTGGACTCCATTGCGGCCGGTGAAAGCAACTGGCTGAACGTGCTTGACGCATTTTACGAGGACTTCAAATCCAAACTGGAAGCTGCCGATCACGATGAAGGTGGCATGCGTGGCAACGACCCCATCACCACCGATATCCCCTGTACTAGCTGTGGTCGTCCCATGCAGATTCGCGCAGGCTCCACCGGTGTCTTTCTTGGCTGCTCCGGTTACGCACTGCCCCCTAAAGAACGCTGCAAATCCACCATGAATCTCATCCCCGGCGATGAAGCTGTGGATGTGGATACCGACGAAGAAAGCGAAGCCCGCGCATTAATGCAACGCCGTCGCTGTCCGAAATGCGGTACCGCCATGGACAGCTACCTGATCGACGAACAGCGCAAATTCCATATTTGTGGCAATAGCCCCGACTGCACCGGTTACGAAGTGGAAACCGGAAAATTCCGCATCAAAGGTTACGATGGGCCGCTTATCGAGTGCGACAAGTGCGGAGCCAACATGCAGCTCAAAACGGGACGTTTTGGCAAATATTTCGGCTGCACCAACGAGGAATGCAAAAACACGCGCAAACTTTTACGCAACGGAGAAGTGGCCCCGCCCAAAGCCGACCCCGTACACATGAAAGAACTGCCTTGTGAAAAGTCCGACGGTTATTTTGTATTACGTGATGGTGCTGCGGGCATTTTCCTTGCCTCCAGCGCGTTCCCGCGCTCCCGTGAAACGCGCGCGCCACGGGTCAAAGAATTGATCCCTCATAAATCTGAACTTGACCCCAAACATCTGTACCTGTGCGACGCTCCGCAGGAAGACAACAACGGCAACGATACCATCATCCGCTTTAGTCGCAAAAATAAAGAGCAGTATGTAATGACCGAAGTCGATGGCAAGGCCACTGGCTGGACAGCCCATTACATCGACAACAACTGGGTGGTAAGCGAAGCGAAAAAAACGGTGAAAAAGAAGGCGGCAAAGAAAAAGAAAACCGCGAAGAAAAAAACAGTAAAAAAGAAAGCTGCCACATAATCGGCTACTTTTGCATTAAAAGCCGCGTTAAAAACTTCAGATATTCATCGTCATCCCAGGGGCGTCCGCCCAGCGCCTGGTATCGAACAATACCTGCGGGATCAACCAAGTATGTTGAAGGCAGCCCACGCGGCTGCCAGGCTTCGGTAACCTGACCATCAAGATCCATCAGCGACACAATGTCCGGCGCCAACAATCCCAGAAAAGTAAATACCGTATCCTCGTCTTCCGCCGTGTTTACGATGGCAAACACAAGTGACGATGTTTTAAGCTTTTCTACCATGTTCTGAATTGCTGGCATTTCACGGCGGCAGGGACCGCACCAGCTTGCCCAAAAATGCACAAAGACCCAGCGACCTTTTTTCTGTGCCAAACTGAAAGGGTTTCCATCAATATCATTTAATTCCAAAGGCGGGGAAGGATAAGCGGCTATAGATAAAATACCTTTGGGAACAACCGGCGTCGAGGGGCTCGCATCCGCCCATGTGAATCCGCTCATCAACATGCCTGCCAATACGCGAAAAACCATACCGGATATATCAGGCAACATTTTCATAAGGGTTTCCCTGCCTCTGTAACATCCGCACATTGTAAGTTATCCACCGTTGCAATCACCGGGTCAGTATTTCCCCCCAGTCCAAATCGTGCCCGTAATGAAAAGGCTGCCGTTGTTTTTTTCAGGACAACATTACCCCCCTCCTTTTCGTACGGATAAAAATGTAATGTCTCGGGCAACAACATCCAGCGAAATGTGGATTGAGAAGCCAGTGGAATACCCATTTTCTTCCATAACGGCGGCCATTGTGAGCGCGGCATTCTTTGGAGTTCGCCATCCTGAGACACAAAGCGCCAGTCGGCCAAATCCAGCTGTAAAACATCATCACGTTTATTTTTGATGGTGGCGGTAAAAAAACAGTACGCAGACAGTTTTTCAATCATGGCCACCGGAAAACCCCGCGCTTCAAAGAACGCAGCCATTTGTTCTGTGCTCCAGGGAAACAACTGTAGCCGTAACTGCCCATTTTCAAAACCTGGCGGCGACTTTTCATCCTCAGCATACAATACACCGATGGTGAATAAAGACAGCCCAAAAGCCAGCGCCAGAAGTACCCTGATGATAACCTGCCGTGTAAAACACGCCTGTTTTTGTTGATATTTACAATTATTATTCGCCATGGAACTCAGACTTCACCGGATGAGTCAAACCCTGTGGTTGATTGTAAACTGATCATAAGGAAATAACGCCAGTATAACGTCAAAATATCGCTTGGTTTGCCCGAATTTTGACAGTCTCTCTGCTCAAAAGGGCACGTTCGCGGCATATCCGGCACATAATATCTGGCATACGGCTTGCATCTTGCAATGGTGAATAAGATTCACCTTTATAAAAACTGACTCTATACTGAAAGCAGTGTTTTATCGTTTGTGGCGTATCGGGTATGGCACATTCAACCCATAATCAGGCACGTTACCACACAAAGTATAGGTCCATAAAAAATCAACATTAATGCGGACTTTTAATAGTCCACTGGCGTCCGATACAAATAACGGACACTGCAATTTCTTGAGAGGACGAGATCATGCCTATTTTTGAGCACTACCAGTCCCGGTACGAACAGGCACAGGAAGAGGAAATGTCACTTCAGGAATACCTGGACCTGTGCAAAAATGACCCAACAACCTATGCAACCGCTGCCGAGCGCATACTCACAGCCATTGGTGAGCCCGAAATGGTTGATACCCGGCAAAACCCGCGCCTGAGCCGCCTCTTCTTTAATAAACTCATCAAAATTTATCCTGCCTTTAAAGATTTTTATGGCATGGAAGACACCGTCGAACAAATCGTTTCGTTCTTTCGGCATGCAGCACAGGGACTGGAAGAGAAAAAACAAATCCTGTATTTGCTGGGACCGGTAGGTGGCGGCAAATCGTCTTTAGCAGAAAAATTGAAATCGCTGATGGAGCAACAGCCTTTTTATGCCATAAAGAATTCACCCATTAATGAATCACCATTGGGACTTTTTTCACCCGATGAAGATGCGCGCATTCTGGAAGAAGACTACGGCATCGCAAAGCGTTATCTCAACGGCATCATGTCTCCCTGGGCTGTAAAACGCCTCCATGAATTTAATGGTGACATTACGCGATTCCGGGTTGTCAAACTTTACCCGTCGATACAACGTCAAATCGGCATTTCCAAAACCGAGCCAGGCGATGAAAATAATCAGGATATTTCTTCACTGGTGGGTAAAGTGGACATTCGCATGCTGGAAAAATTCAGCCAGGATGATCCGGATGCCTACTCCTACTCTGGCGGACTCTGCCAGGCTAACCAGGGGCTCCTGGAATTTGTCGAAATGTTCAAGGCACCCATCAAAGTATTGCATCCCCTGCTCACGGCGACTCAGGAAGGCAACTACATGGGAACCGAGGGTATTTCCGCGCTGCCTTTTAATGGCATTATTCTCGCGCACTCCAATGAGTCCGAATGGCTCAGCTTCAAAAACAACCGAAACAACGAAGCCTTCCTTGATCGTATTTTTATCGTCAAGGTGCCTTATTGCCTGCGTGTTTCTGAAGAAATCAAAATTTACGAAAAACTGTTGGCCAACAGTTCACTCTCCGAGTCTGCCTGCGCACCCGGTACGTTGAACATGATGGCGCAGTTCGCCATTCTGTCTCGGTTGAAAGAACCTGAAAATTCAAACATTGAATCCAAAATGCGCATTTATGATGGCGAAACACTGAAAGACGTTGATCCCAAAGCAAAATCCTACCAGGAGTACCGTGATTTTGCCGGTGTAGACGAAGGCATGACCGGCTTATCCACTCGTTTTGCCTTTAAAATTCTTTCTCGCGTGTTTAACTACGATCACACCGAAGTTGCCGCTAATCCCGTTCACTTGTTGTATGTGCTGGAGCAACAGATCGAACAGGAACAGTTTCCACCAGAAGTCGCGGAAAAGTACATGTCATTCCTCAAAGGAATACTGGCATCACGTTACGCAGAATTTATTGGCAAGGAAATACAAACATCCTACCTGGAATCCTATTCCGAATATGGCCAGAATATTTTTGATCGCTATGTGACTTATGCCGATTACTGGATTCAGAATGAAGAATATCGCGACCCGGATACCGGTGAAATTTTTGACCGTGCTGCACTCAATGAAGAACTGGAAAAAATTGAAAAACCTGCGGGCATCAGCAACCCTAAAGACTTCCGCAACGAGATTGTCACGTTTGTATTACGTGCCCGCGCCCGTAACAGTGGCAGCAATCCACACTGGACCAGTTATGAAAAACTGCGGGAAGTCATTGAGAAAAAAATGTTTTCCACTACCGAAGATCTACTCCCCGTTATTTCATTCAACGCCAAAGCCTCGAACGAAGAACAGGGAAAACACCAGGACTTTGTCAACCGCATGACTCAAAAAGGCTACACCGAAAAACAGGTCCGCCTGTTATCGGAATGGTATTTGCGCGTGCGTAAAGCATCCTGATCACAGTCACCAGAGGCGGGATTTGAGGGACCGGGTAGAAATACTCACCTGGGCACTCAACACTTGACACTGAATTTATGACCCAGATAATTGACAGAAGAATAAACGGTAAACACAAAAGCGCTGTCAATCGACAACGGTTCCTTCGCCGTTTTCGACAACAAATCAAAAAAGCGGTTTCTGACGCGATTGATTCACGCTCGATCACTGAAGTGGATCATGGTGAAAAAATCAACATTCCCAGTAAAGACACGCACGAGCCGGTATTTGGCCATGGCCCCGGTGGACGACGTGATGCCGTTCATCCTGGCAATAAGGAATTTGTCAGTGGTGACCGTATTGCGCGCCCACCAAACAGTGGCGGCAGCGGCGGGAGCGAGGCTAGCGATCAAGGTGAGGGTGAAGATGAATTTGCCTTTCAACTGTCACGCGAAGAATTTTTAGAATTTTTCTTTGAAGACCTGGAGTTACCTGACCTGGTCAAAACCCAACTGACTAAAGTCACCAATTTCAAATCCGTTCGTGCCGGTTACAGCACCACGGGCGTGCCCTCCAATATTGATATTGTTCGTTCGTTGACTGGCGCGCTCGCACGTCGCATTGCACTTCGTGCCCCCTATTCTATCGAACTGCAAGAAGCCCAAACAGAACTATCCACACTGCAAAATAAAGATGAACACATAACCCGCATCAAGGAACTGGAGGAAGAAATACGCCGACTGGAAGATAAAATTGCCACCATTCCTTTTGTTGATACATTTGACCTGCGTTACCGTAACCGTATTCAGAAACCCACACCTTCCACGCAGGCTGTTATGTTTTGTCTGATGGATGTTTCCGGCTCCATGGATGAACTCCGCAAGGAAATGGCCAAACGGTTTTTCATTTTACTCTACCTGTTTTTAACCAAAACCTACGAAAATATTCAGGTGGTTTTTATCCGTCACCACACCACGGCAAAAGAGGTCAATGAAGAGGATTTTTTCTACTCGCGGGAAACCGGGGGTACTGTGGTGTCCAGCGCACTGGAGTTAATGCTGAAAATCATTAAAGAACGCTTTCCAAGTGATGACTGGAATATTTATGCAGCACAGGCCTCCGACGGTGACAACTGGGATGGTGACTCCCCCAATTGCCGCACCCTGTTAAACGATAGCATCATGCCGCTACTACAGTATTTTGCCTATATAGAAATCATGCCTCATAACCACCAGAGCCTGTGGCGTCATTACGAAGGCGTAAAAGTACAAAATCGCAACTTCGACATGCAATCCATCGATAGCGTTAACGAAATTTATCCCGTGTTTCGTCAATTATTTGCCCGGAAACCCGCATGAGCACCACTGAAAACAACATCATCAGCGACACTTCAGACTGGAGCAGCGAGCTTATCCAGCGCTACGATGCCGAAATTTCCCGTATCGCCGCTGACTATGGCCTCGACACCTATCCCAATCAGATTGAAATCATCAACAGCGAACAAATGATGGATGCCTATTCTTCAGTAGGTATGCCTCTGGGTTACCATCACTGGTCTTTTGGCAAGCAGTTTCTGGAAACTGAACAACGTTACCGCCGCGGACAAATGGGGCTGGCCTATGAGATCGTCATTAACTCCAATCCCTGTATTTCCTATTTAATGGAAGAAAACAGTATGCCTATGCAGGCGCTGGTTATCGCCCATGCCTGTTATGGCCATAATTCTTTTTTCAAGAACAATTACCTGTTTCAAACCTGGACCAATGCCGACGCAATCATTGACTATCTGTTATTTGCCAAAAAATATGTATCGGATTGCGAGCAACAACATGGTATCGAAGAAGTTGAAGCCGTACTGGACTCCTGTCATGCGCTGATGAATTATGGCGTTGATCGTTATAAGCATCCACCCGGCCTGTCCGCACAGGAGGAAAGTGGCCGCCAAAAAGAACGGGAGGAATATTTACAGACACAGGTCAATCACCTGTGGAGCACAATCCCCGTCAAAGAAAACGCAGACGACATACCTGAGGAAATCCGATTCCCCACTGAACCCGAAGAAAACCTGCTGTATTTTATTGAAAAAAATGCACCGTTAATGGAATCATGGAAACGCGAACTGGTTCGCATCGTCAGAAAAGTTGCCCAGTATTTTTATCCGCAACGACAGACACAAGTGATGAATGAGGGCTGGGCAACATTTTGGCACTACACCATTTTAAATACGCTTTACGATGAAGGTTTTGTCACTGATGGCTTCATGATAGAGTTTTTGCAGTCCCACACCAACGTTATCGCCCAACCTGCATTTGACAGCCCGTATTACTCCGGCATTAACCCATACACACTTGGCTTTAACATGTTCAAGGATTTGCGGCGTATTTGTGAAAAACCCACTGATGAAGACAAAGAGTGGTTTCCGGATATTGCAGGCAGTGACTGGCGAAAAACGCTGGACTTTGCCATGCGCAATTTCAAGGACGAAAGTTTTATCCGTCAGTTTTTATCTCCCCAATTGATTCGTGAACTGAGATTGTTTTCCGTACTGGATGATGATGAGCAGGATAAACTTGAAATCAGCGCCATTCACGATGACCATGGTTATCGGCATATTCGTGCTGCACTTGCCAAGCAATATGATCTGTCCATGCGCGAACCCAATATTCAGATTTACAATGTGGACCTACGGGGAGATCGTTCGCTGACCTTGCGGCATATTCTGCACGCACGCCGCCCATTGAACAGGGATACCAACGAGGTCATACGACACTTGTCGCGCCTCTGGGGGTTCCCGGTACACATTGAAACAATAAATGAGGACGGGACAGAAAATATGACTGAATCTATTTAACGCCCAATCTGGCTTCAAGCTTTTTAATCTTTCGCCCCATTTCCACCGATATTTTTGCCAGCTCCTGGCGCAAAAATATATTTTCGATATTCATTTCCAGCTGAAAAGCCAGTCGTTCCAGAATATCACGATCAGCATCACTAAAATTGCCGTGCCCTTTGTTCAGCATTTGAATCGCACCCACTACCTTTTTGGTGGTAACGCCATGCACCGGTACACACAGGGCATTGCGTGTCACAAAACCCGTTTTTACCGCGACGATATCATGCACCCCCACCTGATCTTCCAGGTCATCTTCAATAACAAATTCACCGCTGGACATTACCCGGCCGACAATGGAGTTCTTTGTGGGCACTTGTAATTGTTTTTCACTCAACCCCGTGCCGCATTGCAACCAGGCCTTTTCATCCACGGGGTCGAGAATGAAAATACTGCATCGTTCCGCATCCAGTGCCTTAGGCATAATATCAACAAAAAATTGCAGCAGCTGCCGGTTGCCTGCCTCACGCCAGGCCTTTTCCATAAGCTGTTGCTTTTTACGCAACTGCTCAAGCTTTTTTTCCATGAGTGCTTTATCCATTTTTACGTGCCTTCACCATTTTGAATGACCTCTGCTTAAACCCAGCGCGAAAAAATTATACCTGCCAGAATATATGCCTATCGGCAATATCAACCAACAACTAAAATATGAATCAAATGCTGGAAACGCGCCACTTTTAAACATTACCGGGCATTTAACACGCCACTGAGCAATTCCCAATGCATTGAACCTAAAATCCGCAATTGAACGGCCTGTAGCGTGCGTTAAATACAGCGTCATGTAGTGCTTGATCACCTTCTAATGATCAGTCATCTGTCAAAAAACGCAGCCCCACGCCATCAGGTTCAATACGCATCACTTCCATTCGTACCAAGGGTGGGTCTTCCATTTCTCCCTGCACCTGACCTTCCACCACAGAGCCCACCGGAGGCAGGGCAGCCGTACCATCCGTTACCACAAAAACACCACTTTCAGAGATATCCCGCGTCAACAGCACCACAGATGCCATGGCCTGGTGGCTGATTTTGACTTCGAGAGCCAGTGCGGTACGCGGATGTTTGCGTTGTTCGTTCATTTATTTTTACTCCGTTTTTATTCCGGCAGCCGGATACCCCTGGTGTTCATAACACATCGTATGCATTGCCGGATATTCCCGCATACATCATGCATACCCGTCATAATACAAATTATCGCAACAGACAAACTATTACTCCAATAACGGCCCCTGTACCACCGGCACCATCCCCTAAAGTCTGCGCCTGTTTGCGCCGAAAGTTCCTGAAAGGCTCATCATTTCTGCTGAGCACACACAATGTAGAGAACAAGCCAAACCGTGAGCACCAATGCCGCCATTTCCATCGAGGAGCTGACTGCCCGGCCATTACCGATTTTTGAGCATTCAGCACGCGCCTTTCGCAAAGTGGGCAGTCAGGGTGGCAGCACTTTTGAGGCTTATGGTGACATCATCCTCAAAGACCCGGGTCTGGCATTACATACACTGAACCAGTTACAAACCACAGCAAACCAATCTCTGCACACAGAAATCTCCAGTATGGCGCAGGCAACAATGTTACTGGGTGTAGACCGTGCCAAACGACTCACTGTGGGACACCCCCAATTGGAGCGCACGCTCAGCGGCTTCGCAAAAACAGGCTATATCCGCACTGCCTGCCGCGCCTTTCATGCCGCCTTTCAAGCCTGGGACTGGGCGCATATCAAAAATGATCATGCTCCCGACGAAATATTACTGGCTACCCTGTTGCACGATGTGGCAGAAATGGCCCTGTGGGTCGCTGCACCGGAGCAAATGCACCAGTTTCGCAAACTGATGCTCAAGGACGGCCTGCCCACCGATGAGGCTCAATACATCGCCTTCGGTGAAAGCCTGGAACATTTCAGTCGTGAAATTGCCTCCCGCTGGCATTTACCCGGACTGGTGAACGATGCGTTACGTCCGGAAAATGCCAACCAGCCACGGGTGCGCGGCGTCATGCTGGCCGTACAATTAGCCCGTAGCACTGAACGTGGCTGGTACTGGGAAAAAACCGAGCGCGTGCTACCGCAAATCGCTGATTATCTCGGTGCATCACTGGATGAAATCATCCCCCATATACACAAAAATGCCGTGCGTGCGGCCCGCGAGGCTCCATTTTACGATGCGCGCTACGCCGCCGCCCTGCTACCCATGCTACCCGGCGGGGAAGAACTCATCATTGAAGATGAATTCCCCGAGGCCGAAGCCGAAATTGAGGCAACAAAAAAACCTGCGGCACACAAAATTGCTGCATCACCTGCCACTGAAAAACCAGCACCGGCATCCAGCAACCGCCAAAACAACGTCCCTGCTGCGCCAGAACCTGCGGCACAGGTATGCCTGCTCCCACAGACCGATCTATTCACTCAAACCCTGCATGATTTGCGTAAAGGCATAGGCAAAATGAAGCTCAGCGAATTAATGCGCAAAACCGTGCATGGCATGCACGACGGCATTGGGCTTAATCGAGTGGTATTCTGCATACTGGACCAAAAACGTGAAAAACTCGTTTCACGTTACATGCTGGGCAGCGATAATGACCCGGTCTTTAGTCGTTTTGAGATTTTGCTGGATACGCCCCACCTGTTTACCCGGTTAATGGAAAAACAGGTCAGCCTGTGGATCAACGACGACAACCGCAAAAAATTCTGGCCGCTGATGCCCGTCGATGTCAAAACACGGATAAAAACCAACAGTTTTTTCGCCATGTCCATCCATGTGCGCGACAAACCGGTTGGCCTGTTTTACGCCGACCGGCGCAGCCTGGACTGCAAATTGGACGCGCAAGCCTACAAACAATTCCGCCAAATATGCCAATTTGCAGCCAAAGGCCTTGCAAATCTCGCAAAATGAGGCATTTTTCAGAAATTAGCGCTATACTCCGGGCCAAGCAGTGGTAATGGTGCGGCATCGTATGATGCGTCTACACCGTACGATGCTTGGAAGGACGTTTAAAAGTACGTTTGAAATTTTGCAAGTACAGAGAAAACAAAGGTAAAAAGTTATGGCTACAGGCACAGTAAAATGGTTCAACGAAAGCAAGGGCTTCGGCTTTATCGCGCCCGATGACGGTGGTGACGACTTGTTCGTACACTTCAGCGCAATCCAGGGTGGCGGTTTCAAAACCCTGAACGAAGGCCAAAAGGTGAGCTTCGAAACCGAACAAGGCCCTAAAGGTCCCGCAGCAGGTAACGTTGTTCCCGAATAACGCCTGTCGCACAGTTGACCCAAGGAACCCTGCCTCTCGGCGGGGTTTTTTGTTTCTACGGCATGAGGTTTACACAATATCCACTATGCCACTCAGCACAATCCCGCAACAAACACCCGGAGGAAATCATGTTGGATGTGAATGAATATTTTGATGGCAGGGTCAAATCCATTGCCTTCCAAACCGCAACGCTGCCCGCCACAGTGGGTGTCATGCAAGCAGGCGAGTATGAATTTAATACCGCAAAAAAAGAAACTGTGTCCGTTGTTTCCGGCGCACTCACGGTAAAATTACCCAATAGTGATCAATGGCAGACCTTTCTCCCCGGCGACAGCTTCATTGTCGATGCACAGCAGCAATGTAATGGGAGTAGGCTCAGGCTATGTTGTTGGCGCATTTTTAGTTTCGAACCCAATTGGCTGGGGGACAGCAATTCTTCTGGCGGCAGGTAGTGTCGCACTGAGTTATGGAAGCGGGAAAGGCACGAGTTTTTTAGCTTATGATACCTTCGGCATGGAAGTTGATCTTGTATCCGGCTCGGGTATCGACAGGGTCTGTCAATAGTGCTGGATTCACCCATTAAAATAATAGGGATGATTTTTTTCATCACACTGCTCGCCCTGATGGCAGGTCTTTTATTCATCCTTGTTATGCATATTTTAATGCCCAAAAAAGTGTTAAAAGCCTACTTCAAGGAACCCCATTTTAGCACAGCAGAAATCACCATGTTTACGGGATTTCCTTTTGGTTACATGAGAACTGCAATGTTCATGAGAATTCTGGGCTTTCCTTCCAGCGGAAAAAAAAGAGGGGTAGAAAATGCTTACAAAATGGCACCGGTATGGTACTGCAAAGTCTCAAAATACTTTATGATTTTTTTTATGATTAATTTTTCATTGTTGGCATTGGTTACTGTAATTGTATCTATATTCGCTGCTCTAGCTGATGAAGCTTAAACATTTCATCATCCCCTGTTTTATGTTTCTCCTGACATCATGCGTAACATCAGACATGGCCCCCTCTTATCAAAGGCTGGTCTACAAGCAGCTCGACAAGTCCGACAGGGAGTATATATTTCCAACTATAGAAAACTGTTCCCGTTTGTACACAAATGGGAAGTTCTCCATCCTGGAGGTTTACTGTTCACAAGACAATGATGGTTTATATATCTATGGAAAAAATGGTCAGGCCCGGTTTGACTGGTACGATAAAAAATTCAACTTATGGGCGACATCAGAAGGTTGCAATAGTGAGGATGCCTGTTTTTACGAACTAAAAGTCGATAAAAAGGGTAGAGTGCTGGAATTTGCGTATCATTTTTTTATTAACCTCAGTGAAGGAATTTACAGAGTAAAAGTGACAGATAAAACCCTCAAGGTTATTGAGCAAAAAATAGTTGACCAGCCTTCATAGGCGCTACTCCCGTTGCATCTGCGGCATTTCCTTGATGTAAACATCCTGCTTGCTGTATGGAATTTCGATGCCTTCAGCATTGAAACGTTTATAGACTGTGGTATTCAACGCATCCAGCACCCGGCCACGTACCTCGGGATTTTCCACCCAGCATAATAAATCCAGGTCCAGACTGGAGGCACCAAAGGCTTGAAAGCGTACCCGTGGCTCAGGCTCATCACATACCTGCGTTTCATTGAGCGCGACATCCATTAACACGGCTTTCACCTGGTCAATGTCTGAACCATAGGCCACTCCTACACTGACACGAATACGGAATTTTTCATACGGTCCGCCAGATTCATTGGTAATACGTGAATTACCCATGATCGCATTGGGAATGGTGATTTCCACATCATCCCGTGTTTGCAGACGTGTGCTGCGAATACCGATGCGTGTTACCTTTCCGCGCTCACCACTGTCTAACACCACGTAGTCCCCAATTTTGTACGGTGTATCCGCAAGAATAAATACACCGGAAAACAGGTTGGCCAGCGTATCCTTGGCGGCAAAACCGACAGCAATGCCCACAATGCCCGCCGATGCCAGCCAGGCTGTCATATCGATATCCCAGGAGCGGAATATCATATAAATAGCCACAGTAACAACGACCAGAAAGGCCATATTCTCAAACAATGGGCGGGTCTGTGGCCGTACCAGCGATTCTTTTTTCTGGCCCTGGCTCATGGCCTGCAACACAATGCGTATCAGTTTTACAGCAAAACCGGACCAGACAATCACTAATGCCGTGGCAACCAGTGATCTGAGTATATTAGCAATCAGTTCAGGCAGATCGAGTGGCAGTAACGCCAGTAATATCCCCACACACAACACCGTCCAGTACAGCGGACGATGAATCACGGCAACAATTTTGTTATCCCACTGCACACGAGTGCGTTTGGCCGCATAACCCACTACCCGGGTCACCAGCCAGACAACAACATTTGCCAACAACACGGCCAGTGCAAAAATAAGCACAGCCATGACAATGGGGTAATCATCCAGAAAAGCGAAGGCTGGCTGCCACGAAACAAGGAGGTCTTTCATTATGTTTTCCATTTGCCCGAAAGGCACATAAAACTAACAGGGAACAATTTTAAATTCATACACATCATCCATATCCATCAGGCTTTGTGCCAATTGACGGAAATCATTTTGATTTTTTGAGCGAATAGTCATCTCGTATTCAAAGTTTTTACCTTCGTTGTCCAGCGTGTAACTGGATTCAAAGGCAAGAATATTATGTCGGGAAATCAATTGGCGCAATGCATCTTCATCCAGACGATGCTTTGAACGAATAAATCGCACCGTAAACTTGGCATATATTTGCGATGGCAGGCGATTTTCAACCCAGCGGAAAAACGACAAGGTCACTACCGTTATCAATACCGCCAAAAATGCCGGATAATAAAGCCCCATACCAATCACGATACCAATGGAAGCTGTCATCCAGATTGATGCCGCTGTGGTCAGACCACGCACCGTCAGACCTTCCTTGATGATCACTCCGGCTCCCAGAAACCCGATACCGGTCATAATACCCTGTGCCATGCGCGAAGGATCAGCCCGTACCGTATCCAGAAATTGCGCGGGAACCAATTCCCACTGATACACCATTAAAATCATCAACAGGCTCGATGAAACACAGACCAGGGCATGCGTGCGAAAACCCGCTTCACGGCCATGCAATGCGCGCTCTATGCCGATAATACCGCCCGCCAGCAAGGCCAGCAGCAAACGTGATGTCATCAAGGTGTAATCGAATTCCATAAATGTACCTGCCCCTCTGGATGATTTCCCGAAGGTCAACTCTAGTGAGCAACCCGATAGCGATGGCAAACATCGCCAAAAAACAGTGGATAATGACAGCCATCAGACGAAATATTAGTATGTATGCTCACAACTGACCACAAAACCATGTTGACTCGATCATCCCACACGGCAAACATTATTTTTTACGCATTAATATTTGCCATTGTGCTTGGCGTAAGCGGATGCTCCTCGCCCCCCGTCAAGCACACACATATTTCAGGCACAGCTGCCTTTGGCAAGCCAGGCAACCAAACCCGCCAACAAGCGGCATTATCCAGGCACTACTTTTCCTGGAAAAGCACACCCTATAAACTGGGTGGCCTCAGCAAAGCAGGCATTGATTGTTCCGGGTTTGTACACATAACCTTTCGTGATATATTCAATAAAAAAACACCGCGTTCCACTAAACAGCTTGCCAAAACCGGCAAAGCCGTCACAAAAAAATCTCTGAAATTTGGCGACCTGGTTTTTTTCAAAACCGGGCGCAGGCAACGTCATGTCGGGATATATATCAGTAACGGGAAGTTCATTCACGCCTCAAGTTCCCAAGGCGTCACTCAATCATCACTCAACTCAACATACTGGTCACGGCACTACTGGAAGGCACAACGTATCGTTAAATGAGCCAATGCTCAGGAACACGCACATGCGCGGTTATTTTTTGGATTCCATATGTTCCCTGAATTGCTCACAAGGATCTGGACGATCAACCCGTGGCGTAAACCACACATAATCAAATGGCAATTTATGCGTGCCCCACTGTGCGGCGTAGGACTCGACATCGGCAATATCCGCCTGCACTTCCACCCAGGCAATCACCAACAGGTTATTTTTCTGATCCTGCGACGATAAATAAAACGGCACCCCTCGATCCTTGCGTACATGGCCTGATCCCGCCACCAGCACGCGCGTATCAACATTATCCTGACCCGCAAGTACCAGTGCCATTTGTGCATCTTTGGCACGCTGCATCAACATCATGGATTCGGTCATTTTTTCATTGATCATGCCACAATGTGAGCCCTCAATTTCCTTGCGTGAAGCAGCCACCTGGTCTGCCGGCAACGCATTGTCATCCAGTATGGTTTTGACGTCGGGTGACAATTCACTCTCACCTTCACGGATAATCCGCATAATTTTTGACCGGTCAAAATTGGCGGGCAATATGGCGTAATCCGCTTTTATAACCGCATCAAAAATTCCAGCGTAAAACTGTTGGTATCCCCAATTGGTTTTAATGTGGTCCAGGCCTGCAATCAATGACTTGCTGGTATCATATTTTTTGCCCGCAATAACCTGGCCCTGTTGCTGTGAAATCATTTCAAAAGCGACGACAGCTGAACGCTGATGGTCATGCAACGCATTAATTGCCCAGGCCTGGCTTTGATGGTGTATTTGATTGTCATGGGTTTCCCCCAACATCAAATGGTGACTTTTGACAATGCGCCCGGCAAGCTGTTGTTTATTGATAAACTGTGCGGCATTCACATCCCATATTTTTCCTGCCAATGGATGGTCTGTTAACAGCATTTTGCTGGCTGTGTCAGGTTTCTTTTGCGACAGTTCCGGTGACAGACTGCATGCTGCCAGCATCAAGACACTGGGCATTATCAGTAAAAAACGTTTCATATTCATGCTCATCAACATGCCATAACATACTGCAAAATTTCCACCACCTGCTCCGGTGTCTGGCATATGGCATTGGCCGCAGCATCCACCTCCTTAAGCGCGTGATTTATTTCAGGGTCATGCAAGGTAATAATCGACTTACCCAGTGCTGCCGCAAACCCTGCATCAAAAGCGGCATTCCACTGGCGATATTTATCCCCAAAACGTACCACGACAATATCTGCACTTTCCATCAAGGTACGGGTACGAATGGCATTCATACGCGCACCTTTTTGGTCATGCCAAAAACTGTTTTCTTCTGCGCCAAGAATCTCTACGCCGCAATCATCACTTTTAGCATGATCAGTCACTGGCGCAACAAATGACACATTCAGATTCGCTTGTTGTGCGCCATTCTGAATGCGTTCACGCCAGTCACTGTGAATTTCACCGGAAAGATAGACTACCCATTGCTTTTGCTGATTCGCCATGGCTATTTCACCTTTTGATAAATTTCAACACCTGCGCCCACAAACTCCTGTGCCTTGTCTTTCATGCCTTGTTCCAGCACAACTTCTACACCAACGCCCTTCTTTGCCGCAAAATCACGCACCTCCTGTGAGATTTTCATGGAACAGAAATGCGGGCCGCACATGGAGCAAAAGTGCGCTACCTTGGCGGATTGTTTGGGCAGGGTTTCATCGTGAAAAGAGCGCGCTTTATCCGGATCCAGCCCAAGATTAAACTGGTCTTCCCAACGAAACTCAAAACGTGCTTTCGATAACGCATTATCGCGTAACTGCGCACCCGGCAGACCTTTGGCCAAATCTGCGGCATGAGCTGCCAGCTTGTAGGTAATGATGCCTTCGCGCACATCAGCCTTGTTGGGCAAACCCAAATGTTCTTTGGGCGTGACATAACACAGCATGGCACAACCATACCAGCCAATTTGTGCGGCACCGATGCCGGAAGTGATGTGATCGTAACCTGGAGCAATGTCCGTGGTCAGTGGACCAAGCGTATAAAAGGGTGCTTCAAAGCAATCTTCCAGCTCCTTGTCCATGTTTTCCTTGATCATCTGCATGGGGACGTGGCCTGGACCTTCAATCATCACCTGCACATCATGTTTCCACGCAATTTTTGTGAGTTCACCAAGCGTTTCCAGTTCACCAAACTGTGCGGCATCATTGGCATCGGCCAGTGAACCGGGGCGCAAGCCATCACCTAACGAGAAACTGACATCATAGGCTTTCATGATTTCGCAAATGTCTTCAAAGTGTGTGTACAAGAAGTTTTCTTCGTGATGCGCCAGACACCATTTGGCCATGATGGAACCACCGCGCGAAACAATACCCGTAACCCGGTTTGCAGTGAGGGGCACATAGCGCAATAACACACCAGCATGAATCGTAAAATAATCAACACCCTGCTCAGCCTGCTCGATAAGCGTGTCACGGAACAATTCCCAGGTTAAATCCTCGGACTTGCCGTTGACCTTTTCCAGCGCCTGATAAATCGGCACGGTGCCAATGGGCATGGGTGAATTGCGCAGCACCCATTCGCGGGTTTCATGAATGTTTTTGCCGGTAGACAGATCCATCAGCGTATCGCCACCCCAGCGTGCCGACCACGCCATTTTTTCCACTTCCTCCTCGATGGAAGAACTCACCGCAGAGTTGCCGATGTTGGTATTGATTTTCACCCGGAAATTACGACCGATGATCATCGGCTCCAGTTCGGGATGATTGATATTGGCCGGAATAATTGCCCGGCCAGCGGCGACTTCATCACGCACAAACTCCGGTGTAATGTCTTGCGGCAAATTAGCACCGAAGTTTTCACCCGCATGCTGGCGCAGCAGTTTTTCGTAACGGGCGTCCTTGCGTAATTCATCCATGCGTTGCATTTCGCGAATAGCGACATATTCCATTTCCGGTGTAATCATACCCTGGCGTGCATAATGCATCTGACTGACATTGACACCTGACCTGGCGCGGCGCGGCGCACGAATATGCTCGAAGCGTAATTGCGCCAGTTCAGGGTCATTTTGGCGCTGACCGCCGTATTCAGACGTAGGGCCACTGAGGATTTCCGTGTCGCCACGCTCCTCGATCCAGGCACTGCGCACTTCAGGCATGCCTTTCATCAAATCAATATTCACGGTCGGGTCCGTAAACGGTCCTGACGTGTCATAAACAGTGATGGGTGGATTGCTTTCTGCTTCGCTGCCGTCCAGGTTGTGTGTCGGTGACTGGGCAATTTCACGCATAGGCACACGGATATCAGGCCGTGAGCCCTGCACATAAATCTTGGTTGAATTAGGAAAAGGTTGAGTCACCTCCGCAGACAATCGGGCGGTTTTTTGTAGAAACTCTTCGGGAATCGCGCTCATAGTGCATCCTCACATCAAATAAACATCAATCAAAAAACAACAGGGATGCAGGACAAAGCGACGAGGCGCATGACTTGCTTCCCTACGCCGGTACAAACCGGATCAGGTTCAAAGGGTTAATCTCAGTTTTGTGCTGACAACAATTGCAAATTGCAAATCACACAAAACACCCCTAGCTCAGAAGGTCACAGTATACCGGCATTTGATACTGATCGCCCAGCGGAAGTATTAGCAAACCGATAATTGAGCTACGCCCTGAATACGGCAAAAATTAATTCAGGTAATACAACCACTTGCTTGGCATTAACCAAACAATAGCATTAGAATGGCTCCATTAAAAACTGTGGATTTCATTATACACTGAAAAATCAGTTTTAAATTTACGGATCAAATTCATAAACAATACGGAGTAAAAGTATGCTAAACCGTTATGGCTTAACCACAATCGTGCTAGGCACTGTACTGGCTATCAACACAGCAACCCATGCAGAAGAAACCAAAACTAATGAAGGACGGTGGTATATCAGCCCATCAGTCAACTATATTTTCGCTGACGATGATCGCGTCGCAGATAACGACATCGGCCTGCAACTCGGCCTTGGCAAAGAGGTCTCGGAAAACTGGAATATTGAATTAAATCTCTTATCCGACCAACTTGATTTTGAAACAGGCTCAGGCAAATTCAAACAATATGGCCTGAGTGTCGATGCCTTGTATTTCCCTGATCGCAGCAGCCGTATCGCACCTTATGGTCTGCTTGGCCTGGGCGCTTTGCGCACCAAAGTGCCGGGAAACCGCAGCACTGACCCTATTGCTGAAATGGGTATCGGCATCATGAGCCACCTGGATAACACGAATATGGCACTGCGCGCCGAGATTCGTTATCGATATAACGATGACGATAGCAGCATCCCCTCGGAAGATAACTTCGGTGACTGGATTGTGGGCCTCGGGCTAGCCATTCCTTTCGGTGGCCACTCCACGCCCGCACCCGTCGCCACCCTCGACGATGATAAAGACGGCATCGACAATGACACAGACCGTTGTCCCAATACAGTTCCAGGAGCCACCGTTAACGCCCTTGGTTGTGAACTGGACAACGATAACGACGGCGTTAAAAACAGCGCTGACAGTTGCCCCGATACTGCTCAAGGCACCACAGTCGATGCTCGTGGCTGCAAACAGGACATGGACAGCGACAACGATGGCATCAAAAACAGCGCCGACAGTTGTCCCGATACTGCACAAGGCAGCAAAGTTGATGCTCAAGGTTGTGAATTAGACAGTGACAACGACGGTGTCAAAAACAGCGCCGACAACTGCCCCGATACTGTCCCGAATGCCGGAGTCGATACTCAAGGCTGCGAGCTAAAAAAAATCATCGCTCTTAAAGGCGTTACCTTTGCCAACAACTCAGCAGTGTTAACCGGAAATTCCGTAGAAGTACTGGATGAAGCTGCTGCCACCCTGCGTCGTAATGCAGACCTCAACGTTGAAGTTGCTGGCTATACAGACAATAGAGGTTCAGCCACTTACAACGTCCGCCTCTCACAAAAGCGGGCCGAGACTGTTCGTGACTATCTGGTTACACAAGGTGTTTCAGCAGATATGTTAAGCGCCAAGGGTTACGGCCCGGAAAACCCGCTGGCCGACAATGCCACTGCGGATGGTCGTGCGGCCAACCGGCGCGTCGAATTGCGTATTCTGAAAAACTAAAGCAGCAACCTGTCCGTACAGCACATGCGACACAACCGTCATGTGCTGTACGGGACACATAAAAAACCAAAAACCGGAGAGCAGTATGGATATCCTAAACAGCATCGACAACAACATGATCAATGAATATGTTATCCCCTGGTCTATCAGTCTTGTTTCTGCCCTGATTGTTTTCATCATCGGACGCTGGGCTGCAAAGCTGATTGTCAAAGGCATGAGGCGCGTACTTGAAAAGGCCGGAGTAGAAGCAACGCTGAGTAACTTCCTTGGCAACATCGTTTATGCTGCCTTGTTGATTGCCGTCATTATCGCCGCACTTAATCAACTGGGCGTAGATACCACATCAGTACTTGCCGTATTCGCCACCGCCGGCCTGGCTATTGGTCTGGCGCTGAAAGACTCACTGGGCAACTTTGCAGCAGGGGTTATGTTAATTCTCTTCAAACCCTTCAAAATAGGTGATTTTGTTGAGGCAGGCGGCTCCGCCGGAGTGATTGAAAACATTACCGTGTTTAATACCGTGATGCGCACGGGTGATAATCGCGAAGTCATCATACCCAATGGGCAGATTTATGCGGGCACGATTATCAATGTAAGCGCGCGTGATACGCGTCGTGTCGATCTGGTATTTGGCATCGGTTATGACGACAATATCAAGGAAGCAAAAAAAATCATTGAGCAGGTATTAGCTGCCGATGAGCGCATTCTCAAAAACCCGGCACCACTGATCGCTGTTGGTGAACTGGCAGACAGCAGTGTCAACCTCAATGTCCGCCCCTGGGTAAAGAGTGGCGACTACTGGGGTGTTTATTTCAGCCTGCTGGAAAATGTCAAAGAAGCCTTCGACGCCAAAGGCATCAGCATTCCCTACCCGCAAATGGATGTACACAACCCCAAAGCAGCCTGAATCGAGGCTCATGTAAAACAAAGCCAACCCGTTGCACGCGGGTTGGCTTTTTTGATGGAAAATAAAGGGCATGGCAGAATTTAGGTTTATCCTAAAATCCGCAGTTGAACGGCCTGTAGAGTGCCTTGAATGTTGTAACTGGCAAGGCGTGAGAGGAGTCATAGCCCACTATTGCGACGATGCGCAACGCGGCCAGACACAAAAGGCAACGTGTTTACCGAAGAAAACCCACATAAAATACAAGTGCTGCCGAGAACAACAGCAGAATGAATAGCGGTCCATTGGGACAAACAACAAAAAAGCAGCTACCGCGCTAGCGATAACTGCTTGTTTTGTATCTAAAAATGGCGCGCCCGGAAGGATTCGAACCTCCGACCGCCTGGTTCGTAGCTTTATAGCTCTATCATTAACCTTTAATTATCAACAAGTTGCGGCGACACCCATTGCACAAATTGCACTACAACGCACAACAATGCACCACTGGTGCCCACAAAATGCCCACAGTAAATTGACCACGTATGATCGATCACGGCCGCTACTACTGGGCTATTTGTCATCGCCCCCCTGCCCAAATCTACTGGATATACATTAACCACGAATCAGTCTTGAAGACAACGGTCCGAAGGCGCCGGCTCGAAATCAAGCGGGGAAGGTCCATTTGTGTTCTTCGGACTTACTCATTTCAGTATCTATACACCCAAGCGGATAGCCACGTCCTCGTAGCCTGGCGCTTCCGCGTAGAGTTTTTCCAGCTCGCTACGCGCTCTGCGGTGCTGACCAAGGTTTTCGTAGACCTGGATTCGTTCATACCTGATCGCTTTCAGCAGATCCCCAGATCGGTCTTTCTTACGACGCAGGGCATCAGTCAGGGTATCCCGCGCCGCATCCAGCAATCCGAGTCCGTGCAGGGCTTTCGCCTTGTAGAACAGCAGTGCGGTATGGACTGAAGTTTCGTTCTCAATACCTTCCGCCAGACGAACCACTTTCCGGTACACGTTGCGGTCTCCAGGGGAGGCCTCCAGCAGCAGCTCTGCCAGTGACAGCTTGACCACCACGTCGTCGGGTTCCAGCCGCCGCAGTCTTTCCAGACAGGCGATAGCATCCTCCCACCGCTGCTGGCCTTGCCAGGATTCCACCAAGCCCAGCAATACACCCCGAAGATCCGGGCCAACATGTGCGGACACCTCATCGGTAATGGGCAGGCTCATCGTGGTGGAGATGCCATACTTGTCAAAGTAGCGGCCCAAACGACGGTAGTTCTCGACCGCCGTGCTCAGGTAGTCTACCGCTTCTGGCAAACGCTCCTGCTTGAGCGAGAGATTGCCCGCCAGATAGGCGCCGTCGGCCAGGTGCGTCGATTTCTTCAGCAGCTCGAGCGCCTTGTTCTCATCGCCCAGTGCCAATTCCCGGCAGCCATCTACCAGCGCTTCTTCATCGTCTGGTGTGACCAAGCGCTTGAAGAAGCCCAGCGTCAAACGGTCTTTCGGGCTGACGGTTGGGGTCGCTGCGGAATTGCTGGAACGCCTCTTTCCACTCTTCCCACCTGCCAGTGGCGTCGTGTAGAACAACCCAGTTCCTGGGATGCCCATCGTGGCGCGCTTGCCTCTCGGACCGACGGTAAATTTCGCGCCTCGTGGTCCGAATGAGAGGGATCCACCCGACTTGCTCAGATTCAGGGTCACGCCAGGTGCAATTTTAATTCGTCTCCAAAAACGGAAACTCATAGTCCACCACCATCTGGACAAATGCTTGCACTACTCCCCGTCTTCTGGTCAAGCTCCAGCTTGCCGACCATCCAGGGAACTTCTAACCTCAAATCCCGGTCGCAGAGATCAATGTCCCGCATTCCTTCCTCTTCCTTATCTCTGCTCGCCTCAACCCCTTATACTACTTTTTTACTCGGCAAAAAACCCGGAAGGGCCGACCAAAAATATTGACCCAATTTGCCGGAAAAGTAACAATCAAAAGAACCTACTGAACCAGGCCAGCACATTGACTCAGATCGACTTTCCTCAGTATCAATCCCTCGTAAGGACTGTATCCATAGGGAAACAATTGCCAGATGCTGTCTACATCCACAAAAGTGCCATCGGCCAGGTTCCTGAAGAACTAGCCGTGCTCGCGTTACAGATGGCGAAAACATTCAAGATTCCGGTAAATAAGTGGAACATAGTTAAATTCTCCAAGCGGAGCTTTAAAATAACCTTCTTAAACTATCCTCGTTTTGAGGAATATGCCTACCCAGAACTGCAACACAGCTATACAGTTGATCTACAGCGGCTGTCTGTAAGAAAAGCCAACTACTCTAAATCCGACAATCCACCGATCCTACATCGCAAAGAAACCTTTGTTAGCGATGACTATCCGCATTACACCCTATTCAAAGAAATAACCAACGAAGGTGAAAAAGCAGGGCTATATGCAAAAACACGCAACATCGGATTTAAGAAAAACTGGGAACGCTTAATTAACACTAAAGGCTGCTTTCTGGATGATGCAGGGCGCCTCCATAAAAAAGAAGTGCTTGCTGAGGCGGCCTCTTCTGTCGAAATTTCAGCTAGTGAAATTGAACGCCACAAAACAGCGATTGACCGTAACAAGCTATCCTCTCCAATGCAGATACTAGCTAGGCATGGATATTTTGATGGTAACCATTCCGTATTAGATTATGGTTGCGGCAAGGGAGATGACGTTCGAGAACTTGAAGCCCATGGAATCAATGTAGCTGGATGGGATCCGATCCATAACCCTGATGGTGATCTCGCAAAAAGCGACATCGTTAATCTTGGATTCGTAATAAATGTTATTGAAAATATCAATGAGCGCAAGGAAACTCTCAAGAAAGCATTCTCATATGCAAAGAAAATGCTCGTCGCTTCAGTAATGGTCGCCGGGGAAAGCGTAATCAGGCAGTTTACTCCCTATAAAGATGGCGTAATCACATCTAGAAACACCTTTCAACGCTACTATACACAATCGGAATTCAAAGAGTATCTCGAAGATTCGCTTGGCCAGAGTGCAATCGCAGTAGGACAAGGGATATTTTTGATATTCAAAGACAAGCTAGAAGAACAACACTTCCTATTTGAACGGCAGCATATTCGCCGAAATTGGAAACAGATCACTGAACGAGAGGCCCGCACTCAGACAAAACAAGTTACAAAAGATCTCATTGATAAACACAAAGAACTTTTTTCTGATTTCTGGGAAACCACTTTAGATCTCGGCCGCATACCCGCAAATTCAGAATTCGAGTTTTCAGAGCGTATTCGCTCAATAGCAGGGTCACACAAAAAAGCCTTTGATGCCCTCAAGGACTATTTTGGGGAGGAAACGTACCAGTCAGCACAAGAAGCAAGACGAAATGACCTCCTCGTCTATTTTGCCTTAGGCCAGTTTGCCCGGCGAAAACCGTATGGCAAAATGCCAGATGACATGAAGCGAGACATAAAAACATTTTTCAATAGCTATACAAACGCCATTGAAGAATCAACCAAACTCCTATTTAGCGTTGGGAATCCACAGGTTATTGAGGCCAAGGCAACCAACGCCTACAAATCACACCCAGTAGGTGAGTTCGTTGAAGGGCATTCGTGGGTTATTCCTAAAAAACTATTGGACGACCTACCTCCAGAACTTAGAGTTTATGTTGGTTGCGCATGCCAACTATATGGTGACCTTGACGATATCCACCTTGTAAAAATCCACTTCACGTCAGGAAAAGTTTCACTGATGAAATACGACGACTTTAAGAAACAAGAACCACTACTAATTCAAAGAATAAAAATAAAATTAAGACAGCTTGATATCGACTTTTTTGATTATAGTGATGAATATCCGCCACCACCACTCGAAAACAAACAGCTATTTATTGTGAGGGGGAAGCGCCTTACATAATCTTAATCTAGTACAGCATATTTATTTATCATCACCCACTTAACATGCCAGACAACCGTGTCAAAAGCTGACGCTGCTGTGATTCCGATAACCGCTCGATACGCGCGAACAACTCATCCATACTCATTTGATCTAAATAAGCTGTCAGCCGATTAGTAATCGGTGCTAACTGAAGCTGTTCTTCCGACCGAAGTTCACAAGGTGGATTCTGAAGTCCCTGCAACAATTCTTCGGTCGTATGACCGTCGAGTTCTTGCACATCACCCAACTCTAGATAGTGATGCAGCCAGTCGGCGACAATGGTGCTACGCTCCAACTCAGTGAGTTCTGCGATTCGGGTTTTAACCGATTCTTGCAACTGCTTAACGTCAGCGACATGTTGGGCTGATAGATAGGTAGGCGCAGCGGACAGCTCCTTCTCTAGAGCCATGCAACGCTGCATATCAAGGGAAGATATTTGCGGAGCCAGCGCCAACCGGGGCTGTATCCATTCCGTCGAACGCCGCTTTGCAGCATCCAACTGTTCGTTCATCAGTGCATGGTATGTCTGTGCCATATCCCATGCCGGGTCAATTTCCTTGCCATCCAGAAAATTTTGCATTTCACCCAATTGGTGCTCGACCTGATGAGTAAGAAGCTCCTCCAGACGTTCCACGGAAACATGGCCGCCCTCCCAAGATCGAGTATCAGATAGAATACGCTCAAGTTGAATCGCAAGCTCATTGATATCGCTCTCATCTCGCATACCAACGAAAATATCCCTGAGCCTACTGATCTTTGTCAGGGCCTCCTGAAGTTCTTCCTGGCTCTCTAAACGTAACACGTAGATAGCACCTAACGCGTCTTGCTGTCGCACTAGTGAGGCATGCAATTTTTCTTGACGCTGCTTGATCGCATTGACGTGTGCATCGATCTCAGCCCGAGTAAGTGCGGATGATGCTCCCTTTACACCATTTATTAGCTCGTCCCCCAAAGCAATCTCATCACGCAATGTTCGAACTGGAGTCGAGTCTGTTGGTTCAGGTTGGCGAGGATAATCGTTGCACTTAGCCAAGGTTAGGTGAAACTGCTGTAATTTTTCCACCTTATGTATGGACTGCTGCGCCTGCTGCGTAAGTGTCTTTGCCTCATTAGGGAAACCCAACTTGGCTAACCACTCCGCCTCCTTTTCCGTACGCTGCCGAAATTCAGCAACCTGGGCAGCACTGTGGCAGATCTGTCTCGGAATCCAATCAGCCACCTCCCGGGTGATCTGCTCCTGAACTATTGCTAACAGGCTGTCACATTCATTTACATAGCTATCTGGCCAGTTTGCACTTTCTTCCATCGCCGTTCGTTCGCGCAGTACTTGGCTGCCTAACTTGATTGCATGATGTACACTTGCCCGCCGCTCTGCCTTTTCGATTCCCCGCTCCCACTCTGCAATCCTATCCTTCATTTCCAGCAACTTTGCCGCGACGCCATCTGTAATATCACGCAGATACTTGTAGTTCCCCTCTAATGTCTCTGGAAGAGGATCTACCGTACACATTTGTTTCGCCTCTCGGGCCAATTTCACCATGCGGGTATAGTCTTGTTCTGCCTCCCATCGGTTTAATAGGTTACGCCAGCGATCTTCGCTATCTTCTGAGAGAAAACGCAAACACGTTATTGCCAAAACATCTTCGTTGAAATGATGGCGCCCTCGTTGGCTAGGAAACGCCTGCTGAAGCCATTCGGCTGACGCCACTAACTCTCCAGCCTGCTCGATACGTCTAGGTGGGTTATCTAACCCAATCAACAAGCCCAACAAGAGGGCGGAAGATGACGCATTAAGACCGTAGGGCGGTGCAATTAGTGCACGATATGAGGTAAGCAATGTTCTCTGTGGATCATCGCGATGAGTCTGCTCCAACCACTGATAAAGTGCGTTAACGCTCGGTTCTGAAGGTGCAACGAGCTTTCCTGACGGTAACAACGCCTTCCAACTTTGAACCAAAACTGCGTCAACGCGATTCTGTAACCTCTTAGGCTGGGATTGCACCCAAGGCCCGTTGACCTGTCGCGCAATTAGTCCGCGCGCCAACTGAACAGCATCTGCTGGCCCACCTCCCGCCGTGCTGCCAAATCCATCGAAAGGGAAAGGTATTGTATTCGGATATCCTCTGTTAAAAATATGCAAACCTACTGATCGCAGTCGGCCCGCGGGTACCTCTGGAAAACCTGCAATCCAATAAAGCCGCTCTTTGATCGCCTCCTGTATCCCATCCTTCAACACTGTACGGCTACGCTCTCGCTCATCCGGAATAAACCTGCGGAAGCGCTCCTGATCACCAGCAGAAATCTGCTCATCGAACAGATACATGCGACCAATATGTTCTGCAAACACGCCTTTCCGATCCGCAATACCAATGACCCAGATCGGCGCCCGCTGCATATTGCATCGTTCAAGCTCACCGTTCATGATTGTATGTATGCGATCTCCAATGGCTACCGGATCATCGTCCGGATGGAGATACAGATAGATGAGTTTTCCTTTCGCATCTTTCGGCAAAGTTGCTTGTAGCCATTCCTGAAAAGCACTTTGGATGGCTTTTTCGACCGTATTTGCATGGGCTAGTTGTGCCTCGAAAAACCAATCTGGTGTTGATATCTCGTGGCTTTGAGCAAAATCCGGCGTAATGTCTGCCAGATCAATATCCGCAGCACAACGCCTGACAAACAAATCACGAATTCCATCAGCCTTGAACCTAGCCTGTTGAGAGCGTAACCATTGCTGGAACTGTCCTCGGGTGGCTCCGTCGCTTAATAGTTCGTACTGACCGAGGTCATCGTTCCACTCTACAGCTCCAAGCTCAGAAAGCGCCTCTAAGACTGCAGGGAGCAATGCAGGCTCCATTGCAGCCGCCTCGCACAATAGGGCATCGGCCATCTCGTGAGTTTGCTTCCCAATTCTCGTCTTTTCGACAACAGCGACCCCTGCGAGAACCATTTGCTGCTGGTTATCCAGGTGTCCGCTGAATTTTTCTAACAGCATTTGCAACGTCTCTGCAATGGTACCGCCGGTCTCACGCTCAGCGGAAACTAGCTCTGGTAGCATATTCCCAACTACAAGCTCCGCCGCACTCACCTGACGCAAGCGTCCTTCAACTTGCACATCTTCATCGACACAGCGATCAATCACATCCTTAATAAAGGTCAACGCCGAACGAGACTGCACCAAATCTCTTTGCCGCGTTAAAAACCAAACCGCAAAGGGGTGAAGCGGCCAGCAGCCCAACGCGATAACCCGCGCAAAATGATCAGGTTCATTCCAGACAGGAAAGCGTGAAAAACCCGGTAGGCATTGTGATAGGCGCTGCCAAGTTTGCTGGATCTGTTGCTCCGCACCGGTCTGTTTCCAAATTCTCCTCAATGCCTCTTCATCCTTGCCAATCATATGGGCAAAGATGGTTTCTAGGTTAGTTGACAAATACCACTTGTCTGCAGCATCAAAGCGTGTGATATAGCGTTGCAGTTGCCGAAGATCTGACCCGCTGAATCGTTTTAGGTATGCCTTCAATTCATATTGAATAAAGCCAACAAATCGCACCTTTGTGCTATTGTCTTGCACGCCTTGGAAGATCTGCTGGAGCGCGAAGTCCCCCGCCAGCTGAGGTTTCTCCGAAGCATATTCCAGATAGCGACCGAGTTCGTCAAAAAGGATCACCACATGTGAGAACGGCCCATCCGGGCCACAATAGACGCCACATAATGTGTCGATTAATTCTTGTGCGGACTCCTGACCCTCAACCGGAATTGGGTGACCATTCGCCTCGCTGTACACGGCATCAACCGCTGTGTAGATGCTCTCATCATTTTCGCGCAGGCGTACACAGATCTGTTCAGCATTCAAACCGGTCAGGCGCTCGCTGAAACTATCTTCGCGGACGGAAAAATTCCGTTCGACAAACTGCTCAGCAGTCTGAAAGCGTGGGGACAAATCACGAATGGCACCGGCATCGACATCATGCCGACGTAACTGTTCGAACACAGCCCGACTTAACGCATTTCCTAGATGAAAACCAGCCATGCCATCGAGTGGCAGGACTAATGCAGGCTTATTCATCTCCGCAATCTGCCGGGTCACCAACTCCCCGATCTCGGGATCTGCTCGGGCTATATGTTCAATAATTGCCTGAGCCGTCTCACCTGCAGGCTCCGCCAGCAGAGTGGCACAAGTTAGAGCGAGGTGAGATTTACCGGATCCATACCCAGCCACAACCAACCAGTAGGGATTAATCTCTCGGCCTTCAACTCCAGCACGCATAGAATCGAGGAGATCACGTACAAAGCTAGCAGTATCCTTGAGCTTATACGTTCCCTCGATCCCCTCGCGTTCAGCTTCTCCTGCGCCGTGATAACGCGGTCCGTGAAAAACGAAGGCCTCAGCTGCCTGGCGAGCCTGATCGACGCGCCGGTGTACCCAGCTTAGCTGAACAGCACCTTCGAAGAATCGCTCGTTGTGAAAGTGGATAACCTGCCCAATGCTCACTGTGACCTCTCCGCGTTAAAATCAATCCTGAACTTACCAGGCTCAGATCAGTTCATCGAATATCCCAGCAATTACTGTCTCTGTGTCCCGCAACCGCAGGGCTAATGTGTTGCCGGTCTGTCGATCAAGCTGGAGCAGCCCATGATCTGCCATCCAATCGAGCCATGGAGTCGCCATTGCTCGATCCCAGCCCATAACTGCTAAACAACGAGACTGCGTAAAGATGTCATCAATGGCTAGTTGGTTGTGTCCATCGTATAGGGTGTCCCAAACAAGAAACAGATAAGCTGAGTAAGCGGGAAAGTGACTGCGCTCAGCAGGCGCGGCGTGCCGAAGATACAATGTCTGCCCGTCTAACACCTCTTCGGATAGGGCGGTGATCGGCCCAAAGCATGTCGATTCCAAGTAGCTACGCAACACTAGTCCAGACAGTCCCTTCAAGTATCCCTTTTTACCATGACGCTCTATCAAGTAGTCAAGATAAGCTTTTTGGTCAAAACGATTCCCTAAACGCAGGGTGCCTTCAGCAAACAATGCAAACCAGGCGTCGGCAAGCCCGACGGCTGGATCTTCTAGAGCATTACGTCGGCAAAGCATCAAATGTAGCAGCCATAACGTCACCGACTCGCTGAGATAAGGATCCTCTGCCACGACCAGACGTCCGAGTGTCGTAAGATCCAACTGCCAGCACTTAGCTACCTTGTCTACGCGGATCAGCCCCATTCCACGGGCATAGTGGATCATGGGCTCCACCTTTCCACTACTCTCCCCTGTGGGGATCCCCGTTTCCGCCCCAATTTTTACCTTATCACCACTACCACTCATCGATGCAAAGGGCAGCAAACGGGCCAACAAACTCCGTTCTGGAAGAAAGTCATGGGGAAAGTTCAGAGGCAGAGATTGTAGGTGAGCGCCTAGATCCGCCATCTGTCAGCCTTCGAAGCCGCGCAGTTCCAGAGACGTGACATTTACAAGCACAGCTTCCTCTTTGAAGGTTCCTCCTGACTTCAGCACTGGACCGAGTGACCAGCATTGGCCCTTCTCCAAGCTTGCTAGGCGCTGCCCCCAATCCGCCTTCGATATTCCTGTCGTCGATTGGGAGAGTAATTGTGCGAAACGATCGATCTCGGTCGTCGCCGGCTTGAAAAACAGTTTATGCCCAGCCTGAAACAAACGGTCTCGTTGTTCTTGGTTGAATTGGCTCGTGGTCTGGGTTGCTAGTATCAGGGACAAGCCAAACTTACGCCCCTCGCGCAGCATCTTATCGATCGGAGAATCACTGCTATGGTCGAGATTCTGAATCTCGTCTAAGACAATAGGGATCGGACGGTTCTTGCTGCCCGTGTTCTGGGCATAATCCCACAAATCCCATAGCACAAACTCGGTAACCATTTTCTGAATATCAAGAGCTAGCCCCTTTAACTGCAATACATGCACCCAATTATATTGCGACAACAACATCTCATCCCAAGCGGATCCTTCTTCATCTCGGAAAGGTCTTGACTTGACTAAGGGCTCTACCTTATTTGCAAGGCTTTCTCCATACTGACTCTCATCCCGGAGTAGCGACAATATATCGTCTAGAGAAAACTGATCATTTCCTTCAATACCTGATTCCAGCACCCGTATCAGAGTCGCTGTTTGCTGGTCACCCATGGTCTCGTATACAGAAGTAAAAATACTAGCGACCCTGGTAGCAACTTCGAAGGGACTTTCTTCAATAGCCGGGATGGAGGGATCAATGACTTGCATTTGCCGCCGGAATGGATTCAGTGGCAGCCTCTCAGTTTTTACGAAGTGATTCTTTGGTACCGCAACTTCCGTAAATCTTCTTTCTACCTGCTGCGGCAAAAAACCATCAGTATAGTCGACAATTAGTGAATGCAGTCGCTGCTGCGCCATCTCTGCTAACAAACACTGGATGCCATAAGTCTTCCCTGAGCCAGACGTACCGAAGATGAGCAAGTGACGATTCGCTAACTGCGGATGACCAAAGTGCCAGTACACGGGGTCATTGTTTCCCCGGGTGCCAAGCAATATTTTTTCCGGAATTGGAGACATATCTACGGCAACCACCTGGCCGGCAGTGGTTGCAAGTGGAGTCTTTGGGGTAGTTGACGCCTCAGATGTACTTTCGGGCAACTCCAAAGTGGCTGAAGTCGGAACCGGGGGAGACTCCGTAGCCACATGAGGTTGTTCGGGTTGGGCGTTCACCGAAGTTGGTGGCGCCTGTACTCCAGCTGGTGCTGTAACTTGGTTTTTGTGATCTGCCGCTGGCGCTGACACGGCCATCCGCTCCGCTGACGCATCGGTTTCCACAGAAGATTCTTTGGCATCAGACGTGGGCGGCGGAGTTGCGGCACTAGTCAATACTTTACCGCTGTCCTGCTCTGGTCGCAGCCGTATTGACGATCCCTTTAATTCTATCAGTGGCAAAGGTTTTGCCTCGGCGAACAGTGCAGATATACCTTGGTAACCCAATGCAATGTGCTGGATCGCAAAGTCCTCAGGCACTTCGAACGGCGGCTGGACTGTACCAACCGGCAGTGCCAGTGATGTCACTTCTGGCTGAGGACCAGCCTCGTTGGTCCAAAAAGTAAAAATAGCAGCCTGCCAGTGAATCTCGAATTGTCCCTCTGCAAGACTTTCCAAGGCATGATCGAGTTCACGCCACTCACGATCAGAACCCTTAACCACCGAACGTGAGGTCATAGCTCGGTGCAGTTGTGCCCACCAGTAGCGCCGATCGAATCCAAAGCGTCGCAGGTCGCTGTGCTTTGGAGCCAAAAGGCCGCTCAGGTGTTGTAAACCTTCCTGTATCTGTTCATTGGCTTTAGCAAGATGGACCGGGTTTTTCTGCGCCAACTTACACTCTACCAACACCGCATGCACCAACGGGATATCATTGGGACGAACTTCTAGAGTCAACTGCAGGAGATCCGGCCTCAGTGTTATTTCGCTACCAACGAACCAGTGTAGAAGCGAATCCACTGGCAACAATTGCGACATCCGCTGTGGAGGCCCTGGTGGGAGCGCTAGTGCGCGCCGGATTGCAGCGAAACCTACCACCTCCCGGATCCGTTCATCGGCACCAACCACCGCACGCAGAGAGGATAGGCCAATAATTTCCTCCGCCTCACAGACCATCCGTGCCGCCATTGCTTCAAAACCATCCGGTTGTTCGAAAGGCATCAGTTTAGTCAGCTTACCGGCGACCTGATCAGTGAGTTGCTTCAGGGTATCCTGCTCAGTGGAGATGGTCAGATTCAACTCGCCGTAGGCACCAAGCCCAGAAGTAAAGCCGACAATCTTACGCTGTTCGTGGCCATCTTCACTGCATAAAAGACGCTTGTCCACAAAAGGATCGACGCAGGCCACCCACTGCGCTCGTTCGTGCAAAGTCTCGACCACACCGGTCCAGGGCTTGTAGTCCACCTGACCAAAGATCACATGATCATGGCCGGCGTTGCCTCCGTAGTAGAGCCGTGCCGACAAATCAGCATGGCGAGTTTGGATGCGCAGGCGACGGTTACTTAGCAAACTCTGGCGTCGGTAACGATCCCCATCTTGGGTCGGGCGCGGATACTCTGTGATAGGAAACTGCAAACCGCTCCAGCCGCCGAAATCGAACTCGAAAGGTATAGCAGGGTCTGCGTGGCCAATCAGACCGGCGCGCAAAAAATGAAACAGAAAAGCGATATCGTAGAGCCGCTTTTCCTGCTTCAATAAATCGACAATCTGGTCTTTGGGTGCATAACGATGCCCTACCGACAATGTAAGTGGTCGGCCCTTTTCCCTTTGTCGCTCCGTCACATGGTTGCGCCACAAAGCTAGTCGGTTTTCCATTGCCATAGGCGACGAGGAGGTTGTATAAACCATCACCGTGCAGTGAAATGGTGGCCAATCTGCGGATGTGCGCTTGAGATAATCGTCTAGGAATCGGTCAACACCGGAAAGTACAACTTGCAATTCCCTTACGTTGACAGCAAGTATGCGTATCCCATCTTCGGCAAAAGAGTAAAGCTGCTGGTAATCACTTAGTACACGAGCCACCAAGTCCCGTTCCTCACAGGGACGCACGATGTCGCGGACATCCTCATCGTCATCGTTCCCTTCATCCCGCAACAGCGTTTGTACCGCCAAGCTATTTTCAGTAGGTGGCGGTGGCCCTAAATAGTGCAGCAAGCCGAAAGATTTGATTGTGGCGGACAGCTGCTGCGTATCCGCCACCAAGGCTGCCAACGGCCGGTGTATCTGTGCCAGATCAAGCAACCGCTCGAAAGCCGCCTTGCCATCACCGCCAATCGCCAACTCACCCACCGCTTCTGGAAATCCATCCGCCAAGAATCCTGCTCTTGCTTGGGTCAATTCCAAAACAGCAGGACTCAATCCCCAAGCAATGGCACCTGGAAGGTAAGGATCGTTAGCCTCTACACGTTCATCTACCAAGAAAAATGCCTTATAAAACCGACGTAGCAGCTCAGCACTGCCTAACAGCTGTGTATCAAGAACTTTCTCAGCCAAGTCGACGAAGGCAGACAACAACTGCGGCATCTGGTTCGCACGAGCAGTGTAGTAGCCCTCTATAACGGCCGCATCGAGCCAAGCCCGGTAAGCCGTAATCAAGCTAGTAGTCAGTCTCCACAGGTTTGCATCCATCTGCTCAAATGAAAGTCCATCGAGAAGATTGACTAGCTCCAAGTCGGTCATCGCCTGATTCACTAGACGATTTGCCTCATCAGCATCGGCAGCGAAATAGAGCGCTGTCATGGACAAAGATGAAATCTGAAAAGTAGGCAAAAACCGATCTGGGTTCCGTTCCTTTAACCACAACTCTCTTACGTTTCTCGCACACTCAAAGCGCACACGTTCGGGCTGCGTAGGTGCAAGCACCCACTTGAATACTGCCTCCGTGGTCTGGTCCAGATCAATACCGGCAACTATGACCTTGAACTGCACATTTGGACGAGCACGACTGGTCCCATATTTCAGGTCATCCAGCTTTAGATCTAGGGTAATGGGTACGACGTGATCCCACTGGACACGAGGCAGCCGCGCTTGATCCTCATCCCGCGGCAGTCTGCAATCGATGCCTTCAAAAACCTCATCCAAGCCACCGAGACAGCCCTGCAACAACTCGCGAGCCAATTCTTCTGCACCAACGCCACCATCATCATCAGCAGTAAGGTCATGGTCAAAACGAATTAACTCCACATGAACCCCAGATAGTTGCTCGGTCAACGACTGGCCACCGCAATCCTTCGCAAACTCTTCTAAGGCTCGCCAAATCCCCTGAAGCATTACTTCGAAACTCATACCGGTGATGGCCGGTACGGTCTGGCTGGTCTTCTTGCTAGACTCTCTCGTTCGTAAAATCCCCAACAGAGGCATAAGATCCGTTTGCAACAGTCGCTCCCGGGCATCTCCATTTGCTTCATGGATAAATGCATACAGTGTGTCGCGGTAGGCTGCGACATCATCGTAGATCGCCTCATTTCCCACAGTCATCGGCAATTCAATTTCTGAGTTGCCTAAAGCCTTATCGATCTTCAGCCAGTCCCTTTTTCGCCCGGAAGTGGTCTTGTAACGCTGGTGTGAGATAAAAGCGTCCGCCTCTTTCAGGGCAGCAGCGCCTTTCTTTCCACGAAGATCGGCAGGTTGTCCACTGGCAAACAGCGGTGGAATTCCCCAGAAAGGGAGCTGCTCAAAGAAACGCTCGGTGAAATCTGCCAGGCTGTAGAAGTCACCTCCAGCAATAACCTGACGTTCGAGAAAGTCCGCTAGCTTGTGCAAACGTAAGGGCCGCACTTGGAACAACTGCTGAAGCACCATATCGAATTGCTCTAGCTCTCCGTCAACCGCGTTGAGATCTAAGCGCTTGTTGATACGTTTTATCCAAGGGACAAAGCTCTCACCCATCTCGTACCAAATTCGCGCCTCATCAACACGATGAAAATCCGTCAAACCACCTTGGTCAGTGGCATGGTTTAGCCCCACGAGAACAACGACTAATCCATCTACCCCCTCATAATCTTGGATAGTACGGTTACGGTACCAAGTAAGACGATCCTCCTCATCGATCCAATCACGTTCACCATTTGGCCCTATGGCGCCTAGAACTGCCATCTTCTGGTGCAGTTGAGCCTCTGCATCGGGATCTCGACACCACTCACGCCACAACCCTGTGGCAACACGAAAGCAACATTTAATGTTCTGTTTCTGCAGCCAGGATAGACGGTGGTCATCCAACGCCTTAAACAACGTAAAAACGCTCTCAGGGTCCAGGCTCTGAACGATAAATCGCGCCTCCCTAGGCCCATCCGATACCTTTAGTACATGATCCCATTCACCTTTCAGGTATTCGATCAGTGACTCAATATAGAGATTCATGCCTGCGGCTCCTTGCTGCCCAGATTGTGGACAATGGAAACTGCGTCGGATAGCTCCACGAGGAATCCGCCCTGTTGTAGAGCCTCCTCCACCCAAGCCGTATCCGCCGCTACCGCATAGTCCCTCGTGACAGATTCGCTGCCATTCCAACCCAGAGCAACCACTAGTTGCTTGTCACCCAAAGCGATACCGTAATGGGCGAAAACCCGCGCGTAGAACTCCGTCAGGCGCACTCGCTCACCAGGCTCGACTAAGGCTGCAACCAGGAAACGTAAAAGCTGCGGAGGCAAAACAAACCGTTGCCCCTTGCCAGTACGAGGAACAACCAACCCAAGCTCTTTGGCGATTTTTCGGAATATTTGAAAACCATGTTTATCAGCTTCAGTGAGCTTTTCTGAGGAGTTCGCTACTTTTCTCAGTACCCGATACAACATTTCTTCGATACGTTCGAAGGAATTCTGGGCAAGCTTTCTAACTGCGGAACCACTCTTTGCATTGGGGTCAGCAACAATCCAAGAATACCCCCCAATAAACCCATCTGCGTGGTTACTGGAATCGTCAATTCGTTGAGCTTGAAAACAGAGGCTGCGCAGAACCTGCATGCAGGTAAGTATCTGCAACAGATCAATCTTTTCCAGAGATCCAAGCGTTGACCGATATATGTTGTTTAGTTCACTGGCAAACAAAAATGCTTCAGGAACGCTTGCAGCAGGAACCCAACCCAATGGCGCGCGCTTGTCTTGATCGTAAAGACGATAGGAGGTCAGCGCTTCTTCAATAAAATGGGCTAATTCGCTGATCGAGCCAACGGCATCTTCAAGAATAGATCGAAGTCCAATCTCAATGCCTTCTCTAAGTTCGACCAAATCACATTGTGCAAGATGCTCATAATTTGCACTAGAACGTATGGCGTCAACAGCCGTATGTCCTTCACTAGAAAATAGATGGGCTAATTGAAGAAACAGTAACTCCCCTCCTCGGGCCATAAAATTGTGTCGATCCGTTGCGAAATATTTCTTTGCATCATCCCAATGTTGAAGATCGGCATCTTTTACAGCCTTGGAGTGCAACCAATCCACCTCTCTTGCCAACAAGGTAGGTGAGGCAGGTAAAAAGCTATGGGTGACCCAGGTTCTATTCTTTGCCACTCCAACAAAACCCGCAAAGAGACTCTGAAGCAATCGGACCGCTTCATCTTTTTCTTCACTGGAACCTGATACGCGGGCCTTGATGTCCTCCAAAGCCTGCCGATAGGCTTTCTGATGAACCGGGTGGCGCGTTTCAAGCTTAGAGGAAGGAAAAAAGGCAAATAACTTGAGTGCTATCCGATCATCCGGCCAGTAGCATGGAGAATCATCACTAGTCTCGAGCCTCAAGCTATAGGCGCCATTTCGGTGTCCGCCCTTTGGCGACACGAAAACCAGTAAAAACTCGGCCAGATATTCCACCGGAGTCTGGTCTTTATAAAAGCGCCGACCATAGAGCCGAATAGCTGGATTGGTCTGATCCGCCGGAATGCCACGCTCACTGGTTGATGGAAATCGATCCAACAGGATATCTTGGTCTGTACTCATTTGCTCCTGCTCCGCTATTAGCCTTGCTCTAAGATGTTTTGGTCTTGATCCAGCAAGAATCGATGCAGATGGACCTCGCCATCAATGCCCGCGCGGAGCAATTCGATCTCATCCTTGCGACGCCTCCTATCCTCGGTTACTTTCAGCAACTCAGCCCGAAACCAATCCAACTGCGCCTGATGGATGGGTGACAGTGCGTTGCCCAACTCGCCGGCATCGCGGCGACGAATGTAATCCAGCAACGGCAGTGTCAGATCAAGCCTGGCCCGTCCCCTATCGAAACTCAATACCGGCACTCGCCGATCTGAATCAAAATCCAGATCAAAGTCCCTAAACGGCAAGGTTTCTATGACCAGTTGGGTGGGCTGCACCACGGCCAAATCTGAACGGCGTAGGGTCAAATAGAGTGTGTCATGCCTCGAAAATTGACTGGCACTAAATCCGGAGAATACTTCCAACAGCACCCGCAAACAGGACGTGCGCAAGCGATTGGCATCCGGGCGGGATAGTGTCAGCTTTTCAGCCTTCTGCCAGTGGTCGAATTCTCGGAGACTAGGTGAATGCAAAAAGGCATCAAGAAACACGGCTGCAGGCTTGTCCTTATCCTGTGCCACGTTTCCGAATAGATAGGCCATGCGCCGCAAAGCAAAACGCCAACGTACGCCAGCCGACTCAGCTGCTCGCTGCCGCCAATGACTGCCAAGCCCATCCAGCCATGCTGGCAAGACAGCCCAACCAATACCGGCCTCGGATGGGAGTCTGCGCTCAAAGTTCACTCCAATCGGCGCGCCAAAGGTCGCCCGCCGTACTAACGTCACAGCATGCAAACCTTCAGCCTGGGGCCATGGCTTGCCAGCGCGATAACCAAAAAAGCCCTCACTGAACAGGATACGCTCCAGCCCGGTGATCCCTTGCTCCTGCCCCTCTGCCGTGGATGCGGTCACTTGTTGCTGCGCCTCAGCACAACTCATACCACCAGTAAGACCAAAGGCCAACTGGGCAACAATCTGGCGTAGTGTCAGGCGTTGCTCATATGCACTGAGGCGTTGATAAATCCAGCGTACCCGCTCCTCTACTATAGACCCGGCATCAAGTACGGCCTTGCGGTTTAGTTGCAGTGGGCAAGCTTGCTCGGCGCTGCAACCATCACATTGCTTCCACGCTTCATGTTCTACCAGTTTTGTCAGGATCTTGGCGCCAAGTGCAACGTTGTCTAGGCGAGTGAGATTGATGATCACTAACTCTTTGCCAAAACCTTCCAACCTATGCCTGTCCAGGGGACCATCGCCAAGCGACTGATCCAACTGCTTGAGAATCACACTCTCGATATCTTGGCCGAAGCCCGACTCCTTCGCGTAGCCTGCTAGGCTGTTAAGTAAAGGACCAGTGTTACTGACAATTAACCAACTTCCAGATTCGGAGAATGCCTGGCCTAACCACTGTTGTCGGCGCTCGGCACTCAGCTCGCTCATATCCTTAACGATGGTGATTGGTCCGTTAGGCCCTTTTATATCCTCGCGCTCAGTGAGAGGATCGTTAAGAGGTGCGCTTGCGGGCAAATCTCGCAGTTTTTTTAACACGTCCAACGCAACCGTAGACTTGCCGTCTCCAGCATGTCCTGTCAGCACTACAACCCGTTGCCCATTGTCGGTCAGCACTTCTACTAACCGATCGATTAACGGGAACGGCTCATAGAGATCACCGAAATAGGGGCTCAGTGCTTGTGATTCCGCTAATGCGTTAGCACCACTAGCACCGAGATTGTGCAATGAGTTCAAATAAGCAATGAACCCATTCTGTTGAATCTCCATTCTCCCTCACTCGTTCTCGTTGGATTTAAACCATCTGTATTAGAGTCATTTATTATTCGTTTCTAGAACTTGCAACAAGGCTCAATATATTAGGGCATTATTACAAACTACATATCAAACAAGCTTGATCCTCAGGGTCATCATCATCAATTTCATTTCGCAGCACATCCTGCCAACGCTCAGAGGATTTCTTTCCAGTTCGGCCGGCCTTCTTCTCCTTTTCTTCAGCCCTGCGAACAATTTCCTCCAGCGGGCCTGTCTGACTCCATGTGTAACCCTGACCACATTCCTCTACTTCAGCCTTGCCCCAGTCAAATTTCCGTTTTGCAACATCCTGTTCTATCTTTTTAGCCTTCTCAAAAAGATCTGGATGCCTGCGCTTTAGACCCAGCCACTCGTCTTGGCGTTGAAAGAAACAAAAGTAGCAGCCTGAACGACTACGCCATTCGTAGTATTCGGGTATTCCGATGCTATCTTCTAGGATTTGGAAAATGTCATCCCTTATCAGGCCATCTTCCGCAAATGGAAATACTGCTTTGATTGTTTCCCTTTGACTGATATAGCCTTCACGATTTTCATCAGCGCGAATTCCCACGTAACTAATTACCGGATCATCACCAACAAATTTTTCGAAGGGTTTAATCTTCATCATGCGGGTACACCAGCGTTGACGTGGTGAGGGCAGGTAGTTATTGTGAAGACGCAGCCAATATTCAAAGGGCTTTTCGCTACCCAGACGAACAATTTCTTTTCCTAAATAAGCTTCTAACTTATCTAAGGTATCGTAAACTTCTTGCAGCTCTGCACCTGTATCAGTAAAGAAGTACTCCATTTTCTCGGAGATTGCTGGGTAGTGTTCTTTTATGTAGATGGCGAGTGCTGCACTATCTTTACCGCCAGAGATACCTAACACATGGCGAGAGTTTTTATCAGCGTTTAACGCATATTCATGCCATTTCATTTCGCCCCCTTAACCGTCTTCTTAGCCTTTTGCTTAGTAGCCTTTGGCTGTTGTTTATTTGATTCACGGTATTTCGCCAGAAACTCATCAACCACCTCAGCGAGTGCAGCTAAACCTAGCTCTTGCCCGCCTAACTCTTCTAGCCTCTCAGTTATTTCCCGTTTTGCACTCTTTATGATTGCATGCCGTTTTGAGTCAACAGCCACGACTTCATCATAGTCCGGCGCACCCTTCTTAACACTGCGGATCAGATATACTTCAAATTCTGAATCAACTTTATTTCCGACTTCTTGATAATGAACTCGTAGTTTTTCGAGATCATTCAGCTTACGACTAAACTCGGTTAAGCGATATTCTGCTGCATCTCTGTCATTATCACTCCATTTGTCGATTGATTTACGCCCAAGAAATGTCAGCAGGCCATCGAACCATGCCTCATCGCATCCTTCTTTTTGTATTAACCGAAGAATAAAAGCACGCTGCCCATCTCTATCAATAGTGTAATCTTCGAGTCCTATATAACGGCCGTAAACTGACTTCCTCAGCTCTTCCAGCGATATCTCTTTATCAAAATGAAGAGCTTGTGCACACAACTTACGCATCTCGTCTTTTAATTCTGAGAAGCAATATTTAAGTTCGCGCAGTGTTTCAGTTAAGTCCTGCGACAAACCAGCAACAGCTGAATCGCCCTGATCTTTTCCCTTCAGATCATAACCAAGCGCTTTGGGCACTTCTTCGACTAATAAAGTAACCGGCGATTTAGAGTGCCTGAACACGTCACGTACAGCCTGGCTACGCTTTGAAAGTCCCCTTGATGTTTTCAGTGTGTACTCCGGCAAACTACACACAAAATTTGCAATTGGCTTAGCAATGCCTAGTAGATCACGTGTTTTTCCATCTTTAAAGAGTGCTTTTGAATACTCTTTAAAGATTGATGAGTTTAACCCGGCAATTCTAAAGCGCTGAAAAGTAAATTCATCAGGCCGCTTTACGAAGTGCTCTATCATCTCTTCGGTAAAACGTGGTTTGAAAACACGATTTTCGTAGATTGCCAATTCATCCTGATTAGCAATAATTACCGCCACATAAAGAATGGGCAGAACGCCTTCTTTAACACCATAGGGTGGGGCCAGTAACTCTCTATTTAATTCAACGAGTGACTTTGGGGATTTCTCAGTGGTATTTAAAAATCGATCTATTCTTGACCACACGCCATAGAAATTACATGGATCGTCAGCCTTTTTATTTGAAACCGGCCCTTTGAAATACCAATTGCCGTTTCCACCTTCAACATGAATATTCGCCTTTCTTAGCATGGCACGATATATCGCCTTCTCTGGCGGAAACTTGTCAAAACCGAGGTCTTCCTCATTTCCATTGTTCAGCATTGCCACGACAAGTTTGTTTTTGGCTGCATTCGCCTGTGAGGAAGGCTTATCCCTATTAATCAGCTCATTAAATATTTTAGGGCTTAAGCGATATACCTTTTCCAAAACTGAGGACAATACTTCTTGAAGCGCTCGTTTATTTGTTATTTCTAAAGGTTTAGCACGATAGAACCATTCTCCAAGTCCTGGCTCTTCAATAAGGTACGAGACTTGCCCCTCTTCTTTAGTAGAGGCCGCCGCATAACGATCACTAAACTCTCGCTGAGCTACTGGATCAGTATGTAGCGCTTGTGCACCTCGCTGAATCTCTTCCAGCGCTAAAGATTCAGCAAGAATCTCACGCAACTGATCACCATTTCGGCACAGAACCACTATATCTAGTTCTGAGAAATGGCTGATCACCTTCTCAGCGAACAGAACCTCATCATCACTACTTTCGGCCAAATAAATGATGATTCGTGCATCACGGCTCTTCACCTCGAGTTTTTCGTAGCTCGATGCATCGGCAAAAACCGGCACAAAATAACGCAGTGCGCCGCTATCTATGGTATAGCGACGTGCAACGATGGGCAGCAAAGCATGTCTAGAATTTAGCTGTTCGGCAAGATTAAACGCGCCTAACTTACTGATCTCTTCTCTAACATGCTCTTCAAGGTCAAAGTCGCTGCCTTGCCAAACCCGATACTCAGAACTGAACTTCCTATACTGAACAACTGATTTCTGGATTAAACCTTTAAGCGCCTTCTCAACACATCTCTTCGTCGGCAGGCTTAGCATGATTAATTCTTTAGAAGCCTTGAAGTTACCTTGGACACCGATGATATTTAGCAGGCCAATTGCCTTTAGAAGATTAACTTCATCCTCAGTGGCGTCACCTAGGCGCTCAATCGCGGTGACAACCTCTGCCCATCGACGATGGGTAAAATGGTCTGATAGTGCTGCAGGCTGGTTTAATATGAAGTACTCGTAGATTTCCCAAGGATAAATCCAATCACCAATCCTTTCACAACGATTCAGGGCGTCTTGAAATCCATGAGCTTCGCGACTACCTAAGTAACTAAACAATGTGCGTTCATTTTGAGCGACCTTCTGACACAGTAGTGGCAAAATGAGTGCACTAATGGGATGAAGTGGATAACACGCTTCAAATAGCTCTGAGGCCACCTTGACCCCCATTGCACTAGGTAATGCCTTTACCTCCGAGAAGTGCAGAGCAAGTTGCTTGGCCTCTTTTTTTATCTTGCTACGTTCTGCCCGTGTAAAATTGTGTTCAACAGCCGCAGCAACAACACGCAAGGTCTGTTCAGACGACTCCAGGAAGGGGATATTTTCAAACCGGCCTTGAACTTTAGCCCACTCATTCTTGAGTGATTCACCTAAACCCCGTGCGTATTGCTCAAATGCTTGATGGAGCATGACCACCATGGCCAATTTTGCATCATGAGGTGCCAATGCATGTTCGGCTAGTGACTGCAATAAAAAGATATCATTCGCACCGTAGTGCCGGGCCTCATATTCCAGAAACTTACCTAATTCATCAATAATGATTAACAGTCCTGAATAACCGATTCCAGCCAATGCATCTTGCAGTTCTTTTATACAGGCCAATATATCCGTGGTTGCTGGCTGTTCTTTTTGCTCTGCCAACGCGGAAAGCTTAGTCACAATTGCTTTTCTAGGTCCCCGCCTAGCCGCCCAAATCTCTTCAGCCTTATCGGCTAGTGAACGAATTAGGCGCCTGCCAATCGACTCAGAACTGCCTGTCATCAGGACAGTACAATAACCTTCGCTGCCACGGGTTACAGAAGTAAACTTGTTTCGCAACTCCACTTGGTTATTACGTTTTAATGTATTCTTTGCTGCTTGGGTGGCCGTGTCTGACGAAGAGCCCAACAAGTGCGCTAAGAAAACAGCAAACGAGGATTTCCCTGATCCATACGGACCAACCAATGACCAAGCGCGCGGGCTTTCATCCGCTTTTAATGCGTCGGCCATGCGTTCAAATGTACGTATTGCCCTGGAAGTAGGAATGTAAGCCTCTACCACTGCTTGCGAGTCTGCATCACGCTCCAAGTTGATTGAGCGTGTGTAGTGGGTATTAACCTTTATTTTATCCCTAAGACTCATGCCACGTTCTCCTGCAGCTGGTCTTGATAATGGAATTCCAGAAACTCCATGGGTTCAATTTTTTCCAACAAGTAGACTTGATGAATACCAGCGGTTTCACGTATCTCAAAAATGCCGGGCATTTGATGGATTAACCTTTCTAACTTAGTAATCATTGCATTCTCAGTTAACCGGAATACCGCCCCTGGTGCAGGATAGCCACCCTTGGCATACATCAAGTCTTCAATCGGAAGTTCTGAAATGTGCATTGCCTCAAATACCTGAGCAATGGCAAACCCAAAGATGCCTATAGGCAGTGCATCGCGCTCCAGAGCACGCGAATAGTATGTGCGCCCACCCGGCGCTTGTGTAATCAGACCTAGTAACGATAGCGGTGAATCTAGGGCCTCTTCGATAGGGGTGCGTGTATTACCTTTTGAGCGTGCATACATACGCAGTACAATGGCCGAATCCTGTTTAACTGTGGTTGCCGAAAATTTGCTTTGGATATTCTGTTTTGCGAACTCCAATAATGCAGAAGCTGCTTCTTGTGAGGTAAATTCTGGTTTATGGAATTTATTAAAAAACCAATACCAACCTGTTGCCAGTTCAGGATTTGATGCAATCAACCAGTGAACCAACCAAATAGTCGCTTCATCTTCCAGGTAGGGATCGAAGCCTTTTTTACCAAAAATCTTATCGCCTAAGGGTGTTGTTTCAAAGCCAGACTGAGCAGGCGCGATCAATTGGGCAGCCTGTAACCAGTAACGAATGGCATTAACCATGTTTTTACCGACACCAAGCACAACCGTTGCTTCATCAGATGAAAATATTGAATTGCCTTTTGGCTTTGAGACAGCTTGGTAACCCTTGGTCAGCCAACTATATCGAAGCGCAAAAGTTTCATGGCGGCCAAAGGCTACTTTTATAGGGTTAAATTTCATCGCCGAGCCTTGTTGTTGTTAATAGCAGGGGAAATAAATGGAAACGAGGACTGAGCACGCTCTTCGAGATACTGCCCAACATTACCTAAAAACCACTGCTTCATATTTATCCCCTCTTCGCCGAGTGCGTGATACAATTCTTGCTTTAACTTCGGATCAATCTCTACAACAATTCGACCACTTGAACCTTTTGCCATACCTGCATCCTCAAGGCGACTGCGCCTGTTATGTAACATAGTGTATGTTACATAACAAAAAAGCGCTTTACAAAGTAAAGATAACCTTTTTTAATCATATAGTTACCTAACTTTCTCCTCGTTATGCAGGTATAACCTTTTCCTCTTTTCTTTGGAAAAAAGCTTGAACTAAAGCCAATATAAAATTGCCCCGACTTCGATTTGATAACTGATAAGCAATGAACAAGCAATTTCGGTCTGTCCTAGTCATTTGGTATCCCTTCTTTCCCTGACTGGTAACCCGGCGCAATCACCAGATTTTGAACGCCATACAGCGCCTGCCTGTTCCGAAGCCACAGGTAATACTCCGCCCCTTCCAAACTGTGATCTTCCGTGCAGTCGACATTCCATCGTCTAAGCACATAGCCAGCCACTGCAGCTCGCACGTTAACCTTCAGCACGCCATCCTGCATTGCATAGTCCATTTCAATGGTTTCAGGATGTGGCAACTTCGGGTGTGCTACCAATTCCATCTCAACGATGCGGTTCCATTGTATGTCCGCTTCTCGCATTTCATGCTCTTCAGGCTCCGACTCAACGATCAGCGGATCCGAGAGACGAGTAATAACAAAGTCAATGAAATCCTTACGCTTGCGGCAATAAGCCCGCACATGCCAACGCAAACCATTGTCAACCAATACAAAGGGGACTATTTCACGGTTACTGAGGCCAGATTCAATTGAACGATACTTGATGCGTACTACCCTCTTGCGATAGATAGCCCGTGTGAGGACTGCGAGAGTAGGTAACAGTGGTCTATTTAGCTCGGCCGGCGTCTCGCAGGGAATCATCGGCTTGTGGCAACCAACAAAGTCCTCGCCAAAACCCTGTGAGAGTGCAGCCAACACTTGGGGAGGTGAGTATTCAAACAGTGGCTTGAATGCCTCTGATTTCACATAAGACTTGAGCTTGGTGTCATATTCGAGATTTTTGGGGGCCAGATCTCTATAGAGGGTGATGTCACGTGTCGCTGCCGCCTCCCCAATACCAAACCGGGACACGAGATCGCTCCGACCAATTTCCCCCAGGAAATATACCCTGAAATCTATATGGGATAATCGCTCTTTTTGCGCCTGGCTTATTTCCGACAGATGCACCGTAGATTCTCTCCCTTAGTCTGAGTATCCGCGCATTCTACCCTAAAATGACACCATATGGTAATCGTTTTAATTAAAGCGCTCTTTTTTCTTTGTTGACATCATCATTTTGATGATCGTAGAATATCCCAAGGATTGGAGACTGGCTCCAATCCAAGCAATTCAGATAGGAGCTGTGAACATGGCCACCAACCCTCCCAAAGGTGACGGACACCGCAATGGCGCTGTCAGACAGCGCTCACAAACCAAAACCCCATCAGGACATTGGGTTAAACGTGATGCCGATACGGGGCAATTTATGGATGTAAAGACATCAAGTAAGTCCCCATTCAAGGGGGTGAGAAAAGAGAAGTAATGGACGCCCCCCAACAGTTTCAGGGGGCTTCGCTTATTTAGCTAATGCAGGAGACTACCTGATGGCCAAGATTCAAGGAGCTGTAATCAAGGAACAAGGCGTGACCTTCGCCATTACTGTGGTAAAGAGGCACATATTGAACTCTCAATCACAAAGCCAGCAAACCGCACATTCATTCCAATCTCTATTCCCTGGAATGCCTATCGTGCTGATGGCGCAAGACTCCAGTGGAACTCCCACCTACTGGGGTAGAAAAGATATCGTGAATTTCTTAAGCAGCGTTCATCCTAGCCAGATTCCCTGGAAAGAATACACCTTTAGTTGAGGGCAACCACATGATCGATATCTCCTTTGAAATAAATGGCCGCAAGGTCTCCCCTAACAATATTGGCGATGCGATTGAATCTGCCGTGCTTGAATCCATACAGGATTCTGTCAGTAAATCTATCGGCTCAATCCGCTGCACAGAACACGGCCAATAATAGATACACCCTTTTCATTGTTTTCAATCATTGTTGATCGAAGAGATTGGGTTAAGTACAACAATGATTCTGAAAACCAAGGCTCTTTTTCCATTTCCAGTATTAACGATAGCTCCCAATTATGGGTTCCGATGCCCATAACCTTTGAAACTACTTCTTCATTATCAATGAATCGGTTGAGTGTTTGAAAAGCAATGGATTTGAACTCTACTTCCCCTAAGTCGCTTTTCAGCTTGGCAAGATATTCGACATCCTTGGTCGATTCTTGCACCATTATTTTAAATTGATCCTGATCCATGTTTTTTAAAGGCTAACAGTACATTAAACCGCGTTAGTATCATTGGTAACAATGCCGTGTCGGCTTATTACGCTATTCCGCACAATATACGGAATTTAAACATCAAGATCCTCTTCATGTCTTCTTTGGGTCGGTAGCTGCTAGCCGCTATAATAACCTAAACAGCTGCTTCAGCATCCACCAGCCGACGGTGCTGGCTAGCGAATAACCTATTGGGGCGATGTGTAATCAGAACCCAGCCTCCTCCAAATTAACCATTAATTTTCGAACTCAATATCTAATTTTCCATTCTCAGTAATCCCCTGGCTGTTCAGAATCTCAGGCTGAATAGCAATTCTGGACACAGAAGGGGATTCCATGAACATCACACGTTTGCCGCTCGCCATGTCTTTCCCCGTACTTTTACGGGCAGGGATACTGGCCGTGCTCTGCTGGGCCAATTTAGCCATCGCCGATAGTGGTGATGCCATTGATCGATCAGCCATCGAAGAAACCATTCGCAAGGCCCTGCCCAATACCCGTATCAATTCCGTAGGCTTCTCCGCCATTCCGGGACTGGTGGAGATTGTTGCCGGTAGCAACATCCTTTACAGCGACCCAACGGGTAATTATCTCGTGGTCGGCAGTATCTATGACATGCGAACCGCGACGGATCTTACAGCACAGCGCAAGCGCGAGGTCGCGCAAACAGTCAGGATCAAGTGGGAAGACTTACCGCTGGAAACGGCAGTGAAATATGCCGGCCAAGGGCCAACCAAGCTGGCTGTTTTTTTCGACCCCGATTGCCCCTGGTGCAAGCGGCTCCACGAACAACTTTCTCTGATGGATGATGTCGAGATCTACGCCATCATGTACCCGGTGGAGTCCCTTCACGCCGGAGCCAAAAACAAGGCTGCGGCCATTCTCTGTCATACCAATCCATTGCTGGCGCTGAACACGGTGATGGCAGGCGACAATCTTCCAGCTGTCTCCGACCAAACCTGCCTGGCGCGCAGCAAAGCCGCGATTGATCGCGTCGAAGCCTTCGCGCGCAGCCACGGCATCCACGGAACACCCACCCTGGTCGCGCCAGACGGTCGGGTTCGCCCAGGCTTTCTCCAGATAAAGCCACTCCTGGCCTGGCTCGACGCATCAGGTCAAGGCACTGGAGACAAACATGATTAAATTTTTCACTCTGACGTTCCTTACATTACCCCTTGTCCTGAGTGGTTGCGCCACCCCGAAGTATGCCTGTGGCGCACCCGATGGTATCGGTTGCAAGCCGCTGAGCGAGGTGCACCGAATGGCGCTGGACGGAACACTCAAAAGCCAGGCCGTACCCGACAACCGCGACCCTGCGGATCAGGATGACGAGGACGCAATCACTGCTGACACGCAGCCCTCACCATCGATCTCTCGCCGGTCAAAGGGGCTGGTCACGGTGACACCCGGCACCCCTTTGTTGATTCCGCCGCGGACAATGCGAGTCTGGGTCGCCCCCTGGCCCGATGAAGGCGGCACCTTGCACGACGAAACCTATCTGTATCTGCGACTCGACAACGGTCACTGGGTCATGGAGAAGCCTTGATGTTGTCCGCACTCTCCAAACCCTTTCGCGCCTTCTTTGCCGAACCGCCACCCGGTGAAGGTTTGCAACGAAAAGCCTTGCCCCCCACTCAGGCGGAGTGGAATGCATTACTTCAGCGTTACGGACTATCCCAATTGCTGCCTTATGAATCGTGGGATGAAGAAACCGGTCTCTACTACAACGAAGACAGTGTTTCCTGCCTGCTGGAAGTCACGCCATCGGTGGGCATGGATGAAGAGACCCTGCGGGTTCTATCGGGGATCTATAGCGGCCTGCCCTCCAACACCACAGTGCAGTACACCCTCTACGCCTCACCGGATATTTTGCCGCTCATGAAGCGGTGGGCCAATCTGCGTCAGGAAGACGATGCAATCGATGAAGAAGAGGATCACATCCGTTCCCATCACCGCAATGAAAATATCTACCGGGCTACCTTGCGGCGGCGGGTTGACTATCTGCTTGGCGGCACCTGGAACAGCCTGTTTTCCGATCAGGCCATGCTGGTGCGCGACTTTCGAATTGTGTTGAGTCTCAGCCGGCCGGCGGATGAAAGCGGTGTTGCTGAACAGATGGTGCAACTACGCGAATCGGTCACCGGCACGCTACGTTCGGCAGGGCTGGGATCCCGGTCCATGGATGCATCGTCGTTCATCAATTTCATGGACACCTTGTTGAATCCCCGTCCCATTCGCCGCGACACACTCCACTATCAGGAAGACAAACTGCTACGCGAGCAGATGGTGGACAGCGATACCGTGATGCTGGCAGGTCGAGAGGGCCTGGCCTTGCAACATGGCAAAACACTGCTGGATCTACGGCTCTATTCCGCGCGGGAATATCCGGCCACGTGGGCCGGTTGGGGCATGGACAAACTCATTGGTGACGTGATGTCCAACACGTTGCGTATTCCCTGTCCTTTTCTGATGACCTTCATCGTCCATGTGCCCGATCAGGTGGCGGCGTCGGGTGAAGCCAAATACAAATCGGCCCGCGCCACTCAAATGGCGGACTCCCAGATCGGAAAATTCGTGCCGGTCTGGAAAGAACGCAAGGCGGATTGGGATTTCGTTTCCAGCCAGATCCAGGCCGGTCACTCACTGGTACGTGGTGGCTTTCAAGTGGTGCTGTTTGCACCACAGGGCAGCGGTAACCGGGCCGAGCACCAGCTCAAGGCGCTGTATAAAAGCGCCGGATGGACACTGACCCGCGACTCCTTCGTCTCGGTACACGCTTTTCTGTCGGCCTTACCGATGACAGCCGGCCCCGGCTTCGTCAAGGAACTGGAGAGCTTTTCGAGATTGCGTACCTTTCTTACCTGGTCCTGCGCCAATCTCGTGCCCGCCACGGCCGAATGGTGGGGTACCGGCACACCGCTGTTGATGCTGCAGGGACGGCGCGGCCAGATCATGCACCTCGATCCCTGGGACAACAAACAGGGCAACTACAACATGGCCATGGCCGCGGCCAGCGGCTCGGGAAAATCATTTCTTACCCAGGAAATCATCATGAGCATTCTGGGTACCGGTGGCCGGGTCTGGACCATCGACCGTGGCGAGTCCTACAAGAACATCTGCCAGCTACTGGATGGCCTGTATCTGCGTTTCGATCACGATACCCGGATCAATCTCAATCCCTTCTCACGCATCACTGATACCGGCTTCAATGATGACCTGCCCATGCTGAAGGCACTGGTGGCGCACATGGCCTCACCTTCGGCGAGCCTGGGCGCCATGGAGTCGGCCTGGATCGAACAGGCGCTCAAGGATGTCTGGACCACGCACAAACAGCACACCACGGTCACGCATATTTTCGACGCCCTCAAGTCGGATGGCGACAAGCGCAAAGCCGATCTGGCCGACTGCCTCTTTCCTTATACGAAACATGGCGTCTATGCCCGTTTCTTCGAGGGCGAAAACAACCTCAATCTCAATAACCCCTTTGTGGCGCTGGAACTGAAAGATCTGGATGCCATGCCCGATCTGCAATCCCTGGTGCTGTTACTGCTGATGATGCGCATCACCGAAGACATGTATCTCGGTGACCGCAGTCAACGCAAACTCTGTGTTATCGATGAAGCCTGGAAACTGATGGGTTCCGGCAATGCTGGCTCCTTTATCGAGGAAGGTTACCGTACAGCACGTAAATACGAGGGGGCTTTTCTCACTGTCACACAGGGCGTCAACGATTACTACAAATCGGGTACCGCCCAGGCCGCCTTCGAGAACTCCGACTGGGTATTCCTGCTCAGACAGAAGAAAGAGAGCCTGATGCAGTTACAAAAATCAGGCCGCTTCGCCATGGATGAATCGGAAATGAAGCTGTTGCGCTCGGTTCACACCATCCATGGCAAGTATTCCGAAGTGGCCACCTACAGTCCCGACGGCATGGCTATTGGGCGGCTGATCGTCGATCCCTTCACGGAAAAACTCTACTCCACCAAAGGTACTGAGTTCGATGCCATTCAGAAAATGGTGCGCCAGGGCATGACGTTAGCACAGGCGGTGGAACAACTCTCCAAGGGGGTTGAGCGATGAACGGTGGGCTGGTGGTTACGGTAATCATCGCGGCACTGGTCGGCAGTGCGGCGACGCTACTGACAGAGCGTTGGATGGAGCAACCACCACAACTGGCGACCGTCGATCCCGGTGTCCTGGTCGCCGAGCACTTGCAAAGCATCGATCCGGGAATGGATGAAGGCACGATCGAGTCACGAAGCCAGGCCTATGCGAAACGCCTTGATGCGGCGGTTGCCCATGTCGCCAGAAAGTACCACGTCGTGCTGCTGGTCAAACCTTCCGTGATCACGGGTGTGCCGGACCTCACTGATGAGGTCCGCAGGAGGGTCAATGAACAGGCGCGCTAAACGGTTCGCCAAGCGGATCATTATCGGTTTGTCCGGCGCACTGATCAGCGTGGTGATTATTCAGGCCGCCCTCTCGCCCTGGTATCTGTTCGGCCTCAACATCGACAACAGCCTGCCGGGTTATGTCTATCTGGTGGTGCGGGACGAACTGCCCCTGCGAGACGAAATTGCCGCATTCAAGACACCACCCAACCCGTACTACCCGGAAAATGCACCCTTCATCAAGGTCGTTCGTGGCATGCCCGGGGATACAGTCACCCGTGCCGGACGGTCATTTTTCGTCAATGGCAAGAGGATTGGGTGGGCGAAGGAACAGACTCGCAATGGCCGGCCCCTGACGCCTGGACCGACGGGCTTGCTTCCACCTGGCCACTATTTCTTCTGGACACCACATATCGATAGCTACGACTCACGCTATGGCGAGATCGGCTGGATCACCACCGACCGCATTCTGGGTCGCGCCGTGAGGCTGTTGTGATGAGAATTGTAATGAGGGAAGCCTTGCTTTTTACCGCTTTATCCATGCTGGGGGTACCCGTCGCAAGCGCCGGAACCGACCTGGGCGTCATCGGCCAGACCTACGAGATTGCCGAGCCCAGCATGCTGGAAAGTATTTACGGCAGGCTCAAGACCGCGGAGGAAAACGGTGATCTGGCGAAAATAGAAAAAGACATGAAGGCGCGTTTCATTGCATACGCCAACCGTCCAAGAGGGGTTTCCCTGCCCCGGACCAAGGAACACAAGGTTCGCTATTTCGACCCCACCGTACGTTTTGCGCAGAGCATCAACGACCATGAAGGCAACGTGCTGTGGCCAGCTGGTACAAAGGTCAATCCGCTGGATTACATTGCTATGTCCCGGCAGTGGATCTTTTTCAATGCCGATGACCCGGATCAGGCGGCCTGGGCGCAGGCCTATGCGAACCGTTATCCCGGACAAGTGCTGCTCATTCTGACTCAGGGGGCCGTGTTAAAGCTGATGGAAACATGGGGAGTCCGTTTGTACTTCGATCAGGGCGGCAAACTGGTGGAACGCTTCGGTATTGAAACACTGCCCTCGGTGATCAGCCAGGACGGCAAGCGACTGCGCATCGATGAGATCGTGCCGGAGGGTGCGCATGGCTAAAAGAAAAACCTGGCTGTTGGGTTCGTTGTTTGCGGTATCAATGTTCACCGGTCTGGCCGTGCAACCCGTGAGTGCCGCTGGCACCTGCGGTGCCATGCCCTTCGTCAATCCCATCACCGATATCTGCTGGCGTTGTATCTTTCCGCTGTTCATCGGCCCCGTCCCCGTCGCCACCATGGGACAGATCGACTCCGGCGCAACGAACGGTTATCCGCCTGCCGTCTGTGTTTGTCCCATGGCTACGCCGCCCTGGTTTCGGATTGGAATCGGCACGGTTTTCTGGGAACCGGCGCGGGTCGCAGAAGCGGTTCGCACACCCTGGTGTTCACCGACGCTGGGTGGAATCACCCTGGCGCCACCCGGCTCATCCGTCGCCGGTCAGGGCGGCAACCGCACGACCCATGCACGTACGGAATCGGTGTCGTTTTATCACGTCCACTGGTTTATCTACCCGGTGATGTACTGGTTCAACATGATGACCAGTCAGGCCTGTGTATCGCCGGAACAATTCGACGTGGCCTTCATGACCGAGTTGGACCCTCTGTGGAACAACGATGAGATGAGCTTCATTCTCAATCCCGAAGCCGTATTGTTCAACAACCCCGTAGCGCAAGCGGCCTGTGCTGCCGACTGCCTGGCGGCATCGGCCGGTTTTCCGCTTGACCCGCTGTTCTGGTGTCTTGGCTGTCAGGTAGGACTGCATCCGTTGTCCGGCACGGTAAAGCCCCATGAGAGTGGTCTGGCTTCTTCAACCGTCGCAGTGGAACGGCTGCACGCCACCCTGCACCGGGCCATGGTCGCGATGAATGTCAGCACACCCATTGCCATGTGTATCCCCATTCCCGCGCCCATCATGCAGAAGACATGGTACAAGACCCAACTATTGCGCCCTATTCCAACGCCTTTGATGGCGCATCCCTACGGACGCAGTACCACCTTATGGGGCACGGGTAAGGAATTTCCCATTAAGGGCGAAGACTTTGCCTACATGATCTGGAGACGCCGAGCATGTTGCGCTTATTAATCCTGGTCCTGCTCATGCTTGTTCAAGTTGCCCAAGCTGCAACAGACAGTTCGGCCATCATGAATAATGCCGAACAAATGCGTGGGGCAATGCATGTTCAGACTTCAGACGTGTTAAGACAAGCCGATGAATTATCCAGATCGCCCGAGTTTCTTAACGAGCTGAATAAGGAATCATCGCTGCTTATTGAACGATCCAATACTCTGCCAAGGACCTCAGTTCCCAAACTGCCGGAGCCCGATTCCGAACAGTTAACACGGGCACGTGCGGAGATCGGCAAACTGCTCGATCTTGCAGGACAACATGATGGTCTCACCGACACCAGCAACGATAGTGGTCCACAGTTCTACGTCTTCGTTTCCTTCTCCATGCCGGATATCACACTGCGGCGACTGCTGAGCCAGGCACAGCGTGTTGGCGCACCACTGGTTTTGCGCGGCATGGTCGAGAACGACATGAACAAGACCCGCATCAAGGTCGGCAAACTGCTGGGGGCAGACAAAAACGGCAACACAAGCATCGAAGGCGGATTGAGTATCGACCCCACCTTGTATGAGCGCTTTGGCGTCTCGGTCGTCCCTTCTTTTGTCCTTACGGATGCACCGGTGCAAGCCTGCACGCAAGCCGGGTGCCCCACCCCGGATTTCGTGCGCCTGGCTGGTGATGTCACGCTGGAGTACGTCCTGGAATCGATTGCGAGGGAAGTGCCGGCAATGCGTGAAGACGCCCAGGTGCTACTGGCAACCGTGAGGGGGGAGATACCGTGAGAAGACTCATCCTTCCCCTGTTGCTATTGGTATTCCAAAGCGCTGGCTTCGCAGAAAGCATGCCGGTACCCGAAGCCCTGGAAGCGGGCAAGACGTTCGGCAACGACGGACTGCAACAAAGCCAGGATCTGTCCACTAACCAAAGTGCCGATACGGTGCCGGGCTACCAGGGCACCAACGTGCCGGAGATCCAGTACGCCAACAACCCCATGGCCATCGAGGACAAGGCACGTACCCAGGTCAATCAGAACGAAACCGGCGCGTTTATCAGCGAATCGGCCACCTCGCGTCCGCAGTTCCAGTTCGATAAAGAAAACGATCCCCTCTTTACACGTTCCGCAGCTATCGAGGAAAACCCGCAATCGGTAGCGGGCAGTATTACCGGCGAATTTTCCGGCTGCCAGAGTTCGACAATAAATACTCCTCCGCAATACAGCGAGGAGACATGCGTCGAGTGGCGTGAAAGTCAGCTAACCTCTTGTCAGGAAACCCTCCAGCTATCCTGTAACCGTCCCATCGAATGTGATGCCGGCGGCATACTGCTGGGATCGCTGAACACGGACATGCAGTGGAACTATACCTATCCCACACTTACGCTCGGCGCCAACGCCGACAATATCTGGAGCGGCTATTGTGCGATCTTCGACCGGCAAACCACCTTCACCATCGAGGATATTAACAAGGTCAAGGAATTCACCCTGATCCAGGCCGGATTCGATGACTGGATCAAGATCGAGGTCAACGGAAACCTGGTTTATGTCGGCCCCTATGGCGGGGATAGGCTGGATGTCGTTGATACCGAAATTTTCTCAGGATTCACTGTCAAGCAGGTGCAATACGGTTCCTCCAACTATGGGGGATGCGAACTTGGCACCAGTTGGAATCGCTCTCTCGACATTGACATAAAACCGTTTCTCCGGACCGGCAGCAACACCATCGACATGCGGGTCGTTGTGGCGGGCGGCGGTGAAGGCTGGATGAAATTCAGGGCAACCCAGTATTGTGACTGCCAGTGGTCGGAAACCTGGGACAGTACTTGCGGCGCACTGGAGACACAGCTGGCACAAGGCATCTGTGCGCAACCGACACGGACCTGCCTGGAACCCGCCGAGACACGCCTGATTGACGGCATCGATGTCTATCGTGATTGCTGGCGCTATGCAAAAACGTATGAGTGCGCCGCGCCATCGACCACGGAAGAGGATTACTGCACCGAACTGCGAAACCGGGGTTGCACCCAAATCGGTTCGCAGTGCACGGGTACGTTAAGCAACAGCCTATGCGAGTCTTACGAGCAGACCTACCAGTGCGAGATATCCCCCGGCACCAGCCAGGAAATCATGGATTGCAGCGGCCAGACTCTATGCATGGACGGCGGCTGCTTTGATACGTCGTACGAACCCAGCCAGGATTTCGGGGTGGCAGCGGCGAACCTCGGCGCGATCAGCGATGCGGCGGCAGACTTCGACGTGAATGCCAACATCATTTTCAGAGGTGACGACCTGCGTTGCAGTAAAGCGATCCTGGGGTTCTCGAACTGCTGCAAACTCAGCGGCTGGGGGCAGGATATCGGTCTGAGTCAGTGCAGTTCCAACGAGCAACGCCTGGCGCTCGCACGTAAGGCCGGCTTGTGTCATTACGTTGGGAGTTACTGCTCCAACAAGACCATCTTCGGCTGTACCAGCCGCAAGGAAACCCACTGCTGCTTCAAATCAAAACTGGCGCGCATCATTCAGGACCAAGGCCGCACACAATTGGGCATGGGCTGGGGCAGTGCAAAGAATCCTCAGTGTGACGGACTAACCATAGAGCAATTGCAAAGCCTGGATTTTTCTCAGATCGATTTTTCTGAATTCTATGCAGACGCTTTTGACAAAGCCAACGGCCCCAGCAGTGGCGAGCTGCAAGGGCTCATCGAAAACTATATTCAACAATCGTTGCCATGATGAAGCATCTGCCCCTTCTTCTACAAACACTTTTCCTGCTAACCACGGCAACCACATGGGCCAATGCCACGCCATCGGAGCAATGGTTCGACCGTCATGCCGAGGGCTGGTTCTGGTATGTGGTACCACCGATTGAAGAAGAAAACGATAAAACAGAAGACATACCACCGACAGCGATACCCGCCCCGGCCCTATCTGATCCCAAGGCGAGCCCGAAGGCGGAACTCAAGGCATTTCAGGAGAAACTGGAAAACGCCCAGGCGCTGGCCATCATGCAGCCCACTGACGAAAACGTCGCGGCTTATCTCTATCTGCAAAAACAGGCCATGGATAATTCACAACGCTTTGCCGAGGTGTGGCAACGAGTGGTATGGGTAACACCGGACCTTGACCACACACTGGTCCGTCCAACCAGCCCGAAAGCCGTCAACGCTTATTACGATACGCGCAATGAGCATCGCAAGGCACGCCTGGAATCGATCGCCCGCTCGCATGGGCTATTCTATTTTTTCCGGGAAAGCTGCCCCTATTGTCGGCGCTTCTCCCCCATACTGAAAAGTTTTGCCACACGACACGGGTTTCATGTCACCGCCATTTCCCTGGATGGCGGCACGAGTCCCGGCTTCCCGAATCCGCGTTTCGATAACGGCACCGCCCGGCGATTGGGTGTCAACACGGTACCCGCCGTCTATCTGATTGAACCCCGAAGCCGGTCGGTACAGCCCGTATCATTTGGCCTGATTGGTCCTTCCGAACTGGAAGAACGGGTCATTACCTTAATCGACAAGAATTCCGGAGATGCGCTATGAACAAACCCCAACTGTTCATCATAGCCTGCTGTTCACTCTTGCTTGTTCAACCTTCTCAGGCAGATGTTAGCAGCGACATGAATAATTTCTTCAATGACATGGGTTACAACGCCAATGTCACCCCGCCCGGTGTCTACGAAGGCCAGTCTGCGGGTTACTTCACCGGCGGTGGTCTGTATCTGCGTTCCCCATCGCGCAATTATCAACTTGCCTCGATACAGATGCCGAGCTATCGCGCCGGGTGCAGTGGTGTGGATCTCTACGGTGGTGGATTTTCCTACATCAACTCGGCACAGCTTATAGCGGCCCTGCGTAACGTGGGGCAGAACGCGGCCAGTTACGCCTTCATGCTCGGCCTGCGTGTTATCTCGCCGCAGATCTCCAATGTCATGGAGTGGATCAAAGACAAGGCGGAAATGATCAATCAGCTCAACATCAACTCATGCGAAGCGGCCGCCGATCTGGTCGGCGGCATGATGGGCATCGATGCCAAGGAAAACTCCCAGTGCATCCTTACCCGCTATGGTAATGGCGACTCCATGGAAGATGCGCGGCAGGCCTGTGGCGCCGGCGGCCAACGCAACTCGACACTGGCTGGCTCCAATCTCAATCAGTTGGCGTTTACTCGCGGCAATATCGCCTGGCGGGTAATGTGGCAAAACCTGTTTCTCAGGAGCGACACCAATCTGATGGAACTGATGATGAATCTCTCAGGCACCGTTATCCTGGATAAGGATCTGGGTAATGAGAACTCCGCTACAACCAGTCTCACCATCCCGTAGCTTTTACAAACCAAACGGGCGGAACTGCTTAATGCACTGCTGGATGGTTCCCAGTCTGTCGTTATCCGGGGCTGTACATCCAACAATGACGAGATGGCGTGCACCAGTCTTACCAATAAAACTATCCAGCTCGGTGCCGGCAATGGACTCAAGAATCGCGTAATCGTCATCATGAATGGCATTGCCGATAAGATCCGTAACCGGCAAACATTGAGCAGCAGCGAAATCGGCCTGCTCGGCGCGACGAAAATCCCTATCTACAAAATCCTCAATGTCGCCAGCGCCATGAGCAGCGCCGTTGTTGCAACACAGGCCGACAAGTATGCCGATATCGTGGCCAAGGATATCCTCTACAGCTACATCAATGACCTGCTGGACATGGTGGTGGCCTCCACTTCCGGGAGTGAATTCATGCAGGGGGAAGAAGGCAAAACCTACATGGCAGGCATCACCGAAGCACGACAACAGGTCAACCGCATGAAGTCGGACAACTTCGAGGAACTGTCACGCTATGTGGACATGATCCGCGAGACCCAGCTCTATGAGCGGATGCTGGTTGCCACTATGTCACCGGCGCTAGCTGAAAGCATGCGCTATGCAGGATCACTAAGGTAACTTCATGCCTTCCTGGGAGATTTTCACCTATGGTGGTGGCGCGGTACTGCTGCAGCTCTTCAATGGCTTAGTCGCTATCCTCGGTGACAATGACTATTTGGCGCTACTCAAGATTACCGGCCTGATCACCATCCTCTGGGTGATCATCGAGGCGATTTTCATGCGCCGGCCGATCAGTGTCCAGCCTTTCATTATCGTGATCCTTGTCTTTTATGTCCTGTTCATTCCACGGGTCAATGTGATCATCACCGACCGCATCAATCCCGCCAACAGCGGCGTGGTGGCGAACGTTCCCATCGGCGTCGGTTTCACGGCGTCCATGGCGAGTAATGTCGGGGACTGGATGGCGCGTACCTTCGAGAGCGTACTGACCCTGCCCAACGATCTCCAGTACAGCAATAACGGCTTGCTGTTCGGTTCAAACCTGCTCCGGGCATCGACACAGTTCGAAATTACCGACAGCAGGTTAGCGGGCAATATTTCCGAGTTCATGCAGCAATGTGTGTTCTACGACATCCTGACCGGCTTTTACACCTGGGGGGATATCGTCGATGAACCCGACCTCTGGACAATGCTCCAGTCCTCCGCGAACCCGGCACGGTCGTTTCAGTATCTGGACGCATCGGGAAGCAAATCCATCGTCACCTGTCCCGCGGGCGCCGCCCTGCTCAATACCGACTGGACCAATGAAATCACCCGGGCACGGCGGATCTACGGTAACCGTATCTTTCCAGGCGATCCGCTCGCAGAAGCTAAATTCATGGCTGCACTGCCGGTCTCCTATGCCTACATGAGTAACATCACGACCACCGCCGCTGATTCTATCCGCCAGAACATGATGGCCAATGCCGTGAAACGCTCACTCACCCGGTTTGCCGCCCGAGCCGATGCCAGTGCCGCTGCACAGGACCTGGCGCTGGCTCAGGCCGAGGCGCAACGTAGCGCATCGTATTCCGTGCTCGGGGAATTGGCGGGTAAAACCCTGCCATTACTGCGCAACATCTTTGAGGTGCTGGTGTACGGCATGTTTCCGTTGTTTCTGGTCCTGATGTTTACACCCGCTGCCGGTAAGGCGCTGATGTTTTATCTGAAGTCAGTTTTTTGGCTCCAGCTCTGGGCGCCACTCTATGCGTTACTCAATCTGATCATGAGCAGTTACTCCGCTGACACCGGCATGGCCGTGGCGACCTTACCTTCTGGAGGTCAGGAGCTGACGCTGGCGACGGCGACTGCCCTGGGATCCGTCAATGCAGATATCGCCGCCATCGCCAGCTACATGGCCTGGATGATCCCGTTAATCTCCTGGGGCGTGGTCAACGCCGGTGCCGGAATGTCCATGTCCATGCTGGCTTCGGGTCTGGGTGCTATCACCCAGCAGGCAGGCTCGCGCGCAGCAGCTGATATCTCCTACGGCAACGTCAACATGGGCAACATGGGGCTGTATGGTCAGCATGGATTCAAGAATGATTTTGCACCGGCTTACGCGGGTGGCGTAGGCACCATGGTCGACGGCCAGGGCACGACCCATACGATGATGCCAACCGGCGCCGAGGCTTTGAGTTATCAACAGTCGAATCTTGGATTCGGTACCCAGATCACCAATGCGATGCGATCCAGCGTGGCGACGCAACTGTCCCAGTCCCAGGAATCAGCGTGGCAAAATACCGCGGCGTACAGCCAGTCTCTCGCCTCCAATTACAGCGATATGAAACGGTTCGTGGATCAGACATCAAGCGGTACCGGCGTCAGTCAGGAATTCAGAATGCAGGATGGAACTTCCGTGCAACAGGAATTCGGTGAGCTGACATCTATCGCGAACAACTTTGCCAGCAAATACGGTGTGTCCAATGACCAGGCCGTGGCCATGATTGGTACCGCCGGATTTGGTGGCAATATCCCGCTCACAAAGATAGGCGCTGACATCAAGGCCAGCTTCAAAAATCAGGACACCCTTCAAAAAGCCTGGTCCGAAGCACAACAGCTCAATCAAAATACCAACTTCTCTGAGCGCTATCAGAATATCTCCAGTGCCGTTCAGGCCGAAGCGGCCAGGGTCAGCTCCGAGCACAACGATTCCTTTGCCGGTGAAATCGCCGGTGGGCTCGCAAAACAGACACAGTATCGAGACGACACGCAAGCCAGCTATAGAAACGTGGATCAGTGGCAACACACGAAATCCCGAGTGGACGATCAGGGTTTCAGCTTCCAGGGCGACGTCGGCATGGCCGTCAGGCAATTCATGATCGAAGAGGAAAATCGTTCACCCGCCGACGTTGACAACATCATCCATCGCCACAACATGGGAGATACAAATGCCACTGCAACACTGTCCGATTCGGTTTCCCATTTTGCACAAATACATGGAAAGAAACTTGCCGGCATACAAGCAACGCATGACACGCAGACTGTATCCGGGGCCGGCAAAGAACGCGCAATTGAAATTAGTGATAAACGAACTCAGGTAACCGAATCCGGCAACTCCGGCTCAGCGGTTGTTCAGCAAACGGCTCGACGAGCAGGCATTCCAGGTGAACGTGATATCAATGACAACACAGCATCCATAATGGACGAATCCGGGCTCAGTATGGATGCTGCTACAACGAGAATCGACAAAGGACGCGCTTCAGTAACCACTGACAGCCGGCAACTGGAAGAGACGGTAGCGGATAAACAATGGGTCTACTCAGTGGGTAGCGCACCAGGAATCCATGAAACCATGGATAAAGTAAAAACAAAGTTGACTAACAAGTTCTCTGAACTTTTTGACTAATCATTATTTTGGATAACTTAAGCCTGTTCAAATGTTCTTCTGATTGAAAATGTGTGCTACCACTAAACAGGTAACATTCGGCCAATTTCTGTCATTCATACAAAATAACTAGCCTACTGAAAAACAGTGAAGCGAGCCTCTGGCAAGTAACCCAATCAGGGAGATTTCGGCCAAAAGCAGACATTCAGCTTTGAAGATAACCATCGCCATAGGTGTCTGGTTAATCGCTTTGTTGCTGTGTATTTTCCACGTACCGTTTATAGTCATCAAGATACATTCTCTCGGACTCATCAATAAATTCCGCCTTGCGCTTCTGAAGTGAAACCAAGTTGTCGTAAAGACTTTTGTAGACAACCTGGTGAGCTTGGTTTTTTATTTTTTCTTCGTCATAATCATCAAAGTCCGCATCATCACTTAGGACAGCGTCAACCATTCTCAAGAGATCGCTCTTTGCAATTTTATCTATGGTCTCATAGGAACCTGATTCAGTTAGGAAGTGTCCACAGTTGGATTCAATCTTTAACAGTCTCATAGAAATCTCTCCTATGCTTGTAAGCGTCAGATCCGGCCTCGAGTGCATTCAAAAATATGTCATATGTGACGACTTTGGCACCATCAATACACTTTAGTTTTTTGTCGGATGGGTGTCCTGAGTATAACCGGTATACATCTGAGTCATTTTCCCGTTTTTTCTCTGCGTAAATCAGGTAATCAGGATGAATTGATGCTCCAACGCTGTTGTTATGCGTCACCACAACAACTGGCATCTCTCCCGAAATACTTTTGATTATGTCGTTAACGTTACGATTTAGAAATCTATTGTCAAACGAGGACTCTGGTTCATCAATAAGCAGCGCGTCAAACATTTGTGCATCTTTAATCGCTTGAAGAAGGCGAAACTCCGATCGTTCGCCGCCCGAAACATCTGAGCCGCTTTTATTAAGTATCCTGTATGTGATTTTAACGAATAGACGATGAATTTCTGACTCCTGCACCTTGTCGATTCTCTTGACTTTACTCAGGAATTCATACGGATTTCCGTAGGATCCAAGTGCATCTTTAAAGGGTGCCTGACTCCTGATTACCTCATTGAGCTCGGAAGCTTGTGAATATGGTCCCTTTTGTGCGACAACCCTAAATCCCTGAACTGGCTCGTCAAAAATTGTCATCGGTGACTGCAGTGCGAGTGCAATCTCATTAAATCGTTTGATTTTCCTCTTGTTAATTGCGTAGTCGTAGAGATTTGCAGTCTCTATACGCGTTGCTGCTGTATGCACCTGCAATCTGTCCTTTACATCTTTAATCATCGAATTGACGTATTTGTGATTTCTATCTTTATCAGATTTCGACCATAGTCTTCCAATCAAATCTACGGCCAAACTTCGTAGGGAATCTATCGATATGTGTGACTCAACCACACTTCTGTAATCCATGTTCTCAATCAGATTGATTACAGATGCTATTAGATCCTTTAGGCCTTTGTTACTGCCGATCGTGTATTCGGTCTCTTTATATAGGAGCACTTTCGAGTAAGAGTCTTCCCTGTCTGCCTCATCTGCTGATTTCAGTAGCGTATCGATATACTTCTCAACACTCTTTTCATCTACGTCAATTTCAACCTTTGATATATCACCAACGAGAACCCTAAAGCTGGAAAGGTAATCTTCGACAAAGCCACTCCTTCTTTTCTGAACCTCTGCATTGAACTGCTTTTTATCCTCCTCATCACTTGACTGCACAAGTTCAAATTGCCGAATGTATTTTACATTGCCTAAAGACTCAGACATCCTGTTCAGGGTAACAGTCTTTCCCGACGACCTATCGCCGTAAACTACATTCAGCCCAGTTGAAATATATTGCCCATCTTCGAAAACCTGGAACAGCTTGTTGCCATCACTCCTTGATAGAAACGCTTTGGATTTGTCTTTTAGTGTTGCCTTGATCGCTGATAGACTAATATCACCACAGTCTATATACGTCTGTCTTGTCGGCAGCTTAGCCATGTCGGCTGCCATCCTTGAATCACTAAACAATACTGGGCATAACCCCTCGCTTCTCTTCATCTCTCTGACAAATTTCTTTGCACTATCCACCTCTCCCGCAGAAAAGTACGACATGAGGTCTGCGTATTCAGATCCAGTCACAGGCGGTGATTTGCGATAATGCGGAATGAGAAGATAAGAGGAAAGGTCGCCAAATATTTCAATAAGCTTCCCTGTAGAGATTGAATCTGTTTCGGTCACTATTTCCACGGACACTTTTTTGCACTTCGAGTCAAAATCTGCCAAATTGTCTCCGCTTGATATCAGCAACAGATGTCCAGACTGCAGATCAACTTCAATACCTGGAAAAACTTGGCAGTCTACCTTCTGCTGAATCTGAATAAATTGGGAGGAATCGAAAACGTTGTGATTGGTCACTGCTATGGCGTCTAAATCAGCCTCAGAAACATAACGCTTAATTGTATCGATCGAAAACTCAAAATCACTATCGCTGACTGTGCTTACAGTATGGATGTGCAGGTCAATTTTCTTCATCACAACCCTCGATTCATTCAGTGGGTAATATTTCACCACAACTATATAGGCAGGCTAATTTCTAATTTTCTATCTTCCGTATAGTTAGATAGTTAATATATTGCTTTAAATAATTAATAGTTGAATGTCCGCTTTAGGTTGCGTTTCAGCATTAGCACCATTTATTGGTTCTTTCCGAGCGACCCTTAAAGAAACCAAACTGACCATCTGACACCATCAATCAAAACTGAACCATTACACGTCATCATGTATATTTCGTAGATCAAGGGTTCGTGAAGGCGAATATGTCGCCTCGCTTGTTTCTTTCCACCATTCCTTGCTCTCCTTCTCCCTTTTCTCCTGCACGTCTACGGGCAGTTTGGTAATTTTAGCCAGGTGGGACTTGTACATCATTCGAGCGATCGGGATAACAATCGCGGCCAGTAAAAAACCTGCGAAGTAATCATCAAAAAGCACATTCAATCCAGGCAGAAACTGACCGAATAGCGCGAGAATTCCAACCACTATCAGCAGACTACAAATTTCCTTTAATGTACGCATGTCTCTTTCTCTCTTGACCCGCTAACTTACATCACTATTTGCCTCGACCAATTTTACATATTCATTCAGGCTATGCCCTTCTCGTTTATTTTATCGGCGGTTCCAATAAAAACAAACCGAGAAAAATGCATTATCGAAGCAAATTCGGCATCTTCCCGTTACGCAGCTCATCTATCACTTTCTCGGATAGTTTCCATGGGTCACCTTTTATCCGAGCAACCAGTTCTATCCAGATATTATTGAATGCATCCATGGCATCGTCATCATTAAATTGTACCCCTGCAGGCAACAGTGGCGCGATATCTTCGGTCAGGCTTCGACGCAGCTTTTCCAACATTCTTCGCTCAGCAATTGCGCGAGAAATCGGCTTCCCCTCCAGTGCCAGATAATGCTCAAAGCAAGCGATAAGCTTGTCGGGGTCCATCGAGAGCTGCTTGAGCCCCTCATGCAAATCAAACAAATCACGGTTTTTGCGCCGCTGCAACAATGCCCGAAGCTTTGTTCCAAACAGTTCCTCTGGTTCAAAAGACAAGATCTCGGTTTTCGCCTTGTGCCAACTGCTATCAATCTCGAAGGAATACGGTTTGATGCCGTACAGGCTTTCGTGCTCACGAGTATTGATCTCGACCTTCAGTTTGAGCGTGGTTTCCAAATCGGCTTCGGGCGCAAACTTGAACACCAAGTGCATCGAGTGTCCGGCTTGATGCCGGTTACACTGGCCCAACCATGAAAGCGCATCACGAATGGCGTCGATTGCGGTGCCAATAGGCTCTGGTTGTATTTGCACCAGGTCAATATCTTCCGAGTAGCGCAAGGGTTGCCGGAAAAGCAGCTTGTTGATCGCAGTGCCACCACGAAAGGCAATCTTGCCTGCCAATGCCGGTGAATTGAACAAGTCACACAATGCGCGGGAGATGATCAGGTCTTGCTCAACCTGTCTCGAATCCGGCCAGGGCGCTTTGGTGCTCCATTCTTGAATATATGAGGTTGGAATCAAAAGTCGATCTCCACAGGTTCATTGATCACAAGCATCCACTTGGCATCTTTTTCACACAGCTCGGCGAGTGATTCAGTCAGCGGTTTAACGGAAGGATCCAGTGGCTTCATGGATTTGGCCTTCCTGGCGAACGGTTCCAGCGCCTTGGCCTGGCGCACATGGCCAGCGTGGTCCAGCAGATACCCAAGCCGGCGCACAGCGGAATTCTCATAAACCGCAGCGGCTTTCGCCAGCTTGCGTGGATCGGCCTTTGCACCGAGGTCCTGAACAATCTGGGCCACCCCATCGATGCCAGCAGCTTTATGGAAGTAGCGGGCGCAATCCAGAAGGGTCAGTTCCACACCCGCCACCTTGGCAAAACCCGCCTCGCTTTTCATTTGCGAAAGCCAATCGGGCAGATTGGTTTTGGCGAAGGCCGCTGGGGTCTGATAAATGAACTGGAGCCGATGGCGACCCATATCGAATGCCCGCAGCTGTTTCGGGACAATCACCTGAAATACCATGGCGGCTTGATGCGAGGAACCATGGAAAGCCGCCGCCCGCAATAAGGAAATTCGATAGTCGAGGCCTAGATATTTCATCAACGGGTCGATCCAGCGAACCGGATCGGGCGCCCCGGCCACCCTGTCCTCGGGCCGCAGGATCAGGTAAAAGCCACGGCGGGGACTCACCAGCCGCTGTTTCTTGGCCAATCGGCGGGCAGCAACAATAAAGGCAGCCGAACTCAGGCCGAGTGCTTCCAATGCCTCTTCCCGAGAGAACCAGGCCCGGCCGCGGGAGAGCAGCTCATCGATATAGTGGTCAAGTGAAGCCATGCCCCACTTATATGCGAAAACCGACACAATAACAAGCTTTTTGCATATAACTGGGGCCGGTGAGGCACTAAAATGACATTACCCGGTTTGGCGCCAGCAAAGGGACTGGAGCCGGAAATGGCTTGGAATGGAAGGGACCTGTAATGGAAAGGCCCTACCCGAAAGGGCTAGAGGCGCAAAGGGACCCATTCCTGCTGTACCAGTCATCTGCGTTTTCAGCTTGTCCCAGAAAAATATTTGCCAGACCTCTCCGCGATTTCCCAAATTGTATGCGTTATATCAACGCCCAGGGCGCTTGAAATTCTTGCGCGCACGCTCAACCTTGGCTCTGATCATGCAGCCCTCAACATGATCGTTGATCAGCCCCATTGCCTGCATAAAAGCATACACGGTGGTCGGTCCGACAAATTTCCAGCCTTGTTTTTTCAGGTCCTTCGACAGGGCAAGCGATTCCGCGGAAGTCGATGCAGTCTGCGGTTTTGCAAGCTGCTTCGTGTCCGGTTCGTAACGCCAGATGAAGGCTGCCAGCGAGCCTTCCCGTTTGACGAGTTCCTGAGTCCGTCGTGCGTTATTGATGACCGCCTCGATCTTGCCGCGATGGCGGACGATGCCTTCGTCCTTGAGCAGACGATTGAGGTCGCGCTGGGTGAAGCGCGCTATCCTGTCGAAATCGAAATCATGGAACGCTGCGCGGAAGTTCTCGCGCTTGGCGAGGATGGTGCGCCAGCTCAGCCCGGATTGAAAACTCTCCAGACTCAATTTTTCAAACAAGCGATGATCATCACTGACCGGGAAACCCCATTCGGTATCATGATAGTGGAGAAACTCCGGTGCGGCATCGCACCAGCGGCAGCGTGGTTTACCATCGGGGCCCAATATCGTTGTGCTCATGTGTCTAATGTCCTTGGTATCGAAAAGATGGGGCGGATGTCATTCAGTCGAACAGAAATTTCAGGCGTTCATCGGCTTTTGCTGGGGTGATTTCGAGAATCTCCGCGCTGACCACATTCTCCGCGACAAACGGATCCTCGTTCATCCGGCTTTGCAGATCCGCCAGCGAGGTATTGTGCGCCACAATCCCGCCGCCCAAATCAGGCTGAAGACTGCCGGCCAACAAAAATACGCCGTCATCAAAACCGCGTTTGATCCATTCGTTGTGGCCGTCCATGAATTGGCCGGCTTGGCCTTTGTTGCCGGAAAATTTTAGAAGTACGATAAACATTGTTATTTTTCTCCTATTTATTTTGGTTAGTGGGATATTCGGTTTGCGTAGCATTTTCCGTGTACGATTTCAGCCACTCGCACATCTGCTTCACTTCCTTCCTGACGAATTTTTTATCATGAAAGGTACTTGCCAGCGTGGCGACACCCTGGCTCCAGGCAAGGACATGCATGGCCAGTGCGTCTGCATCTTTTTTGTGACCAAGCAAAATGAATTGCTGACGTAACCAGGTACGAAAAAGCGTAAAGACCTTGCTTGCCTCTTCTTGCGAGGTGTGATTCAACTTAGCAAGTTCGGTGCACAACGTACCGACAGGACAACCGAAATATTTAATCTTGGGCCAATTTGTCAGCAGGATATGAATATAGCGCTTGATGCGATCCTCAGGGTGTTCTGCTTCGCTTTCCCATCGCTCCAACATCTTTTGGGTATTCCCTATGCGCAGATCGATCACGGCATTCAGAATTTCATCCTTAGTTTTGAAGTGATAATAAAAATTGCCGCGCGAGATCTGTACGGCATCCGCAATGTCCGAGAACGAGGTATGCTCATACCCTTGCCGATAGAACAACTGATCGGCGGCTTCAACAATGTGATCGCATGTTGTCTTGTCGCTCATTAAAAACACCTCCTCGGTCAACGGAGCCTCAAGGGCCAGGCCGCTTAAGTTGCCTCACCACGATAAAAGGGATAATCGGTGTAGCCTGCTTCGCTGCCGCCGTAGTATGTGTTTGGATCGGCCTCGTTTAACGGCAGGTTCTCCCGATAACGACGCGCCAGGTCCGGATTGGCCAGGAACGGAATGCCGAAAGCAACCAAGTCTGCGGCGCCGCTACGTACCGCCGCTTGAGCACGCTCGAGGTCATAGCCGTTGTTGGCGATATACGGACCTGCAAATGTCGAGCGCAAGGCACGATAATCCACTGTACTGGCCTTCGTCATCATGTCGCCTTCGAGCACATGCACATAGGCCAAGCCACGTGGACTTAATTGTCCGGTGAAGTACTCGAAGTGCGCTTGCGGGTCGGAATCCGACATCGAATTGAAACTGTTCTCGGGGGACAAGCGCATGCCCACGCGCTGCGCCGGCCATACCGTGCACACCGCATCGAGGATTTCGTTCAACAGGCGCATACGGTTTTGCCGACTACCACCATATGCATCGGTACGGTGGTTACTGCCATCGCGCAGAAACTGGTCAATGATATAGCCGTTGGCGCCATGGACTTCCACGCCATCGAAGCCCGCGCGCTTGGCCATCTCAGCGCCGCGCTGGAATTGCGCCACGATACCCGGGATCTCGTGAGTCTCGAGTGCGCACGGTGTCACGAAATCCTGCATGCCGGTATAGGTGGCTGCCTGCCCAGTCGGTCGCAGCGCCGATGGGCCCACAGGCGTGGCGTTGTCTGGCAGCAAGCTCGGGTGGGAAATCCGCCCGCAATATTGCAGCTGAACAAAGACATGGCCACCGGCCGAGTGCACCGCATCGGTCACGCGGAGCCAGCTTGCCGCCTGGGCATCAGTATAAATCCCCGGGGTGAAGGGATAGCCCACACCCTCCGGTGAGACAAGGGCGGACTCAGTAACGACCAAACCGGCGCTGGCGCGTTGTTGATAGTAGGTCACCATCATGGGCGGCACGAGGCCGTTTTCATCAGCGCGATTACGCGTCATTGGCGCCATGACCATCCGGTTGGCGAGTGTCAGGTCACCTAACTGAAACGGCTCGAACAAATCTGCAGACATACTGATCTCCCTTGGTCTGGTGCAGTAGGCGTAGGACGACCGTCCTACAATAGACGTAGATTAGGGCAAGCGTCCTAATCTGTCAAGAACCAGACAGAGTGACAGTGGTTACTTTACGTGAACGTTTGTCCCAGAAAAATATTTACCGGCAAAAACTAATTTATCGTAGCCACTGACACATCTGGCCTGCTACAACCCGGCAGATGTTCTGCCTGCAGCGTAAATCAAAACCACCGTTCCCAGGGTGTTTGCCCGTCAAACTGCCTCTGGATCTGCTGGGACAGCATTCCCGGCATATCAGGGAAATTCAGCAGCTGGCGGGTATACCGCAGCCTCACTGGCGCACCTTTTATCTGGACGCGCTGCTGTCCTACGCCAACTACGTCCAGCTGCTGCCCGCCTCAGAAGCCCATCACCATGCCGGTACAGGTGGATTGCTGGTACATGGGCTTGAGGTGGCGCTTCATGCCCTGCGCCTGCGCCGGGCTCATTTGTTGCCTCAAGGCGCGGACACCGAGGAGATCGTCGCCAAGCGGGAAGTGTGGACCTATGCGGTGTTCAGCGCGGCACTGCTGCACGACATCGGCAAACCGCTGATGGATCAGGACATCACCCGCTACGATCATCGGGGGGAGGATCTCGGTCCCTGGGATGCCCTCACCTCCCCGCTATCGCCGAATACCTGGTACCACATCCGTTTCCGCCGGGACCGTGAGCACCGTCTGCACGAACGGGTAGCACCCCTGTTATCCCGACTCGTCTTACCGCAGCGCGCCCTGGCCTGGCTCAGCACCGATCGACGCCTGTTGGCGGCTTGGCTGGCGACGGTCGGTGGCTTATTCGAAGATGCCGGCATCCTGGGCGAGATTGTCCAGCAGGCTGATGGACTCTCCGTGGCGGGGAACCTCGGGGCCGCCGGGGAAACGGCCCGGTTACCCGGCACCCGCCAGCCACTGCACGAACGCCTGCTCACCGGGTTGCGCTTCCTGCTGAAAGAAAACAAGATCCCCCTCAACCGCAATGGCGCGGCCGCTTGGTTCGACGGTGAGCGCTTGTGGCTGGTGAGCAAGCGCGGTATCGATACGCTGCGCGAGCACCTCACCCAGGAAGGCCACACGGGCATCCCCTCCCGCAATGATCGCATCTTCGATGAGCTTCAGGAAAACGGCATCCTGATCCCCAATGGGGATCGTTCCATCTGGAAGGCGACCGTGAGCAGTGACGATTGGTCACATACACTCACTTTCCTGTGTTTTCCTGCCGCGCGTCTCTGGCCTGACCCGGGCTCCCGGCCGGAAGTATTTGCCGGCACGATCACGCCGGTGGAGACCGAAACTGGCGATACGGATTCAGAACCAGCAAAGCCGCATTCACCCGTGTTGGAAAATGCCTCTGAACCACACCACCATGATGAAGAAAATCCCGCATCAAACATGCCGGTAACGAATACCCCTTCAGCCAGCGGCTTTGATCCCATCGAGTTTTTCGCCCCACCATCATCCAACCCGGATCAGCAAACCAACGATGACACGGCGCCGGCCACGCCGCGCAAGACAACAGAAACTGCTCCCGAAACTGACGGTGATCCCGGCCAGGCGTTCCTGGACTGGCTCCAGGACGGCCTCAAGCAGAACCGCTTCGAGACCAACTCGACCAATGCTCGCATCCATTGTGTCAAAGAAGGGCTCCTGCTGGTCAGCCCCGGCATCTTCAAGGATTTCGACCGGGAAAACTGGCAACGGGTACAGAAGCGCTTTCAGAAACTCAAGGTCCATCGCAAGACCGCACAAGGCACCAACATTCACGCTTACCAGGTTGTGGGTAAACGCAGCAGGAGCCGCATCAATGGCATCCTCATCGAAGATCCCGAGCGGCTGTTCGAGGGCGTACTGCTGCCGGAACCCAATCCGCAGCTGGCTCCCGGTCAGGCCGGGACAGGCAAAGCGGACTGAGCTTGCATGTCGGACGCCTTCGATAACCGCCTGCGCCCCGTGGTCGAATTTTTGCCAGGTGCCATATTCACCACCGGCGCAGCCATGCTGTATACGGCACCGACGACGTTCTTTCCGATCCAGCCTGGACTGGCGGAAGTCACGGCCCTGGGATTCGCCGGTCTGGGCGGATGGCGTCTGTGGCAAGGCTGGCGCGTCTGTCGCTACCAGGGCCACCTTCGGCGGCTGCCCCGCTATGTCTTGAAGGCCGATAAGGTACCCGTCTCCTGGCACAAGCTGTTTTTGGGGCGTGGTTTTCGCTGGGATCAGCGCCACACCCAGCGGCTGGTGGAATCCCGTCATCCACAGGCACAGCGTTATCTGCAACCGGGGAAACTCTACCAGGCCGCCAGGCGCATGGAGACCCGCCTGGAACGCTCGCTCTTTTTGTCATGGCTGCCTCGACTGACGCAACGGGATAGCGGCTGGAATCCGTTGCGACCGCTGCCCGCCGTCGGTGGCGCGTCCGCGCTCCATGGTGTCGGCGCCGAGGAAGAAACCGACATCTGGATGGACATCGGTGAACGGGTCGGCCACAAGCTGGTGCTGGGCACCACGCGGGTGGGCAAGACTCGCCTGCTGGAGATACTGGTCACCCAGGATATCCGCCGCGGGGATGTGGTGATCTGCTTCGATCCCAAGGGCGACATCGACCTGCTGCGCCGGATGCACGCCGAGGCCCGGCGGGCCGGTCGGCTGGACCAGTTTCATATCTTCCACCTGGGATTTCCCGACATATCGGAGCGCTATAACCCGGTGGGGGATTTTGCGCGGATCACGGAGGTGGCGTCGCGTATTGCGACCCAACTCCCGTCCCAGGGCAACAGCGCCGCCTTCCGCGAATTTGCCTGGCGGTTTACCAATGTCGTGGCCCGTGCATTGGTGGGCCTCGGCCGTCGTCCCGACTATCACACCATCGCCCGCTATGTGACCACGATCGAGCCGCTGCTCACCGACTATTTTCACCTGTGGCTGGACAAGGAAGCACCGGAGGATTGGAAGCAAGCAGTACAACGGATCGAGGGAAAACTCAACGAGAAAACCCTGCCCATGGCACTGCGCGGACGTGATTTTCACGCCATTGCCCTCACCCGATACGCCAAGGAACACAATCTCTTCGATCCCGTGACGAATGGCTTGCGCAGCGCCTTCGAATACGACAAGACCTATTTCGACAAGCTCACCGCCAGCCTGTTGCCACTACTGGAAAAACTCACCAGCGGCCGCATCGGCGCCCTGCTGTCTCCCGACTACATAGACAGTGCTGACCGGCGCCCTATCCTGGACTGGATGCGGGTCATCCGCGAACAAGGCATCGTCTATATAGGACTGGATGCGCTGACCGATGCCGAGGTGGCTGGGGCCGTGGGTAATTCCATGTTCGCCGATCTGACCTCGATCGCGGGACAGCTCTATAAGCACGGCGATACCCAGGGGCTGCCCATGCTCGACGGCCACACCAGCGTCAAGAAGACCATTCATGCCGATGAATTCAACGAGCTCATTGGCAACGAGTTTATCCCGTTGCTCAACAAGGCCGGTGGCGCGGGATTCCAGGTTACCGCCTACACCCAGACCGCCAGCGACATCGAGGCCGGTATCGGGGATCGTGCCAAGGCGGGACAGATCACCGGCAATCTGAACACGCTCATTATGCTGCGGGTGAAAAACGAGATCACCGCCCGCACCCTGACCGACCAGCTCCCCAAGGCGCGCGTCTATACCAAGCTCGCCGCCTCCCAGGTCACCGATAATAACGACCCCGGCACCAGCACCGATTTCACCACCCGCAACGAGGATCGGCTCACCGAAACGGAGATGGATATGCTCACGCCAGCCGACCTGGTGCAGCTGCCCAAAGGCCAGGCCTTCGCCCTGCTGGAAGGCGGTCAACTTTACAAGTTGCGGCTGCCCCTGCCAGGAAGCGATCCATTGCTACCAAAAGATATGGAAGCCATCCGCCGGGAACGCCTCGCCTTCTATGGAATTAGTACTCCGACCGGGCAATATTGATGAATGCAGAGCCCACCAAATGCGTCCAGGCAAGGCGCCGTCCGCAGCTAATGGCCATTCCCTTAGCAAGGACGGCAACGCCGCATGGGCGCATTTGGTGGGCTCCCTCTGGGCACGCCGGGAAGGGGTCATCCACGGCGTTGCGCCTCTTGGCAAGGGAGCGGCCATTACCTGCGAGACGCGCCTTGTGGCTAACCCCTTCCCGGCGCGCTGCATCCGTCAATATTGCCCGGCCGGAGTACCGGCATGGCTGAACAGCAGCGTCTGACAGGCTTGTTATGGCTGGCCAAGTGGTTCTTCCTGCTATCTCTTTTTGTACTGGTGGTGGACATCTTCTGTGTATTTGTCCTCTGGTCTCCTAATGGCGCGCGCCACCTGGAATCCGTCTTTCAGCAAGAGGTGGCGCTACTCGACCTGCAACCCTCCCAGCTGGCTTTTCTGGTCGATGTTACCCAGGCTTTCTATGAGCAGGTATTTGTCTCAACGGGCATTGATGACACATTGCGGCAATCCGGCGCTGAAACGCCGGCTACCGCACACGACTTCGCAAACGCCCTGTGGCCGGTCCTGGAAACGGCCATGATCGGCCTGAAATTGTTTGCCCTTCGGGTTGGCATTCTGATCTTGACGCTGCCTTTCCTGGCGCTGATCACAGCTGTCGCCATGGCCGATGGCTTTGTTGGCTGGTACCTGCGCCGTACCGGCGGCGAGCGGGAATCGGGCTTTATCTACCATCGCGCCAAGCGAGGCCTGGCGTGGTCGTTCCTGCTCCTTTGGGTCGTCTACCTGATCCCGCCTGTCCCCATGGACCCCAAATACCTGCTTCCTCCGTTCCTGATCGCGTCGGGGATAGCCACACGGCTACATGTTGCGTTCTTCAAGAAGTATCTCTAGCACCCTGCGTCACCTTTTTACCCTTTATTACGCTTCTTCCGAGAAAAATAGTCGCAACATCCCAGACCAAATACATCGAAAAAGGCCTTTGAAAACTGAACTGTGGGGGACAGTTACCCCAGGGGTTAAAGCCGCCAGGAATGAATAAAATATATCTGAGTTTGCAGTAGCAGACCGGTTCTTCCTCAAGTCGAGATCGGGAACATCTACAGCAGATACATCGGGAAAACAAGCATGTTCAGTCAACGTCGACCAAAAATCATATGAGCGATAGCCCCATACTCCCGCGTTTCATTCGAGCCAGCAAGGCCCCTGCCTACCTGGGAATGAACCGAAATCTTTTCAGAGAACTTGTCGCTCCAGCCCTTACTGCAATCCCCATCGGCCGGCAGGGCAAAGCATATGACAGGCTTGACTTGGACCATTGGGCGGACAAATATATAGATGCAATGGGTGTCCCGCCGCAACGAGGAGGGACATCATGTCAACAAAGGCAAGTAAAATGCCGGGGCTCCGTCTCCGCGACGGTATCTGGCACATCGACAAGAGGATCAAAACGCTCCCAGGCGGGAGGCTTCGCGAAAGCACGGGAACGTCTGATCTCAGAGAAGCAGAACAGTACCTAACCAAACGCCTCGAAGAGATTCGACAAGCCAGTGTCTACGGGGTACGCCCAAAGCGCACCTTTGAGCAAGCAGCAGTTTTTTATCTCGACTATAACCGCGATAAAAAATCGATCCTTGATGATGCAATGCACTTAGAACAGATTATGCCATTTATTGGCAATCTGTCTCTGGACCAAGTGCATACGGGAACGTTGCAGTCATTTATAAAGGCAAGGCAGGCAAAGGGCATCAAATCCAAGAGCATCAACAATGCACTTGGTGTTGTTCGTCACCTTCTCAACCAAGCCGCATCCGAGTGGCTTGATGAGCATGGCCTGACATGGCTTCAAATCGCTCCCAAAATAAAGCTCCTGAAGATACGCGATGCAGCTGAAGCGTATCCCCTGGACTTTATTGAGCAAAAGCGCCTGTTGATGGCACTGCCGGCTCACCTCGAACGCATGGCGCTCTATAAGGTGAATACGGGAGTCCGTGAACAGGATGTGTGTGGACTGAAGTGGGATTGGGAGGTAGAAGTACCCGAGTTTGACACCTTTGTGTTTATCGTACCGGGGAATGTTGTAAAGAACGAGGAAGACAGGCTCATCGTTCACAACTCAGTGGCCAAATCGGTTATCGAAGAAAACCGTCAAAATCGGCCTGGTGATCATACTGATCATTGCGCTAGCCACCGAGGAAGTGATTGTGATTGTGCTCGCACCTTCGTTTTTACCTATAAAGGCACCCGTATCGGCAAGATGAACAACACTGGGTGGAAAAGAGCATGGCGCGCGGCAGGTCTGCCTGTCTGTCCCCAATGCAAACGGGGCGTTCACAATCTGAAGCACACCTTCGGTCGTCGGCTACGGGCTGCAGGTGTGCCATACGAAACGCGTCAGGTGTTACTCGGGCACAAGAACGGTGACATCACGACCCACTACTCGGCAGCAGAACTGGAGGAACTGATTGCAGGAGCCGAACGGGTTTGCGGACAGAGTGTCCACAAAACGCCCACACTGACTTTACTTAAAAGAAAAATGGGTTAGAAGAAACCTTCCAACCCATTGATTGCACTACTAAATAATGGCGCGCCCGGAGAGATTCGAACTCCCGACCGCCTGGTTCGTAGCCAGGTACTCTATCCAACTGAGCTACGGGCGCGTAAAAACAATGACTAACATCAAATGGCAAGACTAAAAGAGCCGGGGAATATACCGGCTCCGTCATTCAGTTGCAAGGGAACGGCTGAACTTGTTGTCCTTCCTCTAAAACCAATCCTTTGCCACTATTTAAAAATGGCGGAGAGCGAGGGATTCGAACCCTCGATACGTTGCCGTATACGCCCTTAGCAGGGGCGCGCCTTCAGCCACTCGGCCAGCTCTCCCAGTCAACAACGCAATTATCTGCGAATGCGACAGGGGCGCTATTCTCCCAGAATTAAGCGCAATAGAAAACCCACTCCGGTGACTCTTTCCAATGAAACAGCCAACTATTCAACCTTCCGCGATAACTTCGCCAATAGGTTGGCAAGCATGGAGTGGTATTTCGTCAAATGAACGACAAAAATGACAGGGGAGGCACTGCAATTACATCCACAAAATACTGCTAACACACCTGACGAACAGCAAGCGGGCAACCGCTACTTATAGAATCCCCAAAAATCCCCGTTATTATGAAGATTCTTTAGACACCTTTTCATTCTGGATACGTTCGTAAATTTCTTCACGATGTACGGATACTTCTTTGGGGGCGTTGACCCCAATACGGACCTGGTTGCCTTTGACGCCCAGGACAGTTACGGTGACGTCATCTCCAATAATCAGGGATTCACCCACGCGTCGCGTCAAAATTAACATGCTTATCTCCTTGTTTACTTCAAACTCTCCATCACGTCCCTGCTGGCCCGCACTGAAGAAACCATCGGCATTTTTTGCCTAAACTACAGACTCGATTCGCACTTGCGTACACCAACCCACACTGTCCTTGTGCGAAACTGCATGCGCATTCACTACTGCGATACTTCGATTGACTGCTCCAACCCAAAACCGCTGTGCAATGCTCGCACACCCAGCTCCAGATACTTTTCATCTACCACCACTGAAATTTTGATCTCGGAGGTAGATATCATACGAATATTAATACCCTCATTAGCCAGAATTTCAAACATCTGACTGGCAATACCCGCGTGTGAACGCATCCCCACACCCACCAGTGAAATTTTGACGATCTTGTCATCAGCGTTCACTTCACGAGCCCCCAGATCTTTGGTGACCTGCTCCAGCACGGTTTGCGCCCGCTGAAAGTCATTGCGATGCACCGTGAAGGTAAAATCCGTGCTGCCATCGGCACCCACGTTCTGGATAATCATATCCACTTCGATATTTGCTGCACCCACCGGGCCCAGAATCTGATGCGCAACACCGGGATGATCCGGTACACCCTGCACCGTCAACTTAGCTTCATCTTTGTTGAACGCGATACCCGAAATCAACGCTTGTTCCACACCTTCTCCCTCATAACTGATCAGTGTCCCTGCCTGCTCAACAGCAGCACCCGCAAAACTGGACAGCACCCGCAACGGCACATTGTATTTACCCGCAAATTCCACAGCACGAATCTGTAACACCTTGGAACCCAGGCTGGCCATCTCCAGCATTTCTTCAAAGGTAATACGATCCAGTCGTCGCGCCTTTGGCTCTATTCGCGGATCCGTGGTGTACACCCCATCCACATCAGTGTAAATCTGGCACTCATCCGCCTTTAGTGCAGCAGCTAAAGCCACTGCCGTGGTATCCGAGCCTCCACGCCCCAGGGTCGTGATATTGCCGCGCTCATCAACACCCTGAAAACCGGCCACCACCACCACTTCATCGGCATCCAGTGCCTCGCTCACCCGCTGCTTATCGATATCAACAATGCGCGCCTTGCTATGCGCAGCATCCGTACGGATACATACCTGCCCCCCCGTAAACGACCGTGCGGCAATACCCTGTTTTTTCAGCGCCATGGCCAACAACGCAATCGTCACCTGCTCGCCCGTGGACAACAGCACGTCCAGTTCGCGACAATCCGGTTGCGGTTGAATCGCCGTAGCGAGTTCCATTAGCCGGTTTGTTTCACCACTCATAGCGGAAACAACAACGACGACTTTATGGCCCTGCGCACCAAAAGCTGCAATTTTTTCAGCAACATGCTCGATGCGCTCCACCGAACCCACCGATGTGCCACCGTATTTTTGAACAATCAGCGCCATGCCGACGGCTCACTACAAAGATGCAAATTTAACACTACTTTATACTCACTTGAAGAACATTGTAGGACAATTCTTACACAATAGACAAGAAATTCATTTTCACGCACAGCATTGGTGCGACTTCCGGGATGTTATGGTGCAAGCGCGATGCGTCAATTTGCCGTTAACTGCGATTTCACCCAGTCCGGTACAGCCTGTAATGCCGCACCCAAGCCTGATGGATCTTTACCACCCGCCATCGCCAGATCAGGGCGACCACCTCCCTTCCCACCCACCTGTTGTGCAACATTATTGACCAGATCACCTGCACGCACGCGCGCAGTTTCTGCTTTGGTGACACCCGCGACCAGACTGACCTTGTTACCATCCACCGCTGCCAGCACCACCACTGCCGCACCCAGTTTGCTTTTCAACTGATCCACGGTGTCACGCAAAGACTTGGCGTCACCACCTTCCAATTTCGCCGCCAGCACCTTGATGCCATCAATCTCCACTGCCTGCGCAGCCAAATCACCACCCTGACTGCTAGCTAGCTTAGCTTTTAATTGATCCAGCTCTTTTTCCAGATGACGGCTGCGCTCAATAAGTTGCTGCGTTTTGGCCTGCACTGTGCTGTTGTCAGCTTTTAACAAAGCGGCGATTTGTGCCAGATTTTTTTCCGTTTCGCCGATATAGCGTAACGCCCCCTCTCCCGCCACCGCTTCGATACGTCGAACACCTGCGGCCACACCACCCTCAGAGGTAATTTTGAACAAACCAATATCGCCCGTGCGCCTAACATGGGTGCCTCCACACAGTTCCACGGAAAAATCACCCATACTCAGCACGCGCACCACATCACCATATTTTTCACCAAACAGTGCCATAGCACCGGAGGCCTGCGCTTCTTCCTGTGACATCAATTTTGTTTCCACAAACAAATTGGCGCGGACTTCACGGTTAACCAGTGCTTCGATTTCCGCCAGCTGCTCCGAGGTAATCGCCTCAAAGTGGGAAAAGTCAAAACGCAACCGCTCAGCTTCCACCAACGAGCCCTTTTGCTGCACATGCTCGCCCAGTATCTGGCGCAACGCAGCATGCAATAAATGCGTTGCTGAATGGTTGCAGGCAATTTCCTGCCGACGCTGTTCATCCACCTTCGCCCTGACATCTGCGCCCACCGTCACACTACCGGATTGCACTGTCACCCGGTGCAAAAAAGCATCACCCTGTTTTTGTGTATCCTGCACCGTCAGTTGCGCACTACCTATTATCAGCACACCACAATCACCAGTCTGACCGCCAGACTCTGCATAAAAAGGTGTGCGATCCAGCACTAACAAACCTTCATCACCTGCAACTAATTGCTCCGTTTCGGCACCCTCACGAAACAGCGCCACTACCGTGCCGTTGTCCTGCAAATGATCGTAGCCAGTGAATGCCGTCTGCCCATTGATGGTCAACCCTTCACCCGCTGTAACACCAAAACTACTGGCCGCACGCGCACGCGCACGCTGTGCCTCCATTTCCTGCTCAAAACCCTTCATATCCAGAGTCAAACCACGCTCACGGGCAATATCGGCGGTAAGATCAACGGGAAAGCCATAAGTGTCATAAAGTTTGAACACTGTCTCTCCCGCGAGTTCTTTACCGGAAAGATTCGTCACGGCTTCTTCGAGGATACCCATGCCGTAGTCCAGGGTTTCTGCAAAGCGTCCTTCTTCCTGCTTCAGCACACGCTCTACTTGTGGTTGGGCTTTGACTAATTCCGGGTAGGCCTCGCCCATGACTTCGCTTAACGCTGCAACCAGCTTGAAGAAAAACGGCTCGCGCAGACCCAATTTGTGGCCATGACGAATAGCGCGGCGAATAATACGCCGCAGCACATAACCACGACCTTCATTGGAAGGCACCACGCCATCCACCACCAGGAAGGCGCAGGCGCGGATATGGTCGGCAATGACCCGCAAGGAAGTATTGCTGAGTTTTTTTTCTCCGGCCAGTTTACTAATGGCCGCAATAAGGTGTTGAAACAGGTCAATATCGTAATTGTTGTGTACGCCTTGCAACACGGCCGCAAGACGCTCCAGTCCCATACCGGTATCCACGGAGGGATGCGGCAACAGATTCATGTTACCCGCAGTATCACGATCAAACTGCATGAACACGAGATTCCAGATTTCGATGTACCGATCACCGTCTTCTTCCGGCGTACCCGGCGGGCCACCAGCCACACCGGCACCGTGGTCATAAAAAATTTCCGAGCAGGGGCCACAAGGACCGGTATCACCCATGGACCAGAAATTATCGCTTTCGTGTTTTTTGCCGCCAGGCTTATCGCCGATACGTGAAAAACGCGCAGGATCAACACCGAGCTCATTCAACCAGATATCGGCCGCTTCATCGTCTTCAGAATAAATGGTAATCCACAGACGGTCCGCTGGCAGTTTGACGACTTCGGTCAGAAATTCCCAGGCAAATTGAATGGCTTCACGCTTGAAATAATCACCAAAACTGAAGTTGCCCAGCATCTCGAAAAAAGTGTGATGACGAGCAGTGTAGCCAACATTTTCCAGATCATTATGTTTGCCACCCGCACGTACACAGCGCTGGGAACTGACCGCGCGTTTATAACTGCGTGCATCCTGCCCGGTAAAAACCTCCTTGAATTGCACCATGCCCGCATTGGTGAACAACAGGGTGGCGTCATTGGCAGGCACCAGCGGGCTACTGGGCACCAGCTCATGGCCATGCTGGTGAAAATAGTCTAAAAACAGTTTCCGAATGTCTGCGCTTTTCATTATGTTTGCTAACCTGTTCCACCAGCGCAGGGTGATTATTGCGCCATCTAATTATAGTTATGCTACTGTGTTAAACATCATCCAGCACCTCCCGAATCTGCTCGGAGGTAAATCCCCGATACTGAAGAAAACGGGCCTGACGGGCCCGCCCTTTGAAATCCTCCGGCAGCGCATTCCCGAAGCGTTTGCTGCGCGCCTGTGCAGCACGCTCAAACCACTGAGAACCCCCGACATCGAGGTAAGCGGCCTGTATTTTCTCACTCACGCCGCGTTCGCGCAATTCTGACCGAATACGCTGTGGACCATGACCATTATTGCCGCGATAACGCACAAAAGCTTCGGTGAAACGCGCATCACTTACCAGCCCTTCGTCCATTAACTGTGCAACCACTTCGGCCACAATAGTCGTATCGTAATCTCTGGCCTCCAGTTTTTTCTGTAATTCAGCCACGGCGTGTTCACGCCGCATCAGCAAATCCATAGCCTTCTTGCGTACCTTGTTATGAACATTGAGATGCCGCGATTCCGACGATAACAGCGAGCCACCGACGCCGGCTGTCTTTTCTGTCTCTGCCCCACCCATGATTCTCAGGCCTCGGTCTCAGCACTTTCATCGGCAGCCTTACCCGCAGACTTGCTTGTGGGCTTGTCAGTAACATCCGGCAATAGTTTGGCGCGCACCTGGGATTCTATTTCCTCGGCAATATGCGGGTTTTCTTTCAAATAACCACGCACGTTGTCTTTGCCCTGGCCAATACGGTCACCATTGTAGCTATACCATGCACCACTTTTATCGATAATGCCTTCCTGCACACCAAGCGTGATAATTTCGCCCTCACGGGAAATACCTTCACCGTAGAGAATATCAAATTCGACCTTTTTAAACGGGGGTGCCACTTTGTTTTTCACCACTTTGACACGCGTTTCATTGCCCAGGATTTCATCACCTTTTTTCACTGCGCCAATACGACGAATATCCAGACGCACCGAGGAATAAAACTTCAGTGCATTACCGCCAGTGGTGGTTTCGGGGTTACCGAACATGACGCCAATTTTCATACGAATCTGGTTGATAAAAATCACCAGTGTATTGGATCGTTTGATATTGGCCGTCAGTTTACGCAAAGCCTGTGACATCAGTCGCGCTTGCAGGCCGACGTGATGATCACCCATGTCACCTTCAATTTCGGCTTTTGGTGTCAACGCGGCCACGGAATCCACCACCACCACATCCACTGCACCAGAGCGCACCAGCATGTCGGTAATTTCCAGCGCCTGTTCGCCAGTATCCGGCTGCGAAACCAGCAACTCATCCACATCCACGCCCAGCTTGCCGGCGTAACTCGGATCCAGGGCATGCTCGGCATCCACAAAGGCCGCAGTGCCGCCCAGTTTTTGGATTTCCGCCACCACATGCAGGGTTAGCGTGGTTTTACCGGAAGACTCCGGCCCGTAGATTTCCACCACCCGGCCTTTGGGCAAACCGCCGATACCCAACGCCAGATCTAGCCCCAGCGAACCGGTGGATACTGCCTCGATGTCACGATTCGCACTGGCGTCGCCCATACGCATCACCGAGCCTTTGCCAAACTGCTTTTCGATTTGCCCTAGCGCTGCGCTCAGTGCCTTTTGTTTATCATTTGCCGCCATGATCCTTTTCTCCCGGTTAACTGCTTGTGAAGGTTATTAATAAACTTTGCATCTAATCTAGGGCAGACTGTAGTCGGTACATTTTACACTGTCAATACTTTTTATCACCTTGATAAAATTTACTATATTATAATTTTTATCAGGACAACCGGTTTGATCCCCGATATACTCTTTGAATTGACTAAGACACAATAAAAGGCAGTGATTTCAATGGCCAAGATGCTGAATGACATCAAATGGAACACCCAGCAACGACTCCAGCACATCGAGCTGATGGCCTATTACACTGGCATCATCACTCGCAGTGATCTCGCTCGCGCTTTTGCCATTTCCGATGCTGCTGCCACTAAAGATCTCAAGCTCTACAACGAACTGGCTCCGGATAACCTGATTTACCGCCATAGCGTGTTTGGCTTTGTGCCCAGCGACAGCTTTCAGCCACAATTCAGTAAACTGGATCCAGCCGAAGTGTTGCCGATAATCGCCGCCAATCTGGCCGCAGTCGGCGGCCCCTACGGCAATCAACCGCTGTATGGTATACCCACTGAATCCCTGCCACTGCCCGCCCGCCTGCCAGAGCGCGCAGTGCTGGCACAAATCCTGCGCGCCATCAAACAGGGGCGCAAGCTAGCAGCAAGCTACCACTCACTTTCAGACCGGGAAAGCCCGCAGGAACGCGTGCTCGAACCTCATGCATTGGCAAACACCGGTCTGCGCTGGCACCTTCGCGCCTACAATGAGGAGACGTATGATTTTCGGGATTTTGTACTGTCTCGCTTCACCGCGGCACAAATGCTACCTGAAACGGCTGAATCCAGCGCCCAATACGACGACGACTGGAGCGAAATTGTCACGCTGCAACTCAGCCCTCACCCACGGCTCAACGCGCAAAAACGCGCGCGCCTGCTTATCGATTATCAAAATAAAGGGGGCTTGCTCGAAGTGCCGGTGCGCCGCGCCCTTATTGGCTATCTGCTGCAACACCTGGCAGTGGACACCACAGCAGATCACAGCATGAACCCCAACGCTCACCCGTTAATTGTGCTCAACAGAGATGAAATTGAGCCCTTTGCAGGCTGGGCATTTGCTTGAGGTGAGGACTGAGAAGCACCAACCCTGTTTTAGTCTTTGCACAACGCCCACACACCCCGCAAAGCATGCTCTACCGTTTTTGCCCGCACGACAGCACGATCACCACTGAAGTATTCCGTACGCACCACTGGCGCATCGCCTGCTACCTGCCAGGCCAGACACACCATACCCACGGGCTTGTCCGGCGTACCACCTGTAGGCCCGGCGATACCACTCACCGCCACTGCAATCTGCGCATTACTGTGGTTCAGCGCGCCCGCCACCATTTCAGCCACCGTAACCTCACTCACTGCGCCGTACTTCGTCAGCGTTTCGCCTTGCACCCCGAGCATGTCCCGTTTGGCTTGATTCGAGTAGGTAACAAACCCCCGCTCGAACCACCGTGAACTGCCAGGGATATCCGTGAGCGCGACAGCAATGCCACCCCCCGTGCAAGACTCAGCGGCAGCCAACAACCAATGGCGAGCCAACAAAACGTCAGCAACTTGTTGCGCCAGAATAGGGATTTGGGAGGACATCAGGGAAGCCTAACGCATGCGCCGCACAAGATCACCAAGCCCGGAAGAAAACGCACACAGCGCCATAATACAAGGCAACTAAAGCACATGCTCCTGAACTACAGCAACTGAGGGGATTCTTTCTCGGCATCAAAACCTGCCACTTCGGTGATACCCTTGCCTTTATGTTTGGCCGCATACAGCGCAGAATCCGCACGCTCAACCAACCGGCTCATTGTTTCACCTGCCTGAAATTGCGCCACACCCGCAGAAAAAGCGGGCAGTTCCACCGCATCAATACCGCGCGCCTGCACCACCTCATCCAATCGGCGACGCACTTTTTGCAGTGCGCACACCACACCTTCCTGCGTGGTATTAGGCAGCAGCACGGCAAATTCTTCGCCGCTGTAACGTGCCACCAGATCATGATGACGGAAAATGGATAGTACATCTTCGGAATAACAGCGCAGCACTTCGTCGCCCACCACGCATCCATTCGATTCATTAATGCGCTTGAAGTGATCCAGCTCCACCAACACCAAACTCAACGGAAAACCATGACGCTGCACACGACTCACTTCATCTTCCAGACGACGCATAAAAGCACGCCGATTGGGCAGACGCGTAAGCTCATCCGTCAAACTCAGCAAACGCACACGGTCCAACTCTTCACTGAGCCGCAGATTGTCGCTTTCGATAATACTGAGATATTCCTGCGCACGGATAAATTTATCATCCAGCGCCTGCTGCCCTGCAATCATCTGCTCCAAAACCTGCGTCAATTCACGACGTTGCGCGTTAAGCTCGTCTATAGAGGTTACCTGCTGAAAAACAGCCAGCGCATCGGTAAGCAGCTCACCAAAAGCCTCGCTCCCCGCCACCGCCTCACCCATTTGGGCAACAAAATCCGCGTGCAGCTTTTGCATCTCTTCGCGCTTTCTGTCGAGGTGCTCGCGATATGCCGTATTGACCTTTAACTCAGCAACCGACTCACTACTTTGACCGGGCTTTTCGCTGCACTCTTCCGGAGACGCCTGGGATACGGGTGAAACAGGGGTCGCCAACGACGACTGTGACTGCCCGCCAAACCGCTCAACCACCGGGCTGAGCGCCTGTGCCAGATCACGACCACGGAAACCACCGGACCTTGCCAGCTCATCAGCAATGGCTTCTACAGAACGACTTAATGCGCTCAACTCAGAAGCGGACAGCGGCGGGATCAAGCGCAATTGCACTAATCGCAGATGTGTATGCAGAGGTAAATCTGCCGGTATCAATGAGATACAAGCCTCCATCATCATTTCCAGAAAACTGGCGTAGGCTTCTTCCGTCTTACGGTGATCAGCAGACACCGCGAGCAGCATCTGCTCAATGTGTCCATGAATAATTGCCCCCGATGGTGATGCTTTCATATCTTCCAACAGTCTCAGCACCTTATAAAGTACAGGTGACTCCTGGATACCTCTTTTTTCATTACCGCTCATTACTACTACCTCTGTACATCAATCATGCGCACAACAACATCCCGTTCGTGGTTCGAATTTACCCCAATACGCGCAATAAACACTTCTCAGGAACCTGACAAATTTAGGTGAATACAACAAGAGAAAGCCACTTTGAATCCATTCTTTGATCATTTGAGGCGAACACTGAACTCATTCGACGAATGATAATCGAATAAACAGCCTAAAAACGGGTTTTCCATAAAAGATTCCCGCGTTCGAGAACCCTGTGACTACACTTGCTTTATTTTTTTATTGTATTGTACTTATTGCAGCGCTCCGGCAACTCACTCAACGTACTGCCCGTGATTGCCATCACGCGCGTAAGATATCATAATGACCAGTCGAAATCCGCATTTATTTTGCATCACCTGACAGTTTTCATCTGTTGTGAAATGCACTGATTTTATTGTGAAAGTTGTCCAATTGTGACATAACTTAACGGATCAAGAAGGACAAAACCATTCCCGGATTCGAGGTATTTGACGTGAATATGACTAAACGCGCCACCATCAGCAGCCTGCTGCTCATATTTGTTTCCATGGCCTGTTTTTTACCCTCAGCCCAGGCGGCAATGATAGGCACAGGACAAATAATGGATCACAGCCAGGCACAACAGGACCGGGTCCATGTCAAAGCCCTGCTGAACCGTGCTAAACTGGCCGCACAACTAAAAGATGCCGGTGTTGACCCTGTGCAACTACAAGCCCGCCTTGATGCGCTTACCGACAAAGAAATCGCTCTGTTGGCCGGGCAACTGGATCAACTTCCGGCAGGCAGCGGCATCCTTGGCACCGTTCTGGTGGTTTTTCTGGTACTGCTGGCAACCGATATCCTCGGTTACACTGAAGTTTTTCCATTTGTAAAAAAGACCGTTAACCTTAACTGAAATCCATTATTTTTTATTCTCGGTGATCGTACAAAAAGCAGCGCAACAACTTGCGCTGTTCAGCATTCTCGCTCTTCTCAGCGCTTGCGCCAGCGCCCCGCAGACACAGCGCCTGTTCGCCACCCCCAACAACCTGCCTGACAAAATTGAACTCGGCAAGACTCCCTTTTTTCCACAACAACGCTACCAGTGCGGCCCGGCGGCACTGGCCACCGTGCTCACACACGCCGGCGTCAACATTAACGCCAGCACATTAGTTGATGAAGTCTACCTGCCCTCCCGTCTTGGCTCCCTGCAAGCTGAAATTCTCGCCAGCACCCGCCGCCATGGCCGACTGCCCTATCGTATTGCGCCTGACATGCACGCACTGCTCAGCGAAATCGCCGCAGGCAATCCCGTGCTGGTACTGCAAAACCTGGGACTCAACTGGGTACCACAATGGCACTACGCTGTCGCAATGGGATTTGATTTAAACAAGCGCGAAATCATCCTGCGTTCCGGAACCATTGCGCGCCATATAACGGACATGGACACCTTTGAACTCACCTGGGCACGAGGCCGGTATTGGGGCATCCTGACGCTGCCAGCAGAAACCTTGCCCGCATCAACCGACGCCGAGCGTTATTTGCGCACCGTAGTCGCACTGGAAAATACACAAGCCACAAAACAACAGTGGCCGATGATTCACACTGCCTACCGCACCGCACTATCACGCTGGCCAAACAACCTCATCGCACAAATGGGGCTGGGCAACAGCGCCTATCAATTGGCTGACCTGAACACTGCGGCACAGGCCTTTCGCAACGCCGCACGCGACCATCCCAATGCCGGCGCGGCATACAACAACCTGGCACAAGTATTGTTGGAACAAGGAAAGCTGGATGAAGCGGAAAAACAAGCGCAACACGCTGTGACTTTAGCCGGGCCACACCTGAAAAATTATCGATCCACACTCGCGGATATTCAAGAAGCGAAAAGCAGAGCCGACCGATCCGCCGACCCCTCCTGACCTGAGCAGGGTCCGTCGCCATTGCCTGCAAACGGTGCCTTGTTGCGAAACATCACTGTAGCGCTGAACACGACAAAATGGCCTTGACCGTGTGCTGGATCCACAGCAAAGGACACAGTTGATTTCTGGGCAATCAACTCCAAGTCGATGAACGTCCTTTTTTACCACACTGATTCGCCCTCCGTCTTATCCCTAAATATTATAAGCATATTTTGACATAACAAGGTGAAATCCGGAAAATGGGCGTTGTCCAACAAAAATAATTATGGGTTGTTGGTCATACTTTTTTTGGGCACCACCTCGGCTCAAATGCTGAGAAGCTCGTTGTAAAGGTACGCGTTACAAAGCATGCGTGAGGGAATATTCCACTTTGTGCAGACACGGGTACCGCAGTAGCTGGAGAACGTTATGGGTAGCACACAGAAACAATGCAAACTCCATGTGGATTTTGATGAGATGCTGGCATTAGCCAAAACTGACCCGGTCACCTTCGAGGCCAAACGCGCAGAATATATCGAGTCATTCCTGACCAGCGTCCCGGCCGAAAAACAAACACGATTGCGGGGACTGCAATGGCAAATCGACCAGACACGTCGCCTGGCCCGCACCCCCATGGCCTCCTGTATCGCCATTTCCAGCATGATGTGGGATTCTCTGCACCTGCTGAGTGATCAGCAGCGTAAACTGGTCGGACTGTCTACAGGGCAACCCATCAGCGTTAAAAAAACCACCGCTGCAAACAAGGGTACGATTATCCGCTTCCCCGCACGCTGAAATTATCCCCGGCATAAAAAAACCCGCCTGCCCGGTGTCATGTTACCGATTCAGGCGGGCGGGGATGCGAGAAGAGCCGTCTAGGGCGAATTCATCACATCCTTCAGTGTTACCAATAAAATAATACCTCCAACAATTCCGATAATGGTCAAACCTGCTGCAAATGACATGACGATGTCCTCCTGTTGCTGTTATTGACTCACGCTAAGGGAGTATTGATATTTGACTAAAATACTCAACAATCCCTTATTTTTCTTACGGTTATACTGTAACCTGCAACAATACCCATGTAAAGGAAAAGGCCATAAGTATCCTCTATGACTCCAAACACGGACTCTGTATCAAAAAAAGCCCGTCATCAAAATTATTAATTGACTTGGTTAATTACGACATCCCCTGGGTGGACTCAAGCCGCACTGGTATCCATATCTTCTTTCCTGGTAAAAACCAGTTCGCCATCCACCTTGTCCACCCAGATAACATCGCCCGGTTGAAAGTGTGCCGAGAGAATTTCCTGTGCCAGGCGATTTTCAATACCGTGCTGAATCGCCCGTTTTAGCGGTCGCGCACCATAAACAGGGTCAAAACCTGCCTCACCCAGTTGATCCAGTGCCGCCTCTGTTAGCTCCAGGTCCATATCACGGTCTCGCAGCCGCGCCTTCAGATAATCAATCTGAATACGAGTGATGGCTCGAATCTGTTCACGTCCCAGTGGGTGAAAGACCACAGTCTCATCCACCCGGTTGATGAATTCCGGCCGGAAATGGCCACCGACAATATTCATCACTGCGGCTTTCATCGCATCATAATTGGCTTCACCCGCCATTTGCTGGATCACGTCAGAACCCAGGTTCGATGTCATCACAATCACCGTATTGCGGAAATCCACCGTACGACCATGGCCGTCAGTCAACCGGCCATCATCCAGTACCTGTAGCAAAATATTGAACACCTCCGGGTGTGCCTTTTCCACTTCGTCCAGCAGAACCACTGAATAGGGCTTGCGCCGCACCGCCTCGGTAAGATACCCGCCTTCTTCGTAGCCGACATAACCGGGAGGCGCGCCGATAAGACGGGCGACCGAATGTTTTTCCATAAACTCGGACATATCAATGCGCACCATGGCTTCTTCGGTATCAAACAAAAAGCCTGCCAGACTCTTGGTAAGTTCGGTTTTACCCACTCCCGTCGGCCCAAGAAACAGAAACGAACCATTAGGCCGGTTCGGGTCCGACAGACCTGCGCGTGAACGCCGAATGGCATCTGCTACTGCTTTTACGGCCTCATCCTGTCCCACCACATGCTCACGCAGTGCATCTTCCATTTGCAGCAGTTTTTCGCGTTCACCTTCCAGCATTTTGTTGACAGGAATACCGGTCCACTTGGACACCACTTCTGCGATTTCCTCTTCCGCTACTTTATTACGCAGCAGCTTCATATCCATCATTTCTGCTTGTGCCGCCATGTCCAGTTCTTTTTCCAGGTCAGGGATTTTGCCGTACTGGACTTCCGACATGCGCGCAAGATCACCGGCACGACGGGCTGTTTCCAGTTCCTGCCGGGCACGATCCAACGCCTCTTTAATGTGTTGTGTGCCCTGCAACGCCGCCTTTTCTGATTTCCACACTTCTTCCAGATCAGCATACTCAAGCTCAAGTTTTTTAATTTCGGATTCCAGGTCCGCAAGCCGACGCTTGGAGGCCTCATCCGATTCTTTTTTCAGCGCCTCACGTTCAATTTTCAACTGAATCAAGCGCCGGTCCATGCGATCCATACTCTCCGGCTTGGAATCAATTTCCATGCGAATACGTGATGCGGCCTCGTCAATCAAATCGATGGCCTTGTCTGGTAACTGCCTGTCAGTGATGTAACGGTGCGACAATGTGGCCGCAGCCACAATGGCGGGATCAGTAATATCCACGCCGTGATGCACTTCGTATTTTTCTTTCAGGCCACGCAAAATGGCGATGGTGTCTTCTACTGAAGGCTCATCCACCAGCACTTTTTGAAAACGGCGCTCCAACGCAGCATCTTTTTCAATGTACTGACGATATTCATCCAGTGTGGTCGCACCCACGCAATGCAGCTCGCCACGCGCCAGTGCGGGCTTCAGCATATTACCCGCATCCATGGCACCCTCGGCCTTACCTGCACCCACCATGGTATGCAATTCGTCAATAAACAAAATGATTTGACCTTCCTGTTTAGCGAGATCACTTAATACCGCTTTGAGCCGCTCCTCAAACTCACCACGAAATTTTGCGCCCGCGATCAACGCACCCATGTCTAACGACAACAAGCGTTTCCCTTTCATGCCTTCCGGTACTTCACCATTGATAATGCGTTGAGCCAGACCCTCGGCAATCGCCGTTTTACCCACACCCGGCTCACCAATGAGCACCGGGTTGTTTTTAGTGCGGCGCTGCAATACCTGAATCGTGCGACGAATCTCATCATCACGCCCAATCACCGGATCCAGCTTGCCTTGTTCCGCTCGCTCAGTCAGGTCCAGAGTAAATTTATCCAACGCCTGACGGCTTTCCTCAGCATTGGGATCATCGATACTTTCACCACCGCGCATTTGCTCAATGGCCTGTTCTATCGACCCTTTGGCTGCGCCCGCTTTATGCAGGAGATCACTAAGCTGCCCTTTGCTTTGCACAGCGGCGAGCGCAAACAATTCACTGGAAATGTAAGCATCTTTACGATCCTGCGCGAGTTTGTCAGTAACGTTAAGCAGGCGCCCCAGGTCATTGGAAATATGTACATCGCCATCGCCACCTTCCACACTGGGCATTTTTTCCAGCGCCTCACCCAATAGAGTGCGCAACTGATTCACATTAACGCCCGCATTGTTCAGCAGGTGGCGCACCGTACTACCTTGTTGATCCAGTACCGCCATCATTAAATGGGCAGGCTCAATAAATTGATGGTCCCTTCCCACTGCCAAACTTTGCGCATCCGCCAGTGCCATTTGGAACTTGCTGGTCAGTTTGTCCATTCGCATATTTTCCGCCCTCGCTGAAACTTAATCATTGTGTCAATCCTTACATGGGGGCCGGATTTTGTGATTCCAAGCATCGACCAGATTTGTTGTGCTTAAATTAAAAAGGGCAAATAAAAAGGCACTCTCCGAATAACGGAAAGTGCCTTTAAAAAGCGGCATCAAAACGAATGACGTAAAGATCAGAACTCTCGCCCATCCCACATACGGGTGTTCAGACGTCGGTCTCCATTATGACGGCGATCCGGAGTGCTTTCAAAACGCACCATCGCCCGGCGATCCACTTTGATACGACGAGATGACTTACGCCGATCTGGCCCGGTATACTGCAAAGGGCCATCTTCCGAACCTTCAGGCTCGGCCTCGTTTTCCCATTCATCTTTGGGTACCAGTTTCAGTTCCATAACATGCGGTCTCTGTTAATCAATACTGTTATCCGTCCTGCTGATGCAGAATTCTCAACCGTACGACAAGTGATATCCGGTCTGGCAATAATGTTAGCGTTTGATGATTTAACAGGCAACCTCTGGTTTCCGGTGATATCACCGTATTTTCACAGCCCCAGGGGGTGTTAACAATCACTTTGCTCGTTAATCCTCCCAGGCATTTTGTGATATGCAGGACTTAACTATGAATCAAGTGCTAAAAACACACTACTTTTAAAAATCGCCAGGTATTTAATATCGCGGCCACAGAGACACAGAAAGCGCAAAGAGTTTGAGGGTAACGGGCAAAAGATATATACCCGTGGTGATTGAAGTTTTGACTTTATTGCGTGCAGGTTCAGTCAATATCTGAATCTCACATGCCGTGGAGATCTCTTTTAATCCTGCACTGAGACTAACCCCAAACGCAGCGACAACATCGTCAGGCAGGTGTGATGATCATCCTCTTCGCAATGTAAAACCGGTGCCACCTGCATCTTTGCCTGGCTGGGAAAAAACACAGCACGCACCGTATGGCCTGCACCACGCACATCGTCTACACGCACAGGATAAATCGGACAAGCGGACTTTTGCGCCAGACGCACCACGCCGCCTTTAAGTTTTCGATGCCCTTGTGATTCCAGATGGATACCTCCCTGCGGAAACACCGCCACCACCTCTCCCGCATCCAATGCACGCAACGCTTCCCGCAGCGCCCGCTCAGGCTGACGATCACGATCCACCGGAATACAATGCGCGCGCCGAAACAGCCACTGCAATCCAAAACGCTCGTATTCCTCACGGGCAATCATAAATCGCAGCGGCCGGGGACTGGCGGCAATCAGCAGAAACGGGTCCAGCCCGGAAATATGATTACACGCCAGCAAGGCACAGCCCTGCTCTGGCAAAGGAATCGGCTGGTATTCAAAACGATGCACATAACGACAAAACAACACAATAAAACCGACAATATGATTGTTGACGGTATTGCCCCAGTCCACAGTATTTGCCCTGCCACAGGCACGCACAAAATGCAGCAACAGCAGCACACCAGTGGCAACCAACAAAAAAAATGGGGTTAATTCTGTCATGGAGTATGGGACTTTTGGTTAAATACAGGTAGCGCAGAAAAATCTGCTTCACATACAAAAAAAGCCAGGAATTACTAAGCTGATGTAATGATTCAAGAAAAGATCACAGTGTAAACCAACACCAACGAGGACGTTATTTTTTCTTTTTCTTCTTCTTTTTCTTGCCTTTCTTTTTCTCACCGCCACCGTCGCTTTCCGCACCGGCATCCTCCAATACCCGGGCGATTTGTACAAACCCGCGTGTATTGGCATTTTTCAACGCCGACATTCCCGCTTTGGATTTGGCATTCACATCCGCACCTTCAGCAACCAGTGCCTGCACCACCGTGAGATTACCACTAAAGGCCGCTGCAATCAGCGCCGTAGACTCACTCTTGTCCTTGGCGTTCACATCAGCACCTGCGGAAAGAAACAAACGCACCACACGCTCATTCCCAAAATAGGCGGCACTCATCAATGGCGTTTTGCCGCTGGCATTTGCCGTATTAACATCTGCGCCCTCATTCAACAGCGAGCGCACCATATCCAAACGCCCCTGCCGGGCGGCATCAATGAGTTCCACATTGATATCCCGCGCCGCCATAACGGTGGGCATGCCCAGCAAAATGACAAAAAGAACGAAGAATACTCGACTGGCCTGAATCATTTTGTATCCTGTTAATTCACGGAGAATACCCGTTTTCTGTACAGACTATCGACCATTTTGCTGGAAATTTGAGATACCGGAACAACCACGAAAGATGTCAATAAAAAACCGGCATCAACGTAACAAAAATGCCACCGGCACCATAAACTCCAGTTCCGGGCGGGGGTCGTTGTCCGGCATGGGGGGAAAAGGATTAGCTCGCTGCGCCATATCCAGCGCCGCTTTATCCAACAGACGATTGCCCGTGCGCTGTTCCAGCGTCACTTGCTGTGTTTCACCGGCACGATTGATCAGGATACGTAGCACCGCCTCGCCCTCAATACGCAAACGTTTGGCACGACGCGGGTATTTTTTGTATTTTTCCAGCCAGGCTACCAGTAACTGTTCATAACGGGCAGTGGCCTCCGCACTCAAAGGCGATGGTGGAACAACAGGTTCAATGGGGGGTGGCTCAGTTTGCAACACTGGCTCCCGCTCGGGAAGAGGCTCAGGAAGTGGTTCGCGCAATGTTTCCACCGGAACCGGCTCGGGTTTTGGTTCTGGCTTTGGCTTTGGCTTTGGCTTTGGCTCCGGCTTGGGCTTAAGTGCAGGTTTTGGCTCCGGCGGTAACGGCGCAGGCGGTGTTTCCACTGTTTGCTCTGCCACCATAGCCAGCAGATTAACGCGCAAAGGCGGCACGGGAAGTTCGGCAGGAAGTTCAGGCTTCGGCACCGTCAACCACAGCGCCAGACCACCGTGCAAAGCCAGGGCAATCAGCAGGGTAATGCTCAGGTGTTGCGGCGTTATGATCATGGCTTACATCAACATCACAATACTTATTTTTGCGTCGTGGCCAGCGCAACATCGGTGCCTCCGGCAGCGCGTATCTCATCCATGACTTGCAACAGTAACTGCACCCGGGTGCTGGCATCGCTTTTAAGTGTGATCGGTGCATCTGCATTTTGTTTGATCAATGGTTCAATGGCCATTCGCAACTGTTCCAGTTCAATGCGCTCACCGTTGAGCGCCAATTGCCCGCTTGCATTCATCGAAACGATGATGGGTGTGATATCGCTCAGCTGAGCACTGCTGGATTCCGGCAGTTCCAGCTCAATAGCCTCGGGCACCATGAAGGTGCTGGTGAGCATAAAAAACACCAGCAACAAAAACACGATATCAATCAATGGCGCGATATCGAGATGAGAATGGATGCGGGCGCGACCCTCAAATTCCATGAGTCTCATCCTCAATTCTATCATTATCACGATTTGAAATAGTGGCCGGTGTTTTACCAAAATGACGCAAGGCTCGAATGCTGACATCTTTCATGGAGGCACGCACACGATCCACTTCACCTTCCAGATAATAGAAAGCTGCCATAGCAGGAATGGCCACGGTTAACCCAAAGGCAGTGGTCAGCAGCGCCTCCCAGATTCCGCCTGAAAGGATCGATGGATCGACACGACTACCGGCAGCTTCAAGATTCATAAAGGCAGCAATCATACCGGTCACCGTCCCCAGCAAGCCTAACAACGGGCTTAGGTGAGCAATGGATGAAAGACCTCGCAGCCACGATTCAAGATTGCGGATTTGCGCAGAGCCCACCCGGCTCACTTCGGCCTCCACGTCTTTGGCGGACATGGCTGGGTCGGCACCACAACGTATGGCACTCTCCATCACGACAGCAACCGGACTGCTCTGTTGTTTTAAAGCATCCAGAGCTCTGTTGTGATCCTTTTTTTGTAACGCTGCCAGCGCAGGATCGACAAAATCCAGATGCCGCAAACCACTCTGAAAAAACTGAAACAGTTTAAGCAGGATGATGGCAACGGCCAGAACAGACATGGCCAGCAGCACCCACATAACCGGCCCACCTTGTTGAAACAGACTGACGATATTCATAATTACTCAACCACTATTTTAATAAAAGGCAATGGGTGGAAGCCAATAAGACTTGCCACCCATAACCCGCTAACGGTCCTTCCCTGGAAGGTCAACGAGTGAATACCGGTAAGGCTTTCACTCACAACCCTCTCACCATCCTTGGTGAGAAAAATCTACAACGCCATTTCAATGCCTGCATAAACAAACCGTGGCAAACCACCGCGTGCGCCATCGGGCTGGCGCGAAACGACATACTCTTCATCGAAAAGATTTTGTACACCACTAAAGAGTTTCACCGTTTCGTTTATACGGTAAAAGGCAGAAACATCCGCAGTGAAATAACTGTCTGTTTTGCCATAGCGGGCATCGGGATCACCATCACCATTAATTTGTTCATCAACATTATTCGCACTAGTATAAGTCGCGCTCACATAATTACCTGCAATGAATGCACCCCATTTTTTTGTCTCCACGCCCGTACCCAGGCTTACCGTCAGCTCCGGAATATAAGGCACTTTATTGCCTTTTTTACCAAAGCTGAAAATCGACTCTGCATCTGTGGATTTTCCGTCATTTTGTTGTTCGGCATTGGTGTACGTTACGCTCAGGTAAGAAGGGTTGCTTATGCCCCAGCTGTTAGCGAGCCCGGCATCATATTGCAGTGCCAGTTCAAGACCATAGGTATCTACCTCACCAAAGTTTTCATCAATACCGGTACCCGTACCACCTTGATTGTCAATCACGATCAGGTCTTTAAAGGCGGTGTAGAAAAAAGTACTTTCAGCCGCGAATGCCCGCGGCGCGTTGGTATAACGTGCGCCTATTTCAAAAGCAGTACTGGTCTCCGGGTCAAGTCCTGCGCGTGTGCCTCGTGGGCTTGGGGTGGAATAACCGGTATGCAGACCACCAAAGCCCGTCCAACTGTCATTGAACTCATAAGTTGTTCCCACACCATAAGCGCTGACGTTGAAGCTGTTTTTACCATTACGACCCTTAGTACCTCCAGCACTTTGCAAGACAGGTTCTCCAGCACCTTTAGTGTCTTGAGAGGTTTGATCCAGCCACTCATAGCGGATACCAGGAACAATAGTCCAGTTGCCTGCTTCAATGGTATCCTGCACAAACAGCGCTAGGGCTTTTGTTTCTTGAAAACGATTACCTGCACCACCCGGCACATCTGAACCCCCCGGCGTGCCACGGGTTACGTCACTGATAGTGCCATTAGCTGCCTGAGTGTATTCATCTTGCCACTGAAAGCGTCTAATACTATCCTCATGCAGGCGAATACCCGCCATCACTTCGTGTTGAACATCGCCTGAGCCAAAACGAAAATAGCCGACAGACTCAATACCCTGTGTCTTGTATTTACGATTATTCGCTTTGACTAGCAACGCACATTCGGCAGTGTTTTCCCCCCTCATACACTCCTGCGCCGCTCCCGGTGTTTCTATGACACTGGAAAGGGAAAAGTCGTCTACACCAATCTTAATTTTATTGAGTTTGTACCAGTTACGTTTGAAATCAGTTTGATAGAGCGTGGTAATGACATCGATGTCATCAGTGGGACTGATGCTCCACCGTAGCGAAGCCTGCTCCTGTTCACTCTTTATATTGTCGAAACGCGATGCCGCATAACGACGGGTTGGATCAGCATTAAAGTCAGCCTGAGTCAATCCGAGGTAGGTTTCGTTGGCATCCAGCTCACTGGTGCCATATTTGAATTCAAAACGTTGGTACATCACACTGTCAGGCTCCCATGACAGCTTGACCATGGCATCTGTTTTATCAAAACCTGTGTCATCACCATTGCGAAAATCCGCCGTTTCATCGATTTTCTTGAAGCCGTCATTCTGCCGACGATAACCTTCCACCAAAACACCAAACTGCCCGGCAGTCCCAGCATCAAATGTGTTGCCTGCATAGGCATGAGTGCGTTGCTCATTAAAACTACCAAAAGTTGATTTCAGGTAGGCCTTCTCTTTCGTGGGAATGGGCGTTGACAGGTAGTTAACCACACCACCAGTGGTGTGTGGGCCATACTTAATCTGGCTGGAGCCTTTTAGTACTTCCAGTCCACTCATACGGCCTGCGGTAGGTGAATAGTAAGCAGCAGGTGCAGAATAAGGAGCCGGGGCCATCATCACCCCGTCTTCCATTATGGTCACCTTGGAACTGCGAGTAGTATCAACGCCTCTCAAACTGATACTGGGAAACAGCCCATAACCGAACTCTCCCCGGACATAAACACCCGGCACCTTGTTCAGCACACGACTCACGTCGTCATAATTCTGCTGGCGAATATCTTCTTTCGTGACCACATGAGCAGAACCCGGCGTTTTTTCAATATTCGCAGGGTTGCCAATCACCATAATCTTGTCCAGCACCTTGGCACGCGGTTCATCCTGCTCTGTCACGTCCTCATCATCCGCACTCACCGGCAGAGCCAGCCCCAGAGCCACCATGGCAAAAATGCCATAAAAAAAACACTGTTGTTTTTTCATTTACTCATTCTCCCAAAACACTTCCAACTGATTGTCGTGCCACCACTGCGCTATAGGCTGGACGGCGTTACTAGCTGGCTACGACTGGATCAAAATCACAAAGTCTGCTGGCTGGCTGGAGGACAGTATGCCCGGATAAAACCCAAAAGTAAATACGAATCATTATCATTTACATTGACAAGTAGATGAGAATCACTATCATTGCCATGGGGTAACCGAAATCAAGCAAGGGCAACCCTCTGGAAACACAAAGGACAACCGCCATGAGCAGCAAAAATACCCCTCACTTACCCACAACGTCGTCTGCCAAAATACCCGCAACCGATACCGCCAGCATCAGCAGCCGGGCGCTGTTCCAGGGCCGTCAGGAAATTTGCATTGAACACGCAGATCAAATTTATCGCCTGCGCATCACCCGCCAGGGAAAACTGATTTTGACAAAATAGACAACGGACAAAACCCATTCTGCCCCGCCATACATGCAGAACGACTTGATCCGGAGACAGGCCACCCGGTCCTGAACAATAAACGCTGAATATTATATTGAATATTCAGCGTTTAGAGACTACAGTGTTCGCAATATGAATACTCCGACGCTACCCTATAACAACAAACCCAGCCCGACCTGTGATGTCCGTGCGCGTATTCTTGCCGCAGCCGGTGAACGCTTTTCCCAGTTTGGCTATAACAAAACTACCATGGCTGAAATTGCCAAAGACTGCGACATGTCTGCGGCCAATCTCTACCGTTTTTTCAAAAACAAACTGGATATCGGCTCCAATCTGGCCTGCGCCTGTCTTGATGAGAAACTGCTGCTGATAAAAAATGTTGTGCAACAAACCCAGCGGCCTGCGGCAGAACGTTTGCATGATGTGGTACTGCAAGTACTCAGCCACACGCATGACAGCTGGGCCAACGACCCGCGCATAAACGAAATGGTCAATGCGATTTGTGATGCACGCCTGGAAATTGTGGATCAATACAAACTCAGCAAGCACGACCTGATTGTTGAACTACTGGAAAATGGTATCCAACGCCGCGAATTTTCCGTTCCCGACGTACACGATACTGCCGATGCCATTACTGCCGCCATCACCATATTTAGCGTGCCACTGTTTATGCCCATACACAGTTTTGAGACTTTTGAAAAACGTGCCGAAAGTGTGGTGCGATTGATGCTGACTGGACTGGAAAAACGTTGAGACTACATACAGCACCCCACAAAACCCTGAAAAAAGGAAAACCATTATGAGTGAGTCTACTCTCGTTATTCGTTACGCTCAGTGGATCACCCGCCATCCCTGGCTGGTGATGCTCACCGCCGTGCTACTGGTAATGGGTGCTGCCAGCGGAGGCAAAAACCTGGCGTTCAAAACCGACTATCGCGTCTTTTTCAGTGGTGACAACCCGCAATTGCTTGCCTTTGAGGCACTCGAAGCCATGTACACCAAAAATGACAATGTCATGTTTGTACTGGCCCCTAAAGATGGCAATGCTTTCAGCGAAGAAACCCTGGAAGCAGTGAAAACACTGACAGAAAAGGCCTGGCAAACCCCCTATTCCATTCGCGTGGATTCACTGGCCAATTTTCAAAATACCGAAGCCCAAGGCGATGACTTACTGGTCAGGGATCTTATCGATGAAGAGATCGAACTGACCGATGACAACCGTAAAAAAATAAAACGCATTGCACTCAGTGAGCCCATACTGCTGAACCGGCTCATTTCTGACCGATCCCACGTCACTGGCATCAATGTCACAGTGCAACTGCCCGGTGAAAAAATGAGCGAAGTACCGGAAACAGTTGCTTTCGCACGCAACCTTGCGGCAGAAATTGAAGCCCAGTATCCACAAATTGATATCTACCTTAGCGGTATGGTATTCATGAATAACGCCTTCGCCGAAGCCTCGCAGAGTGACATGAAAGGGCTGGTGCTCATCAGTTTTGCGCTCATGCTGGTTACCCTCGGGCTGATGATTCGCGGTATCTCCGGCACCTTCGCCACTCTGGTGGTGATTATTGGCTCCATTATGACTGCCATGGGTATGGGCGGTTATCTGGGCTTCCCCATTACCCCGCCATCGGCTTCCACACCCACCATTGTGCTCACCATGGCCATCGCCAACTGTGTGCATATTCTTGTCACCATGCTGCACGAAATGCGCATGGGTCGTGACAAAAAGGCAGCCATCGTAGAAAGTCTACGCATCAATATGCAACCGGTATTCCTTGCCAGCATCACCACCTCGCTGGGCTTTTTGAGCATGAATTTTTCCGACGTACCGCCTTTCCAGCATCTCGGTAACATGGTGGCTATTGGCGTGCTCGCCTCCTTCTTTTTATCCGTGACACTTTTACCGGCATTGATGTCAGTATTGCCCGTACGTGTACGTCGTGTTGAAAATGATGAAAGCCACCTGATGCATCGTGTGGGCGACTTTGTGGTCAAGCAACGTCAGAAGTTGATTTGGGGCATGGCCATCGTCGCCATCGCCCTGGTAGCCTCAATACCCCGTAATGAGATGAATGACGTATTCGTGCATTATTTTGACGAGACCGTACCCTTCCGTGCAGATGTCGATTTCATGACAGAAAACCTGACAGGTCTTTATATTATTGACTACTCGCTGGATTCCGGCGAACCCGGCGGCATCAGTAACCCCAAATACCTGCGGGATGTCAACGCTTTTGCAGACTGGTATCGCGCGCAACCGGAAACCATGCACGTCAGCACTATCACCGACATCATGAAGCGACTTAACAAAAATATGCACGGCGATGACCAAAATTGGTACAAACTGCCTGGTGAACGCGATCTGGCAGCCCAATACCTGCTGCTGTATGAGATGTCGCTACCGTACGGGCTGGACCTTAACAATCAGATAAACGTGGAAAAATCTGCCACACGCTTTACCGTCACACTGCAAACCATGTCCACCAATGAATTGCTGGCACTGGATAAACGCGCCAGCGACTGGCTGGAACAAAATGCTTCACATGTCAGCGGTAAAGAAGGCAGCGGGGTATCCATGATGTTTGCGCACATTGGAAAACGTAACATCATCAGCATGCTGATCGGCACCACTCTTGCCTTGATCGGTATTTCCATTATCCTGATTTTCGCCCTGCGCTCCGTCAAAATCGGCCTGCTGAGCCTGATCCCCAACCTGATACCCGCCGCTATGGGTTTTGGTCTGTGGGGATTGCTGGTGGGCGAGGTGGGATTAAGCCTCTCCATTGTCGCGGGCATGACTCTGGGCATCGTGGTCGATGACACCGTGCATTTTCTCAGTAAATACCTGCGTGCCCGCAGAGAAAAGGGTCTGGATGCCGAAGAAGCCGTGCGTTACGCATTCCGCAACGTGGGCATGGCCCTACTGACGACCTCGATGGTACTGGTAATCGGTTTCATGGTGTTATCGTTATCCAGCTTTGAGCTAAATGCCGGCATGGGACTGCTCACTGCCATCGTCATCACCTTTGCTTTATTGGCTGACTTTTTATTGTTACCCCCCATTCTCATGTTGTTTGATAAAAAGAAAACCAACAAACAGTCCATCATCAAGGAGCCTGGTCATGCATAATTTTTCGTTAAATATAAAACACATCGGTTTATTGGTACTGGCCAGCCTGCCATTGCCTGCAATAGCAGAAACACCTGAAGAAAAGGGTCTGGCTATTGCTATCGAGGCCGACAAACGCGACACGGGCTGGCAGGATCAAACCGCCAGCCTGGAAATGGTTTTACGCAATCGCCACGGCCAGGAAAGTAAGCGCATCATCCGCACCAAAACACTGGAAGTCGATGGTGATGGTGATAAAGCGCTGAGTATTTTTGATTCACCCCGTGACATCAAAGGTACCGCCTTCCTGAGTTACACTCACGCATTGGTACCCGATGAACAATGGCTGTATCTACCGGCACTGAAACGTGTCAAGCGTATTTCCTCCAACAACAAATCCGGGCCGTTTATGGGCAGCGAATTTTCCTATGAAGACCTTTCTTCACAAGAAGTGGAAAAATACAGCTACAAATATTTACGCACCGAAGAAATTGATGGCCGCGAAGCATTTGTTATCGAACGTAAACCCGCCTACAAATATTCCGGTTACACCCGTTTGATCACCTGGCTGGATACAGAAATGTATCAGCCACTGAAAATTGAATTTTATGACCGCAAAAAAGCACTATTAAAAACACTTACTTATTCGGGTTATCAACAATACGAAGGTCAGTTCTGGCGTCCGACAAATATGAGCGTAGTGAATCACCTCACCAAAAAAAGCACGGACCTGCACTGGAAAGATTACCGCTTCAGAACCGGTTTAACGGATCGTGATTTTGATCGCAACAGTTTGAAGCGCGCGCGTTAACATGTTAACCCGCACTTCTTTATCAGCATTGTCAGCAGCCCTGCTCTGCATCCCGGTATTCAGTTACGCCGGGGAATGGTCGGGCTATGTCAGCGGTGAGTTTCGCGCCTTTGCCAACAGCCCGACTGATGCACGTCAACACGACAATAATTTTTCATTCTCGGCACAACCTGAATACTACACAGACTGGGACAACGGACAGCAAAGTTTTACCTTCGTACCCTTCGTACGCTGGGATGAAAATGATGGCGAACGCAGCCATGCCGATATTCGTGAACTCACCTGGCTAAAAGCCGCAGACAGCTGGGAACTGCGCGCTGGCATACGCAAGGTATTCTGGGGGGTCACCGAATCACAACACCTGGTGGATATCATCAACCAAACCGACTTGGTTGAAGCCACTGACGGTGAAGAAAAGCTCGGCCAACCCATGGTCAACCTCGCCCTGATCCATGACTGGGGAACCCTGGACCTATTCGTACTGCCCGGCTTTCGTGAACGCACCTTTCCCGGTGAAAAAGGCCGTCTGCGTTTCTCACCGCGTATTGATACCGATCAGGCCATTTACTCATCCGACGACAAGGAACAACATATCGACTACGCTGCACGCTGGGCCCATTACCTGGGAGACTGGGATATCGGCCTTAGCTACTTTAACGGCACCAGCCGTGATCCGCGTTTTGCATTTGGCCAGGATAACAAAGGCCAGCCAGTACTCGTTCCCATTTACGATCTCATCAAACAATGGGGGCTTGACCTGCAAGCCACTCTGGGCGACTGGTTGTGGAAATTTGAAGCTATCAATCGCTCTGGTCAGGTTGATCGGTCCGGCCAGAGTAAAAGCTACACTGCCCTCACGGCTGGATTTGAATACACTTTTATAGGTATCGCAGACAGCAACGCCGACCTCGGGGTGATTTCTGAAGTTTTGTACGATGAACGCGGTGACGATGCATTGACCCCCTTCGCCGATGATATCCTGTTAGCCAGTCGTCTCACCCTTAACGATGAACAATCTACAGAATTTTTACTGGGTATGATTTTTGACAGTGATGATGCTGCTCGTCTGCTCACCCTGGAGTCCAGCCGCCGTTATGGTGACAACTGGAAAATCACTCTGGAAGGTCAAGCTTTTATCAACATCCCCAACGTCAATACTGAACTGCTGTTCGGTATACGCAGAGACAGCTACTTACAGTTGGAAATCGCACGCTATTTTTGACAACCGGGTAAAACTTTCGATGACACCGTGCTATCGTAAAAATCGTGGCATTTATGCCTTGATTCGTTTGTTGTAACAAGCTGTTACAACAAAATTCAAATCCGCACACAGTTCGCGTCCCTTAAATGGACAACACACTGTAAAACGGTACGAACACAAAATATGAACAGCGACACACACCCGGAACCGGAGCAACTCGCGGGCTTCAATCAAACCCCCGACGCCCCGGAATATACCGGATTACGGAGACACCTCGCCACCTGCGCTGATTGCCGACAGCGGCTAGATCAGTTCAATGCCCTGTCCCGCGGTTTGCGGGCAGCCCCGCCCATCAGCAAAACAGCGACCCTGCCCAATGCCTTGCTACACGCCATCGAAAATGGTCAACTGGATGATGCCCAGCGACACGCTCTAAGCGATGACCCTGCCGCACTCAAGGCTGCGTTGCACTATGCAGCCCATGCGCCAGCCATGCGCAAGCATTTTGACTCTCCCGCTGAATCACCTGGCCAAGCCGGTTCCAGCACGATTCATCCCGGTACCAGCCCGCCACAATCACCCGATCTGCTGCAACGCTTGTGGAACTGGCGACCCCCGGCCTGGGGCAGTATTCCGCTGAGTGCCGCCGCTGCTTTTGCTCTGGCAGTGATCGTGCTGCCATCCGCCATGTTGCCTCCGGCTATATCACCAAATCCTGCGACCCTGGTGATCGCCAGTTACACTGACCGCCCGGTACTGGCGTTACAAAGCCCGACGGCCGATCTACCCGGTATGGGGTTTTTCCATGCCGCCAATGCCCAGGAGATTCCCTTCGACGGTCTGCGCCTGCGTTATTCCATCACTGACGGATTGAGCGCAAACTGGCCAGCAGTGGAAAACGCCCAAAACTATCATCTGCAACTATCGCGCATTAACGCCAACAGCCAGCAAATGATTGCCGAAATCGACGTGGATCAGCCACAAGCGCGCTTTCCACAATTGCAGCCACCCCCCGGACATTACCAGTGGCTGCTGACAGGGCAAAGAGTCGATGGTCACCACTTTCGTGCCAGTGGTGGTTTTGTGGTAAACGATTTGTAATCCGGTTTTGGAAAAGCAAAATATGTGTAAATTCAGCGCCGCAACAGAAAATAATTTAGGTGGAAGTATACCCATGGTAGGTAATTGGCAAAATAATACATCGTAAAAAAACCGTTACAAGGGCGCTTTAAGAGGCAACCGATGAAACACAAACAACACACTTTGCTCACACAGTGGCTGCCGACACTGTTACTGCTGATGCTATTGCCAAGCGGCTCCCTCACAGCCGCCAGTCGAGGCATCAGCCTGGAGCCTATAACAAAACCACCCGCGCCATCTTTTATCAGCGGACGTTATCGGGCACTGGTCGTCGGCAACGATAATTACCGCGACCCACAAAAACGCTGGCCCTCATTAAAAACGGCTGTTGCCGGTGCCCGCGCCATGGCCGACATGCTGAAAAATCGCTACGGTTTTGACGACGTGCAATTACTGGAAAATGCCACACGTCGGGAAATGCTCATCGCCCTTGACGAGCTGGGCCGCGATGTACTACCCAATGACAATGTCCTGGTCTACTACGCAGGGCATGGTTTTCTCGACAGCGAAACAGGCAAGGGTTACTGGGTGCCAGTGGATGCTGTGGGCACGGACAAAACCACCTTCCTGCGCAATTCCAGTATTCGCGATGAGCTCAATACTATCGCTGCGCGCGGTCGTCACACGCTATTGATTGCCGACTCCTGTTTCAGCGGCAGCCTGTTACGCAGCGGCACCCGTTCTCTGCCACCACAAACCAACAGCGCACGTTATTATCAAAAAGTGGCTCAAAAAAAGAGTGTACAAATTATGGCTGCCGGTGGCGTTGAATACGTGGATGATAATTACCGTTCCACAGGACACTCCCCCTTCACCCATTTTTTGCTCAATGAACTCGAATACAGTGATCAACCACTGTTGACCGTAAGTGAACTGTCGCAAAACGTGGAAAAAGCGGTCGCCAATAATGTTTCGCAGGTGCCGGAGACCGGTGTATTACAAGGTGCCGGTGATGAACTGGGTGAGTTTATTTTTATCAATGTCGATGTTTCTGTTAGTGGTGTACCCACGGAGCAGGTCAAAGTGAAGGTCAACATTACGCCGACCGAAACACCCAAAAACAGACCAGAAACGGTAGAAAAATCAGCACCTGCAGCCTTGCCGGAATCAATCGTGCCGGATACCGTACCTGACCTTCTACCCATGCCGACTCTATGATGCATTGTCGTTACCTGGTTAAATTCGAGCGGAATCACTATGAAAAATAAAATCGTGCTTCGATGTTTTCTCTCAGTAACATTATTACTCGCCACACCTCTAGCCTGGGCACAGACAGAAGTCCGTTACAGCCTTGGTGCCAAACTCGATTTTTCTACCTGGGAGGGGGATAACCCCAACAGCGCAGACTTCAAAGCCAAAGCCCCAATGCTGGGACTGGAAGCAAAAATCCAATACGTAAACTGGTTCGGTGGATTAACCATTGCCGGTGGTGAATTCAAGTTCGATATGCTCACACCAACACGCCCCACCAACCCGCTACCCACGGGCAGCGAACCCGTTACCATCAAACGCGGAGAAGTGGATCTGGTACTGGGTTACCGCTTTTGGCCACGCATTGCCTTATTTCTGGATTTCAAAAATGTCAGCAACGAATGGAATAGCGACGGTTATAAAACTGAGTACAATGGCCTGGGCCTGGGAGTCAGTGGCCACCACCCGTTATCACCTAAATGGATATTATTTGGCAATGCCGGTGTTGTACCTATGAATATCAAGGCAGATAATAAGGATGTAGGTGATGCCACCCGCAGTGCATTGAACATCGGCCTCCTTTACCGCATCAGCCAGCGTGCGAACGTCAGTATTGGCCTGCAAAACCAGACACAGACCGATGACTACGATAACGGCCTCGAACAAACTCACCGCATCGGAGCCCTGACGTTTGGTATCAACGCCGCGTTGTAATTTCCTTTATCCCCCTGTGCTAAAGTAATCTCTTGGGCGGTAGCCCGGCGAAACGCACAATATGGGGAACGGGTGAAAAACGCAAACAAACTAACGGTACGACTTTGGTTAATCAATCTGCTGGGGCTCAGTGCTTTACACCTGTCCGGCTCCACCATCGCCACAGAAATAACGTCGGAGACAACAGCTATACATGTCACCATCACCACCCACCTCGGTGACGAACAACATTTCCGCGAAGGTGACGAAATTTCTCTGTTGCTAAACCTCAATCACAATGCTTATGTACTGCTGGTGTATCAGGACGCCAAAGGTAATCTAATAAAATTGTTCCCCGTGAGAAAAAATGACAATGGCTGGGTACACGCAGGTGACTTCATACCTTTCCCACGCCGTACCGATGGCTTGCGCCTGGTCGTAGCCCCACCCTTTGGTGAAGAGCGGGTCTGGGCTTTTGCCGCTGCCAAAGCTTTTCCCGCTCAACCACTGCTGGATATCCCAAATATAAAAGCCCTGCGCACCCGGCTTCAACAGTCTGGTATTTTTTATAGCGAAGCGCACACCCGGTTGAAAACGCAGGCGGGTCAGCAATAAGAAAGCTGATATTTTTGTACCTCTTGCTCGTTGAACTCTCATTGTAAACTTGTTCTGCTGACAGCAGGGTGAATTACATTTATACCAACAACCGAGCACAAAAATCAGAGAATCATTTAAAAAGCCTGATTGATCGATAGCTGAATAACAAAATATCGAGCCTGATCAAGGTCCCATTTATCACTGGCCAACTCAACCCGTAACCCATGCCCTTGATACCGTAAACTCAATGCCTCAATGGGGGTATTGTAGAGGCCTTGAAAACAACTATTATGGCTGTAACACCACTCCGCGCCGACACTTGTAAATCGTGTAACGGTATAGTCCTGTAATTCGGCGAGCAATCCGACACTGGGCGACCACTGGTATTTGCTCGCAATAAATATTTTTCGTGGCAGCGTTTGGATAAAATCTTTATTTGACTCAAAACCGGAAACCGCCGGGTCATAACGGACATAACCCTCCTCATCAAATGCCTTGGTGTTCGATGAGGCTGTTGCGGTGGTGAAAGGCGCATTATCCCAAAACATTTTCCCAACAAGATCAACAACTTCAAGTTGGGCCATAAAATATTTATTGGGCCGCCAGTCAATATTAAGATCCAGACTGTAACCATTGCCACTTGGTGAAACAACATCCCGTTCAAAAAGTATATCGCGGGAATAAGAATAGTCAGCATCAAACTGAAACTCATAATTTTTTTCGCCCAGTACTGTGGCACTTCCCTGAAGTGTACCATCGGTAAATGCCTTGCCTTGCAGGTATGATGCGGCTAACCCAACATTGATACGAGAAGAAAATTTGTGTCGATATGCCAGACGAAAACCATGACTGTAATTATGCTGTGCTCTGATGCGCAACTCATATTCTTTGCCTTCCTCAAGCGGCAAACGATTTTCGGCAAGATAAATCAACTCTGCGGTTTCCGATGAAAACTCCAGCTGGTAATCAAGGCGCTCCACGACACCAAATTGCCAATTACCCCACCGAAATCCTACTTCCGCCTTGTTGTAGGTAAATGCCTTGCTTCCCTTTTTTAAGGGCGTCTGCCGATCACCCAGCATGAATTTAAGGGTAACGGGTTCACTGTAAGAAACACTTTGAACCGCGACGTATGGTCCATATTCATCGGCACCAACGTAAGTGGCCAACGTAACCAGCGCTGATAACAGAATTAACCGAAAATACATATTGTGTTGATTCCACTCAGAAAAAAGGGCGACCAACTGGCCGCCCAACACATTGTTTACTGAAGTTTATTTATAAAATTTCGAAAGTACCATCACTGTAGGTGATTTTTGATGCGCCGTTATCCATCTTTGAAATAGTCGCATAACTTACGCCATTAAATAGCACATCACCCTCCAATGCTTCCAGGTTTCCATCAAAGCGCATGGTAACGCCATCCTGATTGGTAATGGTCGCATCACCAATTGCGGCAATACCGTCTACGCCATCTACAGAGGAAACGGCAAGGTCACTCGTAATCACAATCCGGCGTCCACCATAGGTGATAGTGGTTTTCGCTACACCTTCTTCAAGGCCTGTTTTACTGCCATTAATATTAACGGAAACCTCCGGCAGGCCCGCCAATTGCATGGTGAAATCCAAGCCAAGCTTGGGAACAGCCGAGTCCAGCATTCCGGTAGCTGCAAGAAGTTCAACATCGGCGATGTTAAACGTGAAACGGGCAGCAAACTTGTTGCCCGCAGTATCACTGATATCACCACTTATTGTTACAGTACCGGGTATAATCTCGCTAAGATCATCGGCAGCACCCGAAACAGCAGAAGGATTAACAAACCTGGTGGCCAATGTGCCAGCAAAAGTTACCTCCGTCTCCAACGGTGTACCAAGATCATCCTGTTTCTGCGTCATCGTCGTATCCCAGTTAACGGAACCACCCAGAATACCTGGCATAACTGCGTTACCCTGATCAATAGCCGCCCAGTCAATGGTGTACTCTGACGCCAGATTGAAGGTCACCTTTCCACTGTTGATATAAGCATCAGTTGCAGCACTTTCAAAACTGGCAGACACAATCTCGATGGTAAAGCTTGAGCCTAATGCCAGCACTTCACCATCTTCTGGAAATTTCATGCTCATATTGACAGTCACACCGTCAATAACACCCTCAGTAATGGTAATAATGTTGCTCGACTTTGCGATGGTACCTGCCGTAAATTGCGGATCTGTTGCCCCCCCTGTTACATAGTCAGTGAGGTTCGGGGAAGTATTCCTGCCATGGAAGTGCATTTCCATAACTTCAGCAGAGGCAAAAAAAGCCGGGCCAAACAGAAAATCCATACTGAGATCAGCAGCAGCTGATATCAACCCGGTCTGCACGTCAAAGGCGCCACCATTGACACCAGTCTCATTCTTGATAACGGTACCCCAGGTACGCACATCGCCGACAAAAGCTTTGACCTTCACCAATTCGGTAGCATCAGCAGTATCACTTGGTGCGGGATCAATAATGCCGTCATCATTACCACCGTCATTACCCCCGTTGGCACCATCAATATCTGCCTGCAAGGCAGCAAGGATTCCTGAAATATCAGCGATATTGCCAATACCACCGACCTGATCAAGAACACTTGAGGCACCATCAATAATGTCCTGCATATCACCGGCAACAATGGTGCCGCCATTAAAGGAGTTCGACAGATCACCCAGAGCAGCATTAACATCTGGACTTCCAACAACAGTGCCTGCGGTCTCATTACTCCTCAGCACAGCGGCTGAAACTGCGGCATAAACAACTTCCGTCGGATCACCAGCAATAACAGCAGAGATGTCCGTAATATCCACCGGCTGGGTATTCAGAATATCGAGGTTCAACAGGTCAGACACCTCGGAATTGGCATTATAAATCCCGCCAGACGTGAGAGAGCCTGTATCCAAAGCGCGGCTGGCGATCCCCGAATGGGTGGCAGCCAACGCATAATTGGCAGCCAGATCCGTATAGGGTGTAATGTTAACCTTAACGGTATGATTGGCAGCGGCTTCGGCCACCAACGCCATCATATTCAGATCACCCGGTTTATACCATTCACCAAAATCAACGGCAGTGGGATTAAGTATGTCCTCAAGACCATCAACCCGCGCACCACACCCTTCCACTACATCGCATTTCATCTGGGTATTTTCGTCAGCACTTACGGTAACTTTGATCGGGCCACCCAAATAGGCGCTACTTACTGTGAGAGAGTAACGACCATCAGCGCCAGTAATCGCACTACCCACCTGCGCAAGAACAGTGCCATCCGCGTTTAATTCCTCGGCTACTACGTTGCCAAGACTGATAATGCCCTTCACAGCAGTGCCACCAAGAATGACGTTATTAACACCTGAAGAAGGGGGGATATCGAGAGAAGGGGGGGTATCGAGAGAAGGGGAAACACCTGAAGAAGGGGGCGCCGGGTCACTGCAACCGCCCAGCACAACGATAGTCATTCCTACAAATCCATTAAATATTGTTCTTACATCCATGATTCTACTCCTTGCATAATATACCTTGAACGCTCCAATGCTCTAAAAGTCTCCAACAAAATTCAACCCACCTCCATTAATCGTAATTTTTATAGGGGAAATACCATAATCACACACTTTTTCAACGATTCAAAATAACAATGGGGTATAAAAAAGACCGCTTTGGATGGTCTTTTTTATACCCCATTGTTATTTGCAGTTCTTACAAAACTCAAAACAAAAAATCAATGAGTTACGGTATGTTTTCTATCGTAAGGCATTGATTCTTCGTTATTGTGAAACAGTTTTGCAAAAGCCTCAGTTTTAAATTGTTTTACGCAACCATTGTACCTTTCATTTTTTTCATGGCATTGGCTTCCAATTGCCGGATACGTTCTGCGGAAACACCGTATTTGTCAGCGAGGTCATGCAGGGTCGCTTTTTTCTCGGACAACCAACGACTTTTTACAATATCCTGGCTGCGTTCATCCAGGTCACCCAACGCACCGGCCAACAAATCATTGTTATGTGCTTCCCAGTTTTCCGCCTCCAACTGCGCGGCGGGTTCCATGCTCATGTCTTGCAAATAACCTGCCGGGGCGGGTTTGAAATCGCTGTCGTCATCAACGCCATAACCATCAAAGGCGGTATCCTGACCGCTCATACGTTCTTCCATTTGACGTACAGTGGCTTCGGGCACACCCAGTTCCTTAGCGACATGCTCAACTTCGGCCTGGGTAAACCAGCCAAGACGTTTTTTGTTTTTACGCAGATTAAAAAACAGTTTACGCTGCGCTTTGGTGGTGGCCAGTTTCACCACACGCCAGTTGCGCAGAATGTACTCATGTATCTCGGCACGAATCCAATGCACGGCAAAAGAAACCAGACGCACATTGTGATCGGGATCAAAGCGTTTAACCGCTTTCATCAGACCAATATTACCTTCCTGAATCAGATCGGCCTGCGCCAGCCCGTAGCCGCTGTAACCTCTGGCAACATGGATGACAAAACGTAAATGTGACATAACCAGCTGCCGCGCAGCAGTGAGGTCGCCCTCGTCACGCAGACGGGCGGCCAAATCACGCTCCTCTTCCACACTAAGCATCGGCACCTGAGCTGCGGCCGAAACATAGGCCTCAAGACTGCCGGTAGGGACGGCAAGATCAACGGTCAGATTTTTATTCATGGCTCTCCCTCCTCTGTATATCAGCATTTTAGCAATCAGATGCTAAGAGTGCCAAGTTGAATTAAAGTTCCCTGATGGCAGTGATTTGCCACCCAACCTTTCCCAGCGCCAGCAGCCGACGACAAAGCGTGCAACCCCAGGGGGGGGGCATTAACAAAAAAGTCAAGTAGGCTCAATGGCTTGTAGATGTCTGCCCACTGCCAGCCAGGAACCCAGCAGACCTAAAGCAATGCCGCTCCCCAGCAAAATAATGACTGTTTCCAGATCCAGCCCATCCAGCGAAAACTCGCTACTGTACAGAAAAGACAAACGGCTCACCGGATCACTCAGTAACCCTAACAATATGACCACCAGCAGCCAGGCCAGCACCGCGCCCATCAGCCCATACCAAAATCCGGTATAAAGGAAGGGACGTCGGATAAAGGTATTGGTGGCACCAATCAGTTTGGTGACGATGATTTCCTGACTACGACTGAGAATAGTGAGCCGGATAGTGTTGCCCACCACCAACAGAATCGCCAACGCCAACACCCCCCCCAGCAATAACACACCGCGCTTGCCTACTTCAATAATGCCGCTGAGGCGCCGCACCCATTCCATGTCCAGCTGCGCCAGATCCACCGGCTCCAGCTTTTGCACTTTGCCCAACAACAGTGCCATTTTTGCCGGTTCTGTCGCCTCAGCCGTGGGCCGTAGCACCAGCACTGCGGGCAGCGGATTTTCATCCAGCACATCCAGCGCATCGCCGAAACCGGACAACTCGCGAAACTCTGCCAGTGCCTGTTCACGGGAAATGTACCGCACTTCGGCCACACCGTCCCAGCCACGCAACTTGTCTGCCAGCGACTGAATGCGTTTTTCCGGAACACCCGGCTTAAGGAATACCGACATCTGCGCGGTACCCTCCCAACCCATGGAAAGTTGCTGCACATTTTGCAGCAGCACATGCAGACCCGTGGGCAGAGCCAGGGCAATACCAATCACCGCAGCCGTCATCAACGTCGCCAGCGGCGTACGCCACAGCGCACCAAGAGATGATACCAGCACCCACAAATTATGGGTAAAGTAAGCATTCACTCGGCTGCGAGGCTTATTTAAACGCTGCCTATCGTCGGTGTCGGTATTTTTGACGCTGGGTCGTTTCATCAGATTTAACGCTCATCTTTACTGTTGTATCTGCAATTCTGTCGTCCGCCCATCCCGTTCCAGCTTGCCCTGCTTAAGAGTCAGCAAACGACAATCCAGCCTCGAAATCAAATCGTGATCATGCGTGGCAATCAACACTGACACCCCCACCTGATTAAACTGTTCAAATAAACCCATAATCTCCCGGGACAATGCCGGGTCCAGATTGCCGGTGGGTTCATCGGCCAGCAACAGCGGCGGACGGTTCACTACCGCGCGCGCGATACCGACACGCTGCTGCTCACCGCCGGAAAGGGTAATAGGCATCAAGCGCTCCTTGCCCAGCAATCCCACTTTGTCCAGTGCGGCGCGTACCCGCCGCCCCACTTCACTCTGGTGATAACCGGCAATAATTAACGGCAGTGCCACATTATCAAACACCGTGCGGTCATAAAGCAGATTATGACTCTGAAACACTACACCAATTTTGAGGCGCAGCGCGGGGATATGACGATTTTTCAACCGGGTAAGATTCTGCCCATCGATAATCACGTTGCCGCGTGAGGCCCGTTCGATACACGCGACCAGTTTTAACAAGCTGCTCTTGCCCGCCCCGGAATGCCCGGTGAGAAAGGCCATTTCTCCCGGTTTCAGATGAAAACTCACACCGGACAGCGCCTCATGGCCTCCGGGGTAACGTTTGTTGACGTTATCAAACTTAATCATTGGTGTTTTGAATCAAGCTTGTATTTAAACTCAGAGGTCACAGATGTCACAAATTATACCGCCATACATTTCAATCACGCTTTTCTCTGAGCCTGTGCATTAAAAACACCGATCTACGCTTCATCCCGGGCAAGCAAGGCATCCACAAATTCATCCGCATTAAATGACCGCAGATCACCAATCCCTTCACCCACACCAATAAAACGAATGGGCAGGCCAAGACGTTTGGCCACAGCGAAAATAACACCGCCTCTGGCGGTGCCATCCAGTTTGGTCAACGTAATACCGGACACACCCACCGCATCGCGGAACTGTTCAGCCTGCACGACAGCGTTCTGGCCAATACCCGCATCCAGCACCAGCATGACTTCGTGAGGGGCCGTATCGTCCAGTCTGGCGATGACACGACGCACTTTTTTCAGTTCTTCCATCAGGTTGGATTGGGTGTGCAGACGGCCCGCAGTGTCGGCAATAAGCACATCGATACCTTTGGATTTAGCCGATTGCACGGCGTCAAAAATGACTGAGGCAGAATCCGCACCACTGTGTTGTGCCACCACAGCAACGTCATTGCGACGCCCCCACTCCTGTAATTGCTCCACAGCGGCAGCGCGAAAAGTGTCACCCGCGGCCAACATCACGGATTTACCTTCGTTCTGGAATCTTTTCGCCAGCTTGCCAATGGTGGTGGTTTTTCCTGCGCCGTTAATACCCACCATCAGGATCACATAAGGTCTGACACTGCTATCAATAACCAACGGCTGGCTGGACGGCGCAAGAATGGCGGTCATATCCTCACGCAGAGCAGTAAACAGGGCACCGGCATCCGCCAATTGTTTGCGCCGGACGCGACCGGTAAGATCAGCGATAATCTCCTGCGTCGCGTCCACTCCCACATCCGACGTCAGCAACAGGGTTTCAATTTCATCCAGCACATCATCGTCAATGGCTTTTTTACCCAGCACCAAATCAGCCAGACCATCGGTAATACCGCCACGGGTACGGCTAAGACCGGCTTTTAACCGGGCAAATAAACCCTTCTTTTTCTCCGGCTGAACGTCAGGTCGCGGTTCCAGCGCTGCCGATTGAGACTCATCGACGACCGATGTTTCGTCTGACGATACCCCCTTTGCAGGAGAAGGCTTGTTTTTTTTGAAACCAAACATGAATTTTTGCGGTCACAGCTGCTGGTAATTGGGTAGACTATCCTACCATTTGCGGGCGCAGGTCGTCAGCTACGTTAAGAAAAGTATCGACCACCACGATTGTTGAACTCATAAAATAACGAGAGGCTTATGAATCCTTTATCAAAAATCTCCGCTGCGGCACTTACCGCTGCGGCACTTACAGGCTGTGCCACCGGCCTTGCCAAAAATGACAGCGCCGAAATGTCAGCATCATCCGCTGCCCTGTCAGCCGATGCGGGAAAAACCGGCCACATCGTTACCATCGGTGACGTACACGAATACCGGCTCGCCAACGGACTGCAAATCCTCATAAAAGAAGATCACCGCGCACCTGTCGTCGTCTCGCAGATCTGGTACAAAACCGGAGCCAGTTATGAATCCAACGGCACCACCGGCGTCGCCCATGTGCTGGAACACATGATGTTCAAAGGCACCAAGACACTCGGCCCCAACGAATTCTCACGCATCATTGCCGCCAATGGCGGACGTGAAAATGCTTTCACCGGACAGGATTACACCGCCTACTTTCAACAACTGGAAAAAAGCCGCCTGCCCATCAGCTTTGAGCTGGAAGCGGACCGCATGGCCAACCTCAACCTGCGTGCCGAAGACTTCGCCAAAGAAGTAAAAGTCGTCATGGAAGAACGCCGCATGCGCACCGATGACAAACCACGCTCACTGACTTACGAACACTTCGCCGCTACCGCCTTTGTCAACAGCCCCTATCATCAACCCATTATCGGCTGGATGAATGATCTGGAAAACATGAATGTGGACGACATGCGCAACTGGTACAAAGACTGGTATGCCCCCAACAACGCCACCCTGGTGGTCGCAGGTGATGTTGATGCAAAAGCCGTTTTTGAGCTGGCAAAAAAAACCTACGGTAAAGTCAATGCCCGTCCGATTCCCACGCTGAAACCACAAACGGACTTTGAACAAAAAGGTATCAAACGCATTGTGGTAAAAGCGCCCGCACAAGTGCCATACATGCTTATGGGCTACAAAGTACCGGTGGTGGCAACCGCCAAAACCGACTGGGAACCCTATGCACTGGAAATGTTAGCCAACGTACTCGATGCCGGTGAAAGTTCTCGCTTTGCCAAAGAGCTGGTGCGTGGCCAGCAAATTGCAACCAGTGTGGGTGCCGGTTATGACCTTTATTCACGACTCGACAACCTGTTTATATTCAGTGGTACCCCCGCCAAAGGCAAAACCATTGACGAACTGGAAAAAGCTATTCGCGCACAAATCCGGAAAATCAAAACCGAACCCGTAAATCAGGCTGAGCTGGATCGCATCAAAGCACAAGTCGTCGCCAGCAAGGTTTACGAAAAAGATTCCCTGTTTTATCAAGCCATGCAAATGGGCACACTGGCCACGGTAGGGCTTGACTGGCAACTGATGGATCAATTTGTGGAACGCCTGCGCGCAGTAACACCGGAACAAGTGCAAGCCGTGGCGAAAAAATACCTGATCGATGATTATCTGACCGTGGCCGTATTGGAACCACAGTCCACACCTGCACCCGCCGCCGCAAACGGAGGCCACTCACATGCCCATTAATTCAAAAAACTCAAAAAGCAAAAACATGAACAATAAATTATTTTTTGGCCTGCTCATGAGCAGCATTCTGTTTTTCACCGCACTGATCAGCACAACCGCCAGTGCCAGCCCCGACATAGAACACTGGCGCACAACAAACGGAGCCCGCGTTTATTTTGTACCGGCCCCCGAACTGCCCATCGTTGACATACGCATCATTTTTAATGCCGGTGCGGCACGCGACGAAGACATGCCCGGTGCAGCAATACTCACCAACGGCCTGTTAGCCGAAGGCGCGGGAGGATTGTCTGCCAGTCAACTGGCAGAGCAATTTGAATCCATTGGTGCCCGCTTCGGCAACAGCGCACAACGTGACATGGCCATACTCAGCCTGCGCACCCTGACGGAGAAAAAAATATTCGACAGCGCAGTCAATACACTGAGCACCATACTCACCCAGCCGGACTTTCCCAAAACCGCCTTTGAACGTGAACGCAGCCGCCTGCTGACAACACTCAAACGGAATAAACAATCACCCGGCAAACAAGCCAACGAAACTTTTTTTAACGCCCTTTACAGCAAGCACCCCTACCGCAATCAACCCACCGGCACAGAGGCTGGCATCAACGGGCTGGACACCGCAAAACTCAAGGCATTTTATGACAAATATTATGTAGGCAGTAATGCAATACTGGCCATCGTGGGCGATTTATCCCGCGCCGATGCTGAACGGCTCGCGCAAACCCTGATGGGCAAACTGCCGGAAGGAGAACCCGCAGACGACATACCTCCCGTCGAAGCACTGACGGACGGCAAAGAAATCCGCATTGATCACCCCTCCGCACAAACGCATATTCTGGTTGGCCAACCCGGCATGAAACGCGGCGACCCTGATTATTTTGCCCTCTATGTCGGCAACCATATACTGGGTGGCAGCGGGCTGGTGGCACGTCTTTCCAATGAAATACGTGAAAAACGCGGACTGGCTTACAGCAGTTACAGCTACTTTGTGCCCATGCAGCAAAACGGCCCCTTCACCATTGGCTTGCAAACCAAAAATGAATCCGCCAACGAAGCCTTGGACGTGCTGCGTGAAACCATCAGCACATTCGTCAAAGAAGGAGCCACAGCAGAAGAACTGGAAGCCGCAAAGAAAAATATCACAGGCGGTTTTCCGTTACGCATATCCAGTAACAAAAAAATCATCGATTACATCGGTATGATCGGTTTTTACCAACTGCCCATGGACTACCTCGACACCTTTAATGCACGAGTGCAGGCAGTCACCCTGAAAGATATCAAAACCGCCTTTCAGAAACGTGTTCACCCGGACAAAATGGCCACGGTCATGGTGGGTGGCGACGTTAATTCCACAGGTAAAGAATAAACCTCGCCATAGCGGCAGCTGATACCGTGGAAATAACATACGCAATCAATGAGAAGCCCGGTGTCGATGAATTTATCGACGTGCTTGTTTCCTCCACACTGGCCGAACGTCGGCCAATGGAGGATCGAGCCTGCATTGCAGGTATGCTGGAAAATGCCAACCTCATAGTCACAGCACGTTATGAAAACAAACTAGTGGGTATCGCACGCTCGATAACCGACTTTCACTACGCCTGTTATTTATCCGATATCGCCGTTGACCAGGCACACCAAAATAGCGGCATCGGCAAGCAACTCATAATGCACACCCAACAACAGTTAGGCACACACTGCAAATTGATATTACTCTCCGCACCGGATGCCGCAAACTACTATCCAAAAATCGGCTTCAGCCAACATCCACACGCCTGGGTGCTGAGTGAACGTCAAACATTAAAACAAGAGCACTGACACCATGACTCAGATTCAACTACAAATTCTCGACTCACGCATCGGTAAAGACATCGAACTGCCGCACTACGCCACCGATGGCTCTGCCGGCATGGATCTACGCGCCTGCATCGACGAAGCCCTGGAAATAAAGCCCGGCGAAACCCATTTGATTCCCACTGGCATTGCCATTCACATTGGTGATCCAAAACTGGCCGCTGTGTTATTACCGCGCTCAGGCCTGGGTCACAAACACGGCATCGTGTTGGGCAACCTCACCGGACTTATTGATTCAGATTATCAGGGACAACTATTTGTATCCTGCTGGAACCGTGGCAACAAAACCTTCACGATCAACCAGGGTGAACGTATCGCACAAATGGTATTTGTACCTGTGGTGCAGGCCAGTTTTGAAATTGTTGACAGCTTTAATGAAAGTGATCGTGGTGAGGGGGGGTTCGGACATACGGGGCAACACTGACCCTGAGAAATATAAAAATCCGACACAAAAACACGGAAGATGCAGAGTTCGTTCTGATTCCCATGCTCCGCGTGGGAATCCATACTGCAATAAAATGGTACACCAGTTAAAAATTGATGTGATCCAGATCAACCAATAGGTTATTTCTTTGAGAAAGCAGGATAAATCTCTTCTTTTCTACATCAACCCCTAACTTATTACAATGCTTCAATATGCCAGGGTTCTGGACTTTTAGCATGATTCAGGAATGGTCGATGGAGCCCATATCTTTTAAGGTAGTCATCGATAGTTCCTGCTTTCGCTTTACTAAGAGAAGTGGCCAGCTGATTCAAATCAGCAGTCTTGAGGTCTGCGGCAACATCATCTAGATGTTTAGATCGCCCTGCCCCACATTTACAAGACTCACCACAGGGATTCAGTCCGGCAGAGACCATTGCTTTACCACTATCACCAATACCTGCTTTGGCTTGTATCAATTTAAGATGCTTGATGGTTGTTTCTTCATCAGCCTCAAAACCAGGCTTCCAAGCATTTCCGAATCTGACGTCCGCCCTGAACCTTGCACAATAGTGATTTTATAAGCCGCTTTCACATCATCTAAAAATGCTTGCAGCCTTTGTTTAAAAGGTTTTCCCCTTTGGATCAAATTTATTTTTCATCACAACCACGCCATTGTTATCCTAATTAAAATAAATCTGTTCAATTTTTTTTGTTTTTCTATTAACACCTAAGATCATAATATGCTCTACGTCACCCATACCCCGTAAAAATAAATATGCATCTTGTAATTTCCATTGCATAGTGTAAGGCTCAAATTCATCATAAAATATGGAATATTCTGCCAACGGTATATATACACCATCGACACTATCAACTTCCAGCTCTTCGACCAGCTCACTCAGATAAACTGAAAAATTTTCGCTTTCCTTAAACATTCGACTGTCTCGTTTCCCCAGCACAAAACCATACCCATCATTAGCAGCTTCCCACTTCTGATTGTGTATGTAAAAAGAGAAACCACTTAGTGCAATCAATATCTACGTATCGTTTTTATTTATTGCCTTGGCAAATTGATTGGCAGCCTCATTTGTTGTGAACTCAGGCGTTGTTACACAAACGTTCAGGAGCATCATTAGAAACAAATATATAGTCACTTTATTTATGGCTGACTTGATACTCATATTTAGAGACCTATCGAAATTTTATTTACATAAAAATAATTTAACCAAAAACATATTTCTATAAAATTAGAATATGGACGATAGTGAGTTTATCATCCAGTACGGCGATGCAACAAAATCGCGCAAATACAAACCCCCCAACAAATGGAGGGGGATCAAGTATCACTGGCTCCTTTCAAGCCAATGGTGGAACCGCTGCGCTTGTTCCACCCTACCCAATACGCCGATTATTTTCAAACAAATAACTTTACAGCAAACTGATGAAGGCCAGTGTCCTGTGGTTTCAACTTTCTAGGGTGACTGCAACAAACCATATCACTCAGCATAGCATGCTTGCTAAGCCTACAGCCTGTTTTTGGGGCTATGCACTGGCTGAGAGTTGTAAGTAATCAGGTACGAAAATGACAATTATTGTTCGAGCGATTCTTATGGGACAAAAACAGAGGCATTCATCCCATAGCATTTTTCAAGGAAATTGTCGTTTTTGTTTGTCAGAAAAACCAAGGAGGCGCCCATCATGAGCTATGATTGACATCAGCGAAACAGGCCGTTTTATTCAGGCCGATAGTAAAAATATAAAATCCAATATAAAAACGCGAAGAACGCAGAGCTTTACTGTTGCAATAAAAAACTCTTGCGTCTTCGCATTAGATATAACTGTAACCGAATTTTAGGCTACGGCTAAAACAACTCATTACGCTTACTATGCGCTTGCGGTTTCCTCTTTTGGGCGTACATGCAAACCACATTCCTTGCTTTCCGGATTTTCCCACCACCAGCGCCCGGCACGAATATCCTCTTTTTCAGCAATTGCCCGTGTGCATGGCGCACAACCGATGCTCGGATATCCTTTTGTATGTAATTCATTAAACGGCACATCATTCTCGTGAATGTAGGCCCAGACCTCTTTCTCACTCCAGTCCAGCAGAGGATTGAACTTGGGAATGCCATGCGCTTCGTCCCATTCCATGCGTTGCAGGTCAGTGCGGGTGATGGATTGTTCCTTACGCAACCCGGTAATCCAGGCTTCCCGTGTAGACAATGCCTGCTTTAACGGCACCAGCTTCCGTATGGCGCAGCACTGTTTGCGCTGTTCTACGCTGTTGTAAAAAGCATTCGGCCCTTGCGTCTGCACATATTCGGCAAGCACAGAACAATCCGGCGCATAAACTTCTACCACCGAACCATATTTTTCATGGGTTTTTTGCATCAGGTTATAGGTTTCTGCGGGCAAGCGGCCCGTGTCCAGAGTAAACACATTGATGTCCGGCGCATGTTTGGTGATAAGGTCCAGCAGCAACATGTCTTCAATACTGAAACTGCTGGCCAAAGCGGCCGGCGCATAGTCCCGTTGAATATTATTCAACAAAGAGATAACTGACTTTACTTTTTTATCCACCAACATTTCCATTCTCCTTAATCAAATTAGTACCTGGACAGATACCTGTGCAAAGAACTATGCAGATACCTGTAATTTTTCTTCACCCGCGGCGACCAGCTGGCTGACTTCCGGCAACGATGCTTGTACATCCAATTGTATATCCACCGACTCACAGGCTCTTGCCACCAACACGGTCCACAGATCCTGTGCATTTGCCAGTCGTTCAAACCGGGCATCATCAAAGTCCGCACGCAATGCCTGCATTTCTCCGATAAACACGGTGAGCGATTCCGCAATATGCTGCGTCGCATCGCTTTGTTTTTCGATTTTTCCGGCAAGCTCAACCAAGTCATCCGGCAAAACTTTTTCGCCGCCGGCATGGAGCAATGCCTGCGTGATCAGACGCGCAATGGCTTCGGCACAGTCCAGTGCCTGATCTTCTTTTTTCGCCAATTGAAACACCCGGCGGTATTCCCGCTCATGCGCCGCCTCGGAGAAATTCGCCGACACCACATCATGTTTTGCACCCATGCATTCACCACCGCCCAATGCCAGCACACGGAAGTCTTCTGTTTCACCAAAATCTTTTGACAGCTCTTCACTGTCCGGACCGCTAATCACCGTTAGATCCTGTAACAGCTTGGCAAAATAGTCTTCTTCCTGGCGCTGCGCCCAGGTACGAAAACTTTCTTCCGCCTGACGGGTGCTTTCATATTCGCGGCTGACGCGCTTTACCGCTGCTGGTGCCATGCGTACAGGCACCTCAGGGCCACGCACCGCAATTTCACCTTCATTGCGACCATCACCCCCAAAATGCAGGCGATAATGTGGAATCAGTTTTCCATTAATACGACGACCTTCACCATGCATACCAATATCACCCACGTAAGGTTGCGCACAGCCGTTATGGCAGCCACTGACCCGAATACGCAGATCACTTTCGCCCCCCGTCAATTCTGCACTCACCAGTCGCGAGGCAGTAATACCCAGACGGCATGTCCAGGTACCGGGACAGGCCACCACATCATCACCCGCAGCAGGCGCACCCAGTTCCAGCAGGCGCAGACCGTCTTTCACTGCCTGTAATTCTTCCTGTGGAATATTCATCAACATCAGGTTTTGATCCTGAGTCACCCGCATTTCTGCATTGTCATATTGCTCTGCCAATGCCATCAAACCGCGCATTTGTGTCGCCCCCAAATCCCCCAGAGGCAGGCTCACCGGGTAGATATAAAGCCCGGCCTGCCGCTGTTGCAGCGCATCACGCGGCGCACCTGTGGCAGAAATTTTGGACTTTACCGTCTCGTCCGCCGTTACCCAGTTTGCCGCAGGCAGGGCATCGCTGGCATACACCTGTTTGGTGCGTTGCAGCTCTTCACGGTATTTTTCGACAAACTCGGTTTCGCCCAACTTCTCCAGTAAAAACTTCATCCGCGCCCGGGCGCGGCGTTTACGGTCAGAGTACCGGTGATGCAGTGCCAGCACGGCTTCGATCACTGGCAACAATTCTGACTCTTCAACAAACGCTTCCAGCGTAATCGCCGGACGCGGCTTGTGACCCAGGCCACCGGCTGCCAAGACTTTGTAACCGAATGCGCCATCACGTTTGACGGCGATCACTGCTAAATCATGAAACAGACCCTGCGCACAATCCGCCTCACAACCGGAAAAACTCATTTTGAATTTACGGGGTAAATGCTGGGTCAATGGGTGACGTAAAAAACGTTGCGCCACGGCATCCACCACAGGCTGCACATCGCTATGCTCGCAGGGACACACGCCCGCCAGTGGACAGGCGGTAATATTACGCACGGTGTTACCGCAGGCTTCCCGTGATGTCAGCCCTTGTTCGGCCAGTTTTTCCAGCGCATCGGGCGTATCACCCAGCGGAATACTGTGCAGCTGGATATCCTGCCGCGTAGTGACACTGGCAATATCCAACTCGCAATGGTTATCCAACACATCGGCAACGGCACCCAATTGGCTCGGTGATACCACACCACCGGGCAATTTAACGCGAATCATATTGACGCCTTCCTGGCGCTGACCATAAACACCCTGTTGCAAACGGAGCGCCTGAAAGCGGGCCTCATCCAGTTTGCCAGCCAGAACATCCTGCACCGCCTGGCGATACTGTGTCAGCTCCGGGGCATCTATCCAGTGTTCATTTTTCGTCGTCGTCATTTTATCCTGTCTCCTGTAAATCCTGATTCCTGCGCCCATACCCTCACGACGCTTAGGCCATCAACCGGCCACCAAATACCGCCCCCAAGCCAATCACTAACAGCAAACTGGCCAACACCGAACGCAGCCAGATTTCCGGTACACGGGCACTCAATCGGCTGCCAATATAAATACCAGGCAATGAACCAATCAGAAGACTGACCAGCAAAACCCAATCCACTGTACCCAATTGCCAATGACCAAGACCGGCAACGGTGGCCAATGGCACGGCATGAGCAAGGTCGGTACCCACCACTCGTACCGCCTTCATGCGCGGATAAAGCCAAAACAACGCAGCCGCTCCCAGCGCGCCCGCACCCACCGAGGTCATTGTCACCAGCGTCCCCAGCACCACACCGGTGACCACCGTGGCAATCCGGGTTTTGCGTCCCGTCTCGTCATGCGTCAAACCGGTATCGCTTTGTGCCAGACGCCGCCGGAATAGCAACGCGCCCGCACTGGCAATCAGTGCCACCCCCAGCGTGATGGTCATCACCTCCTGTGCTGCGTCGGTGCGCACATCCACCTGTCGCAAAATCAGCAACGTCATCAAGGTCGCAGGCAGACTGCCCATCAACATCCAGCCCACAATGCGCCATTCCACCGAACTCTGGCGGGCATGTATCCAGACACCATTGGCCTTGGTAATGGCCGCGAACATCAAATCAGTGCCCACCGCCACAGCAGGTGCAATCCCAAAGCCGAAAATCAGCAGCGGTGTCATCAGCGCACCACCGCCTACTCCGGTGAGTCCCACCAAAACACCTACGCCAAAGCCTGAAATAACAAAAAAAACATCCATGAACGCGCATTCCTTTCGAATGTGCGCAAACAGTAACAACCCAGCAATAGGTTGAAAAAGAATAAAAAAGTCTTTATAAAGAAACTTAAGTTATAAATGGATGCTCTAATCGGAATGATTACAGATAGAGATTCGGGTGCGCGAACGGCAAAACCTCTGTGGCATACGCCGCTAAAACCAGCCCGACAACAATGGAAACGGCAGAAACCGCTATGAAACTGCATCAATTACGCTGCATCTGCGAAGTTGTAGATCACCACCTCAATGTCACCGAAGCAGCAGCAGCCATGTACACCTCGCAACCCGGCGTGAGCAAGCAGATACGTCTGCTGGAATCCGAACTCGGCGTACCCATCTTTGCCCGTGAAGGTAAACGCCTCACCGCCGTCACCGAACCGGGCAACGAAATCGTCCGCACCGCACGACGCATGCTGCGTGAGGCGGAAAACATCAGCCGCATCGGTGCTGACTACAGTGACCAGTCACGCGGTACCCTGACCCTGGCCACTACCCACACCCAGGCGCGCTATGTATTGCCGCCAGTGATCCAGCAATTCCGCCAGCGCTTCCCCGACGTCACCCTGCAACTGCGGCAGGGCAGCCCGAAGCAGATTTGTGACAAAACCCTGCGCGGCGAAGCCGACATCGTTATCGCCACCGAAGCTGTGTCCGCCGCCGACGGACTCATCACCCTGCCCTGCTACCCCTGGCATCACTGTGTCGTGGTACCACCCGATCACCCGTTACTGGAAAAAACCGCACCGCTGACCTTGCAGGATCTGGCCGAGCACCCTATCGTCACCTATGATTTTGCCTTCGCCGGGCGTAGCCGACTCAACGATGCCTTTCAGTCCGCTGGTTTACAACCCAAAATTGTGCTCACCGCGCTGGATGCCGATGTCATCAAAACTTACGTGGAACTCGGCCTGGGTATCGGACTGCTGGCCGATGTGGCTTTCGAAGAGCAACGTGACAGCGGTCTGCGCCGCATCAATATCACTCACCTGTTTCCCGCCAGCACCACCTGGGTGGGCATCCGTCGTGGCAGTTATCTTCGCCGGTTTATTTTCGAGTTTGTTGAGCTGTTTGCGCCACACCTGAGTCAGACAACATTGCGCGCCGCACTCAATGCTGATTGATATAACAGCAAAAAAAGTACGATAAAAAATCCGGGATAAAACCACGGCGACCTTTTAGCGAACACCGTGAACCTGATATTCTTCGCGGTTTTTATACCCCACCTACGTATTGTTTAACCACTTAACATAGCGAAACACACCATGACCCAACACCCCCAACTCGATGCCAGCATCTTCAAAGCCTACGACGTGCGCGGCATCGTCGATAAAACCCTTACCGAAGATGCGGTGTACTGGATCGGTCGCGCCCTGGGCGCAGAGGCCGAAGCACGCGGCGAGCAACAGATTTACGTGGCACGCGATGGCCGCCTTTCCGGGCCAAAGCTGATTGCAGCACTCACACGCGGACTCACCGAAGCCGGGCGCGATGTCATCGACCTCGGCATGGCACCCACGCCAGTACTCTATTACGCCGCCTACGAACTGGGCAGCGGCTCCGGCATCATGATCACCGGCAGCCACAATCCACCAGAGTACAACGGCCTGAAAATGGTGCTGGGTGGCACCACCCTGTCCGGCCCCGATATTCAGCAGCTGCGCGAGCGCATCGAATCCGGCACACTGAGCGAAGGCTCCGGCTCAGTGAGCGAGACCGACGTGGTGAAGCAATACATCAACCGCATCACCGGCGATGTGAAACTGGCCAAACCCATGAAAGTTATTGTTGATTGTGGCAACGGTGTCGCGGGCGGTGTCGCCCCGCAGCTATTGCGCGAACTGGGCTGTGAAGTCATCGAACTGTTCTGCGACGTGGACGGCAATTTCCCTAATCACCACCCTGACCCCAGCAAACCGGAAAACCTGGCAGACCTGAAACGGGCGCTGGCCGAACAACAGGCCGACATCGGCCTTGCCTTTGACGGCGACGGCGACCGCCTCGGTGTACTGACCCCCACCGGTAACGTGATCTGGGCCGACCGGCAAATGATGCTGTATGCGCAGGATGTGCTATCCCGCAACCCGGGCGCAGAAATTATTTACGACATTAAATGCACTACCAACCTGCATAAAATTATCGAGCAGGCAGGCGGCAAAGCCACCATGTGGAAAACCGGCCACAGCTTCGTTAAAGCCAAACTGAAAGAAACCGGCGCACAACTGGCGGGAGAAATGAGCGGTCACATCTTTTTCAAAGAACGTTGGTACGGTTTTGATGACGCTACTTACACCGCAGCACGACTGTTGGAAATACTCTCTAAAGATGGTCGCTCGGCAGATGAGGTCTTCAACGCCCTGCCCGACAGTATCAACACACCCGAACTGAATATGAGCACTGAGGAAGGCGAAAACCATCCGCTGGTAGACAAGCTGATTGCAGCAGCAGATTTCCCCAATGCCAAAATCACCACCATCGATGGACTGCGTGTGGATTTTGAAGACGGGTTTGGACTGGTACGTGCATCCAACACAACGCCTTGTCTGGTATTTCGTTTTGAGGCTACCAACGAAGATGCGCTGGCACGGATTCAGGAGGGTTTTCGTGTACTGGTAAAAATGCAGGCACCAGAAGCTGAATTGCCTTTTTAAAACTATCGCCCTTTTTAAAACTATCGCAGGGCGGGCATGAAAAATATGCCCACCCTGCGCTATTCATCGTTTTGAGCATATCATCTGATTTGTAATGCCACCCAGGATACCTCGCATTCCCCAGACTCAGTTGACACATAAGCAGAATCGCCGGCAATAGTGATGGAAATACTCATTGTGCGCTGCTGTAACGCCGCCAATGATTGAACGTTTTCCCACTGAAACCGAAAAACAGAGGCTTTCAATCTCTCGAATTTTTCCTGCCCCTGCTCCCACCATACATCCGACTTTGCATTAAAACTGTAAATTTTAACCGTTGGTGAAAATCGTGTTGCCTTTTTTACCCGGTCAACAGTCGGTTCGCCGACATCAAGCCATAACACCATTTGCTCATCCAGTGATCGCACCCATATATCCGGTTCGTCCACAGCGCTCAGTCCTTTGGTAAATGCCAGACGCTCCTGCGCATTGATGCAAAAAGCTAACATACGCGCCATCATTCGCTCGGTCGTTTCAGAAGGATGTTGTGCAATGGTCAAATCAAGCGCATCGTAATAATTTCGGTCAAGATCAGATAATGCAATTTTGAATTTGAATATTTTTGGTTTTAATGCCACGCATACACACCTTAGTGATTTGTCACTGTTCCACAAAAAAACCGGGGTTAAAATGCCCGGTTTTTTACCTGTAACAGTTTGTTGTTTATTCTTCCGACGTCGCTATGCGATCAAAAATAGTGTCGCCTTCCACCTTGATAAACCTGCGTAAACCGGGATGCAATGACTCAGCCGATTTAATCGCCTCACGTACCTGCTGCATATTAACCTCAGCAATTGAATAAACAACTTTGTTTTTCTTGTCCGTCCAGTGTCCAATCACCTGAATGCCCGTCAAATCAATATTTGCCAGCTGATCCATTTGTTGAGCCACATCCTGGTCATTAAAACCACTTTCATCAGCATCACCCGAGGCAATAAAGTCACGCGAAACGATTTCCACGTAAGAAGCCAGGATACGATTGATTTCACTGCGTGCATGATTGTCGGCGGTGGACGTTTGCAGTGAAAGATTGCCCATCATGGGAGCAGAACCCACACCATGAAACCGCCGTCCGTCTTTGGACGTACGGATAACACTGCCTTCATTCACCCAGGCTGGCACGCCATTAGCGTCTGTCGCATCATTCAGGTTCGAATAGCTCGCACAAGCCAGCAAAGCCCAGACCATACCAACCGATACACACCAGCGCATGGCAATACGTGTCATATTTGGATTTGTCGTCACACTGATATATTTTTTCATCATCCCCTCCCATCCGGTTCGTCAATCGCACGAACCTTGAAAACATCTGCCACCCTCGCTTCTTCCGAGTGTAGCAACAACTTGGTACCCATTTAGTGCATCGTCAAAGCTATTTTCACGATGTACTAAGATGATCAAGAATACACCATACGAATTTCTGCTGCATTTATGATCAATTTTGACAAAGGATGGTTTTTTTGTCTGCAACACGAAAAAGCCGCAGCGACACTGTCACGGCGACTTTTTCCAGCTGGCTGTCTTTTTGGTGGAAATATTACGACAGGAAGTCAGTTATTGACGTGCTGTTATTTAAAGCCCATTGTTTTCAACCTGTTGGCTCCAGTATTCAGCTTTTTGCGCATTTTTTTCCAGACCGAACCAACCTTCACGATAGGCCGCAGCCAGAAATTCCTGTGCCTTGGTATAACCATTGGCCGCTGATTTTTGATACCACTGCACCGCTTTTTGCTCATCCGGCGCGACACCAAGCCCACGGTGATACATCAGCGCCAGATTAAACTGCGCAGCGGCATCACCCTGACTGGCCAGTGGCTGCCATGCCACCACAGCAGCAGCATAATCACCTGACTCAGAAGCCAGCAAACCCGCGTTATACGCATTTTTCCCTTGCGAATACGCCGGAGTGAAGGCCACGGTCAATACCAGCATGATCAAAAATACAACAGCATAAACAATAAGGTTTTTGTATTTCATGAAGGCTCCTCTCTCGCTATCTACAAATGCCAATGAAGCGTTTTGCTTCACCCGCTTTATCGGAACAGTACACAGAAACAGTGTGATCAAGGTCACAACAACAGGGCCATCAACGACGGTGAACCAAGCATCCAGATGCCCAGCAAAGCAAGGAAACCGGCAAAGATTTTTTTCAACGCGGATGTGGGCAGGCGGTGAGCCAAGGCGGCTCCCAAAGGCGCGAATAACATGCTGGTAACGACAATACCGAGCAATGCCGGGCCGTACACAAAACCGGCAGAATTTGCAGGCAACTGTGTATTGCCCCACCCCAGCAGCATATAACTCAATGCACCACTCACGGCGATGGGCAGACCACAGGCCGCCGACGTGCCGACGGCCTTTTGCATGCGCAATTTACAGGCCGCAAGAAAAGGCACGGTCAGAATGCCTCCTCCGATACCCACCAGAGCAGACACGGCACCAATCACGCCACCAGCCAGCCCCATGCCCAACGTACCCGGCAAACCCCTTTTTGCGGATGTGCGCACTGACAGGCGCAGGCTCAACAGCATCTGTGTCGCCACTAACAGCTCAAATATGCCAAATACCATTTTGAGTGCCGTCTGTGACAGAGAGGACGCCAGCATCGCACCCAGTCCGGCCCCCAGCAAAATGCCCGGCGTCAACCGCCAGAACACCGGCCACAAAACACTGCCACGTTGGTGATGTGCGCGAACAGAGGACAAGGAGGTAAACACGATAACGGCCAGTGACGTGCCAATCGCCAGCTGCACCATTTGTGAACCGCCAAGTCCATCGGCCTGCCAGAGCATCAGCAGCACCGGCACAATCACCAGCCCGCCGCCGACACCCAGCAGGCCCGCCATAATGCCCGCAAACGTGCCCAACACGGCGTAAGCGATCAACATATCCATTGGAAGAAGTGGCAACTACACCAGGCTTTGCTCATCCGCAGGTGGTCTGTCATTGCTTGTCATCAATCACCGGTTCCGGTCGGGCAATATAGTATCCCTGCCCAAAATCCACACCAATGGCTTGCACTGCTTTCATGACTTCACCGGTGGTCACAAATTCCGCGACGGTTTTGATGCCCATAACATGACCAATCTGATTAATGGCTTCCACCATGGCGTAGTCAATGGGGTTTGTATCGATGTCTTTAACAAACACACCATCGATTTTCAGATAATCCACCGGTAGATTTTTGAGGTAGCTGAAAGAACTCAGGCCACTGCCAAAATCATCCAGTGCAAAGCGGCAACCGCGACTCTTCAGTTCGGTGATAAAACGCATGGCGCGAGTCAGATTGGCAATCGCTGTTGTTTCGGTGATTTCAAAACATACCCGCTCGGGTGCCACAGTGCTTGCGGTCAATTCCGCCAGCACAAATTCCAGAAAACTGTCTTCACACAATGACTGCGCGGAAAGGTTAATCGAGTACGACACCGGCTGCGCAGTCTGCCGACCCAGCAGCACCAGGGCATGAGACACCACCCAGCGATCAATGGCCGGCATCAGGTGATAACGTTCGGCAGCGGGTAAAAACAGGCTGGGAGTGATGATCTCACCGTCGTCACGTTGCAGGCGTAATAAAATTTCACTGTAACCATAATCCGTGTTGCCAGCCTCGGACAACGGTTGAATGCGCTGGTGATATAACTGAAAATGATCATTATCCAGCGCTTCACGAATGTATTGCAGCCATTGCATTTCACCTTTATGGCGCGTCAATTCCAGGTCATCCTGCACAAAAACATGCAGATGGTTGTGGCCCTGATCCTTGGCCACGTAACAAGCCGAATCAGCGGCACTCAGTACATCGGTGAGGCTGCCACTGTGCGCATTGATAGACACCAGCCCCAAACTCAGTCCCACATTGAAAGACTGGTCCTGCCAGCTAAAACGAAAGTTTTCCACCATTTTGAGAATTTTGCCTGCAATTTCTTTTGCCTGCACCAGTGAGCAGTCTTCCAGCAGCAGACCAAACTCGTCTCCCCCCAGGCGCGCAACACTGTCGTCTTCGCGCAAAATAGCGCGGAACCGCGCAGCGAGCTGTTTGAGCAATTCATCACCGGCGACATGCCCACAGGTGCTGTTCACCACTTTGAATTTATCCAGATCCAGGTGGCACAAGGCATGCTCACGACCATCCAGTTCACACCCGACCATGGCCAGTTCCAGTCGCGCTTCAAATTCGTGACGGTTTAGCAGGCCGGTCAGCGCATCATGGCTGGCCTGATATGACAGACGGCCTGCCATCATGCTCAGATCCGTGGTGTCATGAAAAGTAAGCACCACGCCACGTACTTGTGCATCGGTTTCGCGAATCGGTGCCACGCGCAATTCCACAGCAAATTCCTTGTTGCCATTGCGGTGACGCAAAGTGACCGAACCCGGCAGGGTGAAGCTTTCCCCGGTTTCCAGACACAGCATTACCGGGTTCACCAATGGCGCACCAGCTTCATCCCCCAGGCGTAACACCTGTCCCACTGCGTGGCCCTGCGCTTCCTGTAACAACCAACCGGTAAACTTTTCAGCCACCGGATTGAGATACACTATCTGGCCCCGGGTATCCGTGGTAATCACCCCGTCACTGATGGATTGCAACGTCACCTCCGCCAGCTGGTGCGCCTCCTTATATAATAACTCTGCCTGTTGACGCTTTTCTTCCAGAAGCTGAGTATGCACCACGGTTGTCGCCTCCCGCGCTAACAGGTTCAGTATGTCGTGATCCTGTTGGGTAAAATAGCGCGCCCGCCCCTTGATGCTGGCACCCACCGAACCAATGACTTCGCCCTCTGCAATCAATGGCGTAGCAATAAGCGAAGTAGTCCCATATTGTTTGGCCAGACGCTGACTGACCCGAAAATCTTCCGCAGCATCAACAGTCTCAACCAGACGGCCCTCATTAAAAGCCGCCACCAGTAACGAAGGCTCATCCTGCGACAAACGAAAATGTCCTTCTGCACAGTAAGCAGCCCCGGTGACGGAAACAATAATCAACTCCCCTGGCACTTTGCTTTGTAACAGCAAATAGGCAACATCTGCATCCAGTGCCTGAGCACAGATTTTCACCAGATTATCGTAAGATTCACCAATACTGGCTGCCGTATTCACACTGCGCAACACCTGGTTACCCACTTCAAGGATTTTCCCCTGTAGATACAGATGCTCCAACAAGCTCTGATACTGCCCGGTGAGCACGCCCAGCTCATCCGTGGAACAGGCTCGCAAATCGGGCTTGCGAGCCAGTAAAGCACCGGCTTCTCCCGCTGCCACTTCCAATGGCTGTAAAGCCTGACCGAAACTGCGCATAAAAATCTGCGCACCTACCAATGCCAAAACCTGTAAGGCCAGCCAGACAACAAAAGTTTCTAACGTAAAATAGCCGGTCCGGGTCCAGTAATATTGTACCAGCGTGGTATCCACCAGCAGCGGCACCAATGCGGCAATCAGAAATACCCGGGTACGGATGGTGATGACAGGCCGTTCCAGCCGCATGGGCTGTAAAGCCCGGCCAAACAAATCAAACAGCTTAAAAAAAATGGGTAAGCCAACAATAATGGACACCGTCAGTGCCACCAGGTTAATACGAAACCAGTCCACAGGCTGGGCCACAAAATCACTGTACCACTCTGCGCTGTAGATCACCGTTACGGGCGCAATAAACAAATACGCCAGAAAAATACCCCAAAAATATCGTGGAAAACTGCGCACCTGCGCCAAAGCAGCAGCTGCCCGTTCTTCTTGCTGCTGAAAGTTTTCCGCTCCCAGATAGTCAGTCACAGCAGATACACGACGCTGGAAGTACCATACGGCCAACACCAGGGATAACACATCAAAGCTGGGCTGAGGCAAAGAACCAAGAACCGCTTTCATCTGAGCCCCGGTAAACATTTCGATATACAACAGAAATGACAACCCAAATACCGCAGGCATGGTCCAGGCAAGAAAAATCAGTATGCGAAATTTACGCAGAAATTCAGCACGAGTCAGTGCTGACACTTCGGTGGATGGTGGCTTTTGTGCGACATTGTTTGCGGCATTATTTGCCGGGTTATCTTGCGTCATGTTGATCGACTTCATTCACGGATTATTTCACCCACAGCGTTTTCGCATTCACAAATTCGCGCAAGCCGTGCTGTGACAACTCCCGTCCATAACCCGAAGCCTTGATGCCGCCGAAAGGCAAGCGTGGATCACTTTTCACCATGCCATTCACAAAAGCGGAACCACACTGCATCTGCCGTGCAAACTGCTCACCGCGCACCGTATCCCGTGTCCACACACTGCCACCCAGACCAAAACGCGAGCCATTGGCCACGGCCAGCGCCTCTGTCTCATCAGTGACACGAATCACCGCCGCCACCGGACCAAACAGCTCCTGTTCATAAGCAACCGTGCCCGGCATAACCTGATCCAGAATCGTCGCGGCATAAAAAGCCCCCGGGCCCGCCACAGGCTCACCGCCAATCAGTACCACAGCACCCGCTGCCACGCTCGCCTGCACCTGACCGTGTAATTCGTCGCGCAAATCAACACGCGCCATGGGAGCCAGCGTGGTATTTTCATCAGCAGGATCTCCCGGATGCAACTGCCCTGTCGCCTCAACGAAACGCGCCACAAATTCATCAGCAATGGCATCCACCGCAATAAAACGCTTGGCCGCGATACAACTCTGCCCACAGTTGAGAAAACGTGACAACACCGCCTGCTGCACCGCCAGATCAAGATCGGCATCTTCCAACACCACGAAGGCATCTGCGCCACCCAGCTCCAGTACCGATTTTTTCAAATGCTCGCCCGCCGCCGCTGCCACCGCACGTCCCGCCGGTTCACTGCCGGTAAGCGTCACCGCCTGCACCCGTGGATCAGCAATCACCCCGGCCACCTCCCGGGCATCAATCATCAACGTGCGAAACACACCTTCGGGAAACCCGGCCTCGCGCACCAGGCGTTCAATGGCCAACGCACACTGCGGCACATTGGAAGCATGTTTGAGCAGGCCGGTATTACCCGCCACCAGGGTCGGGGCAATAAACCGGAACACCTGCCACAGCGGAAAATTCCACGGCATCACCGCCAACACCGTGCCTAATGGCTGATAGGCCACCAGACTTTTGCCCGCATCTGTTTCGATAAGTTCATCGGCAAGAAATACCGGAACCTGCTTCGCATAAAACTCACAGCCCTGAGCGCATTTTTCCACCTCGGCGCGGGACTCAGCGATACGCTTACCCATTTCCAGTGTCACCAGTTGTGCCAGTGACTCCTGCCCTGCACGCACCACCGCAGCCAGTTCATGCAACAGCTCACAACGCTCATCCAGCGATGTGGCCGCCCAGCCGGGCGTCGCCATGCTCACCTGTGTCAGTGCTGCCTCACGTTGCACGTCCGTCCACGTTGCGAAATTCGCAACACTTTCACCTGTGGCAGGGTTAATGCTTTGATAAGTCATAAATTTCCTCGAAAGCTTGGTAGGCTAGCGTAGTCAAGCAGTGTTTAACTATATTGCTAATGGCATAATCATGAAAAACACTGAAATCTAGCAGGGTTTTTGTTGCGTCTGCATCACACACTGCCATTGTTAAAAATGCTCTTTGGTGAACGTTACCGCTGCTTGAAACGTTACCCCAAATCCTGACAGGGAAATATGAAATTTACACAAATGCATGAAAATAATGGAAGGCGATGAAACGAATAAAACCTACAAAAAACAGATGGTACGTCTGTTACAGCGACCAAAGAACATTACAAAAAGACGCTAAAATGTCCGCACCTTTGACAAACCAACAACTACGATGAAAATTATTGTTCTCATCTCCGCGCAGCTTCAGCAGCGATATGCCCGGCGAGTTCACTAATAAATGAACGCAATCCCGTCATTTCAGAAAGTTCTTTATACGCACCAGTATCAATTGCTGTGCGCGGCGAAGTCAATACAGACGCAACCGTGTAAAGCCGCTCCTGAATTAACTTCCGGCACAAAATATTGTAGCGCTGCGCATAAGAAGTATCCTTGAATTCCGGAAATGCCGGGAAATGTGGTGACTTATCCTTGACAGGCGAACGTGATTTCGGAGTATCTTCCAATAACATAAGCCAACCAACAAAGGGGCGCGTCTGCTCTCCAAACGCACCTTCACGATAAGCCGTCCATAAATCATGTGCCGTGCCAATGGATTCTTCTGTTCTGTTATTGGAATTATTTCCAAAAGACGGCCCCACCTGACTTTTGAATTCAAGCGCAGCGATCAGCCGCCCTTCATTTATAATGAGCAAATCCCATAATTTAGTCGGACGAAAATATCCAGGAAGTGTGAGCACCCGGCGTTCTTGATGAATGCTTGCATCCTCAAGACCATTGACACAAACAATATCTTTAACTAAAGAGATAAAACCATTCATATTTTTACCGGCGGTCACCCCTGCACGCTCTCCCTGATCGAATTTACCGGCTTGCGTTTGCTTTTGGCGTGCCTGCTCACGAGTCTGCCAGAATATTTTTACGGCCTCTTTTGCCTTGATGTCATAATCCGCTAAATCAATTGCCATCTATTATTACCCTGTTCTTAATAGCCGTTGCCACCAAGGGCTGTTCGTTCATCTTCAGAAAAACCATAAAGCTTGAAAACAGCTTCATTGCATAATGTTTTATCCGTGCTATGACCAGCCTCAATCAATTCCTTTCTCAAGCACCCGGGAACATCCTTCCAGTAAGGCACCCGTATGCGGCGCAGATATTGAGCCTGAAAGCGTAAATATCCGCCGCGCATCCGCGTTGAATAAGCAGAAACAAAAAGCCTTGCAATTCCAGACATAAGAATGCTTTGCAGCGCCTTTAAGTCCCAATCGGTTGAGGTGATGTAATAAAGATTATGATGGGGATATAACTTTCCTGGCTCATAGACAATATGCGCATCACCTTTAATATCCGGTATCAGTAGCTTTTCTTCCGTCAAAATCTGCGGATAGATACGATCAATTGTTCTATACCAACGCTTTGGTGATTTTTTGGCTACGTGGCGTCCGGCTATTAGTTTCTTTCGATCTTCGAGATACCGTTTCAGTCTGGGGTAGCAGTCTAGATCAACCAAACCACCCTCTTCTAAGAACGGATTAATAATTCCAAACCCCCGCCAGTTTACGCGGCCATTCAGGATATCCTGCGTCATAACAAGAGGGAGCTTGCGATCTATCTCCACATCAAGCTCATCAAATAAGCCTATAAAGGCTTTATCTGCTCCGGTGGCAACACCAATCCCTACTTTGCACCTTGCTTCTTCCAGCATCGGAAATTCACGTTCAAGACGACGCATCAATGCAAGCTGATCAGAGGACTCAAGAATCCACGGCTCATCACCCGAAGCAACTCCGGCTATTTCCTTAATATGGCTTTCCCCGGCAGGCAGATTCTTTCGAGTTAAGTGCTGAGCCAGTATTGATAATATTTTTTGATTGATCTGGGGTTTATGCGCAATTCGTGTTTTACCACACGATTCCCTTGTGACAATGGTAATCGCCGGATACGCGATAACATCAGAATGAAAAGCATCGGTGTCGACCATGTCCACATAAACTTTAAGATAAAACTCTTGTGACACCATCTGACGCAGGGGGCCTCCATAACGGTTTTTCATCCAGCGATCCGAACATATAAAACCCAAAGTTCCACCCTTTGCCAGGAGTAGTAAAGAGTTTTCAATAAAAGGGATGTACAAATCAGCACGATCATAAATCGTCTTGTAGCGGTTGCGATATTCGGCCATGAGTACATCCGGGATTAATTCCTGGCGTACATAAGGCGGATTACCGATCACAAAATCAAAATGTTCCTGCTCCTCATAAAGCAGGAAATCTCCATTAATAAGCCAACTATCAGCAAGTTGCCCTGTCTCTTGGGTACTTATTCCGCTCCCACATAAGAGCGCTATAACTGCCTGATATGTACCCTCATAGGAAGTTTGATGAAGTTCAACTGCGCGCAAAGCTCCGCGCAGGTCTTCCAGAGGATTTAATTGTGATGTGTGATGTTTCCAGCTTTCCAGCAAACGCTCGACAATGACGAGCAGAAAATCTCCTTCCCCAAAGGACGGTTCAAGGAGTTGATATTCAAACAAACGCCGGTCTGAGGTATATTCAGCAAGATCAAGAATAAAGTCCACAACTTCACGGCGTGTGAAAATTGCGCCACGTTCCCCTGAGCCAGAAACAGACGCACGGGCAACCGCATCGCTGACGGGACATAGTGAAGGAAAAAGTGGTTGTTGCACGGTCGCCGGGTTAGCCATCAACCCGCCCTTTTCCAATAGGAATTTCTATTCGGTTTTGCCCTTCGTACTGCTCAAGAAATTCGCGCATCGAACGACGAATTAACCACGATGCACTGACATTGCTTTGGCGTGCCAATCGTTCGATAGAGGTATAATCATCAGGATCAACCGTCAGAGTTACCCTTTTCATCGGCTTTGATGTTTTACTCTTGGTCATATTGAAATCATACCTGTGATGCATAGAATGCATACATTATCATATCATTACTCATACTGACCGGAAAACCCTGTTCTGTGTTGTGATAAACGTGTTAATCCCTTCGCCAGAAAAATGAAATATTCTTCACCAATCCCGCTTTTAACCCAGCCCAGGATGGCAAACCCTGTTCATGGTCATCCAGACACCTGCTTTCGCTCCTCCACCGACATTTCCCCCAGCACTGCACAGGCCCGGTAAAATGCCGCCATATCACCCTGATGTTCAGCCAATAGCCGTTGAAAAAACGGCACATGGTCACGGTACGTGGTCACCGCCGCCAGCTGTGCATTATTCAAATCCTGCACAAACCAGGCGTCGTAGCCTGCATAACCGCCCCACTGCTTTTTCAGTTGTTGATATTGCTGACGCAGCCCGACCTGAATCGCAGTTTTGCGGGCCTGCATTTCTGTTTCAGCCAACGTTTCTGCATATAAGGCCTGAAGCTGATCCCGCACACCGGTCACCAGCACGACAAATTCATCCTGCCGCTGCCGGGACAGTGCATATTCCTGGCGCTGTTGTTGGTTGCCGTGCTTTTCCAGCCAGCGCCGCACCCCTTCCAGTTGCACAGCTGTGGCAAAACCTTCGTTAAAAGCCGTATCACCTTCCACATACAGTTGCTGATGCGCCAGTTCATGAAAGATCAACCCGGCAATGCGCGCCGGGGAACGCCGCAATACCGTATTCAGCAACGGATCATCAAACCAGCCCAGGGTGGAATAAGCGGCCACACCGCCCACATAAACATCCAGACCTTCAGCCGCCAACTGATCTGCAAAAGCCTGTGCATCCGCCTGGGCAAAATAACCGCGATAACCCACGCAGCCTGCAAAAGGAAAACACCAACGCTTAAGATCCAGCTCAAACGGTTTGGCCGCAAAGACATTCCACACCACGAAAGGCCGTTGCAAATCCGCGTAACTGCGGTAGCTGTCGTTATCCGGCAACGCCAGCTCACTGCTGGCAAAATCCCGAATCTCCAGCACCATTTGTAATTTTTCACGTAACGAATCATCCGTGTCTGGTGCGACCAGCCATTCATCAATAGGCTGGCTCTTACGCCACACTTCCCATTGTCCTCCAATGGACTGCCCGTAATAACCCAGCGCGGTGCAACCACTCATGACCAACAAAACGCACAACAGCAATATGCGCCGTATCAATATCAAATGTATAAACAAAAGTCTCATGCAGGTAACATACCGGTATGGAGATCTATTTGGTAGGTGGTGCAGTACGTGACACACTATTGGGCCTTGAGCCCAAAGAACGCGACTGGGTGGTGGTGGGTGCTACACCGGAACAATTAACCTCACAGGGTTACAAGCAGGTGGGCAAGGATTTCCCGGTATTCCTGCACCCGGACACTCACGAAGAATACGCCCTGGCGCGCACCGAGCGTAAAACCGCACCGGGTTACCACGGCTTTGCCGTACATGCCGCGCCAGACGTGACCCTGGAAGAAGACCTGCTGCGCCGCGACCTCACCGTCAATGCCATCGCACAAACCGCCGACGGACAACTCATCGACCCGTTTAATGGTCAGCAAGACCTGACCGATAAACGACTGCGCCATGTCTCCTCTGCCTTTAGCGAAGACCCCATACGCATTTTGCGCATAGCGCGTTTTATGGCCCGTTTTGCCCATCTCGGTTTCAGTATCGCGCCAGAAACCAATGAACTGATGCGGAACATGGTCAATGCCGGAGAAGTGGATACCCTGGTGGCCGAGCGGGTGTGGACAGAGACACAACGCGCACTGGGCGAAAAAAACCCGGCGCGTTTTTTTGAGGTGCTGCGTGACTGTGGCGCACTGGCTATTTTATTTCCGGAAATTGAATGCCTGTTCGGCGTACCCCAGCCGGAAAAACATCACCCGGAAATCGACACTGGCATACATACCCTGATGGTACTGACACAGGCAGCGCGACTGTCAGCGGACACCCATGTCCGTTTCGCTGCACTGGTACACGACCTTGGTAAAGGCACCACCCCCAAAGACCAATGGCCGAAACACATCGCCCATGAAGAGCGCGGTGTACCATTGGTGGAAGCACTGTGCGAACGTTTACGTATACCCAAAAGTTATCGGGAATTAGCGGTGGCGGTGACACGCTACCACTTGCACTACCACCGGGCCGCAGAACTCAAACCCGCCACCCTGCTCAAACTGTTTAATGCTGTGGATGCCTTTCGTCGTCCGGAACGCTTTGAACTGTTTATTCTTGCCTGCGAAGCTGACTCACGAGGCCGCACGGGATTTGAAAATGCCCATTTTGATCAACCGGATATATTGCGCCGTACACGCAATGCCGCAGCGGCTGTCACAGCCAAAGCGCTGACAGGGAAATTTACCGGTGCTGCCATTGGTAAAGAACTGAACCGGCTGCGTACGCAAGCGATCAAACATGCAGCCAAAACGTCACCGGACCATCGTTGACAAGAGACACCTGCATATTTGCACCAAAACAACCACTGGCGACATTGGGATACTGCTGCTGGGCCTGTGTGAGAAAATAGTCAAACAACTGCTGCCCATGTTCCGGGCTCGCAGCGCAACTAAAGCTGGGCCGTGCGCCTTTTCGCGTATCTGCCGCTAACGTGAACTGGGGAACCAACAGTAAACCACCCTGCACCTCTTTCAGGCTAAGGTTCATTTTATCATCGGCATCGGCAAACACACGATACCCCAACAAACGTTGCAACAATCGATCAGCCTGAGCCTCCGTATCGTCACGTTCCACCCCCACCAGCACCATCAACCCCTGCTCAATGGCACTGATCATTTCACCATCCAGCGTAACACTGGCTTCGCGGACTCTCTGCAACAAACCAATCATTTTTCATCCGTCACGACAAGCGTCGCGCAAAATCATCGGTAGCACGCACCAGCGCATCGATAATGCCCGTCTCCAGCGCCGAATGCCCGGCATCAGGAATAATCTGCATCACCGCGTTCGGCCAGGCATGATACAAATCCCAGGCGCTTTGCATAGGGCACACCACATCATAACGACCCTGCACAATGACACCGGGGATATCAGCCAGGTATTTAGCATCCCGTAATATCTGATCAGGCTCAAGAAAACTGTCATGCGTAAAATAGTGACATTCAATACGCGCCAGACTCAACGCATTGTGCGGCTCACTGAAATGATCCACCACCGTCCTGCTGGGATGCAGCGTTGAAGTACGCCCCTCCCACTTTGACCACGCCTTGGCAGCAGACATGCGTTGCAGTTCATTGCGACTGGTGAGCCGCTGATAATAGGCCGCCACCATATCATCACGTTCATTCTCAGGAATGGGCTTGAGATACTCCTCCCAATAGTCGGGAAAAATATGGCTGGCACCCTCCTGATAAAACCACCTTATCTCATGAGGCCGACACAAAAAAATACCCCGTAAAATCAGCCCCAACACCCGCTCCCGATGGGTTTCGGCATACACCAAACTCAACGTAGAACCCCAGGAGCCCCCAAACAACAACCATTTTCTGATGCCCAAATGCTCACGAATGGCCTCAATATCTGCGACCAGATGTTGCGTCGTATTATTCTCCAGCGTGGCATGCGGTCTGGAATGACCACTGCCACGCTGATCAAAAAGAATAATGCGGTATTTTTCCGGATTAAAAAAACAACGATGATACGGCGAACAACCCGCCCCTGGCCCGCCATGTACAAACAGCACCGGAATACCCTCCGGCTCACCGCTCTCTTCCACATACAACTGATGAATCTCATCCACCGCCAGCATATGCGTAGCATAGGGTTTGATTTTCGGATAAAGATCTCTCATAACAATAATACCAACCGTTTGAACCTGTAAATTAACCTCAGTACATCAATCCTGTACCCACTCACCCTTGAAACCTTTAAACGCCATCGCGCCCATCAACACCAACCCCAACAAAATCAACCCCGGGCCAATTGCCGTATTCAACCAAACAGTCGCCCACTCCTGCATAAACACCCGCTCCAGATACAATAAACCGGAGTGCATTAACGTACCAACAATAAACATCCAGCTCACCGCCTGCTTCAACATCAGCGGCGCAGCAATGAAACACAGCACCACACCCACCACAATATTCAGCAAGGCCTCAAGATTACCATGAGCATGCGGCCCTCCTTTGATGAAATCAATGCCAAACTCGTAGGCACCCACTTTGTTCATACTGACAATCGCCTCGGCATTGGCAACAGCCAGTTGTTTAGCCGTCAGGTCTTCCAGCGTTTCGGGGTCTTCCTCATAATCGCCGGCCCTGAGTGCCTGTAATTTACCCACCACCTGCTGCTTCTCGGCATTAGCCACACCCCAATCGTCATATTTCAACACCATCAATGGTCCCAGTGCCGCCGTACTTGCCAGAAACAAAAACCCGAATACAATGTTCTTTTTGCCAACCATAAATCACCTCCGGTTTCATTCGAACAAATGAAGCATAGTCTAAAGATGCCAATACCTTCAAACCAATGACGGACATAAACCTGTACCTGAAGCCAACACAGAGAAAGCAAGGAATAATCTGTCGAAACCATGCCACCGCCCCAAAAAATACTGTTTTTTTATATAGCTATATTATAGGGCTGAAATTTCAAGCGGAATATTTTCCCGATGTTAGCCCCACATTCAATGTCCCAGCTGACACAATTCGAGCTTCCGAGGCAAATTGAAACGGGAAGATGTTTTAAATGACATGGGGACTAATAAGTGATTTTTGTTGACTTTGACGTATGGATATCCGCACGGTGCGGGAGCAGCCTGGCCATCAGGATGTACGCACCACTCAAATCTACACCCATCCATGTGTTGAATCGAGGTAGCAATGGATGGTGATTCCCTTTAGGCGTAAGCGCAGTTTTGTCTGGGTAGCCCGGCGCGCCCTGCGAGCCAGAGCAAAGCGTTTCGCGGAATTCAAATCCGTGTCTGACGGTAAACCTCAACCCTGAGAGTACAACTACTGGCAAAGGCCGGGTTAAATATTTTCCAACTATGAAGGTGACCTACGTTATCATTCCCGGTTTGGCAAACAGCTTGTGCTGATTTTCCTCACGCATACAATCTGGAATACATAATGAAACTCGCTTCCTGGAACGTTAATTCTCTGAAAGTCCGCCTGCCCCATGTGCTGGACTGGCTGGCCGAACATCAGCCGGATATTCTCGGCCTGCAAGAAACCAAGACCATTGATGATAATTTTCCACTGGAGGATATTCAGGCGGCGGGTTATCGCATCGCTTTTGCGGGACAAAAAACCTATAACGGGGTGGCGCTGCTGAGCAAGGCGGAAGTTTCCGACGTTATTACTGATTTGCCGGGGCTGGATGATCCACAACGGCGTGTGCTGGGCGCAACGGTACACACCAACAGCGGCGATGTCCGCTTTTTGAATCTGTATGTGCCGAATGGCTCAGAGGTGGGTTCGGAAAAATACGAGTACAAACTGGGCTGGCTGGCCGCTTTGGAGAAATATATCGAAGACCAGTTGGCAGCACATGAAAAATTTGTGGTGGTGGGTGATTTTAATATCGCGCCCGATGACCGCGATTTATGGGATCCTGAGGGATGGAAAGATAAAATTCTCGTCAGCCCGCCAGAGCGGGCCGCCTTTCAGCGGCTCATTGATATGGGATTAACAGATACTTTTCGCCTGTTTGAGCAGGATGAAAAGACCTATAGCTGGTGGGATTATCGTGCGGCCGGTTTCCGTCGCAACCACGGCATGCGTATTGATTTGCTGCTTTCCAGCCCCACCATGAGTCAGCGTTGCACAGCCAGCTATGTGGACAAGGAGCCCCGCAAACTGGAACGACCTTCGGACCATGCTCCGGTGGTCGCCGAATTTTCTGAGGCTTGAACGCTCCATGACCGAAATCCTCGCCATTACTGCTGCTTTTTTGCTCGGTCTGGGAGCCAGACAGGCGGGCCTGCCACCTATGGTGGGTTATCTCGTCACTGGTTTTTTGCTGTTTGCACTGGGTATGCGCAGCACGCCCGGCCTTGATCTGTTTGCGCAATTGGGTATTACTCTGCTGCTGTTTATCATCGGTCTCAAGCTGCGCCTGCGCAATTTGCTGATGCCGCAGGTCTGGGCTGTAGCTTCGTTGCACATGGTCGCTATTGTGCTGTTCGCTTCCATCGGGTTTTATGCCCTGGGCCTTGCCGGGCTGATGTTTTTCAGCCAGCTTGAATTCACCAGTATTCTGCTGGCCACTTTCGCCCTGAGTTTTTCCAGCACGGTATTTGCGGTCAAGGTACTGGAAGACTCTGGTGACATCTCTGCCTTGTATGGTCGTATCGCCATTGGCGTACTGATTGTGCAGGACATTATTGCTGTGGTATTTCTAGCGCTTTCCGTTGACAAGATCCCCACGCCCTGGGCTCTGCTGCTGTTGGGGCTGATCCCGCTACGCCCTTTGCTTACGCTGACCATGGAAAAAGCCGGTCATGGTGAGCTGCTGGTTTTGTTCGGACTCAGCCTGGCTTTGGGCGGTGCAACGGTATTTGAAATGGTGGGCATAAAAGGTGATCTCGGCGCGCTTATTCTTGGTCTGTTGCTGGCAACGCATCCCAAATCAGAGGAGCTGGCTCGTCATTTGTTGAGTTTCAAGGATCTTTTTCTGGTGGGCTTTTTCCTCACCATCGGCCTTGCTGGTGGTCTCACAGCACAGACCGTGTGTATTGCCCTGCTGCTGGTACTGCTGTTGCCGCTAAAGACCGGTCTGTTTTTCTGGCTGTTTTCACGCTTCCGGCTGCGGGCCCGCACGGCCTTTCTGGGCAGCCTCAGTCTGGCCAATTATAGTGAGTTTGGCCTCATCGTCGCTGCTATTGCGGTGTCCAGTGGCTGGCTCGGCAATGACTGGCTGGCGATCATTGCCATCGCCCTGGCCCTTTCGTTTATTCTTGCTGCGCCGCTGAATACGGCTGCAAACCGCCTCTACAGCCGCTATCGTGAAAAATTATTGCGCGCCGAAACCCGGCCCCGCATCCCTGAGGAGGCCGATATCAAACCCGGTGATACTGCGGTGATGATTCTTGGCATGGGCCGGGTGGGTAGCGGTGCCTACGAATGCATGCGCGCCCGTCTTGGCAATGTTGTGCTGGGCATTGATCAGGATGACCAGACAGCACAGGATCACCTCTCTGCCGGCCGCCGCGTTATCGCGGGCAGTGCCACTGATCCGGAATTTTGGGAGCGCATGAACCTGGATAAAAACATACTGAAACTGATCCTGCTGGCCATGCCCAGTCATCACGAGAATCTCGCTGCCGTACGACAAATTCGCAAGCTTGACTATCCAGGCCGCATTGCAGCCATTGCCAAATACGATGACGAAGTCGAGCGCCTGAAACAGGCTGGTGTGGATTATGCAGTTAACCTTTACGCCGAAGCAGGCAGTGGCTTTGCTGACGACGTTTGGCAGGAGACGGCGGTTCTGTTCAATGATGTCCCTGACACCGGTTCAGTCAAGGCGTCATAATCCTGCTTTCTGGTATGCTGATAATCTCTGTGAACGCTCCACTGGCGAAAGCTATTCAATACAGAGTAAAACCGTAGGGTGGAACAAGCGTAGCGGTTCCACCCTACCCGGTTTAGCCTGGTGACTATGCCCTCAAGGAGAGGTGAGGTGAAAACAACAACGCGGCTTGAGGGCAGGGGATTATCATTCCCTTGTTAAAAACAAAAAACTATGAAATACCAGGATTTGCGCGACTTTATTACCCAGCTGGAAAAACGTGGCCTGCTGAAACGCATCAGTCAGGTAGTGGACCCTAATCTGGAGATGACTGAAATCTGTGATCGCACTTTGCGCACACGCGGCCCAGCGCTGCTGTTTGAAAATGTCCTGGGCTCAGATATTCCTGTACTGGGCAATCTGTTTGGCACCCCGGAGCGTGTGGCCCTGGGCATGGGCGAGGAATCCGTGGAGGCATTACGTGAAGTGGGCAAGCTGCTGGCTTTTCTGAAAGAGCCGGAGCCGCCCAAGGGCATGAAGGATGCGTGGGACAAACTGCCGGTGTTCAAACAGGTGCTGAACATGGCACCCAAAGTGGTGAAAAAAGCCCCTTGTCAGGACATCATCATCGAAGGCGATGATGTCGATTTAGGCAAACTGCCCATTCAGACCTGCTGGCCCGGGGACGCAGGGCCATTGATTACCTGGGGGCTGGTGGTTACCAAAGGCCCGGATAAGGACAGACAAAATTTAGGTATTTACCGTCAGCAGGTCATCGGTAAAAATCAGGTGATCATGCGCTGGCTGGCACATCGTGGTGGCGCGCTGGACTTTCGCGACTGGTGTGCGACACACCCTGGCGAGCGTTTCCCCATTGCTGTGGCCTTGGGCGCGGACCCGGCAACCATCCTCGCGGCGGTGACCCCGGTGCCGGATGCCCTGTCTGAATACGGTTTCGCTGGCCTGCTTCGTGGCTCCAAAACCGAAGTGGTGCAGTGCGGCAACTCCGGGTTGCAGGTGCCTGCCTCTGCCGAGTTTGTGCTGGAGGGTTATCTGGAAGAAGGTGTCGTCGCCGACGAGGGTCCCTTTGGCGACCACACGGGTTATTACAACGAGGTGGATAAATTCCCGGTATTCACCATTGAGCGTATCACCCATCGCCGCAAGCCCATTTATCACAGCACCTATACGGGCCGTCCACCGGATGAGCCTGCCGTATTAGGCGTAGCATTGAACGAGGTTTTTGTACCCATTTTGCAAAAACAATTTCCGGAAATCATGGATTTTTATCTGCCGCCCGAGGGCTGCTCCTATCGCTGGGCTTGCGTAAGTATGAAAAAACAGTACCCCGGCCATGCCAAGCGCGTGATGCTGGGGGTATGGTCATTTTTACGCCAGTTTATGTACACCAAATTCGTAGTGGTATGCGATGATGACGTGGATATCCGCAACTGGGAGGATGTGATCTGGGCGATGACCACGCGCATGGATCCCGCACGCGACACTACCATCATCGAAAACACCCCCATCGACTATCTGGACTTTGCCTCTCCAGTGAGCGGGCTAGGCTCAAAAATGGGTTTTGATGCCACTAACAAGTGGCCCGGTGAAACCCGTCGTGAATGGGGGGAGCCCATTCAAATGACTGAAGAAGTGAAAGAAAAAGTCGATAACATATGGAAATCACTGGAAATTGACGATCCAGCCAATGATGACAACACGCCATAATACCCGCGACTTTTTTACTGGTCTGCCACTATAATCCTAAATTAATCTGTTGAGCCGCTCTCGCTACAGCTCAACGGATTGATTTAGGATAATCGACCAGCGGCTAATGGCAGCCCGATAAATACAGACCGATAAAAAGGAAGCGATCATGCGCAGCATTATGTTATTGAACGCCAAAGGCGGTTGCGGCAAAAGTACACTGGCCAGCAATCTTGCCAGCCACTACGCCACTGAGGGCAAGGCTGTCGCTCTGGTGGACTTTGATCCGCAAAAATCCGGCCTGGAATGGCTATCCGTTCGTTCGGAAGATGAGTGGGAAATTCTTGGTATCGATGGCACTGAACAGGGCATGCGTATTCCTCGCAACATTGATGTGGCCATTTATGATGTACCCGCAGGCATCAGTGGCAAAAACCTCACCGCCATGGTGAAGCGCGCCGACACTATCCTCATCCCGGTATTACCTTCCCCCATCGACATTCGAGCCGCATCACATTTCATCCGTGATTTATTGTTAGTCGGCAAAGTCTCGCGAAAACAGACCAAGCTGGCAGTCATCGCCAACCGTGTGCGGGAAAACACACTGGTTTATCACAAATTGGAAAAATTTCTGAAGAGCCTGAAAATCCCCTTCATTGCCACCCTGCGTGACACACAAAACTATATTCACGCCGAAGAACAGGGGTTAGGCATTTTTGAACTGACGCCGTCTTTGGTAGCACAGGATATCGAGCAATGGCAGCCACTGCTCAAATGGCTACGCAACAAACGTGTGCATGGGGCAATAAAATAACCCGCTTCTAAAAAAGCCCATCAAGACATCCGGCACAACACCGCTAACGCCACAACCGACTGCCCTTTGGACACAGCGGGCCTTCAAAAAGTATGGGGTTTTATGAAACTGCCGTATAAACTGCGGGGAGCCATTGGCTCCCCGTCTGTTTTCTCTTTTTTGTTGATGTCTGTTTCATTCTCTTCATACCATTCACAAAGCGCGTTATCCAAATCAAGCCGGGCGCGCACACGTTGCCCGGTTTTCGATTTAACATGGGCTCCACCTTTACGCATTAACGGCGAGCAGGCAACCCGGTTTCTTGGCCTTATCATTATTTTCTCCTTTCGTTTATAGACACTGTTTAGCGCAATTGAACAACTGTGCTGGACACAATAATCCAGCACATCGACAAGTGCCGACAATTAAACATAAACAAGCTGTTACTTTGCAGGAGCCCGGCCCGTACAGACCGGATAAATTTACCGGGTGGTAAGGGACACGAGGCTCTTAAATGTTGGAATTTTTAACACTAATGACCTCCTGTTTAAATAGAATTGAAAGTAGTGGATCGAGACCTTACGCCCAACGTTTTTAGCTGTCAATAATTGTATAGAAATTCATTGTTTTATATGGTGGGCCCGGTAGGACTTGAACCTACGACCAAGGGATTATGAGTCCCCTGCTCTAACCAACTGAGCTACAGGCCCAAACGTGGAAAATTTTAACATCTTGCCCGCAATCAGGAAAACTGCGGGACTGGTAAAGACCGCTGACTAAGACCCCGAGGAAGACTGTTCGGTTTTTTCTGCGTCAATAAAGCTGCGCAGGTTGTCCGAACGGCTGGGATGGCGCAGCTTGCGCAGCGCCTTGGCTTCGATTTGACGAATACGTTCACGCGTCACATCAAACTGCTTACCGACTTCTTCCAGTGTGTGGTCGGTATTCATGTCAATGCCAAAACGCATGCGCAACACTTTGGCTTCGCGGGCAGTAAGACCATCCAGCACATCCAGCGTGGCTTCACGCAAACCCTCGAAGGTGGCCGAATTCACGGGTGACAGCAGGTTGGCATCTTCAATAAAGTCACCTAGGCGTGAATCTTCATCATCACCAATGGGGGTTTCCATGGAAATAGGTTCTTTGGCAATCTTCAGCACTTTACGTACTTTGTCTTCCGGCATTTCCATGCGTTCTGACAATTCTTCCGGCGTGGGTTCACGTCCCATTTCCTGCAACATTTGTCGCGCAATGCGATTGAGTTTGTTGATGGTCTCGATCATATGCACGGGAATACGAATAGTACGAGCCTGATCTGCGATGGAACGGGTGATGGCCTGACGAATCCACCAGGTGGCATAAGTCGAAAATTTATAACCACGACGATATTCAAACTTGTCCACGGCTTTCATCAAGCCAATGTTGCCTTCTTGAATCAGGTCGAGAAACTGCAAACCACGATTGGTGTATTTTTTGGCGATGGAAATCACCAGGCGCAGATTGGCTTCCACCATTTCCTTTTTGGCACGCCGGGCCTTGGCTTCACCAATGGACATCTTGCGATTAATTTCCTTGATTTCGCCAATGGAGATACCAGCCTCTTCCTGCAAGGCCACCAATTTGTTTTGGGCGCGGCGAATTTCATCCACATAATCCGCAAGCACCGCAGAATAACTCTCTTTGGCATCAATCTGTCTTTGCAGCCAGTTCAGGTCAGTTTCGTTATCAGGAAAAGAGGTGATGAAGTCCTTGCGCGGCATACGAGCTCTGCCAACACAAATATCCATGATCACTCGTTCGTGGGCGCGCACATTGTTCACGATTTCGCGCACATTGGACACCAGCATTTCTGATACTTTGGCCACCAGCTTGATCTCCGCCAGCTCACTGACCATCTGGGTATAAATTTTTGTACACCGCTCATCTGCACGGCCATATTTTTCCGCAGCCTTATTGTGGCGTACAAACAGTTTTTTGATGGAGGCAAAACGCTCTTTGACCTCTTCAGGATCAGGGCCGGTGTCTACAGCCTCTTCCTCATCATCAGACTTGTCATCCTCAGATGTCTTGTCATTTTTATTTGCTGCGGGTGCGGGTGCGGGCGCAGGGATTTCATCGTCTTCCGACACAAAACCGGAAAGCAAATCGGTAAGGCGGGTTTCACCCGCTTCCACTTTTTCGGAAATGTCCAACACCGCACGAATAGTACCGGGATAGTGTGACAGGGCATTCATCACCTGATTAATACCATCTTCGATGCGCTTGGCAATGACAATTTCACCCTCGCGGGTCAGCAGCTCCACCGTGCCCATTTCACGCATGTACATGCGCACGGGGTCAGTGGTACGACCAAAATCGCTGTCAATTTTAGCCAGTGCGGCAGCAGCTTCTTCGGCCGCATCTTCATCAGTGGACACGCCATCTTCAGACAGCACAATACTGTCTTTGTCTGGTGCCACTTCATGCACAACGATACCCATATCGTTGATCATGCGGACGATGTCTTCAATCTGATCCGTCTCGACGATACCGCTGGGCAAGTGGTCATTGACTTCCCGATATGTCAGGTAGCCCTGTTCCTTACCCTTCGCGATCAACAGTTTTAATTGCGATTGTTGCTCTGCATTCATAGACATGTAATTGACCAACTCCCAACACCGACCCAAAATAGCCGACCATTATAACCGACTTTTCTGAGCTTTGGCGACCAGTTTCGATCACATGGTGATAGTGTATATTTAATATTCAATTTACCGCTGACGGCCTCTGGAGCTTAGCGCAAAATATTCGCTTTTTTCGGCATCACTGGCCGAGCCCAGCTGTATCTTCGATTCCAGATATTCCCAGCGCTGCTCATCCCGCAGCATGGCCAGTTTTTTGACCGCCGCAATAAACTCTGTTTCCAATCCGTCTTCCGGCAGCATTAACGGCTGCCTCGCCAACCGGGCAAGGTGCCCGGCTTCTTCATTCTTCCCCTGGGCACGCCAGTGTTCGACAATGGCTCCGCAACTAAGTTGTGGGTTCTGTTGCAACAATTCAACCAGCCCCTGCAATAATGACAGGCCAGGCTGCTCCAGTCCTTGCAATACTGACCAGTCATCTACGCATAGAATAAATGCTGGCCGGTGCAATAATAGCTGGATGACGGTACGCATGAGGGAAGGCACTCCCTTAACAGGCATCGCTCGAACCGGAGCCCGTGATGGAGGACGCCTTGCGGTCATCAACCCTCCAAGGGCTGAAACATCAATTTTAGCGATTTCCGCTAAACGTGCAGCCATCATGTGCCGAAATACACCTTTCGGCAGCTTTTCCAGTAATGGTCGCGCCTGCTCCACCAACCGGGCCCGACCATCGATACTCGCCATATCAACAGCCGCACTTAACTCGCCAAAAAAATAGTCGGAAAATGAGGTGGCGTCTGTGACCCGCACCTCGAATCCATCCTTGCCTTCTTTCCGCACTAACGTGTCCGGATCTTCACCATCAGGCAGAAACATAAACAGAATTTGTCGCCCTTCACTCAATATTGGCAACGCATTTTCCATCGCACGCCACGCCGCCTGCCGTCCGGCGCGGTCACCGTCAAAACAAAATACAATCTGCGGCACCACCCGGAACAGGCGTTCCAGATGGTCATGTGTGGTGGCCGTACCCAACGTAGCCACTGCATTGCGCACGCCGAATTGCGCCAGAGCCACCACATCCATGTAACCTTCCACCACCAGCAGTCGCTCAAGTTTGCGTTCCGCCTTGCGGGCCTGAAACAGGCCATAAAGCTCGCGACCTTTATGAAAAATCGCCGTTTCTGCGGAGTTAAGGTATTTGGGGCCGTCATCATTGCCCAGCTGCCTGCCACCAAAAGCCACCACCCGGCCACGACGGTCACGGATTGGAAACATAATGCGCTCACGGAACCGGTCGTAATAAGCACCACTGTCTTTTTTCACGATCAGCCCGGCCTGTACCAGTTGTGTTTCGCTTACACCCTGGGCCAGCAAGCAAACGCCAAGATTGTTCCAGCCCGGGGGTGCAAAACCCAGTTCAAACACAGCGGCCACTTCACCAGTGAGACCACGGCCTGTGAGATATTCCGTGGCACGCGAGGCCTGTTCATGTTGTTTCAGCTGCTGACGATAAAATTGTGTGGCCTTTTCCATTACATCATAGAGATCATGATGGCTTTGCCCGCTGAAAACCTGGCCCTTTTCGCGCGGTACTTCCATGCCTGCCCCGGAAGCCAATTCCTCCACAGCTTCCACAAAATCCAGGTGCTCGTATTCCATGAGAAAACCCAGCGCCGAGCCATGCGCACCACAACCGAAGCAGTGATAGAACTGCTTATCGGGACTAACCGTAAACGAGGGCGTTTTTTCGTTATGGAAGGGACAACAGGCTTGATATTCACGACCCGTCTTTTTCAGCTGCACACGACTGTCGATAACATCAACAATGTCCACGCGCACTAGCAGTTCGTCAATAAAAGAAGTGGGGATACGACCGGACATGGGAGGATTCTATAACGCCCGGGCTTTCGGGGCAGCATGATAAGCCCGAAAAATTCGTGTGAACAAACAGAAGCGGTCAGAAATGAGCACCCGGTGTCCGGCTTTTCCTGACAATCAGGCCACTATTCCCCGAACACTACTCTCTTTCTTTGCACTACCCGGCCAGGCGCTGTTTAATTTTCTGACTGACCACACTCATATCCGCCCGCCCCTGCACCTGGGGCTTAAGCACGGCCATCACCTTGCCCATGTCTTTCATGGATTCAGCGCCAGCGCTGTCCATAGCAGCAGCAATCAACGCATCAAGTTCGGCTTCGTCCAGTGCAGCGGGCAGATATTCCTGCAAGACGCTGATCTCATAGCTTTCCTGCTCAGCCAGCTCCTGACGCCCTGCATCTTCGAACTGTTTTACCGAATCACGACGCTGCTTGACCATTTTATCCAGCACTGCCAGCACCTGCGTATCATCCAGATCGATGCGTTCATCAACCTCGCGTTGTTTAATGGCGGCCAGCACCAGGCGCACCACGCCCAGGCGTGGCTTGTCTTTGCTTCGCATCGCGGCTTTCATGTCTTCAGTCAATCTTTGCTTGAGCGCTGAATCCGTCATGAGATCACCTGAGCAGAGGAAAAACAGATAAGGAATCCTGACTCTCTGCCGTAATCAGCAGGGAGCAAACATCGGGAATCAATAGAGACGCTTGCGGCGCGTGATATCCCGGGAAGTCTTTTTCAGCTGACGCTTAACCGCAGCAGCCATCTTACGCTGACGGGCCTGGGTGGGCTTTTCGTAAAATTCACGACGGCGCACTTCCGTGAGCACCCCAGCTTTTTCACAAGAGCGCTTGAAACGGCGCAGCGCAATATCAAAGGGTTCATTTTCTCTTACACGAACATTCGGCATTGGTTTTCCAATCCTTTTACAGTAAACATACTTTGCGATACATTTTTTCTTTATACTTTGCGGTGCCACAGGACATGGAGACCCAGCCAACGCAGCGAGCCGGGAATTCTAGTCATTTACGCACACAAATGCAAAGTATCCGACCAAAAACTCTCCACAGAGCACAGAAAAGTGTCTTATCAAACCCCATCTCTGACTTTAGGCATCGAAACTTCTTGCGACGAAACCGGCATCGCGCTCTACCATAATGAACACGGCCTGCTCGCCGATGCACTTTACAGTCAGATTGAACTCCATGCTGATTACGGTGGCGTGGTACCGGAACTAGCCTCTCGCGATCATATACGTAAAACGCTGCCGTTGATTCAACAGGTACTCAACGATGCGGGCCGCAACAAACACGACATCACGGGTGTCGCTTATACCGCTGGACCAGGGCTGGTGGGCGCACTATTAGTAGGCACCAGTATCGGTCGCAGCCTGGCCTGGGCCTGGGATGTACCAGCCGTGGCTGTACATCACATGGAAGGGCACCTGCTGGCTCCACTGCTGGAAGAAAATCCACCTGCATTTCCCTTTGTCGCCCTGCTGGTCTCCGGTGGACACACCTTGCTGGTGGAGGTAAGCGGCGTGGGACAGTACACCATTCTCGGCGAGACTCTTGACGATGCTGCCGGAGAGGCCTTCGACAAAACGGCCAAACTGCTGGGATTAGATTACCCCGGCGGCCCTGCTCTGGCGAAGCTGGCAAAACAAGGCAACCCGAAGCGCTTCCATTTTCCTCGGCCCATGACCAACCGTCCCGGGCTCGATTTCAGTTTCAGTGGACTCAAGACCTTTGCCATCACCACATTACGCGCTAACACTGCGGGCAACATAGACCCGCAGCAAACTCATGCCGATATCGCTCGCGCCTTTGAAGACGCTGTAGCAGAGACCTTTGCCATCAAATGCAAACGTGCGTTGCAACAGACCGGGTTAACGCGGCTGGTCATTGCCGGTGGCGTCAGCGCCAATCACACCTTGCGGGAACGACTTTCCCGGCTCGCAAAAAAAGAAGGCTTCGGGATTTTTTATCCCCGCCCGGCATTCTGTACTGATAACGGTGCAATGATCGCCTTCGCAGGCTCATTGCGGCTGGCGGCAGGACAAAAACAAGACAAACATTTTAGCGCACAACCCCGCTGGCCCATTGATACGTTAACCCCAATCTAAAAATTACCAGACAAAAAAAAGTGGGAGCCAATGGCCCCCACTATTCAATCACTTTTCCAACGATAATAAAAATACGTTTAGCCGGTCATATCTTTCATCTTCTTCAGGGGTAAAACCTTAACCACTGTGCGTGCTGGCTTGGCTTTGAAGATGGTATCTTCGCCAGTGAAAGGATTAACACCCTTGCGTTTTTTGGTCGCAGGCTTGCGTACCGTTTTTATCTTGAGGAGACCTGGCAGGGTAAATGTGCCAACAGCATTCTTTTTGATGTGGCCATTGATAACATCGGACAAAGCCTCAAACACCTTGACGACATCTTTCTTGGAGAGTTCAGTGACCTCCGCAATATTGGCGAACAATGCGGTTTTTGTCATGGGTTCTTTAATTGCAGCCACGCGCTTTGCAGGCGCTGCCTTTTTTGCGGTTTTCTTTTTCGCGGTTTTTTTCTTTACTGCCTTCTTCTTTACCATTTTCACTCTCCCGGTTGGGTAATTACTTGAGTATGATTAATTTTTTGATGAACAGAATCCGGTTTACGGCCGAGCAATACTGTTAACAAACCGACCTTCATCGATTTGCCCTGTTTTATAGACTCTTTTGGCATTTTAAGCAACGCCATAAAAACATTTTTCAGTTTTTTTCGTGCTATCACACTATGCAACAGCTACTATGGCGCTCACATGAAAATAAATTAATGCTCATTTGGCATATACCGATTACCCGCAGGTAACCAGGATTCAAGTGTTAAGTGTGTATCGTATTTATTCTGCAGCACCACCAAAAACAGATGCTTTCAGACGAAAGCTGACACCTTTAAGCCAGGCAGAATGATGCGCAACAACAGGTCTATTGCAAGAAATTCCACGATGCTGTGGAACGAAAAGAGCGTATAATCAATACCTCAATCACAATAGGTCGATCAACCAACACGCACCTCAAAAACGGGAAAGGGCTCACCATGAGCAAAAAACCCCTTCAAAAGAAAACACTACGCACCAAGCCGGAAGTGCTGCACTCAGAAATTATTGCGCACACTAACATCTTCCGGATAGAGCGACGCGACCTGCGTTTTTCCAATGGCACCGAAGTTCGTCATGAGCGATTGATCGGTTCTGAACACGGAGCCGTGCTTATTGTTCCTATGTTCGATGACAACACAGTATTACTGATTCGTGAATATGCCACGGGTGTTCATCGCTACGAGCTGGCCCTGCCCAAAGGACGCATCGAGGCCAACGAACCCCTGCTTAATGCTGCAAATCGTGAAATCATGGAGGAAATCGGCTACGGTGCCCGCAAACTCCAGCACTTCACCAGTCTGACCGTCGCACCGGGATACCTCAGCCATGAAACACATATCGTGCTGGCGGAAGACCTTTACGAAGAACGACACGCTGGAGACGAGCCCGAAAAAATAGACGTAGTACCCTGGCAACTGGATGCCCTGCCCGAGCTGTTAAAACAAAAGGAATGTACAGAAGCACGCAGCATTGCGGCTTTATTTATGGTGCAGGCACACCTGGCAACACGAACCGAGTAGCAGGTTCCACTCTTATTTTCCGCAGCAGGGGAGCATATTGTGAGCAGTGAATTAATCGATGACATTATCAAGCTGGCAATTGTGGCGGGGCATCGCATCCTGGAAATTTATAATACTGATTTTGACGTCGAACAAAAATCCGACAATACCCCTCTCACTGCCGCTGACATGGCTGCTCATCATATTATTATCGAAGGCCTTAACCGACTCACTCCAGACATTCCTGTTCTTTCGGAAGAATCTGCCATTATTCCCTTTGCAAAACGCGCCTTGTGGCAACGCTACTGGTTGGTGGACCCTCTGGATGGCACTCGTGAATTTGTTAAGCGTAATGGCGAATTTACCGTTAACATCGCACTGATCGACAATCACGAATCGGTACTCGGTGTTGTTTATGCTCCCGTTACCGGCGCTACCTATTATGCCGCACGCGGCATGGGCGCTTTCAAAAAAACCCCTGGAGACATCAGTAATAACGGAAGCGAAACCATTGCTATTCACACCCGACGCAAAACTATTGGCAATACCGTTATTGCAGGCAGTCGCTCACACCGCGGCGGCTCATTGGAAGCCTTTCTGCAAAAAGTGGGTGATTACGAAATAATCAGCATGGGCAGTTCGCTGAAATCCTGCCTGGTGGCTGAAGGTCACGCCGATATCTATCCACGCCTGGGGCCCACCTCAGAATGGGACACCGCCGCCGCACAATGCGTCGTGGAAGAAGCGGGCGGACGTATTACCAAGACCGATATGCAACCTCTGCGGTACAATACCAAAGATGAGCTATTGAACCCTTATTTTCTGGTGATTGGTGATCCAGGTTTTGACTGGACTCAATATCTGTAACAGTATTGCATTACAATTTACCTACCCTGAAACCTTAACAAGCAAGGAAACACTGTGAAAAATCCACTATTATTTAGCGGCCTCGCCGCCATTATTGCTCTGCACAGCACCGCCATCAGTGCAGCAAAACCTGACACCGACAAAGAAAAATTCAGTTATGCCATTGGTTTCCAGATCGGCCAGGGATTTAAACGTGACAACCTGGAAATTGATACCAACGCCATGTCGCAAGCGATCAATGACGTATTGAATGACAAAACACCGCAACTCAGCGCTGACGAAATGCGCGCCACCATGGAATCTGCACAGCAAAAAATGCTGGCTGCGCGCGCTGCCAGTGGCGAAAAAGCCAAGGCTGCTGGCGAAGCCTACCTTGCCGCCAACAAAAAGAAAAAAGATGTCATTACCCGTGACAGCGGACTGCAATACAAAGTCATCAGTATAGGCAAAGGCAAACAACCCGCTGCTGACTCGTCGATTACAGCTCATTATAAAGGTACATTGATCGACGGCAGAGAATTCGACAGCTCTTACAGTCGGAACCAACCAGCCACATTTAACGTTAATCAGGTCATCGCTGGCTGGAAAGAAGTGCTGCCATTGATGCATGAAGGTGATAAATGGCAGGTATTTATTCCGGCCGAACTGGCCTATGGCGAACGCGGTTCTGGCGGCATCATCGGCCCTAATGAAACATTGATCTTTGAAATCGAATTGATCAAGGTTAATTAACCAGAAGCCTGTCGGGCTTAGGATAGCGCATGAAAAACCCAGACTGAATCGTCATTTGCCGCCAACATGAGCGCCAACACTTTTCCAGCACAGCAATTGTTTTTGCAACGGCTACTGGAAGTGTTGCGCGCTCACCCTGCCGGCATCAGTGAATACGAACTGATTCGCATACTGGGCTCCGCTGGCGAATCTCATTTTGATACCGGCTGCCTGCGCGACAATTTGTCATTATTTCAAACGCATTTTTTTCTTTTTCACAGCCTTTACCAATTGCACGACCAATTGTGGCGCAACGACAACACCCACCTTGAAATCAGCCCATTGTGCATACAGCTACTGCCCGGCAACAACGCTGCCCGCCCGGCATTATCCGCACACAATCCACTACGCGACTATTATCTGAACGTTGACAACCTGAACAACACCGATGCCAATGAGGTCGAGTTATTGCTGGAAAAATTCTGGCAGCACTTTGCACGCAATGATGACCGACACAACGCGCTGAAGGAATTAGGATTAAACGATCCCGTTGACTGGGCAACCATCAAAACCCGACATCGACGACTGGTCATAGAACACCACCCTGATCGTGGCGGTGATAAACAACGCTTGCAAGCCATCAATGCCGCAATGGATATGCTGACACGGAATAATCGCCATTAAAAATGTCAGGCATCCGCTATCCCGCTGCCAATCCCTGAATCCGCACACCCATTGGCGGTATTTCTTCTCCATCGATTCTCACGTCAAGTACGACAGGGCCACGGTTTGAAACCAGGTTATCAAAATCCAGGTTTTGCAGATCATCCGAAGACCTGACAATATACCCCTGAGCCCCCATTGCCCTGGCTATCGCACAAAAGTCTGTGTGCGGAAGCTCAAACGCAATTGGCTCAGCGTTATTCAGTCGCTGCCCATGCTTGACCATACCTAAAGCTGCATCATTCAGAATGACAAAAACAATGGAAAGCCTTTCACCAACCGCAACACTTAATTCCTGTCCATGCATCATAAAGCTGCCGTCACCCGTAATGCACACGACAGGGCCATCCTGATAACCTAACGCCGCTCCCACGGACGAGCCGATTGCCCAGCCCATTGATGAAAACTCAATACTGCTCCGAAACAACCCGGCATTAATACCGCGCCGCCTGACACTGCGCCGATCTGTCGGCTGAAGATAGTGTATCGCCCACGCGACACTGTTTCCCGTATCCGCAAAGAAGCGGGTATTCGATGGGAATAACTGATTTAGTTCATACATCAATCGTTGGGGCTTAATGGGTATTGCATCAGAAAGCATAAGCTCCTGCTCATCAGGCGTCAGCGTTGCATGCAAACCAGAAGGCGTATTGATGTTTTCAGGCGCATTTAATGCGGGCTTGTTGCTTCTGATCAACTCTAGCAGCTGCTCAAAGATGGCCAGAATATTTCCCCGAACGTGCAGTCTTGCCATAGGGGACCGAGTCATATTTTCTTCTGTTGAGTCGATATGTATTAAACGCCTGTTAAGAAGATAATCTTCGCTCCAGCCACTACTCGCCCATTCACTCAGGTTGGTTTCAACTGCAATGACAATATCCGCATTTTCTTCACTCAGCGCTCTTCGCGCACTATCATGTCCTGCAAAACCAATGACGCCTTTGTAACAACTAAGGTTTGAACCTACCAGCCCCTTGCCATGCGGGGTGGTAACAATGCTTGCATCCAGCAATCCGGCCAGCTCCAGAATGAGACCCGTCGCTTCCCCGCATTCCCCGCCCAACACCAATGCAAACTTATTATTTTTAACAATATTTGAATAAAGTTCGCGCAATGCCGTTTGATCGCAAGTGGCATTTGCTCTGAGCAGCTTATTGAGATCAACATGTTCATGAGGCGGGCGCGCCATTGCACGCAAGACATCAATTGGAATACTGAGATGCACCGGGCCTTTTGGAGAATGCATTGCCGTCATAATGGCAGTGACAAGCTTCTGCTCAATCTGGTCAGTATGGGAAACGAGGCTGCTGTAGCGTGTGCAGTATTGAAACATGCCTACCACGTCTATACCCGCGTCAGATGACTCCTGAAATGCACCCCGCCCAAACGTTGGCAGAGCTGTTTGTGCTGTTATCACCAATAAAGGAACATGATTCGCATAGGCATTGGCAACACCGGTAATTAAATTGGTCGCTCCCGGGCCTGTTGTTGCACAACAGACCCCGAGCTTTCCGGTTTGCCTTGTGTAACCATCAGCGGCAAAAACAGAACTTGCCTCATGACGGGTAACAATCGGTCGAATTCCATCATTTCGGGCACTTCGGGCAAGTGAGTCGTACAGTGGCTCAATCGCGCCACCGGGTATTCCAAATATATATTCAACGCCTATTTGTTCAAGAAAATATAGAATCAGGTCTGCGCCAGTGAAACCCGTTTTACTCAATGACAATAATGTATCTTTATCCATAAAAAATAGTGTAAAAATTTCCAGTTAATGTAGGTATCAGGTTCTTTCACTCTCCTTTAATGACAAGACATTTCCGTATGAACAAGCATATCCAGCAAGCTACTGTTGTGCATCAGTGTGCATCGGTGAATATTTACTATTTAGATACACAGTATGCAGATAAAACATCACATCCAACGGTGCCTATATTTCCACAAACCTTGTGTTTTTTCAATATATTATAAAGGCTCTTCATACCAAAATACTGCGGTAATACTTAGCCCTTATCACCGATATTTATATATTCCTCAATCAAACACTCGCAAACAATAGAAACCAGCAGTTTAATAAAAACTATACTGACTGGCCTACAGGATTCCCGTGAAATATTCGCTAAACACAGGAACCCAAAAGAATGGTTGAGCTTTGCACTTTTAAATACGTGTACTGATTTGATCGCAACAGTTATCACCCAAAAAAGAAAGTATCAGTTTCGGATAAAAACCTGTAAATTACCCCCATTAGAGTACACCAAAAATAATTACAGCCTGCCGTCAAAATTTACCCGGTTTAATGAACCCACGAAACACAGAGACCTTTAACACTAACAAATACACACTATATTCTTTGAGGGAACTTGTGGTGCCCGCATTGCCAGCTTGCAACTGATATTAATCAGATGCCGCTAATGGCACATGCTATTTAATCCAAATCGATCAACAAACGTACTGGCAACACCGAGCTTAGGTTCCGCATATATGCAATGTTATCAAATCAACCAAAAAGCAACCCGGGGAGCATCAACCCCGTTAGACATTCAGGAAACCAGGAACGGTTACAACAAAAAATATCAGTTCCCCAAATTTTTTCGCCCGCGCAAGTAGCAGCACCTGAATCTGCCTATCAGCTTTATGTTAGCAAGGAATAACCCAGGAATGAAAATTGAACAAATGCAGTGGACACAATCTGCCGGCTGGAATCCTGAAATTCCGGGAAAGTTAGCCGCCGATGCCAATTGGGTGCTGGTCTTTGGCTCTACTGAACATCTAAAAAATAAGCGACACATCAGCAATATTCGGAAAGCTTATCCAAACGCGCTTATCAGTGGCTGCTCTACAGCAGGCGAAATTTTTGATGTTACCGTGCTGAATGACTCTTTATCCGTAACAGCTATCCATTTTGAACATACCCGGTTACAAACAACATATGCCAGAGTCAATAATTCAGAGGACAGTTTTCGCTGCGGTACAAAATTAGCTCAGACCATTTCTCACCAAGGACTTCGGCATGTTTTCGTGCTATCAGATGGCCTTAATGTCGACAGCAATGAGCTCATCACTGGATTGCGCGAACAGCTTCCATCAGGCATCACTATTACAGGGGGACTGTCGGGTGATGCGGGTCGTTTCGAAGAAACTCTGGTGTTATGGCAGGATGCTGCACAATCCCATGTCGTCACACTGGTTGGACTGTATGGCAAAGAACTCAAAATTGGCTTTAGCGCACTGGGAAACTGGCGCTCTCCTGAACCTGAGTATACTGACACACACATCAACAGTAACACCCTCTATGAAATGGATGGACAATCTGCACTGGAGCTCTATAAATCACACCTGGGCGGACATGCTGCCCATCTGTCCGCTACAGATACACAACCCCCAGTGGATTTTCACTCTGTGAACAATGACACCAGCCTGGCAAAAGAAGATATTAACCGGCCTGAGGATGGCACAATAGCCGCAATTAAAGCCAAAACCGAAATCGGCCCGCCGACGTTCAATACAGCCCCTGCCGAACTTGCCGTGCTGATCAGCTGCGTCAGACGCAAAATGGCACTCAGACAAAAACCAAAGAAAGAAGTCGAAGGCATCCGGAAAATGCTTGGAGCAAACCCCAGCCTCACGGGCTTTTATTCCTACGGAGAAATTTCTCCATTTTCCTCCGGTACAAAACATGAATTGCATAATCAGACCATGACAATCATTATTTTTAGCGAAACCTAGATACGCCATCAAGGCCTTTTTGGGAATATACTCTGCCCATAGCGTTTGAAATTCAGGTTTTTAGTGTGCGCAATATTAATTACAACGAAGTTATACAGATGATATGAAGAGGGCGTGCAATGAAATCGAAACCTCAATCACTACGGACATATTCACCAGATTTTAACTGATGTTTTGTCACCACTCGGCTTACTTTTTATTTTCAGTATGGCTAAAGCTTACAAACTCACGGAAAAATAACCACGTTTATAAAAAGGACATGGCATTAACTTATCCTTTCCTGCATTCGCCTGTCTCAATCTATAAAACTGCACAATATCCGTATAATCCCTATTCAATCCCGCTATAACCCCTAAATCATCTACCATTAACGCACCCATAATTCAGAAAATCATGAATTGCACAGATAAAAATTATGAAAAAATCACACATTAATCCTTATTTCTATAATGCTATTTTTCCGACAAAACAAAAATAATGCTCTGCCAGCTAAAAAATCATATAAAACTGCATGGAAAGTTTAGTCAGCTCCGAGTTTGAATATCGAGCTTTTCCCATTGAAGGCATTCCCGACTCTTTTGAAATTTTTACAATTCAAAACTTTCTCTGTAAATCTCTGCAAATACTCTTTTTTCATTAAATTAAACACTCCCTTTCATTAAATTATAAGAAATGTCAAAATGCGTGCTTTATATCAAACAGGAGCACTTTACTCATGGCCGTAAAAAAGAAATCCAGAACCAGCGTATCAAGCAATAAATCACTAAAATCTGTAGATGACGCCATTGCCAGTTTGGCAGATGCGGCAGCCTCAACGGCAAAAGCCGTTATTGATACAACCAAAAACAAGAAAAAACTGTTAGCTGAATCCAAGCGCCTCGCAAAAAAGCTGGCAACCCTGATGAAAAAGAAGAAAGCAGCCAAAGCAGCTTTCAACAAGGACTCCAGTGCATCCAACCGAAAAGCCCTCAAAAATATCGAGAAAGACATTTCGGTGAATAAAAAAGAGGCGGCCAAAATCACCGCTGAAAAATCACTGGCTATTGCAGAGCTGTCCGCACTTAAGATCGTATCTAAACGTGCAGCGGTCTACACCAAAGCTTTGGCCTCTGCTGACAAAGCACTGAATAAACCAAAAAGAAAACGGAGAAAGAAAAAAAGAGCAGTAAAAGTAAGTTCCTGATCCCTGCCGGAACAATACACAAGAACCCACCCGAGAGGTGGGTTTTTTTAATCGGCGGGTAAAAAAACGGCCTTGGGGAAAGGCCGTTAAACGAAATCATCACCAGAGAGGGATAATGATGATTCAACTGAGTGTTTAGACGCAGACATTTGAATAGTCAAGAAAACAGCCCCATCATTTACTTTTCTTATAACCCATTTGTGTTTTTGCTCATACCTTGCCGTATTGCAGACCATCACCCAGCCAGCGTCGCATCAACGGAGCCACGCTCTCAGGATGCTCTTTCAACAAAAGCTCAGCACACCGGACAATACGCGGAATCAATACTTGATCCCGTTGGAAATCAGCAATACGCAAATTGACCAATCCCGTTTGCCGGGTACCCAGCAATTCGCCCGGGCCACGAATTTCCAGATCCCGCTGTGCCACCACAAAACCGTCATTGCTTTCCCGTAAAATCGTCAAACGCGCCCGGGCCGTTTTTGATAACGCCGAACCATAAAGCAACACACAACTGCTCTGCTGTGTTCCCCGACCGACACGACCACGTAACTGATGTAATTGTGATAATCCCAGGCGCTCCGCATTATCGATAATCATCAGCGTCGCATTAGGCACATCGACACCCACCTCAATCACCGTGGTAGCCACCAGCAAATCAATCTCACCCGCCTTGAATACCGCCATCACTTTGGCTTTTTCCGCCGCTTTAAGCCGACCATGCACCAAACCAATGCGCAAGTCTGGCAAGGCCATTTGTAAGACTTCTGCCGTTTCCTGTGCAGCCTGACATTGCAGCTTTTCAGATTCTTCCACCAGTGGACACACCCAGTAAGCCTGCCGGCCACCCTGACACGCCTTATGGGTACGTGCCACAACTTCATCACGCCGCTGCTCTGAAACCACCACTGTGTCCACCGGGCTACGGCCTGGCGGCAATTCATCAATAACCGACACCTCCAGGTCAGCGTAGGCTGTCTGTGCCAGAGTGCGCGGAATCGGTGTCGCGGTCATCACCAGTTGATGCGGATAATTTTCGCCATGTACACCATCACTCGCTCCCTTGTTACGCAATGACAAACGCTGATGCACACCAAAACGATGCTGCTCATCAATAATCACCAGCCCGAGCCGTCTAAATTCCACCCCTTCCTGAAACAAAGCCTGAGTACCTACAATCACTTGCGCACTGCCATCATTCATCGCTGCCAGAGTGTCTTTGCGTGCCGCTCCTTTTGTTTTGCCGGAAAGCCAAAATACGGATACATCCAACGCAGATAACCACTGCGTAAAATTGATGCGGTGCTGTTCAGCAAGCAATTCTGTGGGAGCCATTACCGCCACCTGAAAACCCGCCTCCACCACTTGCAGAGCCGCCATTGCCGCGACAATGGTTTTACCGCTGCCCACATCACCCTGCACCAGACGTTGCATCGGGTGCGGCTGATCCAGGTCCAGTTTTATTTCATGCACCACTCGTTGCTGAGCTGCGGTTAACTTGAATGGCAGGTTTTTCGCTAAAGCTACTTTTAAATGCCCACTGACACACATTGCCGCCGCTGCTTTTTTTTGTTGCTGGTGACGCAACTGACGCAAACTGACCTGATGAGCCAATAACTCTTCAAAAGCAAGACGCTGCTGCATGGGATGCTCACCCGACTGCAATTCATGAACATCTGCATCCACAGGCGGATAATGCACATAATGAATGGCGGCTTGCAGGGTGGGCATTTTTTCCTGCCGCAATATTTCTGCGGGCAAAAATTCCGTTAATTGTGCAGCAAATAATGCAGGTTCTGCCAACACCGTGTTAATCAGACTACGCAACTTTAATTGGCGCAAGCCTTCTGTGGTCGGATACACGGGAATCAAACGTGCTTCTTTTTTGATCCGCCCGGCATCGCCTTCCATCACGCGATATTCCGGATGCACCATTTCCAGTGCGCCACCTGCTGCCCGCACTTCGCCAAAACATTCCACATGAGTTCCACGCGCAAGGCTTGCCTGTTGCTGCGCATTAAAATGAAAAAACCGCAAGGTTAAAAAGCCGGTCCCATCACTAATTCGTGACAACAACATACGACGGCGGCCATATTTTATTTCAGTGAGCTGCACCTCACCCCGCACAGTAATTTCATCCCCATTGCGCAAACTGCCAAGTACGGCAGTCCGGGTACGGTCCTGATAACGCAAGGGCAAGTGGAATAACAAATCGACAATGCGATGAATACCCAGATTAGCCAGCTTTTGCTGCACACTGGGGCCCACTCCTTTTAAGCGGGTCAATAATTGGCTCTGGGGGTTTTCAGATATCGGTGAAAGTTCGTTCAAGGCAGCTTATCCACTGGAGGGATTCTCTGCGATTGTACACGGCCTTGGGGATTTAAGAAAAACGATGAACCGTCGGCTCACCGTTTTTCCTGGGCGTCCTACTTTATACCGGCAAAAAATGCAGCCAGATCAGCAATATCAGCATCACTCAACTTGGCGGCCATCGTACTCATCATCGGATCTTTACGCTTGCCATCGCGATAATCCTTAATAGCCTTAACCAAATACAATTCCTGTTGTCCTGCCAGGTGCGGATTTGTCGGTATGCTACTCTTGCCATTTACACCGTGACAAGCGGCACAAGTCGCACTTTTTGCCTTGCCTACAACAGCATCGCCTGCATGCGCATTACCCAACATTAGCGCTGTTGCCAACATTGCTGAACTCAACAAAAGTCCTCTACTAACGGATACGTTCATTTTATCTCTCCTTTTGTTTTCTCTGGTTTTCTAACTGTCTTTAGTTCTGCGACCGATATAAAACGCATTATTAAGATACATGTCCACCACTTGTCTGCACGTCTTCCGGCAATGTGTAAAACCACATTTGATAGATTGAAATTACCCACTGCATGGCAAATGAAACACCCATCAATGCACCACTCACCATTACTACCCACGCAAATGGTGGATAAACCTTGGTGAGATACCAGGAGCCGATATCCAGCACAATGGCCAAAAAGGGCGTCGCTATCAATGCGCATTTGACCCAGACCGGCTTAATGTAAGCATGGCAAAAAATTGAACCCACGATATAAAAAATAAAGGTAATGCCAAACAAGTGGATGTGCGAGACACGCACAAGAGTAAAAATATCCATACCCGTATCCAATTCGGCCATTAACATTATGTCCTCATATTTTTTTAAACTTGCTATGTGCGGATTTGATCCGTTGTGACAAACCATGCAGCGCTTTTCTATAATCGGCTCAATACTCGCTGCGTACTCTTCCTGCGCTGCCCCACGACGCACCCAGGCAATAATTTCATCCCGCTCATTCTGTGGCAGCATATTGGCCATGGGCCCCTTCAGGGCTCCCTCAAGGCGGGTATCTGACTTGCTGCCACTGTAGGCAATAATCAAATCATCCACGGACAAATTCGGGTTTCCATCGCGGCCCGCATGCGAAGCAAAAATATAAATCATGGCAAACAGGTAACCCACTCCCAGCACAATCAGGGTACCGGTAAACATCACTCGCATGCCGATGGGTAACATGGAAAAATGGCTACAGTGCTCTTTTGTCAACATTCAGAAACTCCTCTTGAGCGCTATCATTGTCCTGGATTCCGCAGCTGACCGCATACAGTAGAAGATAACTCACTGTTACGCTTATCATCACAACGGGCTCATTTTTCACTTAATGCGTGAGTCCTGCTACACGCCGGATTATGCGTGATTATCACCGTTTTTCACGCTATTGCCACTAGCCCAATAAAACTATATTTAAAATACATGTATAAATCAATATTTTCAATTCTTATTCAACATACCGCAAACTCCAGAAAAACCCACTAAATTTCATGCGTTAAGTGAACACGCCATAGCAAGTACCATCATTTAAGGGATTTAGAGACTATACTTTCATATCGATAACCGCCGGAGGCACCTTAGTGTACCCATATCGACCGACCTATCTGACATTACCTGCTATCGCTGTTGTACTGCTGCTCAGTAGTTGTGACAGCACAACTCCTGTTACCGAAGTCAGTTTTTCCAAGGAAATACAACCCATTCTCACCCAGCATTGTCTGCAATGCCATGATGAAAAGGGTGCGGGCACGGTTGCCAGCGGCTTGAGATTATCGAACTATGAAACGTTGTTGCAAGGTACCAAATTCGGACCGGTCATCAAGCCCGGAGACAGCCTGTCCAGCACCCTGATTATTTTGGTTGAAGGGCGTGCAAACCCCTCTATTAATATGCCGCACGGCAACCAGACACCATTAAGCAATGGACAAATCCAGACATTGCGCCAGTGGATTGACCAAGGTGCGCGCAATAATTAAGTCAGAACCATAATAGCGTCCATTTCTACCGGAACACCTTTGGGCAGGCTGGCAACACCCACCGCAGCACGCGCAGGATAGGGCTGCTGAAAATAATCAGCCATTATTTCATTCACCAGTGCAAAATGAGAAAGATCCGTAAGAAAAATATTTAACTTGGCAATATCGGCCAAACTGCCGCCTGCTGCCATGGTAACTGCTTGCAGATTATCAAACACCAGACGGATTTGCGCAGCCATATCCGCATCCAGCACTTCCATGGTTTCCGGCACTAATGGAATCTGCCCCGAAAGGTACACAGTATCACCAACCTTTATCGCTTGTGAATAAGTACCAATGGCACCGGGTGCTGCATCGGTGTGTATTGCTTCACGTTTTTTTGCTTCAGCATTAATCGCCTGACTCATCAGTTTCTCCTGTTTTGTTATGATTTTGATCGCGCAATTTTCACCACACCGCCGGTGGCCTTTATACGCCGCATCAACTGCGCCAAATGCACACGATCTTTTACGGATACAGTAAATATCATCGTAGAATAACGACCATCATGTTCTGTAATGGATACATTTTCAATATTGGATTCAAGATCTGAAATAGCCGCTGCCACTGTGGCCAAAACACCACGCCGGTTTGCCGTATCCACGCGAATGTCCACCGGGTAAGAACCCTCAACATTTTTTTGCCATTGTACATCCACCCAGCGCTCCGGGCTGTTTTTGAATTCACCCACATTTTTACAGCCGCGCAGATGTATCACAATACCCCGGCCCGCACTCACGAAACCCAGAATTGGATCACCGGGAATCGGATGACAACATTTCGCATAAGTGACAACAGAGCCTTCCGTGCCACGAATAGCCAGCGGTTGATTGACTGAGCGACTGGTTGACGTTTTCATCCAGCCCGGCACATAGCGGTTAAACATGCCTTTCACACCGGCACCTTCCCGGTTACGCAAATATTTGCCTGATTGCATATCTGCAATTTGTCGGGCAACCACCGATGCCACTCGTTTTCCTAAGCTGACATCTTCGTAAAGATCATCCAGTTGTTTTACATTCAGGTTATTCAGAATTTCACGCTGTGACTCCGCTGAAATTTTATCCCAGGAAATCGAAATAGCTGCCATCGCTTTTTCCAACAACCGTTTGCCCAGACTGATCGCCTCATCCTGCTGCATATGCTTCAAAAAATAACGTATGTTGGCGCGTGCTTTGCCTGTCGTTACAAAATCCAGCCAAACCGGGTTTGGCTTTGCGCCAGGTGCGGTAATAATTTCCACCGTTTGCCCATTGAGCAATACACTGCGCAAGGGTGACAGGCGTCGATCAATCATCACCGACACACAGGTGTTGCCCACATCAGTATGAACCGCATAGGCAAAGTCCAGCGCTGTTGCACCCCGTGAAATATTCATGATGTCGCCTTCCGGCGTAAATACATATACCTCATCGGGAAATAAATCGATTTTTGCATTTTCGAGAAATTCTTCAGAATTGCCCGCATTTTGCTGCATTTCCAATAAACGCTTGAGCCATTCAGTGGCATGCACCGGTGTAGCATCACCGGTTTTATACAGCCAGTGCGCAGCAATACCGGCTTCCGCCACACGCTGCATCTCTTCGGAGCGAATCTGAACTTCAATGGGAATGCCGTAGGGGCTGAACAAAATAGTATGCAGGGACTGGTAACCATTAGCCTTGGGTATGGCAATATAATCCTTGAACCGGCCCGGCATCGGTTTATACAAGTTATGTACGACACCTAATGCGCGATAACAAGTATCAACCTTATCAACAACCAGCCTGAACGCAAAAACATCGGCAATTTCTTTAAACGTTAACACTTTGTTGCGCATTTTCTGATAAATGCTGTAAAGATGTTTTTCTCTGCCGATGACCGGCACATCCAGCCCTTCACTGCGCAGTCGCTCTTCAATGGCAATGCGGATTTTATCGACAATTTCCTTGCGATGCCCCCGGGCCTGTTTTACCGCTTTGTCCAGCACCCGATAACGTAGCGGATAGATTGCCTCAAAACACAAATCCTCTAACTCCAGGCAGATATTCTTCATGCCCAGGCGATTGGCAATGGGTGCATAAATTTCCAGCGTTTCACGCGCAATACGCCGCTTTTTATCAGGCCGCATCACATCCAGCGTGCGCATATTGTGCAAGCGGTCTGCCAGCTTAATGAGGATGATACGAATATCCTTCGCCATAGCGAGGATCATTTTGCGGAAGTTTTCAGCCTGTGCCTCAGCCTTGCTACCAAACTTGACCTGGGTCAGTTTGGTTACCCCATCCACCAAAGCAGCCACTTCTTCGCTGAAGCTGCTTGCCAGGGTTTCTCTGACGGTTTCGGTATCTTCAATCACATCATGCAACAGCGCTGCGATGATCGTGTTGTAGTCCATACGCATTTCGGCCAGGATTCTGGCCACAGCAAGCGGATGGTAAATGTAGGGTTCACCGCTAAGGCGGTGCTGGCCTTCGTGGGCTTCGGCACCAAACAGATATGCCCGATAAACTTCTTTTACCTGATCCGGCTCAAGATACCCTTCCACCAGAGTACACAGATCATGGATTAGAAACACCGGACTCTCTTTATCTTAATGTCTTTATAATGGAAATGGAGGAGCAAGCACTCTGACAAGCAGAATTTCTACCGATCACATGCCTTCAACCCGAAGACATGTGAAAATATAAAGGGGTTGATGTACTAGTCTTCGTTTCGCTCGGCAAACTCAGCAGCTTCAGCCGCAGCCGCTTCTGCTTCAGCAGCTTCGCGCGCCAGGCGCTCGTCACTGGCCATTTTTTCCAATATTTTGTTGCTGATTTTACCTTCACCGATTTCACGCAGGGCAACAACTGTGGCTTTGTCATTTTCCCAGTCCACCATTGCCTCCTTACCGTTAACCAGTTGCCGGGCACGCTTGCTCGCCAACAACACCAGCTCAAAACGACTGTTGACGTTTTCCAGACAATCTTCAACGGTGACTCGTGCCATGATGCAAAACTCCTGATATGTGGACCGTAAAAAAACGAATCCTGATAATGTGAATGTGGCCCCCTACACCGCAAAACAGGTGAATTTCCACGAGGGCGGAAAATTGTACAAAAACGGGCCCGGCTTTACCAGTTCTAAAACAGCTCTGATGAGCCTGGACAAAAACGGACAGGCCACCGCATCACGCCAATAAATCGGCCAATAAACTCTGCAAACTGACACGCTGACGCTCAATCCTCAATCGCTGACTGCTGATAACCGCCTGCAAATCTGCCACCGCAGTCTCAAAATCATCGTTCACCACCACATAATCAAACTCACCATAGTGCGACATTTCGGCCTCCGCATCCTGCATGCGCCGGGCAATAATAGCGTCATCGTCCTGACCACGCCCGGTAAGCCGCTCCCGCAGCGCCACTTTGGAGGGTGGCAAAATAAAAATGTCCACCACATCTGCAAAACATTCACGTACCTGGCGAGCCCCCTGCCAATCAATTTCCAGAATAACATCCTGTCCCAAGGCCAGCTGCGCCATCACTGCCGCCTGCGATGTACCATAATAATGATCAAACACTTGGGCATACTCCAGAAAATCACCCTGTGCGATCATTTCGTTGAAAGTGCTTTCATCCACAAAATGATAATGCACACCATCCTGCTCACCAGGACGCATGGCTCGCGTGGTATGCGATACCGATACCCCGATACCATCCGCGCCCTCAAGCAGCACCTTTAACAGGCTTGTTTTACCTGCACCGGAGGGAGCTGAAACAATATAAAGCGTGCCACTGGCACCCTGCTGCTGTGTCATGCAGATATCCTCCCAAACGTAACTACTGTTAACATGCGCCTGAAATACCGACGGCGGTAACCAACGTACCGGATTATTCAATATTCTGAATTTGCTCCCGCATCTGCTCAATCAGCACTTTTAATTCCACCGAAACAGCCGTGGTATCCGTGTGTACCGACTTTGAACCCAGTGTATTGGCCTCCCGGTTCAGCTCCTGCATGAGAAAATCCAACCGCCGACCCACAGGTTCATCCTGGGTCAATACCCGCCGTACTTCGTCAACATGAGCCTTGAGGCGCTCAATTTCCTCATCCACATCCGCCTTGTTGAGCAGTAACACAACCTCCTGCTCCAACCGCGCCGGGTCCAGCTCACTCTGGATTTCTGCTAAACGCTTCTCCAGTCGCTCGCGTGTTGCCCGTAAAATATCGGGCAAACGCTCCGTCACTATTTTCATCTGCGCATCAATGGCGGCGCAACGAGCCTCAATGACTGCCTTGAGTTTTTCACCCTCACGCGCTCGTGAGTCCAGCAAATCCGCCAGCGCAGTCTCCAACAAAGCCTGGGCATCAGCAACCAGTTGCTGGGTGTTTTTTTCCGGAGCCTTCAGCACCCCCGGCCACTGTAAAACCTCCAGAGCATTGATCGGAGCCGCATTGTATAACAACTGATCAATTTCTCGGGTCACATGGGCCAGCTTTTCCACCAAAGCCCTGTCAATTTCCAACGATGGCGACTCATTGTCTGCCGATTGACCTGTGGTTTGAAAGCGCAAAGTCGCATCAATTTTTCCCCGTTTGATACGTTTAGCCACCTGCTCCCGAATTTTTGGTTCCAGAAAACGCAGTTCCTCCGGTAAACGTAAACTGACTTCAGAAAACCGGTGATTGACCGATCTTAATTCCCAGACGAGGTGCCCATTTTCAGTATCGCCTTCCTGTCGGGAAAACGCCGTCATGCTGTAAATCATCTCCAATTGCTCCCGAAAGGTTGTGAACTGCAAATCAGCACGCAGTGTAACGCCAATCCGACGCACGGAGAACCGGCCTTTGCAACAAAGCACCGTGATCAACAAACGGTAATGTATTTATGATTGAGCCTGACACTGCCCTTCCTGCCGGTACAAAACTGGAACACTATCTCATCAACAGTACACTGAGTGCCGGTGGCTTCGGCATTGTGTACCTCGCCACCGATTTACAAAACAATCTGCAAATTGTCATCAAAGAATACATGCCCAACAAGCTGGCGCAACGCCTGCCCGATGGCTTTGTCATGCCACAAGGTGAGCAACAACAGGAACATCATAACGAAGGCATGCGCCTGTTTTTGCAGGAAGCCGCCGCGCTGATCAAACTCAAGCATCCCAACATTGTGCGCGTGCTGAATTTTTTCCGTGCCAATGGCACTGTTTATATGGTGATGGAATATCGTCCTGGAAAAAACCTGCAACGGTATATCAAAAATCGCAACGGCGGCCTCAGTGAACATTTCTTACGCACCATTTTCCCTCCTTTGCTGGAAGGACTGCGGGTCGTACACGAAACAGGATTTCTGCATCTGGATATCAAGCCCGGCAACATCCATTTGTGTCCTGGCGGCGCTCCGCTGCTCTTGGACTTTGGGGCAGTACACCCTCGTAATGCCAGCCGTAAACTACAAATCACCCAGGTCGTTACCGCCGGATTTTCACCCATGGAACAATACAACCTTGGCGGCTACATCGGGCCCTGGACCGACATCTACGCCATTGGTGCCTCCATGCGTGCCTGCATCGAAGGTGGTGCGCCCATGTCGGCCAAAAACCGAAACGAAAAAGACAAAATGAAACCTGCCAGCCATGTTTTTAAGCGGCGCTATTCTGCCAGTCTTTTACAGGCGATGGATTGGGCCATGGAAATGGACCCTCTGTTACGTCCACAAACCGTTGACGAATTTCTTGATGCAATAAATCAGCAGGACAACAATGGTGACAACCTGCTGGGCAAAATTGTCGATACATTCACCCGGCCACTCTGACATGAAATATCAACTCGCCAAAACGTCCCGCCTCGGCAATCGTGTTGTAAACGAAGATCGTATCGGTGTTGTGGAACACAATAATACCGTATTGCTGATTCTGGCCGACGGCATGGGAGGATACCGTGGCGGACAAATTGCCTCCAAGGCCATGGTCAATCGCATGCAGCGACAGTTTAAACGCAGCAAATTGCCCGCCGCCGATCCCGCTGCTTTTCTTAAAGACCTGATTGTCGATGCCCATCTCGCCGTACTGCGCGCAGGCAATGAACAATACCCACCCATTGAACCACGCACCACCTGCGTAGTGTGTCTGATTCAGGAAGGCAATGCCTGGTGGGCCCATGTGGGTGACAGCCGTCTGTATCTTTTCCGTGGCGGCAAACCATTTGTGCGCACAGTTGATCATTCAAAAATCGAAGAGCTACGTCGAAAAGGCAAACTCAGCAAAGAAGAAATGGATAAACATCCGCAACGACACTTGGTGACACGTTGCGTGGGTTACCAGAAACATCCGCCTGTTCCTACAGTCAGTGACAAAACTCCGTTAGAAAAATATGACATGTTATTACTGTGCAGTGATGGCTTGTGGGGGCCACTCACAAAAGAAAATATTGCGGATACATTAACCCGGAATCCACTGGCCGAAGCAGTTGAGCGCATTGCCTATCAGGCTGAATTTCGCAGCTACCCGGAAGCGGATAACATCAGCGTAATTACCCTGCGCTGGATTTCCAATGAAATAGACAAAATTGAAGAAACACCAAAAGAAGACATGCCCGATGAATTAACACAAACTATCACTGCTCTCGATAGCGCCATGGATAAACTCAACCCCTGATCGTGCTTGTTTTTAGGCGACATCTAAATAAAGGGTTTGGGCGCAACTCCTTTGGAACTCAGATCAATCCCCGCTCGGCAAACGATACGGTCGTTCCATCCCCCACCACCACATGATCCAACACCCGCACATCCACCAATGCCAGTGCATCGGTTAATTGCCGGGTCACTTGTTTGTCTGCCATACTGGGTTCCGCCACACCGGATGGGTGATTATGCGCAAAAATCACCGCTGCCGCATTATGCCCCAGTGCTTTTTTTACCACCTCCCGTGGATGCACACTCGCGCCATTAATGGTGCCCTGAAACAGCTCTTCAAACTGAATCACCCGATGACGGTTATCGAGATATAAACAGGAAAAAACTTCAAACGAATAATCCCGCAAACGTGCCTTCAGAAAGTTTTGTGTTTGCTGCGGATTTTCCAACACGCTGCCACGCTGCACGGTTTCGGAAAAATGTCGGCGTGTCATTTCCACCGAAGCCTGCAAATGTGCAAACTTTGCTTTGCCCAAACCCGGAGCCTCACAAAATTGCTGCTGATTCGCATTTAACAACCCGCGTAAACTGCCAAAACGATTTAACAGATCACGCGCCAGATCCACCGCCGTTCTACCGGGAATACCTGTGCGCAAGAATATCGCCAGTAATTCTGCATCTGACAAAGCGGCGGCACCATGTTCCAGTAATCTTTCCCGTGGGCGTTCTTCCTCAGGCCAATCCATAATTTTCATCATCAAATTCCTTTTATTTCTGCGCTCCTGTTTGGTGTTTTTATCCAAAACACCGTAATTCAGTTAAACTGCTAGTGATAACCTTACCCCGGCATCACCAAATACAGACAGACAAACCATGATCAGCCTTAATAATAAACATATCCTGCTCGGTATCAGCGGTTCTATTGCCGCCTACAAATCTGCCGAACTGGTGCGACGTCTCAAAGACACAGGGGCCGACGTACGCGTGGCGCTCACCAGCGGCGGAGCCGAATTCGTCACTCCTCTGACCTTTCAGGCATTATCGGGAAACCCTGTACACACAAATTTGCTGGATACAGAAGCCGAAGCCGCCATGGGTCACATTGCACTGGCGCGCTGGGCGGATGCTATTCTTGTTGCACCTGCCAGCGCCAATTTTATCGCCCGACTCGCGCAAGGTCGTGCAGACGATCTGCTGGGAGCCATTTGTCTGGCCACAGATGCCACCATTGCCATCGCCCCCGCCATGAATCAACAAATGTGGGCCAATGCGGCCACCCAGGAAAACCTGCAACGACTCCGGCAACGTGGCATATTGCAATTCGGCCCCGGCGAAGGCGACCAGGCCTGTGGTGAAACCGGCCCCGGGCGCATGCTGGAAGCAAGCCAGCTTACGATACATACCGCCAATATTTTTGAAACCGGATTGCTGTCTGGAAGTACAGTACTACTTATTGCCGGTCCTACGCAAGAGGCTATTGATCCCGTGCGCTACCTCAGCAACCGCAGCTCAGGCAAAATGGGCTATGCCATCGCCCAGGCCGCTGCCGAAGCAGGCGCAAAAGTCATTATGATCAGTGGCCCCACCGCACTCGTTACACCACCGCACGTTGAACGTATCAACGTGCGCAGCGCACAACAAATGTTTGATGCCGTTATGCAGCACGTCGCCAACAGTGACATTTTTATCAGTACTGCCGCTGTTGCCGATTATCGCCCGATAAACATCGCCGAACAAAAAATCAAAAAAACCAAAGACACCCTTACTCTGACGCTACAACGCAACCCTGATATTCTTGCCACTGTCGCCGCATTAAAAAATGCTCCCTTTACTGTTGGTTTCGCTGCCGAAACAGAAAATGTCGAACAACACGCACGGGAAAAACTGGAACGAAAAGGGATTGATATTATTGCCGCAAATTTGGTGGGAGACGGCATTGCTTTTGAGGCGGATGAAAATGCGTTACTGGTTCTTACTACGGAAAACAAACAGCAATTAGCAACAGCATCAAAATTTATGCTTGGACGACAATTAATTGATATTATTGCCAAACGATACACACATAGCGATAGAAGCTGAACAAATCAAGCTTGAATCATTACGGCTGATGACTGCCCGGCTGCTTATTTGTTGTGCGCACTGATTTCAGTTTTTCTTTATCCGGATCGTTTTTCCACATTGGTTCAAACGTTACCATTGTCTTGCTACTCACGATTCAAACCTGATACATCAACAGCATATAATTCCCCCGAATGGATTTCGGATAAAACAACAGGCAAGGAACATCATGTCACTCGCAACGGCTTACAGCCGAGCCCAGTCGGGCATTGAATCCCCTCTGGTCACCGTCGAAGTCCATCTTTCCAATGGCTTGCCCAGCCTGTCTATCGTTGGTTTGCCAGAAGCAGCGGTAAAAGAGAGCAAAGACCGGGTGCGGGGTGCCGTGCTGAATTCTCAGTTCACGTTTCCGCGGCGACGCATTACCATTAATCTCGCGCCTGCCGACCTGCCCAAAGAAGGCGGGCGTTTTGATCTGCCTATTGCGCTGGGCATTCTTGCGGCAAGCCGCCAATTGCCTGCCGAGACCTTGGCACAGTACGAATTTGTGGGAGAACTGGCGCTGAGTGGTGCATTGCGTCCTTTGCGCGGCGTATTGCCCGCCGCCATTGCCGCCCGCGACGCCAGGCGCATTTTAATTGTGCCACAGGAAAATGCCGCCGAAGCCAGCCTGGTGGACGGGGTGGAAGTATTGGCAGCAGCACATTTACTGGAAGTATGTGCTCACATCAATGACATTGAGCCGCTGAATCCAGTACCACGACAAGTGCAGATAAACAGTGATGCTGCATTAGACAACCTTGACGAGGTGCGCGGCCAACACCACGCCAAACGTGCTCTGGAAGTGGCTGCCGCCGGCGGACACAGTTTGCTGATGATCGGCCCACCGGGCACCGGCAAAACCATGCTTGCCAGTCGTTTACCTGGCATTCTGCCCACCATGAATGAAGACGAAGCGCTGGAAGCAGCAGCGGTCGCATCCATCAGTGAAAGGGGGTTTAGCGTGGAGCAGTGGCGACAGCGACCGTTTCGCACGCCTCATCACACGGCTTCTGGCGTGGCTTTAGTGGGAGGTGGCAGTAACCCGCGGCCTGGAGAAATTTCTCTGGCGGATCACGGCATTTTATTTTTGGATGAGCTGCCGGAATTTGACCGTAAAGTGCTGGAGGTACTGCGCGAACCATTGGAATCAGGCCGCATCACCATCTCCCGTGCGGCACGACAGGCGGAATTCCCGGCACGTTTTCAACTGGTCGCAGCAATGAATCCTTGTCCCTGTGGCTACCTTGGTCACAGTAATGGTCGCTGCCATTGCACCGCCGAACAGGTGCAGCGTTACCGTGCCAAAATCTCCGGCCCCTTGCTGGATCGCATTGATATGCATGTGGAAGTACCCAATGTGCCGCAAGCCATATTGCGCGCACCCTCAAAAGAAACAGGGGAAAATTCTGCAACAGTACGCCAGCGGGTCGAAGCGGCACGAGACCGGCAAACCGTGCGTAACGGCAAAGCTAATGCCCTGTTAAAAAATCGTGATGTACAACAACATTGCCGCATTAACGACGCCGACAGCCATTTGCTGGAACAAGCCATCGACCGGCTGGGGCTGTCTGCGCGCGCCTACCATCGTATTCTCAAAGTGGCGCGTACAGTCGCTGACCTGGCGGGTGAAAAAGATATCGCTACACCTCACCTCACCGAAGCCATCGCCTATCGACGACTGGATCGCACATCGTTAAATTGACGCTCAATACCGTCGGTGTTACGCAGGTTCATGTGTTAATCTTAACCCCGTTTTTTTAATCGCGATGGGCAGAGTAAATATCATGTTTTTGTTACATAAAAATGAAGGGGGCTGGTGGAGCCCGGTTTTGGTTCTACTGCTGTTATTGACGTTGACAGCCTGCGATGAAGGCGAGGAGCGCGCGCTCAATGTTTCAACCAACCCCGCTATAGAAGCCCTGGCCGGCACGTTGTTTGATGCCATACAAAACGGTGACGATGAGCTGATCATCAAGCAATACAACAGCGCTTTTTTTGCCAAACGCTCCCCGAAGCAATGGTTGGAAAACCTGAAAACACTGATGGCCGAACGCGGACCCATGCGGGCGTACCATCTGCGACGCAGTCAGGCCGACACACGCTTTTCCGGCAAGTTTTACATGCTCGAATACGAAACTGTGCATACGGGTAATAAACGCCTGCACCATGTACTGACTTTTTTGCTGCCGGTAACAGGTGGAGACATTCAGCTCAATGGTCATAAAATTACGCCATGGGAAACGGATAAGGAATGAGGGATAAACCAGTGTGTGTAAAAAACACCAAGGTCACAAAGGTGCAGAGGCCACAGAGAAAAGCAAATGCCGTTAATGCCATTGCCTCCTCAATCGCCTCTCAGCATTCCCGTTTTTCTGTGACAGCAACACGACGCCCAAAATACCTGATGCGCGCAGGATGGACACTGCTCACCATTTTACTGACCGTGTCCACAGCCCAGGCTGCACCGGGAAGTGGTCGCAGCTCACCCGTTACTGTTGCCGAAGCAAAAGAATTGTTAATGGCACCACAAACCTGGGTGGCCGGTACGGTTATCAGTCGCCATGAAGCACGGTTGGCGGCAGAAGTGTCTGGCAGGCTGGTGCTGGTAAAAGAAGTCGGCACCCGGGTCAAGGAAGACGCTATAGTAGCGCGGATCGACCCAACCTTTGTCAAATTGAAAATAGAAGAGTTTCAGGCACAGATTGAGGCCGACCGGGCGCGTCTGGAGTTTCTCAAAAGTGAAGTGCGTCGCAATGAGCGTCTGGCCACACAAAATAATGCGGCACAAACCCGCCTGGACGAATTGCGTGCTGACAGGGAAGTCGCCCGTAGCGAATTGCAGATATCACAGGTACGACTTAAACAGGCGCAGGAAGAATTATATCGGCATGCGATTCGCTCACCCTTCGCAGGTGTCGTGGTGGAACGTTTGATGCGCCGTGGCGAACGTGTGGCCGTGGGTGATAATGTGGCAAGAGTCATCGACAGCCGGGCACTGGAAGTACAGGCGTGGGTACCGCTGGAAACACTGAATTTTGTGCATGAGGGTGATTCGCTCACACTCACCATCAATGGCCAGGAAATCAATGCACCGGTGCGTGTTCTGGTCGCCGCCGGTAATGCACGTTCACGGCTGCTGGATCTGCGCATCAGCCTGGATGACGGTGTCTGGACAGCCGGACAAACAGTACGGGTTGCCTTGCCCGTGGCGACGGCAAAAACCGTGCTGACCGTGCCGCGCGATGCACTGGTATTGCGCCGTGACGGTGCCTTTGTGTTTCGTATTACTGCGGAAAACAAGGCACAACGTGTTGCAGTAAAACCGGGGATTGCCAGCGGCCCGCAAGTGGCCGTGTCCGGTGAACTGAACGCCGGAGACAAGGTCGTAGTGCGTGGCGGTGAACGGTTACGCCCAGGCAGCACAGTAAAAATTCTGGATGAAGCGCCGTAGGGTGGGCAGATTTTTCATGCCCACGCGGAATAAGACCGCTGCGATCCGGTGCCACAAACGCATGGGCATACAAAACGTGCCCGTCCTGCTCTTAAAAAGTAGACAGCCATGAAACTCACCCGTCTTGGACTTGGCAATCCCGTCGCCGTCGTGGTGGGCGTATTACTGGCCATCATGTTCGGCCTGATCAGCCTGGAACGCCTGCCGATTCAACTGACGCCCGAAGTCGAACTCCCGGAGATCACCATCACCACTGTCTGGCGCGCCGCTGCGCCGGAAGAGATAGAATCAGAAATTATTGAACCACAGGAAGACGTATTACGCGGCCTGCCAGGCATGACCAAAATTCTCGCCCGTGCGCAACGCGGGCGCGGCAGCATTACCCTTACCTTTCAAGTTGATACGGATCTGCGTCGTGCGCTGCTGGAAGTGCTGTCGCGCCTCAATCGTGTACAACGTTATCCCGCTGATGCCAATGAGCCTGTCATCAATTCCATCGGTGGCCGCTCGCGTGCAATAGCCTGGTTTATTCTCAAACCAGTGGCAGGCAATAACCGCGATGTCGCCAGCTATCAGAATTTTGTGGAAGAAGTCGTACAAACACGCTTCGAACGGATACCAGGCGTCGCCATGTCAGAAGTACGCGGCGGGCGGGAGAGTGAACTGCGCATCACGTTTGATCCGTACAAAGCGGCAAGCCTGGGCATCGAACTACCCAGAGTCGCGCAACTGGCCGGTGGCGCGAAAAATACCTCCGGCGGTTTTGCTGACGTGGGCAAACGTCGTTACACCCTGCGCTTTGCCGGTCAGTACAACGTGGACGATCTGGGCGGGATGGTACTGGACTGGCGCGAAAACCAACCTGTGTATTTACGTGACGTAGCTGACATCGAAGTACGCATGGTGGACCGCACCGGCTTTGTGATTCAAAACGGCCAGGCAGCAATGGCCGTTAACGCGCACCGCGAAACCGGCGTCAACGTACTGGAAGTCATGACAGGCCTGCGTCAGGCCGCCGAGGAATTGCGCGAAGGCCCGCTGAAGCGCGCTGGCTTGAGCTTTGAACAGGTTTACGACGAAACCCGTTATATCGACCGTTCCATCAACATGGTATCCAACAACCTGTTATTAGGCATATTGCTTGCCGTGGGTGTTCTGTGGTGGTTCTTCCGTAAATTCCGTGCCACATTGATGGTAGCTGTCGCCATTCCCATCTGTGTGGTGTCCACCTTCATGCTGCTGGATGCGACAGGCCGCACCCTCAACGTTATTTCGCTGGCGGGCCTCGCTTTTGCCGTGGGCATGGTGCTGGATGCGGCCATCGTCGTACTGGAAAGTGTCGTGCGCCTGCGTGAACGCGGCATGTCCAGCACAGAGGCCGCTGACGAAGGCACCCGCAAAGTATGGGGCGCGTTACTGGCCTCCACCGCCACCACCGTTGCCATCTTTTTGCCCATCGTCTTTTTAAAAGACGAAGCCGGACAACTGTTCGCCGACCTGGCGTTAACCATTGCTGCCACCGTGAGCATATCGCTGCTGGTAGCCATCACTGTATTGCCCGCAGCAGCATCCACCTGGTTACGCAACATCAGCATGCATGACCCGCATGCCCACTGGTGGGATGCGGGCAGTAATTTTGTCATGCGCCTCACCGATACCCCCCGGCGGCGTGCATTATGGATTCTCGGCCTGATCACCCTCCCCCTCATGCTCGCAGTATGGCTTAAACCCGAAGCAGACTTCCTGCCTAACGGTAATCGCAATCTGGTATTTGCATTTATCCTGCCGCCACCTGGCAGCAGCGTAGATACACTGGAAAAAGAACTGGGCCAGGTCGTCGCGCAACGCATGCAACCCTACATTGATGGCACAGCCGAACCCGCCGTAGACAACTACTTCTTCGTCGCCTTCGGCTCGGGCGTATTCATGGGCGCACGCACCATGGACCCGGACAAATCCGACGAGCTGGTACCACTGATCAACCGGCTCATCGGCAGTTTCCCGGACACTATCGCCTTTGCTCAGCGTTCTTCGTTGTTCGGTGGTTTTGGTGGCGGTCGTACCGTAGACATCGACATCCAGGGTTCAAACATCGACGCATTACTCGACTCGGCGCAGGCCGGCTTTGCTACCGTAATGCAAACCATTCCCGGACGCCCGCCACGCCCGCGCCCCGGCCTAAGTCTTGCCGAACCGGAATTACGACTACTGCCAGATGAACGCCGTATCAGCGAAGCAGGCTGGGCACGCGGTGACGTGTCACAAATTATTCGCGCACTGGGAGACGGTCTGTTTGTAGGTGATTATTTTGACGGCCAGCAACGACTGGACATTATCCTTCGCGGGCAAGACTGGCAGACTCCCGAAGAACTGGCGGCCATACCCTTGGCAACCCCCAACAGTGGCGTACTTCCATTAAGTGAACTGACCGAAGTCGTGCGCACCGCCGGGCCTGACGAAATTCGCCGCCTCAATCGTCGGCGCACCATTACCCTGGAAGTCAAAGCTCCGGAGGGCATGTCGCTGGAACAAACCATGCTGGTGCTCAAGGAAAAGGTGAATCCAAAAATTGAACCGCTATTACCGGAAGACGGCGAAATTCATTACAGCGGTACCGCAGAAAAACTGGATCTCGCCCTGAAAAGCATGAGCGCAAGCTTCCTCCTGGCCATCGCCATTTTATATTTATTAATGAGCGCATTATTCCGCTCCTTCCGTGACAGCCTGCTGGTGATTTTGGCCATACCACTGGCCACTGTCGGCGGCGTACTGGCCTTGCAAATCGTCAACCTGTTCACTACCCAGCACATGGACCTGCTCACCATGATTGGCTTTATTATTTTGCTGGGACTGGTAGTCAACAACGCCATTTTGCTGGTGTACCAAACACGCGCCGCCGAACGCGAAGACTTAAAACGTCGTGACGCAGTAAACCAGGCTGTACACTTGCGGTTACGCCCCATTCTCATGAGCACTCTCACCAGTATCTTTGGCATGCTGCCACTGCTGCTGATACCCGGTGCCGGTACAGAGCTTTATCGTGGGCTTGCTGCCGTCATCGTCGGCGGCATGAGCGTAAGCACTGTGTTTACACTCATATTGTTACCCAGCCTGTTACGCATTGGTGAAGACAAAAAAACAGAAAAACCGGAAAGGTTATGTCAATGACCTTCCTGAATAGTGCGCAACAATCACAACCTCCTATAGTTGAGACTATAGATTTTGAGCTTACAGGACAGCAGCGTTAAATAAGTTAAACAAATAAAAACAAGCATTAACAGGGACAAGAAAATGACAAAAATCAAAGTACATATATTTGCGCTACTCATGGTACTACTCACTGCATGCGCAACAATCCCCCCGGAGTCCGTCAAATTAAGCAACGAAGTGGGTATTGGATTACAAAAACAACACCAAGCCCAAGTTGACCTTATCAATCTCCATTTTTCCATTAAACGTAAACGCCTGGATGAAGCTATGGCACGCTCACTCAACCGTTATTTTGAAACACTCACGCCAAATGGCTCCATAACACTGAATGCAAACCGATTAAGTGATGTGGCTGATGATGTAATATCGATAAACTATAAGAATAACGCAGCAAAGGAAGAGCTGGAAAAAGCAAGGGTATATTTAATTGGAAAATTAAGTGAAAGCTACTCCATTCTTAATCAGGCGAATTCCTCTGTTACCGACCTGTTGCAATCTGCGGTAACAAATAAAGAGGCAAGATCCAAAACATATGAAAAACTGTCCAAAGCAACGGCTGGCAATATAGACCTGAACAACATTTTTGCTGAACTGGATGATTTTGTCGAAAAAAATGGTGAAAAATCAGGAAAAGCCATTAATCTCGTTGAAAAACTCGAATCAGCACTGAACAAGGAGACTAACAAATGAACGATCAGGAGTGGCAGGCGCTCAGAAACAAAGCTCGCGGAATTGCGATTGAAGAATATTCCACAGAAGCATCCAGCATCGTCAGGTTAACCAAAGCAGAAGTGACCTCAATTATCGAGACAGCAGACGTTGATAAAGAAAAACTGTCTGAATTGATCAGTGTGGTTAATGATGCATCAAAATCAAACAACGAAAAAGCGGACGCTATTAAAAATATTACAGGGCTTGCCGAAGTTGCAGCATCATTAATTGGAAAGCTGATCTGACAACGTACAACCTCCGGCACTAAAAAGTGCCGTTACACAATTGTCAGATGCAGCCTTGCGGGAAAATCAGGGTTTTACCGCAAATTGGTCTTTAAGGATCTTGGGTGTGACAAAGATGAGTAGTTCCGACTTCTCATTGCGTTCCCGTGTGGTACGGAACAAGGCACCAATGAAGGGCAGGTCACCAAGGAAGGGAATACTGTCCCGTTCATTACGTGTAACTTGCTCATATACTCCACCTAATACCACTGTTTCGCCATTATTCATCAACACCTGGGTTTCAATTTCCTTGGTGTCGATGCTGGGTATGCCGGCAAAGAGTACACCGACACTGTCTTTGTTGACCTTGAGATCGAGAATAATACGATCATCGGGTGTAATCTGCGGTGTCACCTTCAAGCTCAAAACAGCCTTTTTAAACGATACAGCAGTGGCACCACTGGAGGCTGCCCGCTGATAAGGTATTTCAGTACCCTGTTCAATGAGAGCCTCTTTCTGGTTGGCCGTAATAACACGCGGATTGGAAACCACTTCACCCCGGGATTCAAGCTGTAAAGCAGAAAGTTCCAAATCAAGCAGGGTATTAGCCCCAAGTATGGAAAGCGCGATGCGCCCGGCATTGTTGCCAACCACGGGCATGTTCACATTCATGCGCTGGGGAATGCCACCGGCTCCCATGGGAATTTCAATAGGGTACGGCGCATTGGGCGTGCCGCTGGCGAGATTGTCCAATGCAGAGCCCGCCATATTATCCGTTGCATCCAGCGAGCCTGAACCAAAGAGTAAATCACCATTTCGGTCATTAACAGATGTCACACCAAATCGCACACCGAGGTCTTTCGCAAAGTCATCATCTGCAATCACAATGCGCGATTCAATCATCACTTGCCGGATCGGAATATCGAGAATGGCGATAAGTTCCCGGGCACTGTCCAGACGATCAGCAGTATCCGATAACAGCAGTGTATTGGTACGCTGGTCTATCGTGGCACTTCCCCGCTCAGATAACGTACCACCTTTTTCAGATAAAATGGTGGCGATATCTCCGGCCTTGGCAAAGTTGATTTGAATAATTTCTGTTTTGATGGGTGCCAGTTCTTCAATCTGTTTATTGGCCTCCAGCTCCAGCTTCTCCTGGGCAGCAATTTCCTGTGCAGGGGCAACCATAATGACATTACCTGCTTTACGCATGGCCAGACCTTTGGTTTTCAGAATAAGGTCGAGAGCTTGATCCCACGGTACATTTTTCAGGCGCAGCGTGAGATTGCCTTGCACCGAATCACTGGTCACCATATTCAGGTTGGTGAAGTCGGCAATCAATTGCAGCACTGCACGGACTTCAATGTCCTGAAAATTCAACGAAAGCCGCTCACCGGTATAACCAAACTGATCTTTTCTGGCCGCAGCCACCTTTTCTTTGGGAATTTCCTTGACTTCAATGGTGTAGCTATTACCCGTGTGATAAGCCAGATATTCATAATTTCCGGTGGGCGTAATCGCAAGACGAACACGGTCTCCTGATTGAGAGGCATCAATGTACTGCACGGGAGTGGCGAAATCGATCACATCGAGACGCTGTTGCAGGTTTTTAGGCAACCCTGTATCACCAAACTCGACAAAAATCTGGTTGCCGGATTCACCGGTACTAATGGGGGTATTGTTGTCGGAGAGGCCGACAATAATTTTTCCTTCGCCATTCTTTCCACGGCGGAAGTCGATATTATTGATGCGGTGCAGCCCCGATGTTGCTGATAATGCTGCGCTCGTTGCTTTATTGCTGACGGCTGCCGTGGCTTGAGTTTGCGCGGTACGGCTGCCCGCCAATGTCACAATGACATTGTTGCCGGAAACTTCACTCTCGAAGGGAATAAGCTGCACAAGATTCAAAATAATGCGCGTGCGGTCACCGGCCTCGACAGCGGTGACACTTTTGGCAAAACCAATGCCGATGTTTTTGTTTTTCCAGCCCAGCTTGCTACCGGTTTTGGGGAAATCCAGAACAATACGTGCAGGATTGTTGATGGTAAAGTTTCCTGGCACTTTGGCCGGGCCCGAAAAACTCAAACGAATCTGCACACTGTCACCCGGCAATGAGGTGAAAGAAACATTTTTCAGACTGATGGTAGCTCCATTGCCGGAAGCCCGTTCAATGGGCGTTGGTTTGCTTACCGGCGGTGGAGCAGGTTCGGGTTCAGGCACAGCTTCTGTTGCAGTAACCTGCTCAGCAGGAACATGTTCACCCACGGTCAGGAATATATTCTTACCCTCAGTGCGCAATTCGTAAGTGACCAGCTTGTCAACATTGACAACAACGCGAGTCCGTCCCTTTGCCTGTACGGCCTTAACGTTTTTGGTGACACCAATGCCAACGGGCAAAGGCAGGCTCCAAGGCAGGTTATTACTGACCCCCGGCAAGTCCAGCGAAATTTTCGCAGGATTATCAGAAGTGAAATCTGTTGTTTGTGGTGCGTCGGCAGATAAAGCAATGCGAATTTCAACGGCATCATTCGACAACTTTTTGAAGTCGATGAAATCGAGTGAAGTGGTAGGCTCATCGGCAGCCGTCGCCATTGCTGCGAACAATGCAAGTATGCCGGAGAGTAAAAATAAACTTAAGCAGCGTGTTGTTTTCATTGTTTTGTACCCGCTTTCGCGCATAGCGTTTGCCCCAAATAACTGATTAAAAATGCCCATGTACTAAATCCTCGTTGGCATCATTCGCCGACGGCCAGGGTAGTCATGCGCTCCATCCACCCCCCCAGCCCATCCGGAACGATTTCCTTTAATTCAAGTTGACTTTCCGTGATGCTCACGATTTGACCGTTGTTTTTTCCAAGATGCCGGCCTATTTCGGTGCGATGCAAAGTGCCATCACTGGCCCGCACCAGCGCCCAGCGACGGCCATTTTTTTCCAGAACACCCATCATTTTCAGGCTGCCAACGGCGTATTGTTCCAGCACATCGCGCTCCCTGTCCATATCAGGTTTCAATCCATTATCTGATTCTACGGCCAAAATTTCGACTGTGGGCACAAAGGGGTCTCTTAGTCCTGCATCATTGTAGGTAAATATTTCAAAAGTCTGCGGTTTGGGCAGAGGAGGAATGCGGCTTTTTTGCCGGGCCTTGACTTCGCTCACATAGGCTTGCAAATCGACATTTTCTTCACCACCACAAGCGCTCAGCCCAACCACCAGAAACAGGGCAAACACAGCAATACCAATACGCGGATATTTATACTTAAGCTTGTGCATTATTTTTTACCCCGCCGTTTGCGCTTCTTGTTGTTGGCGGTGTTGTCTTTTTCAAGGTAACGGTAAGTTTTTGCCGTAGCCTCCATAATCATACGATTATCCTCGCCTTGTCTGCCTTTCGGGGAGGTAATGGATAAATTATGCAGAGTGACAATGCGTGGTAACGCAGCAGTGCCACTGGCAAAGTTACCAAACTGGTGATAACTGCCTTTAACCCGTATTTTTATGGGCAGTTCAGCATAAAACTCTTTGGGGATTTCAGCTTCGGGCTTGAAAAGCTCAAATTCCAACCCGCTGAGAATACCAACGCGCGAGATATCCACTAACAGGCCTGCAACCTCGGTTTTACCGGGCAGTTGTTGTAACAGAGCACCAAAAGAACGCTGCATTTCTTCCATTTGTTCCTGATAGGCACTGAGGTTAACGGCTTTGGCCTGCTTTGTTTCAAATTCCTGCTTCAGGCTGGATTCTTTGGCGCGCGCTGTCTCCAGCTCCAGCAGCTGATCACTGGTATCGAGATAATAACCGGCAAACAACAAGCCAAAACAGAGCAAGACTATGACAATTACCCTGGCCGCCAGTGGCCAGCTGCCGATATTATTGGGATCAAGGTTGAGGTTGTTCAGGTCAGACAGGTTCATTTGTCAGCCTTCTTTGTTCTGTTTTTCTGTGAAACCGTGAGCTGAAACCAGCTTGCACCCGGATATTCTTGTTTATCCGATTTGATGACGGTCAGTCTCGGGTTGGTTAACCAAGAGGAGCTATCCAGGTTCCGCATGAATTCCGAGACATAGTCATTGGAGTCTGCGACGCCGGTCAGGTTAATTTCGCGATCATTGCGGGATGTTGCAAGTAAAAAAACATTATCAGGTATGGTTTTGGCGAGTTCGTCAAAAATATGCACGATCTCCGGCCGGCTGCTTTGCAGCTCCTGAATAACCTTCATGCGCGCCAACAGGGCCGCTTTTTCTTTTTCAAGCGTTTTGATTTCCGCAATTTCTTTGTCAACCTGTGTAATCTGCGCTTGCATGAACTTGTTGCGGTTATTCTGGTCTTCAATAATGCCGCTCATGCGCAGGTGTACCAGGACAACAATGCCAACCATCAAAATTGCCGCACCTGCCGCAACATTGATAAATTGTCGTTGTTTGTCACGCCGTTCCTCTTCGCGCCAGGGGAGTAGATTAATATGCGGCATTTAATCGAAACTCCTCAGCGCAAGCCCGCAGGCAATCATCAAAGCAGGTGCATCATTACTCAGTGCCTGTGCTTTAACTTTGGATAGCAGCGACATGTTGGTAAACGGGTTGGCAATAGAAGTACTGGTGCCCACACGCTCTTCAATCAACTCGTCCACACCGGGAATCGAAGCGCTACCACCCGCCAGCACAATGTGGCTGACTGAATTGTGCTGGCTGGAAGAGAAGAAGAATTGTAGCGAGCGACTGACTTGTTGTGCCATGGCATCCTTGAACGGGTCCAATACTTCGGGTACATAATTATCGGGCAGACCACCCTGACGTTTGGCCATACCGGCTTCTTCGTATGACAAACCGTAGCGACGCTGAATTTCTTCCGTGAGTTGCTTACCACCAAAAACCTGATCGCGGGTATAGATGATTTTACCATCATGCAACACACTCAATGTAGTCATCGTGGCACCTACATCGATGACAGCCACGGTTTTGTCATCCGTGCCGCCTGGAATTTGCGGACTAATAAGCCCAAAAGCATTTTCCAGCGTATACGCTTCAATATCGACAACCCTGGCCGTCAGGCCGCCCAGCTCAACGGCGGCAACACGCGAGTCCACATTTTCACTGCGTGAAGCAGCCAGCAGTACGTCCACGGTATCAGGATTATCCTCAGAAGTGCCGAGAATTTCAAAATCCAGATTCACTTCTTCCAGGGAATAGGGGATATACTGGTCGGCTTCAAGCTCAATCTGGCTTTCCATTTCCTCTTCGGAGAGCGACGCTGGCATGGTAATAACCTTGGTAATAACCGATGAGCCTGCTACCGCCACGGAGGCATGTTTAGTGCGTGATCCTGAACGTTTGGTGACACGACGAATAGCTTCACCAACAGCTTCAACGTCAGTGATATTTTTTTCGACCACTGAATTGGGCGGCAGTGGTTCCGCAGCATAGGCTTCAACGCGGTAACCATCGCCCTGGTGGCCCAACTCCAGTAATTTGACTGAGGTTGAACTGATGTCCAGTCCGATGAGTGGTGGTTTTTTGTGAGCGAACAAGTCTGCTAGTTGCACGTTTTTTATCCCGTTTTCATACTTGCAAGCTGAATATCGGTAGAGAGACAGCAAACTTTACTACAGATTAAAAATTGCATCAGAAAAATCGTGCCCTTTTAATGTGATAAGTTAAGGTCCAGTATTTTTGTGGTGTTTTGTAGTTAGACGCCGCGCTTAAGTTATAGCCATAAATACCGACGAACCAGCCGAAGCTTAACTTATTACATTAAAAGAGTACTAGTATTAGGTTGATCTAATTAGAAGTTTTATACTCTGCCTTTGTCAATATCCATGAACACTATCACAAATTGTTTGTTTTGATGCCTTCTTTTAAATTTCAAAAACTCAAATTCCAAAAACGCTGGTTATTGTACCTTGGCGGAACTGGTGTTTTTTTAACCACTTCAATGCTGGCGGGTCTTTATCTGTTCATTGTACCCGGTTTGCCTTCGACGCAAAGCTTGCAAGACGTGCAATTTCAAGTACCGCTGCGGGTTTATTCCCGTGACGGAGGGTTGATTGCGGAATTTGGTGAAAAAAAACGGGCACCGCTTAAATACGAAGAAGTACCAAAACTCATGGTACAGGCGGTACTGGCCGCAGAAGATAACCGCTTCTTTGTGCATCCAGGTGTGGATTATCAAGGCTTGTTACGGGCAGCCTTCCATTTGTTACGCACGGGTGAAAAGGGCCAGGGTGGCAGCACCATCACCATGCAGGTAGCACGTAATTTTTTCCTTAGCCGGGAAAAAACCTACCTGCGCAAACTCAACGAAATCATGCTGGCGCTTAAAATTGAACGTGAACTCAGCAAAGAGGATATCCTCGCGCTTTATCTCAACAAAATCTATCTGGGTAACCGGGCCTATGGCGTAGGTGCTGCGGCACAGGTTTATTATGGTGTCTCCGTCGATAAACTGAACGTGGCACAACTGGCAATGGTGGCCGGTCTGCCCAAAGCACCATCTCGCTACAACCCTGTTATTAATCCGGCCCGGGCGCTGTTGCGCCGCAACTATGTGCTAGGCCGCATGCACGACCTGGGGTTTATCGATGACGCAACCCACGATGAAGCACGGGCAATGGTGGATGATGCCCGTTTACACGACCTTTCCAGGGAAGTAACCGCTCCTTATGTCGCCGAAATGGTGCGTGCCGAAATGGTGCGACGTTTTGGTGATGCGGCTTATTCTGCTGGCTACAAAGTCAGCACCAGCGTTGGCTCCCGACTGCAAATGGCAGCACACCGCGCCCAGCGTGATGCTTTGCTGGCCTATGATCGGCGCCACGGGTATCGTGGCCCACTTACACAACATGTGCTGGCGGAAGACAGTGGCGAAGAACAGTGGATGCCACTATTAAAAACACAGCGGGAAATTAATGGTCTGCTACCCGCACTGGTATTAGCAACGGTTGAACAATCGGCGGTGGTTTACGAACCGCGTCGTGGTGTGGTGCGTGTGGATTGGCCGGGATTATCCTGGGCGGCACCCGCATTAAAAAATGGCGGCAAAGGTACCGCACCGAAACAAGCGGCAGATATACTGAGCCGGGGCGATGTAATTTATATCATCGAACTGCCCGCCACAAAAGAAACCGACACCGGTTGGCAGCTGGCACAGATTCCCGAAGTGGAAGGCGCGCTGGTGTCACTTGACCCTCATGACGGTGCCATTCGAGCCCTGGTGGGTGGATTCAATTTTTCCAGCAGCAAATTCAACCGTGTCACCCAGGCGGAACGCCAACCGGGTTCCAATTTCAAGCCCTTCCTTTATTCTGCCGCATTGGAAAAAGGCTTCACACCCGCCAGCCTTATCAATGATGCCCCCGTGGTATTCGAAGATGAAGGCCTGGAGGCCACCTGGCGTCCTGAGAATTACAGCGGCAAAGTGTTTGGTCCGACCCGCTTGCGTAAAGCACTGGTAAAATCACGTAATCTGGTCTCTATTCGCTTGTTGCGCGCCATTGGTATCGGGTACACCATTAACTACGCCGGTCGTTTTGGTTTTGACAAAAAACGTCTGCCCCGGGATTTGTCACTGGCACTGGGCAGCGGTGTGGTAACACCACTGGAAGTCGTACGTGGCTACGCGGTATTTGCCAATGGTGGATTCCGTACAGTGCCCTACTTTATCGACAGCATTGAAGATGCCAAAGGCAGGGTGTTGTATCGCGCTGAACCTTTTATTGCCTGTGATGGCTGCGAAGAACGCCTCAAACGTCAACAGGAAATCGATGCTGAACCTTTTACGGGCCCACCCACACGCGAAGCGATGCTTCCGGTCAATATTGCCCCGCGAGTATTGACGCCACAAAATGCCTACCTGATGCGCTCAATGATGATGGAGGTGATCCAGCGGGGCACGGGACAACGGGCAAAAGCCTTGGGGCGTTCTGATTTAGCCGGTAAAACCGGAACCAGTAATGACCAGCAGGATGCCTGGTTCTCGGGCTATACCCCGGATCTGGTGGCCACGGCCTGGGTGGGTTTCGACAAACCCAAACCGCTGGGCGCGCGGGAAACGGGGGGGCGTGCTGCCCTGCCCATGTGGATTGACTTCATGCGCACGGGCTTGCAAGGCTTGCCGGAACATGCACCGGAACAACCGCCGGGGCTGGTAACGGTACGTATTGACCCGGAGACCGGCTTGCTGGCCGGGGCCAACAATCCCAAGGGGATCTTTGAAGTCTTCCGGTTAGAAAATGTTCCGCAGCAGCGGACAGAAAACTCCCCGGCAACGATTGTTGGTGGTGATGGTGATGAAACAACACCCGTTTCACGAGACAGTGGTGGCGGTGTGCCAGAAGAATTATTCTAGGTACCTGTCGGGGCTGGAAAACCGTAGCGCGGGAAAGTCATTTTGGCCCGCACAAACCGGAAATCACCGCGCGGGCACAAACTGCGCGCCCAGCCTACCTGGGCTCTATTGTCAGATTCAAGCCACCTTTACTGCCTGCCACCGCGTTAACATCATCCGGATCAACCTCGATTTTCATATTTTCATCCACTGCCACAGAACCTTCCGACAAGCTGATTTTCAACCGCAAATTATTTTGTGAATCGGCATTGCGCAACGCTTCTTCGATGCTGATCACACCCTCTTTGTAAAGCTTGAAGATAGCCTGGTCGAAGGTCTGCATACCCAGATTCGTGGATTTTTCCATAATGTCACGAATACCGTGGATATCGCCCTTGAGGATCAAATCCTGAATCAACGGCGTACCCAGCATGACTTCCACAGCTACAGCGCGTTTACCATCCAGAGTGGGAATCAGGCGCTGGGAAATAAATGCACGCACGTTGAGTGACAAATCCATGAGTAATTGGTTACGCCGGTCTTCCGGAAAAAAGTTGATAATGCGATCCAAGGCCTGATTGGAGTTATTGGCATGCAGCGTGGAAATGGCCAAGTGTCCGGTTTCAGCAAAAGCAATGCAGTGTTCCATGGTCTCACGGTCACGCACTTCGCCGATGAGGATCACGTCCGGTGCCTGACGCAAGGTATTTTTCAGCGCATCTTCGTAGCAGTCTGTATCCAGCCCCACTTCGCGCTGATTGACGATGGACTTTTTGTGGTTATGAATAAACTCGATGGGGTCTTCAATGGTGATAATGTGACCTGAGGTATTGGTGTTACGCGCATCAATCAATGCCGCCAGTGATGTGGATTTGCCTGAGCCTGTACCACCGATGAACAATACCAATCCACGTTTTTGCATGATGATTTTCTGTAAAATAGGCGGCAGACCCAATTCCTGTGCGCTGGGAATCTGGGTCTTGATATGACGAACCACCATTGCCGCCTGATTACGTTGTTTGAATACGTTAACCCGGAAACGACCAATACCGGGGAGTGAATGAGCCAGGTTCATTTCCGGTTTCAGCTCAAACTGGGCGACCTGTTCCTCATTCATCAACTCATAGGCCAGTGCTTTAACGCGGCCAGCGGGCAATGTGGTTTTTTCCAGCGGTTTGAGAATACCGTGAATTTTGGCGCTCACTGGCGCACCGACTGTGAAATACAGATCAGAGGCTTCATACTTGACCATGAGTTTGAGGTAATCAGATATTTCCATTGATGTCCTGCTCCGAAAGGCGTTGGCTTGACATAAAAAGCATATGGGATTGTCACTTTGGTATCGGTTGCGCAAGGTCATTCTTTAAGAAAGCTTCCCAACTGTGTGGAGGAGAAATTTGCTGTGACAAAAAAGCCCCATAACCTGCCTGATCTTGCTGTTGCTCTGGAGCCGCTGCCCGTGGTTTTACGGGAAACTGTGCAATACCAGTGGGCCGATTTTTTGACCGCGATAACGGCAGAAGAGGAAGTCGTCCCCCCGGTTTGGAATAACGAACTGCTTAGCGAATTGTGCAGCGTCTGGGCCTGTAGCGAATTTGTTGCCCAACGCTGTGTGCGCCAACCCTTATTGTTACTGGACTTACTGAACAGTGGTGACTTACACCGCCGTTATGCAACGAACGAAATGGAGCAACATGTACAAACAGCTTTGCAGGGTGTGGCTGATGCCGAATCTCTGGCCCGGCAACTACGCCATGTGCGCCAGCGCGAGATGGTGCGCATCGCCTGGCGGGATATTTCCCCTGGTAATGCCCGGGCAGACCTTAATGAAACCATGGGTGATATTTCTGCACTGGCTGACGCCTGCATCCGGGGAGCACTGGCGTGGCTGCAAACTGCGCTGATTGCAGAATGGGGTGAGCCGCAAAACCAAAACGGTGAAACTCAACAGCTGCTGGTGCTGGGCATGGGCAAACTGGGGGCAGGTGAGCTGAACTTTTCTTCTGATGTGGATTTGATTTTTGTTTATCCCGAGGCAGGAAACACAACCGGGGGAGCTTCTCGGAATGTTAGCAACGAGCAATTTTTCACTCGTCTTGGCCAACAACTGGTACGTGTACTGGATGAAAACACGGCAGATGGTTTTGTCTTTCGGGTGGACATGCGTCTACGGCCTTTTGGCCAGAGCGGTGCGTTGGTATGCAGCTTTGCGGCACTGGAGCATTATTATCAGTCACACGGACGGGACTGGGAGCGTTACGCGCTGATCAAGGCACGTACTGTCGCGGGTGATGCGACGGCCGGTGAGCAGCTGTTTACTATTTTACGGCCCTTCGTATTTCGGCGTTATCTGGATTACGGTGCTTTCGAGGCATTGCGTGAAATGAAAACAATGGTCGCCGCCGAAGTGCGACGTAAAAACATGAACAATCACGTCAAGCTGGGCGCGGGGGGCATCCGTGAAGTGGAGTTTATTGGCCAGGCTTTTCAACTGGTGCGTGGCGGACGTGAGCCGGCACTGCAACGACGTGATATTCAAGGCGTGCTGACCTGGCTAAAAGAGCAGCAACATCTACCGGACTATGTGGTGGAACAACTACTGGCAGCTTACGAATTTTTGCGTAATACCGAGCATCGCTTGCAAGAATACCAGAACCAACAGACACATCAATTACCGGATAAAGATGTGGACCAACAGCGTCTGGCTTTTGCCATGGGCTTCGATCACTGGGACGAGTTTTTGCCCGTATTGCGCGGCCACATGACCCGGGTGCATAACCATTTTGAACAGGTGTTTGAGTCACCGCAAACGCACCATGCCGATACAGACAGCTCAGGTTTGAGCACACTCTGGCTGGGCAACCCGGAGGAAGACGAGGCCATCGCCCTGTTGCAACAAATAGGCTATGACCAGCCTGCCGCCAGTTGGTCACGTTTGCAGGCACTTAAATCAGCCCGGGATTATCAGTCTTTGTCACGTATTGGCCGCACACGTATGGACAGGCTGATGCCCTTGTTGCTGGGTGCAGTGATAGCACTGGAGCCCCGGCCTGATTCGCCACATGTTGTGTTACAACGTTTACTGACACTGGTGGAAGCCGTTGCCCGGCGCAGCGCCTATCTGGCTCTGTTGAGTGAGCACCCTATGGCGCTGTCACAATTAGTGCGCTTGTGCGCAGCCAGTCCCTGGATCGCACAACAACTGGCCCATCACCCACTGTTGCTGGACGAGCTACTCGACCCCCGCAGTCTCTACAGTCCACCGGATCGAGCCGAATTAACAACCGAACTGCAACACCGTCTTAAACAGATACCCGCCGAAGACCTGGAACAGGCCATGGACAGCCTGCGACAATTCAAGCAAGTGAGTGTATTTCGCGTTGCGGCAGCGGACGTAATGGACGCTGTGCCACTGATGCAGGTCAGCGACCAACTGACCACTATTGCCGAGCTGATATTGCAGGCAACATTGGAGCTGGCATGGAAATATTTGCTGACACGTCATGGGCGACCGGCCTGTCTGTCTAACCGGAAAAAGGATGAAAAAGGGTTTGCCATTGTCGCTTACGGCAAGCTTGGCGGTATCGAGCTGGGTTACGGTTCAGATCTGGATCTGGTGTTTGTGCATCAGGCTGAAAACCAGATGGCGGTTACCCATGGCCCCAGGCCAGTGGCAGACAATGTATTTTACGCCCGACTGGGACAACGCATTATCCACATCCTCACGGCCCATACCCCGGCGGGCGTGCTTTATGACACCGATATGCGCCTGCGCCCCAGCGGCGCGTCCGGTCTACTGGTCACCAGTTTGAGCAGTTTCAGCGAATATCAACATCACAAGGCATGGACCTGGGAACATCAGGCACTGGTGCGAGCCCGGGTCGTCGCGGGTGACCGGTCATTGAAACAGGCTTTTGATGGTTTGCGCCAGGAAATACTCGCTTTACCACGCGATGTGATACCGCTTAAAAAAGACATCATTGATATGCGCGAACGTATGCGTGAATCACTGGATCGTACGCGCAAGGGTAAATTTGACCTTAAACAGGGCCATGGCGGTATCGCTGATATCGAATTTATGGTTCAATTCGGGGTTTTGAATTGGGCACGTCATTATCCCGCATTGAGCGAATTTACAGACAACGTTCGAATACTGGACGGCTTTGCCGGACAGGCACTGATGCCCCCCGCAGATGCACACCGCCTGGCTGATATTTATCGACGCTACCGGATGGAAGTACATCGACTGGCTTTGCAGGAATTACCTGCGGTAGTAGCAGACAAATGCTTTACAACAGAACGCAACACGGTGGAAGACATCTGGCGTAAATGGTTGAAAAATACCGATTAACCGGGCGTATATTTTTTAAACAACATTGAGAACAAACAGAAGCACATGAAAATGAACAGGAGAAAGCAGTATGTCGATGGATGATCGCGACGGCGTCATCTGGATGGATGGTGAACTGGTGCCTTGGCGCGATGCCAAAGTGCATGTGCTTACCCACACCCTGCATTACGGCATGGGCGTGTTTGAAGGTGTACGCGCCTACAATACCGACAGCAAAGGGCCGGCCATTTTTCGTTTGCAGGAACATACCGACCGCTTGTTTCGCTCGGCGAAAATCCTGGGCATGAGTATGCCTTTTGATAAAGAGACACTGAACACAGCACAGTGCGCCGCCGTGCGCGAAAACAAACTCGATAGCGGTTATCTGCGCCCCATGTGTTTTTATGGCTCCGAAGGCATGGGCCTGCGTGCCGATAATTTGCAAACCCACGTTATGGTTGCCGCGTGGGAGTGGGGATCATATCTGGGTGCCGAAGGCATGGAAAAAGGTATTCGCATAAAAACCTCGTCCTTCACCCGGCACCATGTGAACGTCACCATGTGCAAAGCCAAGTCTAACGGTAATTACATTAATTCCATCATGGCCTTACAAGAAGCAATGACCGATGGTTACGACGAAGCTTTGCTGCTGGATGTGGACGGTTTTGTCGCTGAAGGCAGTGGCGAGAATTTTTTTATGGTGCGCGACGGCGTGATTTACACACCGGAATTGACCTCGGCGCTGGAAGGCATCACCCGTGAAACGATTTTAGTATTAGCCGCCGAACTGGGTTATGACGTACGCGAAAAACGCATTACCCGCGATGAAGTCTACGTAGCCGATGAAGCCTTTTTTACCGGTACAGCTGCAGAAGTCACACCGATTCGTGAGCTGGACCGCCGTGAAATTGGCAATGGTGGCCGTGGCCCGATGACCGAAAAATTACAAACATTGTATTTTGACGTGGTGCATGGCCGGCACCCGGATCATCAGGACTGGTTAACGCCGGTGACATAACTATCGCGGTGAATTTTGTCGAAAAGGGAAAGAAATATGAGCCAAACACAAAGCAGCACTGAAATTCAGCCCAACGCAGAAAATCACTACGAAGTGAGCCATGCGGACTTGCCCTTGCACTGCCCCATGGATGGCATGAGCCTGTGGAATTCACATCCCAAAGTGTATCTGCCTATCGAAAAAACCGGAAAAGCCAAGTGCCCGTATTGCGGTGCAGACTATACACTGAAAGATTAAATATCTTTATTCTGTGAGCATAACCTTTACCTTTTGCGGCCACACTGATCACGGCTTTCTGTGACTGACCACCTCATAACACAGGCGGCACCTTCCAAAATAACACACGGTTTTGCCGCCGCCGTGGTGTTTTTGTTTCCTGCATTAATACTGGTGCTGCGACCTGCTGACGGACTTGGCCTCGGGTTGCTTGCACTGGCTGGATTTGGCATTGCCTGGCAACAGCGAGGCAGCATCCAGGCAACCCGTGAAGAAAAACTGTTGTATTTTGCCGTGAGTTTCTTTTTTCTGGCGGCCTTGCTAACCACTCTGCTGGGCGGCATCGATGATGCCGGCGTTAAAAAGCTCAGCAAGTTTGCACGCTTGCTACTGGTCATTCCGGCCTATGTGTTTTTACGCCGCGTCGGTGTGAGTCTCGCTGCATTCTGGTACGGCTTGCTGGCGGGCTCCATGGTTGCCGCTGGAATCGCCATATATCAGATATGGGGGCCAGTGAACATCGGGCGGGCACGAGGCATTACTCACCCCATTATTTTTGGTGATCTGGCTCTGGCTATGGGGGTAATGACCCTGGCGGGTGCAGGCTGGTTTCGAGAACGCGCCCGCTGGCAGGTCATTCTTCCTCTGCTTGCCGTCTTACTGGGTTTGCTGGCCAGCATACTTTCCCATGCCCGCGGCGGTTGGCTGGCGATTCCTTTTTTGGTTCTGGTCTTCGCCTGGTATGCCCGCGCCCGTATTCCCGTGTGGCAGCGTTGGGCGGCAGTGGCCGTACTATTGATTACCGTGGCAGCAGCCTATTTTATTCCTGCCACAGGCGTGCAGAAAACCGTGACACGCACCACCGATAATCTCAGTGCCTATTTTCAAAGTGATATCAAGGATGGCACGCGCGCCAGTTCGGTCGGCACCCGCCTGGAAATGTGGCAGGCAGCATGGCGGATTTATCTGGATAATCCTCTGCTCGGCATAGGCTGGGGACATTATAAAAAAAATGCACAGACACTGGTGGACGCGGGGCTACGCAATCGCTCCGCAGCCACATGGGGGCATCCACATAATCAGTTTTTTGCCGCCATGGTGGGTGGAGGCAGTGTCGCTTTCGTGGCTATTTTGCTGCTATTTCTGATACCCGCCACATTACTGATAAATATTATCCGGCGAGGTAAAACACCGGATACACAACGTCTCGCACTGGCCGGATTATTGCTGATCATCGCCTACATGAGCTTTGGTTTTTCCGAAGCAATTCTGGAACGAGTACGCCCGGTGAGTTTCTTTGCGTTTTATCTGGCCGTGATTTTCGCGGCTATTTACACGCAATCACGCAGGGCACGCAGCGAACCGGTTGAACGTAAACAACGTCTGTCAGTCACCATCATCGCCCAGGATGAAGCCGACCGCATTGAACCCTGTTTGCAATCCGTCGCCAACTGGGCTGATGAAATTATCGTATTGGACAGTGGTTCCTCCGACAACACCGTAGACATTGCCCGACGTTATACCGACAAGGTATTTGAAACCGACTGGCCCGGTTATGGCCCACAAAAACAACGCGCTCTGGAAAAGGCCAGCTGTGATTGGGTGCTTTCCATTGATGCGGATGAGCGTGTTTCCCCTGAATTGCGTCACGACATTGATGCTGCGTTAACAGACAATCCTGAATGTGTCGGCTATCGTACGCCCTGGGCCGTAATAGTCTACGGACATCGCATGGATTTTGGTCGCAGCGCCCGCGCGCCACGACGCTTGTTCAAACGCGAAGGCGCACGCTTTACTGATGCACAAGTACACGAACATATAATGCTGGCACCGGGTAAAAAAGGCACACTCGAAGGTCGTTTGTATCACTATACGCATCGCCACTACGGACACGCCCTGCAAAAAAGTGCCAAATATGCCTGGCTGGGCGGGCAGAAGCGATTTGCGGCGGGCAAATGGGGCGGAGGCCTGCCCATCGCTGCGCTTCGCTCATTATGGAATTTTATTTTGATCTACTTTATACGGTTAGGTTTTTTGGACGGGCCGGTGGGTTTTGTGGTGGCAGTGACCTATGCACAAGGCGCCTTTAATAAATATGCCGCATTGTGGGCCTTGCGGCGGGAGAAACGACTGGAACGTCATCAAGTTAAGAAATGAAGCTTGCTTTGGCCAACCAAGCAACTATTGAGCAGTGCTCCCTTACCGTTATAAAACGTTGGGAGCAAGCGCACCGGGGGGTATTAGCAATCATTCTGTTACCCCCCCTCTGGCAGAATAATTTGACGTTTAATTCACATACAAACGGCTGAAGCAGACAGGATAATCAGGCTTTGTTGTAACCCAGATTGGGTGCCAGCCAGTATTCCGCATCCTGCAAATCCATTTTCTTGCGTTTGGCATAGTCGGTCACCTGGTCCTGATTGATTTTACCCACGGCAAAGTAACAGGATTCCGGGTGCGCAAAATACAGGCCACTGACTGCCGCAGTGGGCACCATGGCTTTGGCTTCGGTAAGCCAGATACCGGTATTTTTTTGTACGTCGAGCAGTGCCCACAAGTTGTCTTTTTCGGTGTGGTCAGGAGAAGTGGGATAACCGGCGGCAGGCCGTATGCCTTTATATTGCTCTTTGATGAGTTGTTCTTTATTAAGCTGCTCAGTGTTATAAGCCCAGATTTCCTGGCGTACTTTTTCATGCATGCGTTCGGCAAAGGCTTCGGCAAGACGGTCGGCCAGTGCCTTGAGCATAATGGCATGGTAGTCATCATGGTTTTTTTCAAATTCGGCGATATGTTCGTCGATGCCGATACCGGCAGTAACAGCAAAGCCGCCAAGGTAGTCAATTTTACCGCTATCTTTGGGAGCAATAAAGTCACTAAGGCAGCGGTTAGGTTTTCCACCGGCTTTTTGCTGCTGCTGGCGCAGATTACAAAAGACAGTCAGGATTTCGCTGCGTGATTCATCGGTGTAGATTTCGATGTCATCACCCACACTGTTGGCGGGGAAAATACCCACCACGGCTTTCGCTTGCAGCCATTTTTCGCTGATGATTTTATCCAGCATACTTTCTGCATCTGCAAACAGTTTGCGGGCTTCTTCACCCTTTTGCGCATCGTCAAAAATTTTCGGGTAGCTGCCTTTTAATTCCCATGAATGAAAAAAAGGTGTCCAGTCGATGTAATCACGCAGTTCTTCCAGCGGGAAATCATCAAATACCTGTATGCCTGTTTTCCCGGGAGCAGGTGGCGCGTACTCGACCCAGTCAATTTGGGCCTTGTTAGCGCGCGCCTGTTCCAGAGTCAACCATTTGATGGCGCGCTGGCGGTTGGCATGATTCTCACGCACTTGCACGTAATCGGCTTTCAGTTTGGCAACAAAGTCTTTTTTCAGCTCTGGCGAAATCAAGTTTTGCACGACACCTACGGCGCGCGAAGCATCTTTCACCCACACGCTGGGGCCGTTTTTATAGTTCGGCTCAATTTTTACCGCCATGTGCGCGCGGGATGTTGTGGCACCGCCCACCATTAACGGGATGTCCATGCCCAGGCGTTGCATTTCGCTGGCAATGTGTGACATTTCTTCTAACGACGGTGTAATCAAACCGGAAAGACCGATGATATCCACGTTGTGTTCTTGCGCGGCATCAAGAATTTTTTGTGCGGGCACCATCACGCCGATGTCGATGACTTCAATATTGTTGCACTGCAAAACCACGCCAACAATATTCTTGCCGATGTCATGTACATCACCTTTGACCGTTGCCATCAGCACTTTGGCTGCGGCTTTTTGACCTTCTTTTTTTTCGGCCTCGATAAAGGGAATGAGGTGAGCCACCGCTTTTTTCATGACACGCGCGCTTTTTACAACCTGCGGCAAAAACATTTTACCTTCGCCGAACAGATCGCCCACCACGTTCATGCCATCCATCAACGGACCCTCAATAACGTGGATAGGACGATCAAAAATCAAGCGTGCTTCTTCGGCATCTTCCACGGCATAGGTGTCAATACCTTTTACCAGTGCATGCTCAAGGCGTTTGGCCACAGGCAACTCGCGCCATTCAAGATTTTCTTTTTTCGCAGCAGTGCCATCGCCCCGGTATTGCTCAGCGATTTCCAGCAGGCGGTCAGTGGCATCATCACGATGGTTAAGAACCACATCCTCCACGCACGCTTTCAGTTCGGCGGGCAGGTCATCGTATACGGCAAGCTGGCCAGCATTGACGATACCCATATCCATACCTGCCTTGATAGCGTGATACAGGAATACCGAATGGATTGCCTCGCGCACCGGGTTGTTGCCACGGAATGAGAACGAGACATTGGATACGCCACCGGACACTTTAGCGTAAGGCAAAGTTGCTTTGATTTTACGAGTGGCCTCAATGAAATCCACACCGTAGTTGTTGTGTTCTTCAATGCCCGTGGCTACGGCAAAAATATTAGGATCAAAAATAATGTCTTCCGGCGGGAAGCCAACAACGTCCGTCAGGATCTTGTATGAACGTGTGCAAATCTCAATTTTTCGTGCTTCGGTATCAGCCTGCCCTTCTTCATCAAAGGCCATGATGATCATTGCCGCACCGTATTGACGCACTTTTTTTGCATGAACGATAAATTTTTCTTCGCCTTCTTTCAGCGAGATGGAGTTGACGATACCTTTGCCTTGATTGCATTTGAGACCGGCTTCGATGATTTCCCACTTGGACGAATCAATCATCACCGGCACCTTGGAAATATCGGGTTCCGAAGCGATGAGATTGAGAAAATCGCGCATGGCAACGACGCCATCAAGCATCGCCTCATCCATGTTGATATCGATAACCTGTGCGCCATTTTCCACTTGTTCGCGGGCTACACTCAGCGCTTCATCAAACTGCTCTTCGAGAATTAGCCGTTTGAATTTGGCGGAACCGGTGACGTTGGTGCGTTCACCAACGTTAACGAATAACGATTCAGCAGTGATGTTGAGTGGCTCCAGTCCTGCCAGACGACAGCTGTGGTCGTCTTCAGGTACCTTGCGGGGGGCATATTTTTCCACCGCACTGGCAATGGCTCTGATGTGTGGTGGTGTGGTGCCACAACAACCACCGATGATATTCACAAAACCGCTTTTTGCCCATTCTTCAATCTCTGCCGCCATTTCTTCCGGCGATTCATCATACTCGCCAAATTCGTTGGGCAGGCCTGCATTGGGGTGGCTATTGATGTGACAATTGGCAATGCCCGCAATTTCTTCCACGTACTGGCGCAATTCCGCTGCACCCAGTGCACAGTTGAATCCAAAACTAATAGGCTCAATGTGACGCACCGAATTCCAGAAAGCCTCGGCAGTTTGCCCGGACAGGGTACGCCCGGAGGCATCAGTAATTGTGCCGGAAATCATCACTGGCAGACGCTTGCCACTGGTTTCGAAGTAATCTTCAATGGCATACAGCGCAGCTTTGGCATTAAGTGTATCGAAGATGGTTTCCACCAGAATGATATCGGAGCCACCATCCACCAAGCCTTTGGTGGCCTCCAGATAGGTTTCACACAACGTGTCGAAATCGATGTTGCGAAAACCGGGGCGGTTAACATCCGGCGACAGGGTGGCCGTGCGGTCGGTGGGGCCAAGTACCCCGGCTACAAAACGAGGCTTGTCGGCCGTTGTGCGTGAATCGCAAGCGAGACGAGCCAGCCGGGCGGATTCCAGGTTCAATTCGTAGACCATGTCCTGCATGTGATAATTGGTCATGGACACAGCGTTGGCACTGAAAGTATTGGTTTCTACGATGTCGGCACCAGCATCCAGGTATTGCTCATGAATGTCACGGATAATCTGTGGCTGGGTTAACGACAGCAAGTCGTTGTTACCTTTCAAATCGCTGTGCCAGTCGGCAAAACGGTCGCCGCGATAACCAGCCTCGTCCAAACTGTGCTGCTGGATCATGGTGCCCATGGCACCATCCAGAATGAGGATTTGGTTTTTGAGACGTTTTTCGAATTCAGTCATGGGGGTACCGGTATACGGGAAAAAATAGCCAGGTAATCGAAACACTGGCTGCTCAGTTGTAGTCCTTAGGATTTAGCATTGTTCCCAAGGCAGATTGTGGAAGCGCCAGCCACCCACAGTGGAACGATGATGATCGTCATCCAGCTCACCCTCGAATCCCTCCAACACGTTGTAGACATCATTAAAGCCCTCTTTAAGCAAAGCCTCCCCTGCCTCATGAGAACGCTTGCCACTACGGCAAATCAGCACCACAGGTGTGCAGCTGTCATCATCACAATTGAGTCCGCCAAGCATCACCTGGCGCACATGAGAAGAAAAAGCGGGGTCCACCTTCCAGTCAGGCTCATCAATCCATGCCACATGCACAGCACCTTTCGGATGGCCTACAAACAAAAATTCCATAGCAGAGCGCACATCGATCAATACTGCGCTGGGGTTTTCTTCCAGCAGCTTTTGCGCTTCGACAGGGCTGATACTTTTGACCTGCTTAGTGGTGTTCATGGGGCCATCCTTTGTCAGTAGGTTTATGTTGCCAGCGATGCCTTATCAGGCTTTTTGCCGGGGAGCGCCACCACTCCGTTTATTGCGAATACTGCGCGCAATACCTGTATTAATCAGGGTCAAGCCGATAAACAAGCCCAGTTGCCACACACCGGCCATTTCGGGCATGAACCGGGTCACCAGACCCACCAGCACAGCGGCAATGCCGATAGCGACAAAATAAACACAGGGGGTTATAAGTTCACCAAGCACAAACAACGCACCCAGCGCCCACCAGTGCCAGTGGTTCAGGATATAAAACATTTCCATTAGTGCATTACCCTTTATTATACGTGACGGGAGTATCTCTGGGCGCTTTATTATATATACAAAATAAAATCATGTAATGTGCGGCGGATTTTTTAGTATGGATAGGATAAATTCCAAATTTTTACCCGGAGTCAAATTGGTAATTCCCTGAATTTATCGCCAACGAGGTACACTACGCCCCATGAAAAAAGTATTTTCCCTCCCTGAATCACTTCTTCCCAAATCCCTGTTACATCCAGTGGGACGAGCAATCAGTGATCATAAAATGATCCGCGAAGGTGACCGTATTCTGGTGGGTCTCTCCGGAGGTAAAGATTCACTTTCATTACTGCATTTATTGTTACGTTTTCAGCGGCATGCCCCGGTGCATTTCGAGGTGGGTGCGTTGACAGTGGACCCTATGGTGGAGGGCTTTGAGCCTGCCCGCCTCAAGCCTTATCTGGCCGGACTGGGTATCCCGTACTTTTTTGAAGCCCAGCCCATTATGGAACAGGCCAAAAAGCACATGGGCAAACCCTCTTATTGTGCGTTTTGCTCACGTATTAAACGCGGTATTATGTATCGCATTCTGCGCGATGAAGGTTACAACGTGCTGGCGCTGGGTCAACATCTGGATGATCTCGCGGAAAGTTTTTTGCTATCGGCCTTTCATGGCGGACAATTGCGTACCATGAAAGCCTGTTACCAGAATGATGCGGGTGATGTGCGGATTATCCGTCCACTGGTGTATACACGAGAGCAGCAGACTGCCGCTTTTGCCAAAACTGCCGGACTGCCAGTGATTCCTGATAGTTGTCCCGCCTGTTTTCAGATGCCCACACAACGTCAGCACATGAAAACGCTATTGGCCACCGAAGAGCGAGACAACAAACTGTTGTTCAAAAGCTTGCTGAATACGCTCAAACCGCTGATGGACTCCCGGTTTTATTCACGAGACAAGAACGATGCGACCGGTGCCTGGTCAGACTCATCAGACAAAACCCCGGCCGCCTCGCTGGAAACCGGCGTGTAACGGATGCGCATTATTGTCATCAAATTGCTGTTGCGGCTTACGTCCCTTCTACCTTTGCCGGCAAGCCATGCGCTGGGCGCTGGACTGGGAAGCCTATTGAATCGTTTTAACAACCCGATGCGACATGTCGCCCGCTGCAATATTGGCCATTGTTTTCCCGAGTGGACACCACACCAACGCAGCCAGCTGGTGCGTGAAAGCTTGCAGGAAACCACCAAGGCAGCGCTGGAAACCGGAGGACTCTGGCTGTGGCCAGCGAAAGATATTCTGGCCAAAATACAGGAAGTCAGTGGCGCATCGTCACTGAAGGAAGCCATGGCGGATGGCAAGGGCGTGATTCTGGCAGCACCGCATTTGGGTGCCTGGGAAGTGGCCGGGCTTTACTGCTCGCGCTGCGGACCCCTGACCACTCTGTATCGGCCACCCCGGATTCAGGGTCTGGACAGTCTGATGCGCGACGCCCGTGAGCGGGCGGGTGCGACTCTGGCGCGCACCGATGCGGGTGGCGTGCGGGCACTTTATAAGGCTTTGGGGCGCGGAGAACTGGTTGCCATTCTACCTGACCAGGAACCGGAGCGAACTTCCGGTGTATTTGCTCCTTTTTTTGGTATACAGGCCAATACGATGACTTTGATCTCCCGACTTGCTGCAAAAAGCGGAGCGGCAGTGTTTATGGTTTATGCGGAGCGTTTACCGAAAGGTAAGGGGTATCATTTACATATTCAAAAAACGGATTCGGCACTGGCAGAGGGTGATGAAATACAAAAAGCAACCCGCCTTAATCAGGCTGTTGAGCAATGCGTATTGCAGAACCCGGCCCAGTATCAATGGGCGTATAAACGATTTAAAACAAGGCCTGAGGGAGAGTACAGATTTTATTAACGAATCAATCGGCAAAAAAGCAGTGAATGTTACATAGCAGCAAGCAATGCCCCCTTTTGCACACAAACCATATCTATCATTGATTCTGATCGTCTGTGCTTAGTGCAAGGGTTGCTGAAACTCTTCCATTACCATGTTTTCCATCCAGGTAAAGGCTTCTTCCAGTCCCGGCTGATTGAATAACACCATTAGCACCACCCATTTGACTTGATCAAGGTCAATTTCCGGTGATTCCAGCGCCATAATGCGGTTGATGACCAGTTCGCGGCTGGCATCCGTAAGCACGCCCATTTGTTCCAGAAAGATCAAAAAACCCCGACATTCGACATCCAGTTTTTTTTCTTCCATTGGGCTGAAAACACGAATGGAGCGTCCTCCGTACGAGGCATGCGTGTCAGCACCTTCCTGCAACACTGATAAGTCTTCCAGCCAAGTGAAGGCTTTGTTGATCTCAGCATTGAGAAAACCTGCTTCGCGGAGCTGGGTTTTGAGGGTTTCGGGATCCGCCTCCATGGCGATATCGTCATCCATATAATTCTCGAAGAGATACATGAGTACGTCGAGTACGTCTTCTTTCATGAGTACCTACTTAATATCGTATTTTCGCGATGAAAATTAGCTGTTGTTAGTGGTCGTGGCAACTATCCGAGCTGAAAATCCCGCTCAATTTATCCGGCTATACAAGCCGCCAGTTGAAGCCACAACTCCCTGTATTTCCAGTGTCAACAGCATGGAGGAAACGGCCTCTGCCGTCAATCCGCTGCGTTCTACCAATGCATCAACGGATATGGGTTCAAATCCCATGTTTTCAAGAAACGGATGATCAGAAAATACAGCCTCATTGACCGGTGTAACGTTTGTAGACGTGCTCTCATGCTCAACAGCAAAGGTGGCCAATGGTGCAAGTTCTTCGAGAATGTCACTGATTTCCATAGTAAGTTTGGCTCCTTGCTGGATGAGCATATGACATCCTCTGGCCAGCGGGTTATGAATAGAGCCGGGAATGGCAAATACTTCACGCCCCTGTTCGGCGGCAAGCCGTGCGGTAATCAATGAACCACTTTTGACTGCGGCTTCAATTACCAGTGTTCCCAGGCTGAGCCCGCTGATAATGCGGTTACGGCGTGGAAAGTTACTCGCGACAGGGGGTGTACCGGGTGGAAACTCACTGACCAGTGCCCCTTGTTCAGCGATGTGATGCCCTAGCTCCCGGTGACGAGCCGGATAAATGCGATCCAGCCCGGTGCCTGCCACGGCAATGGTTTTGCCGTCAGCATTCAGTGCGCCTTGATGACTTGCAGCATCAATTCCCAGAGCCAGGCCGCTGGTAATTGTCAGGTCGTGGCGACTCAATGAAGCGGCAAAATCATGGGCAAGCCGGGAACCGCTGGCGCTGGGATTGCGGCTACCCACTATGGCCAATTGGGGCTGAGCAAGCAGATCAATATCACCACGCACAAACAGAATGGGGGGTGGACCAGGAATTTCTTTCAGTAATGCGGGATAGCGGGGGTCAAACAGGCCAATGATGTAGCAGTGCATATCTTCGGCCCAGGCCAGTGCAGCGTCCACGGCTTGCCAATTGGGCTTTGCCAGATAGCGGCGCAACTGGGGTGGCACATTCAACTCATTACTGGAGGCTCCACGATTCGCAAAAAACCGGGGCAGGTCAGGTTCATGTTCGAGGATACGTAAAAAACGAATCGCGCCGACTCCCGGGGCATGCAGCAGGGCAAGCCAGTAACGCAGGGCATCGGTATCAGATATGGCTGCGGGCGATGCGGGTTCGGAAACCGTGTGTGGCGCAGGGGGCGGCATAGCGCCCAAGCGCCGCGAGAAACAGTGAAATATACCCAAAACGAAGCCCCTCCATAGGCCGGGTACTGAGGTTTTATTTTTAAAAAGCGTTATGGATTCCGCACATAGTCATACACAGCCATATCGCGCTCAGCCTCCATGACCAGCGCATAGCTGACGCGGTCAAAAGTGCGGTACACCAGTACAATACCGGCGCGCTGATCTGGCAAAGTGACTTCTTCGCCGCGTTTTTTGGCATTGTAATCACGCACAACTTTACCTGCCCGGAATACCGCCAGCACATGGCCGGTTTCCAGACCATCCTGTTCGCCCTGATTAAGCACTACGGTCTGAAATTGACCAACGCGGGAAACACCATCAATGACGGCAATAATCTGGCCTTCCATTGGGATTTCTGGTGGTTTGGGAATGAATGCCCGATCAAGCCCCGAGGCCTTTTTGGGAATCAGACGGTCCCCCATCAGAGTTTCGCGGGTGGAGTCTTTGACACGCAGAGTGGAGGGGTCACCAAAATCTTCCACCTGGGCATCGGCGACATGCAAGGCTTCGTAGCCGAGGATGTCCCCCGGTTTGGCTCCGGGGTTACGATAGGGTTTACCGATGCGCAGTACAGCATAAGTGGAGTTGGGATCTTCACCAGGAATCAGGCCCCGGGCATAAATACGGTCACCGGAACCGGACATCAAACGTGCATCTTTACCGGAAAGCACATAACCGGCATTATCAATTTCGCGCTGACTGAGCACGCGGGGTTCGCCCAAAAATTGCTCAATGGCGTTGAGTGGAATACTGGCAATAGGGGTATCAACACGGGTGGCGCGTACCTGTGGCGACATTTTTACGGTAGCCTGACCACGGCTGACGCGCAAAATCGGCCGCCCCTGAGCATCATATTCGAGATACACCACATCACCAGGGTAAATAAGGTGAGGATTTTCGATTTGCGGGTTATAGCTCCATACCTCGGGCCATTTCCATGGGCTTTGCAAAAAATGCGCAGAGATATCCCAGAGAGTATCCCCCTTCACCACCGTATATTTATCCGGGTGATCCGCTTTCAGTTTGATAGTATCCGCCAGCGCTACGCTGCCGGTGATGGCCAGACCCAGAATAATCAGGCCCAAAAACTTTTTAAAAGCCAGATTTTTTTTAACAGATAATACTTTCATCAACACAGATGATCCCTCTGTTTATCAGTTTGCCCGAGTTTAGACGAATCATATTCCAGACTCCAGCGAAGCATTTTAGAATTAACAGGATAAGCGCAAATGCTAAACCTGAGTTTGAATGTATCATTTTTGCGTGTTTTTGAGCAGTGCCATTTATTGATGTCACACAACTTTGCCGAATATGTGTCCAAAGTGATGAAGATTCGAGTGTTATTACACGCCCTGTTTGTTTCATGCATCGGGTCATGAAACAAACAGGGTACACACTATTCACCTAAATCTTCATTGCTTTGGGTATAATGTCGGCAGCGATTATCATATCTTTTGCCTGTCTACACCGAATTTGACCGAGTTCACATGTCCATACTTACTATTTTACAGTTTCCCGATCCTAAGTTACGTCAAAAAGCCGCGCCAGTGGTGTCAGTGGATGACAGCATCCGCACGCTGGTGGATGACATGTTCGAGACCATGTACAGTGCGCCGGGCATTGGTCTGGCGGCGGTGCAGGTGAGCGTACTGAAACGAGTGATCGTTATCGATATTTCGGAAGACAAAAGTCAGTCGAAATGTTTCATCAATCCAGAAATCGTTAAGCGTAGCGGTGACGAAAAAATGGATGAAGGCTGCCTGTCGGTGCCAGGCATTTATGAACCGGTCTCCCGGGCAAAAGAGATCACCGTGCGCTATCTGGATCGTGATGGAAATACGCAGGAACTGGCGGCAGATGGTCTGCTGGCGGTCTGTGTTCAGCACGAAATGGATCACCTCGATGGCAAACTGTTTGTCGATTATCTGTCGGAAATGAAACGCAACCGTATTCGCAAAAAGATGGAAAAAATACGCCAGCACACAATGTGATGACACAAACTCCAGAAGAAAACACTGTGACCGAAGGCTTGAAAATTATTTTTGCCGGCACCCCGGCATTTGCGGCCAACAGTTTGCAGGCATTGTTGAATGCCGGACATGACGTACTGGCGGTATACACCCAGCCGGATCGTCCAGCCGGTCGCGGTCGCAAACTGACAGCCAGTCCGGTGAAAGCGTTGGCGCAGGCGCATGACCTGCCCGTACTACAGCCAATGAGTCTGCGTGACGAACAGGCCCAGCAGATACTGGCGGACTGGCAGGCTGATGTGCTGGTGGTGGTGGCCTATGGATTGATTTTGCCCGAGCCGGTGTTGGTTGCACCACGTCTGGGCTGCATCAATGTGCATGCTTCGTTACTGCCACGCTGGCGTGGTGCTGCACCTGTTCAACGGGCAATTCTGGCAGGAGACGAGCAAACCGGCGTTACCATCATGCAAATGGACGCGGGCCTGGATACCGGTGACATGCTGTACAAGGTCGCGTGCCCCATTGAAAGCACCGATACGGCTGAGACTTTGCACGACAAGCTGGCTGTTTTGGGAGCGACGGCTCTGTGCGGTACCCTAAAATTGCTGGCGGATGGCAGCGCGGTACCGGAAAAACAAAACGATGCTGATGCCAACTACGCAAAGAAGCTGCAAAAAGCTGAGGCGGAAATTGACTGGGCACAATCGGCGCAACTGTTGTCGCGTACAATACGAGCCTTTAATCCCTGGCCGGTGGCTTTCACCCGTGTTGATGACAAAAATCTACGCATTTGGTTTGCTGAGGCCATGGATACGTCCAGCAATGCAATACCGGGCACCGTGCTGGCCGAATCCCGTGAGGGTATTGATGTCGCCACGGGTGACGGTGTGTTGCGTATTCATCGGTTACAGTTACCCGGCGGCAAGGCACTGGATGCCAGACAATTTCTCAATGCCCACCGTCTGTTGGGTGTTCAGCTTGGATAATTGCTGTAACTCAGGAACCTGTTCGTGAATAGAGGCTGTGCAGCAATGAGTATGTTTTTTACGCCCCTGCGTGCATTCTGATGGCTTCGCCAAAACAAAACCCACGAGCCACGGCTGCACGCATTCTTAGCCAGGTCACCCGCGATGGGCGTTCCCTGTCCCGTGCCATGGAAGACGTACCACCTGCGCTAAGCGATGATCGCGCGCTGATTCAGGAGATGTGTTACGGCGTGCTGCGCGAATATCATCGTCTGTCGCTCATGGTTGCCAGCCTGTTAAAAAAACCACTGAAAGCAAAAGATGCAGACGTACAAGCGCTGTTGTTACTGGGCCTGTATCAGTTAATGTGCATGCGGGTACCGGATCATGCCGCTGTGTCAGAAACAGTGGCCGCTACGGTGACCCTTAAAAAAGTCTGGGCACGAGGCATGGCGAATGGTGTGCTGCGTAACTTTCAGCGCCAGCAGAAAAAATTATCAGCGCAGGCGGATACCTCTGGGGAGGGGCTCTGGTCACACCCGCAATGGTTAATTAACGCGCTACGCGAAGCCTGGCCCACAGACTGGCAGGCGATACTGATGGCCAATAATCAACGCCCCCCCATGTGTCTGCGCATCAACACGGCAAAAATCAGCGCAAATGACTATGTGCAGCGATTGAAAAAAAATGACATTGCGGCCAGCTGTAGTGAATTCACCGCAAGCGCCATTCGACTCGAACACCCGCAGGATGTGACGGTATTACCGGGTTTTACCGAGGGCTGGCTATCGGTGCAGGACGAAGCCGCACAACAGGCGGCAGGGTTGATGGCGTTGAAACCAGGACTGCGTGTGCTTGATGTGTGTGCAGCACCTGGCGGTAAAACCGCGCATATGCTGGAGCTGGCAGAGGTGGAAATGGTGGCACTGGATGTGGACGCCGCTCGCCTGCAACGAGTGAAGGAGAATCTGCAACGCCTGGGTAAAACCGCTCAATGTATTGTGGGCGATGCCTGTATGCCCAAAGAATGGTGGGATGGTCAAGCGTTTGATCGTATTCTGCTGGATGCGCCCTGCTCGGCCACCGGGGTGATCCGACGTCATCCCGATATCAAATTATTACGCCGTGAATCCGATATCAAAAAGCTGGTGGCATTGCAGGCACAAATACTGGATGCCATCTGGCCCTTGCTCAAGCCCGGCGGTATGCTGGTGTATGCAACGTGTTCGGTATTGCCTGAAGAAAACGCCAGACAAATAACGGCATTTGCCGGCAGACAGCCGGATGTGCGATTCAAAACAATAAACGTACCATGGGGAATGCCCGCCATAGCGGGACAACAAGTGCTGACGGGAAACAACGGTATGGACGGGTTTTATTACGCATGTTTGGAAAAAACAGCATAAACGCCAAAAACCGGCGCTGCGGTTTAATGGCTGCATTGCTGGTTTTCAGTAGCTTCGCACTGGAGGCAACCGCCGCCACTCCATTGTTTACCGTGCATGATGCAAAAACAGAACTGGTCGGTAATATTTATCGCCTAAATGCAAACCTGGAGTTAAAACTCACACCACAGGCACTAACGGCGCTGGACAATGGTGTTACGCTCACCATCATTCTGGATATCGAGGTTTATACGCCCAGTCGTTATCTGTGGGACAGCGTACTGGCCAGTCTGGAGCAGCGCTACGAAATTCAATACCATACGCTGGCTGACCAATACTTATTACGCAACATTAACAGTGGTTCTCAATTTGTCTATTCCACATTAGATGCGGCTCTGGATGCCCTGGGTAAAATTGAACAGTTACCTATTCTGGATGCCCATTTGTTGCAACCAAAAGAACATTACAAAGTGCGTGCCCGTTCCCGTCTGGATTTGGGCAGCCTGCCGGTACCCATGCAGCTTAGAGCCTATATTTCCAGTGAATGGTGGTTGAACAGCGGGTGGTACTCATGGGATTTGTGATGAGCCGTTTTGCCCAGCAGGCGGACTGTGATGGGTAAATTACTGGTATGGCTGCGGCGTATGTCCACCAGCGTGGTGCCGGTCATCATCATGGCCATTTTTATGCTCGGCTCATTATGGTTGTTGAGTGCGGCAACAGAAAACTCCGGCCAGTTCGGGCGCATGCATGTGACGCTGGTGATAGTCAATGTATTGGGGCTGATCGTACTGGTGGGTTTGATCGGCATCGATGCAGTACGCTTGGTACGCCAGTATCGTCGTGCCGCTACGGGTTCGCGACTTACTGTCAGACTGGTGGTGATATTTGTGGTTATGGCATTGGTGCCTGTTTCCATTGTTTTCTATTTCTCATTAGGTTTTTTACAAAAAGGCATCGACAGCTGGTTTGATGTGCGGGTAGAACGTGCCATGGAAGACTCACTGGAACTGAGTCGCTCATCGCTGGATATGCGTATGCGGGATCGGCTCAAGCAAACACGTGCCATCGCTGCCGATCTACGGGAAACACCAAATGCAATCGTCATGTTCAGGCTGAATGAATTGCGCAACGAAAGTGGTGCCAGCGAACTTACTTTACTATTTCAAAGCGGGCGGGTCATTGCCTCTTCAAGCGCTGACACCATGACCATTATCCCGCAAAAACCCGGTGGTTCGATTTTGTCGCAGGTGCGCGACAAACATGATTATGTGGGACTGGCACCCATCGACAACCGGGGCTTGCATATTCGTACCGCAGTGCAGATAGACGCATCAGCTGTTGCTGTTGATCCGCGCGTGTTATTTATGCTGTATCCAATCGATGCGCGCGTCAGTGTGCTGGCGGATGGTGTGCAATCGGCCATTACCCAATACAAAGAGCTGGTGTATTTACGTGATCCACTGAAACAAAGTTTTAGTTTTACTTTGGCGCTGGTACTGCTGGTAACCTTGCTGTCAGCCGTGTGGGCGGCTTTCTTTTTTGCCCAACGACTGGTTGCGCCGATACGCATTCTGGCCATTGGCACGCGCGCTGTGGCATCAGGTAATTATCAGAAAAAGCTGCCAGTTACACGCACAGATGAACTGGGTGCATTGGTGCAATCTTTTATGGATATGACCAACAAAGTCTCCGAGGCGCAACGGGATGCGCAAAAAAGTCAGCATCGGGCCGAACGTGAGCAAAACTATTTACGTGCCGTGCTGGGTCGGCTTTCATCCGGGGTTATCACACTGGATAAAAATCAACGTATGCGCGCAGTCAACGCTGCGGCCAATCACATTCTGGAGCAGGATATGGATGCGGCCATGGGTAAAAGTCTGGCGCAAATTAAACATGATGCACCGGAGCTGAAGACATTTATTAGTGCTATCGCAAAACACATTGACGATGATGCCGATGACTGGCGCGAAGAAATTACACTAACCGGTTTCGGACGACACAAAACCCTGATGTGTCAGGGTGCAAGACTGCCCGGCATAAAAGGCATGACATCAGGATTTGTCGTGGTGTTCGATGATGTAACAGCAATGATTCAGGCACAGCGTGATGCTGCCTGGGGCGAAGTGGCGCGACGCCTGGCACACGAAATCAAAAACCCGTTAACACCCATTCAACTTTCCGCAGAACGTTTACGACATAAATATCTTGGCAAAATGGCACCGGAAGATGCCGAAGTGCTGGATCGCTCTACACACACCATTGTACAACAGGTGCAATCAATGAAAAACATGGTGGAAGCCTTTTCTGAATATGCGCGCGCACCAAAACTACAGCCGTCACCGTTGGTACTGGAAGTCCTGATTGGTGAAATACTGGATTTGTATGCGGGGGAAAATCAGAAAATCAAATTATTCGTGCATGGCAAAGAATCGGCACCAATGGTGGAGGCCGATGACGGTCGTATTCGTCAATTACTGCATAATCTGATTCGTAACGCCATCGAGTCGCTGTCTGATACACCGCAGGGTAGAGTGGACATTCATTTACAGGAAGTGAAACACGCCTCGGAACACGTTGTGGAGATCAAAATTGAAGATAATGGCCCAGGCATTCCTCCTGACATGCTGGAAAACCTGTTTGAGCCCTATGTCACCAATAAACCAAAGGGCAGCGGTTTGGGATTGGCCGTGGTTAAGCGTATTGTCGAAGAACATAACGGTATTCTGTACGCAGAAAACCGAACAAAAGGTGGCGCACGAATCGTGATACGTTTGCCAGCCTTAAAAAGCGATATAACACTCGCCACAGAAACGCGACAGACACAAAATAGCGGGTAATAAACTCTTGCATCATAAAGATAAAGCAAAACAATGAAACCTTATATTTTAGTGGTGGATGATGAACCGGATATCTGCACATTGGTAAAAGATATTCTGGAAGATGAAGGTTATGCAGTCGCCATTGCAGAAAATGGTGAAGCGGCACGGCATTTGGTGCGTCAAAAAACCCCCGACATGATTTTGCTGGATATCTGGATGCCTGACATTGATGGCATTACCCTGTTAAAAGAATTTTCCAGTGACCTGACCATGACTGCACCGGTCATCATGATGTCCGGCCATGGCAATGTGGAAACCGCAGTAGAAGCTACTCGTCTGGGTGCGAAGGATTTTATTGAAAAACCACTGTCGTTAGCCAAATTATTGCACACTGTTGAACATACCCTGATGGAGGCAAAACAAAATACGCCGAACAATCTGCAATGCGTGCCATTACAGCCCGTGCCGCCAGTTGGTAAAACAGTGCAAATTCAATTGCTGCGTGAGCAACTGGAAAAACTGGCACATCATTCGGGAACCGTGTTGTTTTATGGTGAACCCGGCAGCGGAAAAACATTCAGTGCCGAATATATTCATGCGCGTTCTGCGCGACAAAACGGCCCGTTTATTGGTGTACATACCCGGCAATTTCACGATGGTCAGGGTGATGTATTGTTGTTTGGTAAAGAAGAAGGTGCCGATATTCAGTCCGGATTTCTCGAACAGGCACAAGGTGGCACGCTGTTTCTGGACGATGTCGCCGAGCTGGATGCCGACATACAGGATAGCCTGTTTGCTGTTTTGAGCACGGGCAAATGGGTGCGCATGAATGGCAGCCAGCCCCTGACCCTGGATGCGCGCATTATCACCGCGACTCATTATGACCTGGAACAGGAAATCCGCGCTGGCCGTTTTCGTGAGGATTTATATCATCTACTGAATGTTGTGCCAGTGCATGTACCTGCCCTGCGGGAACATGTAGAAGATGTGACCGAATTATTGGTGTATTACGTTAATCTGCTGGTGGATAAAGAGGCCTTGCCTTATCGTAATTTTACGGTGGCAGCACAAAATCGCTTGCGTCACTATGAATGGCCGGGCAATATCCGCGAACTGGAAGGTTTGGTACGGCGTTTACTGGTGCTTGGGCTGGAAACCGATATTGGACTGGATGAAGTGGAGGCCGCACTGGGTGCGGGTGCAGCATCATTTGGGAACATGGACCCGGCAAATTTTGATTTGCCTTTACGGCAGGCGCGTGAACAATTTGAAAAGGCCTATCTTGAATATCATTTACAACAGGCTGGTGGCAGCGTGGGCAAAGTGGCCCGGCTGGTGGGCATGGAACGGACAAACCTTTACCGTAAGCTGCGCACTCTGGGAATTGATACGCGACGAGCGGGCCGCTAGGCAAGTCAGGGATTTATGAAAATAATAATATTGGGTGCGGGTCAGGTAGGCACCTCGGTGGCAGAAGTGCTGGCCACCGAGGCAAGTGACATCACTGTGGTGGATATCGACGAAACCAAACTCGAAACTCTGCGCGACCGGTTGGATATTGGCACTGTGGTGGGAGAAGCCGCCCATCCTGAAGTGCTGGCACGCGCTGGCGCTGAAGATGCAGACATGATTTTAGCTGTGACTAACAGCGATGAAATCAACATGATCGCTTGTCAGGTAGCCTACACCCTGTTTCACACACCCACCAAAATTGCCCGGGTGCGCAGTGTTGGTTATTTATCCCACCCTCAGTTATTCACACAGGAAGCGCTACCCGTGGACGTGCTCATTAGTCCTGAGCAACTGGTCACTGACTATGTGCAACGGCTGATTGAACATCCGGGCGCATTACAGGTGCTGGACTTTGCCGGCGGCAAAGTCCAGCTGGTGGCCGTGCGGGCCTATTATGGTGGCCCACTGGTGGGCCAGGCCTTAAAAACCCTGCGTGAACATATGCCGGGCATAGAAACACGGGTGGCCGCCATTTATCGTCGCGGTCACGCCATTGCCCCTGATGGTGACACGGTCATTGAAGCAGATGATGAAGTCTTTTTCATCGCAGCACGACGTCATATTCGTGTGGTAATGAAAGAATTACGACGCCTGGACCGCCCGGTCAAACGAGTCATTCTTGCCGGTGGCGGCAATATTGGCACACGCCTCGCCAAGGCGCTGGAATATAAATATCAGGTCAAACTGATTGACCACAATGCCGAACGCTCAAAGCGTATTTCTATCGACCTGGAAAAAACCATCGTGCTGCACGGTGACGCTGCTGATGAAGAACTGTTGATGGATGAAAATATCGAGCACACCGATGTGTTCTGTGCGGTTACCAACGATGACGAAGCCAACATTCTTTCCGCGATGCTTGCCAAACGTCTCGGCGCACAAAAAGTGATGGCGCTGATTAACCGTGCCGCTTATGTTGATCTGGTGCAAAGCGGTATTATTGATATCGCCATCTCGCCACAACAAGCCACCATCGGTAGTTTATTGACCCATGTGCGTCGTGGTGATGTTACCGCCGTGCATTCCCTGCGTCGAGGTGCGGCGGAGGCCATTGAGGCTGTGGCACATGGTGATGAAAAATCATCCAAAGTCGTTGGGCGTGCCATTGAAGACATCAAGTTACCCGTGGGTACAAATATCGGTGCTATTGTGCGGAATGACAAAGTGATCATTGCTCATCACGATAGCGTGATTGAAGCCAATGACCACGTCATTTTATTTGTCGTGGACAAAGAACGTATTCCAGATGTAGAGCGTTTGTTTCAGGTTGGAGTCACTTTTCTGTGAAAACAGAGAAAGGAACAAAGGAGAAAGAAAAAAATGATCTTGTTTCAATCTGACAGCCTGTATATTTCCGGCCTCTTTTCTTCTTTTCCCTTTTCCCTGTAACGCCAATGCAACGCGCTGTTATTCAACGCATCGTCGGGCTGTTGTTGATGGTGTTCAGTTTCACCACACTGCCACCTGCCGCAGTGGGCCTGTGGTACGGCGATGGTGCGGTTTATCCTTTCCTTGGTGCATTTGTTGCAACACTGACCATGGGGCTTGTGACGTGGTTTCCCGTGCGCAAGGTAAAAATGGAAGTGCGCTTACGTGGTGGGTTTATTATTGTCGCCGTATTCTGGCTGGTATTGGGTCTATCGGGTTCGTTGCCGTTCCTGTTGGCGGAAACCCCTCACATGTCATTGACGGATGCCGTATTTGAATCCATTTCAGCGTTAACGACCACGGGCGCAACCGTGCTGACGGGTATTGATGGCTTGCCGCATGCCATTCTGTTTTACCGGCAACAACTACAGTGGATGGGCGGCATGGGCATCATTGTGCTGGCCGTTGCTATTTTGCCCATGCTGGGCATCGGTGGCATGCAGCTGTATCGCGCTGAAACGCCAGGGCCGATGAAAGACAGCAAGCTCACGCCGCGTATCACGGAAACAGCCAAGGCGTTGTGGTACATCTACCTGGGGTTGACCGTCAGCTGTGCTCTGGCCTATTGGCTAGCCGGCATGAGTGGTTTTGATGCCATTGCACACAGTTTTTCCACTATCGCCATTGGCGGTTTTTCCACGCATGATGCCAGCATCGGTTACTTTGACAGCATGCTTATCGAAATGGTGGCTGTCGTATTCATGCTGCTTGCGGGTATCAATTTCGCGTTACACTTTTTGGCCTGGCGTGGAATGAGCTTGAAACCTTATTTGTATGACCCGGAAGTGCGTACCTACTTTTTTGTTTTATCCGTCAGTGCTGTTATTACCACTGTTTATCTCTACCAGACGAAGACCTTTGATACCGTTGGCAATGCGCTTCACCATGGCATTTTTCAGGCGGTGTCCATTGGTACAACCAGTGGATTTACGACGACAGACTATTACAACTGGCCAGGGTTTTTGCCGGTATTATTATTGTTTACCAGCTTTATCGGTGGCTGTGCAGGCTCCACTGGCGGCGGACTCAAAGTGGTCCGGTTTTTGTTACTGGTCAAACAGGGGTTGCGGGAAATCTTTCGGCTGATTCACCCCAATGCGCAGATTCCCGTTAAAATTGGTAACAAACCATTATCCGAGCGCGTCATTAACGCGGTGTGGGGGTTTTTTGCGCTATATATCGCATCATTCGCAGTAATGATGTTATTGATCATGATGACCGGGCTGGATCAGATCACGGCCTTCTCTGCTGTAGCGGCTTCAATGAACAATCTTGGCCCCGGCCTGGGTGACGTCGGTGCGCATTATGGTGATATCAATTCCACCGCCAAATGGATTTTGTGTTTTGCCATGTTGTTGGGGCGCTTGGAAATTTTCACTTTATTGGTATTGCTGACACCGGCTTTCTGGCGTAAATAACTTATTCCTGCGGGATGCGGTAAGCATCCATTTCCACTTCACGCAAGGCTTGCCCAAACATCACGATGCGCCCCTGATAACGCTCGGCACCATCACTGGTAAATTCAAAAAAATACAAACGGCATAACTGGATTTTACCCTGCGTATTGCGCCGGAACCATTGCCGTTTTCGTTCTACAGTGTCGTCGAGAAATTGCACGCCAGCTTGTTGACAGGCATGTAATCCGGCATCCCGGGCAAGTTCCTGGGTGCGCACGCTGTCCCACCAGTACACTATGCCCAGCCCCAGAGTGATCAGCCACAGAATATCGATCATCGTGGATTAACCTGGATTCCGCAGTTGGCCGCTTCGAGGATGTACTAACATTTTGATCAATAGCCTGTGTAGTGGTTTTGGCGGGTGTACTGGTTGAATGAGCCGCTACGACCGGTATAGCACATTGCCTTTTGCGTCTGGTTGCGTTGCGAATCGTCAGCCACAAAAGGCAACGCACTCTACAGGTCGTTCAACCGCGAATTCCAGAATTAACGTTCTTGCTGGTTTTTGTGCGTGTATAAAAAATCACCGTGTTCAATAATGTGGCGGGGGAGGCTCGTTGACCTGTCCAACCATATCGCCGGTATTGTTGTCTTGCAGCTGTCGTCGCAAGCGAGTGAGATCATCCTGTAATTTGCCAATCAGTGTGTGTTGCGCCAACAATACATCATTCATTTCTTCCAATGCCGCCTCTTGATGGGTAAGGCGAATTTCCAGGTCAGTTATTCTGTTTTCCATTGTGAGCATATTCCGGTTAAAACTGAGTTAATCCGTTGAACCAATAGTGTTCGCAGGATTCGGCTAGAATGATCTTTCGCTATTGACCGTCTGTGGTCAAGTGTAGGCCCATGATCCGCAAACAATATGTGAGAAAACAATGTCAATAAACCACGCACAGAAAAAGTGGAATAGCCGGTATGCGACCGCAGCGGGTAAACCCCGGGCAGCACTGGTTTTACGGGAAAACCGGCACCTGTTGCCGGCATCGGGTGATGCACTGGATCTGGCCTGTGGCCTGGGCGGCAACGCGCTGTTACTGGCGCAGGCAGGCCTGACGGTGCAAGCCTGGGATTTGTCATCGGTGGCAATTGATGCATTGCGGTTGCGCACGGCGGCAGAGTGTTTGCCGGTGGAGGCTGCCGTGCGTGATGTGGACAAACAACCACCAATGCCAACATCGTTTGATGTGATTGTCGTCAGCTATTTTTTGCAACGGACTTTGGCTCCAGCATTGTGTGCCGCGTTGCGGCCAGGTGGCTTGTTGTTTTATCAGACATTTGTAAAAAACAAGGTGTATCAACAAGGGCCGACGAATCCCGATTTTTTATTGGCCGAAAATGAATTGCTGACACTGTTTGCTCCGCTGCGACTGCGGGTGTATCACGAAATTGGTGCTTTGGGCGACATTACGCAGGGACTGCGTAATGAAGTACTGTTCGTTGGACAAAAAGCCGAAAAACGATAAATTCCCTCAAGGCTTTTAGCGCACTGTCTGGTTTTCGCCCTTGGTGGATTCCCAGTGCAGAATGCCTTCCACGGCATCTTCAGTCAGCTGCGGGGTGATGTGGGTGATAAAGGCATAAACGTAGTTGCGCAAGTGGCGACCACGATGCACGCAGACACAGCTGGTACTGGGACGAAACAGGTGACCGGCAGGCATTACAGCGAGATTGCTGTCTTCGCTATTATCCAGCGCGGTTTCGGCAATCAGCCCCACTCCCAATCCCAGTCGGACATATTTTTTGATGATGTCAGAGTCCAGTGCGGTGAGCGCAATGTTGGTGAGCAGGCCTTCGTCAGTAAAGGCTTGATTGATGGCAGCGCGACCCGCAACTTCGTGATCGTAAGTAATTAACGGGTATTTTGCCAGTGCGGACAGCGTCAGCTCAGGCTCTTGCTTCAACGGGTGTTCCGGAGGGGTGATGGCCGATAAACTCCATTCCCGATAGGGCAGCATCACCAGCTCTTTAGGCATGTTTTTACTGGCGGTGGTCACGGCGACATCGGCCGTGCGACTGAGCAGCATGTCATAAATTTGTTGTGTGTTTCCCTGATGAATACGCAGTTTTACGTCGGGGTAAATCTCGGTGAATTTGGCAATAACTTTCGGCAGGGCGTGATAAGCCTGGGTGTGCGTGGTGGCAATCGATAATGTGCCTTTGCTGTCATCGTTTACCTGCTGAGCGACCTGGCGAATATTTTCAGCTTCGGTAAGAATACGCTCGGCCATCGTAATAATACTTTCGCCCGCCTGGGTGACACCGGTCAGTCGTTTGCCATGACGCTCAAAAATCTGTGTATTTAATTCTTCTTCAAGCAGGCGAATCTGGGTGCTGATACCTGATTGAGCAGTGAACAGACGTTCGGCCGCCGTGGTAACATTTAACCCCCGTCTGGCAACTTCACAGATATACCGTAGTTGTTGCAGTTTCACCGCAAACACCCCTTATGTTGATATAAGATAAAATTATACCCCGTTATATTTTTATGCTATTTCAAATCCGACCTATCTTTTTACCATAAAAATACACCAATGAGCATCTAAATATTGATAAATATTTCAAAATCATAAAAAAAGAATTGCAGGGTGATCTTTATCACATTTTTAGATCCGCAGGGTTCAGTATATCCGCTGGTGGCCGTAAAGATGCTAGACCAACGCAGTACAAGACAAACAGTCAACATTCACCACAACATTTAACCGGATTAGCAGGAGAGCTATGATGATTTTTGCATATAGCCACACGCAGAATGTAGCACGTAGTACGCCAGGATTTTTTTGCAGGGCCGTTCTTGGTTTGTCATTAGGCATGACGGCTTTTAGTGTGCAGGCTGATTTATATGAAGATGGCTTGATGGCTTACGCCGTGGGCAATTATACCGAGGCGGGGCAGCATTTTATGGGTGCTGCGGATGCAGGCAATGACGGGGCGGAGCATATGTTGATGCGTCTGTTCGCGGAAAACAAGCTCTATGCTGAGGATATACAGTCTGAAACCCTGAAGTGGACACGCAAGGCTGCCGAAAAAGGGGTTGTTCATGCACAGTTTTCGTTAGGTAATATCTATCTTTCAGAAGCGCAAAATGATGCACAACGTGCTGTTAAGTGGTACCGCAAAGCCGCAGAACAAGGTCACCCGGATGCTTATTATCAGCTCGGCGTTGTGCTTGCCAAGGGCGCAAAAGGTGTAAGCGCTAACACACAGGAAAGCCGTCGCCTCTATCAGATTGCCGCTTCTGAATTTGATGTACATGCGCAAAAAGGTAACGCTGATGCGCAATATAAGCTGGCAGGCATGTATCAGCGGGGGCTGGGTATGAAAACCAACATGGTGCTGGCCTTGAAGTGGATGGAAAAATCGGCTTTGCAAGGTCATACGCTGGCACAGTTGAGCCTGGGTCGTTTATATGCCGAAGGCACTGGTGTGCCGCGCGATATCCGTCAAGCACAGTATTGGCTGAGTCTGGCTGCTGCACAAGGTTCGCAGGATGCCGTTATAGCACTGAATAAGCTCACGGCAGATGAGGATACGAAGGTTGCTTTGGCGATGTAACGCAAACGGGCATCAATAAAAAACCGCGACCATGGTGGTCGCGGTTTTTTATTGGGCAAGAATAGAGAAGGTTTGGAAGCCTATGCACTTCTTAACTGCCCGTGAGCAGCGCACGCGCATCGCCGATTTGCGTCTGCACACTGGTTATTGTGGGTACAATAATGTCCTGGTCAAGTCCGGTTAGTTCCCAGGCAATATCGTGGATACGTGGTGCATTATCCAGTTCGTACGTGTTCAATTCGACCAGGGCGGCAATACTGTTAGCAATATGTACAATGGCGGTTTCCACACGGTTTTGTGTGGCTTGTGCCGGGTCATGGTGATAGGCAATGCATACTTGCAGGCTGGCGGGCAACGACCAGTTGCGCGCCAGTTCGCTGCCGATTTCCGCATGATCAAAACCGATGATTTCCCGCTCGGCTTCCTGGGATTCCAGTTCATCCGGGCTATCGAGACAGGCTTCAAGGGTTTGGCGCGAAAGATCCGGCAAAGTGCGGTACAACACCAGTTGGCCAATATCATGTAACAAACCCGCAACGAACACGGCCTCGCGTTGATGCTTGAGACACTCTGAAGCAAGAGTGCGTGCGCACAGGGCGCAAAGAATACTATGCTCCCAGAAGTTTTCCATCGACATCAGTTCGTTGGGAATACCCTCAAAAGACTTGCACGCGGACGTTGCCAGGGCAAGACTGCGTACTTGCTGGGTACCGAGCACGGTAACGGCGCGTGACACCGTATCGATTTGTGTAGACAGCCCGTACAACGGGCTGTTGGCGACCCGTAACAGACGGGCGGTGAGCGCAACGTCCTGGGTAATAACATGTGCAATATCATCCGTACTACTGCCGGGATCATCCACCAGCTCGTTAAGCCTCACATAGGCTGCTGGCAGTGAAATCAGCTGTTCAACATTGCTCAGTAAATCCTGAATCTTTTCATTCATAGTCGGTATCTATCGGGTTGCCTGATTAATTCCGGATTAAAAATATTAATCGCTGTTGTTTTCTGTGTCGGCAGCATTGGGGAAATCTGTTGCATATTTCTGAATCCATTCCACGGCAGCCTGTTCACCACTGAGCTGACGTCCCTCTTTGTCGAAAACTTCCTGTTTATACTGTTCAATATGGCAAATTTGCTCAACCATACGCGCCCGAAAAGAATCATTTTCATCCAGAAACTGGATGCCAATTTCGAAGGTATTTTGCAGGGGGTGGCACCAGGTGACTTTGCCAATAGCTTGAAACACGGGGGATACCAATGGGATCTTGATGCGGATAGTGGTACCTGGCTTCAGCGTGACCGTGGAATGAAAGGCAAGCCCGCCCTGGCTGACATTTTTAAGATAGTCACCACCATCGGTGACCAGTTCTTCCAGTTGAAAATCAACAGGGATACTTGAAGGATGTCGGATAAAGCTGCGCATAATTTGCTTTGCTCTCAGGTTTTCCAGAAAACGCGCTGACCGTGGTTAACACCGTCTATATATGCGCTATCCTTCATGGAAAATAGCCGGATGCCCGTTTGTATTCAAGGTAATAATGCACAACCCGCCTGTCTGTTTATGAGTGACGTGGTTGTTTTTAAATCTTGTGAACATAGCGGCCAGAAATGCGCCTGCTATAGTGCTGGCACACGCTTAAATGGAATAAAATTTACCCATGCACCCATTAAAACACCTTAAAAATCCTCGACTTTCCCATTTGATCAGCATGCTGGCGGCGTTAGTAATGGGGGGTATATTTTCCAGCACACAGGCGGAAGAAACACAAGCCGTGGTGCTCATGTATCACCATTTCGGTGTGGATAAATACCCATCAACCAATATTCAACTGGCGCAATTTGATGCCCATCTGAATTATCTGGCACAGGCGGGATATCAGGTCTGGCCATTGGCAAAGGTGGTGGATTATGTGCGCAGGCAAAAGCCTTTTCCTGATCGTGTGGTAGCCATCACCATTGATGACGCTTATCAATCAGTGTTTGACGAAGCTTATCCACGGCTGCGTGAACGTGGCTGGCCATTTACTGTTTTTGTCGCCACTGATGGTATTGACCAACACTTTTCGGCCTACATGAATTGGCAGCAGATGCGTGAAATGCAACAGTATGGTGCCAGTTTTGAAAATCACTCAGCAACACATGATTATCTGATTCAACGCCGGACAGACGAAACAGCCGACCAATGGTACAAGCGCGTAGAGAATGATATTGGCCGTGCCCAGCAACGCATTACAGCAGAGCTGGGCAAAGCACCCGCATTTTTTGCATATCCCTACGGTGAATATAACGAGAGACTGGCGGAACTGGTAACCAAGATGAGGTTAGTGGCTTTTGGTCAGCAGTCCGGGCCCGTTGGTTTGGGTGCGGATTTGCGTGCTTTGCCACGTTTCCCTATGGCAGAGCGTTTTGCCGCTTTACCTGATTTTAAACAAAAGCTGCAAAGTCTTGCCTTTCCTATAGTGGCAGTACGACCGTGGGAGCCAATGGTTACGGCACAAGAAGCCCCCCGAATGACTGTTGAACTGGCACAAAGTGACGCGCGACTGGGTCAGCTATCGTGTTTTTTATCGGGCCAGGATGCGATAACCGTGGAATGGCTGAATCGAAAAATGCGACATTTTTCAGTGCAGGCACCAACGCCCTTGCCGCGTGGCCGCAGTCGCTATAACTGCACTGCACCCTCATCCAGGCCAGGGCGCTATTTCTGGTTTAGTCATTTATGGATTGTACCCTGAACAGAAAACTGTATGCTATTCAGCCTCACCAAAACGGCGCGCGATAAGATCTTCCAGTGCATCCAATGCTTTTTTTTCATCCGCACCTTCAGCAATCAACTCCAGCTCCGTACCTTTGGCGGCGGCCAGCATCATTACTCCGAGAATACTCTTGCCATTCACCTCAGTGGTGTTTTTAATCAGTTTGATATCACTGTCAAATTGACTGGCAAGCGCGACCAGCTTGGCGGCAGCGCGGGCGTGCAAGCCAAGCTTGTTGATGATGGTAACGGGGCGACGGATCATGTTCGGGAGCTTCCTGTATTACGTCAAACTTTCACTGCCATCAGGCAACAACATAACACCTTGACGCCCACCATCCACAGCGCGTTCGGCCATTTCAACAAGTGATAGCTCGGGATAGTTGAGCACTCGAATCAGCATGGACAGATTGAGACCAGCGACAACCATTACATGGTTGAGGCGAACAAGTTGACAGGCAATATTCGAGGGTGTTGCGCCACAGAGGTCAGTGAGGACCAATACACCGTCACCACTATCCAGCTCAACAACCATTTTTTCAGCACGTTTGGCCAGCGTGTCCAGATCGTCATCCAATGGCACGCTCAGCACGCGGGTTGCCAGCGGGCAAACGCTCAGTGTTTTGACACTGATATCCAGCATCGTATAACCAAGAGATTCGTGGCTCACCAAAAGTACACCGATGGTCATGACAGCCGCTCAGTCAAGGTAAGTCACGATGACGAATGATAACGTTATCGCGTTGTTGCTGAAAATACCGGCCAAGACGCTCGGTTAAATATACCGAACGGTGTTGACCACCTGTGCAGCCGATGGCAATGGTCAAGTAGCTGCGATTATCGGATTCAAAACAAGGAATCCAGTTGGTCATCATCTTTTGTATCTGTACAAAAAAATCTTCCACCAGTTCCTGACCTGCAAGAAAATCTGCAACGGGTTGGTCCCGACCGGTCAATGCGCGTAATTTATTTTCCCAATGCGGGTTGGGCAGGCAACGCGCATCGAAAACAAAATCGGCATCCACTGCCATGCCATGTTTAAAACCAAAGGACTCAAATAAAATTGACAACCCGACTTGCTGTTCACCTCGTATGCGGTCACGAATCAAGTCACGAAGCTGATGCACATTACTTCGAGTGGTATCGGTAAACAGATCAGCGCGATCAATAACAGGTTGCAGCAGGCGTCGCTCATAATGTATGGCTTCCTGCAAAGGAATTTCTTCTCCACTCAAGGGGTGCTTGCGACGGGTTTCACTAAACCGTTTGAATAACACTTCATCAGCAGCATCAAGAAAAATCACTTCGCAATCCACACCCGCATCTTTCAGTGTATCGAGAATTTCCGGGAAACGACTAAGATCCAGCGGTGGATTACGGGCGTCAATACCCACGGCGGCCAACTCACCCAGCTGTCCGGGAAAGGCGTTCATTTTTACAGCAAAATCAGGCAACAAACCCACCGGTAAATTGTCGATGCAATAATAGCCCTGGTCTTCCAGCACATGCAGTGCTGTGGATTTTCCGGAGCCAGAGACACCGCTGATAACAACAAGTTTCATAATGTGTGATGTGCTTTAATCTAAGATTGTGTTAATTGTTTGTTTGTTAAGAAGGTGTGACAAAATAATGTGGATGGACAAGCAAGATATCCACGTTATTTTGTCATACCATCCTATGATGGAGCCGTTTTCGCCTGAATCAATTCGCGCTGTCGCTGACTGAAGGCTTCGGCAGCATTGTACCCTTTGCGTAATAAAATATGGTCTCGCACTGCGGCTTCCACCAACACGGCAAGGTTGCGCCCGGAGGCAACGGGCAGCGTGGCTTCGGGAATTTCGATATCCAGAATCGTGCGTTTGCGATAACTGCCTTTCAAGCGATCTACTTTATGCAGGTCTTCCGCAGCCAGTCGTTGCAGATGCACAATCAAGCGCAAGTCTTTGTTAAATTTGATAGCACTGTCACCGTACATGGCCCGGATATTCAGGATACCCAGACCACGCACCTCGATAAAATCCCGTAAGACTTCAGGGCAGCGGCCACGTACGGTATCGGGCCCCATTCGTGAAAACTCCGGGGCATCATCCGCAATCAGCCGATGATTACGGGATATCAATTCCAATGCCAGCTCACTCTTGCCGACACCGCTTTCCCCGGTAAGCAATACACCCATACCATGCACCTCCAGAAATACGCCGTGTACTACTGTTTTTTCTGCCAGTTCATCATCAAGATAATGGCGCAGGCTGCTCATCAGTTTTGTACTGCCAAGACTGGACAGTAATAAGGGTGTATCGGTTTTTTCACAAAAATCACATAAATCACCCGGGGTGGATTGCTGTTCAGCAATCACGACTGCTGCCGGCTCACCTGCGCATAACTGTTCAATCAGCTGTTGGCGTGATGCAGCATCAAGCTTGTTAATATAATCAAGCTCTATCGGCCCCAGTAGTTGTAACCGATTGGAATGAATGACATTGAGGTAGCCAATCAACGAATGACCTGAGGTATCTGCGCTATACCTTAATGTTCGCTGCTCGCCACCGCGCCCGGCAAGCCACTGCAAGCCCAGCCGTTGCTGATAACGCTGAAACAAAAGATTGACGGTAACAGTGTCGTTCATAGGCTGGGGGTACAAATTCCAGTTATTCGATGCAGATCAGTGATTCCGATCCCAGTCAATCAGGGAGTCATAAAGTGACTGACTGTTAGCCGCTGCCCGCAGTTTTTCACGTAATTCGTTATCACTGAACATTTCGGCTAAACGCGCCAACAATTGCAGGTGCTCTTCGGTGGAGTCTTCAGGCACCAGTAATGCGAACATGAGATTAACCGATTGATGATCAAAGGCATCACAGTCAATACCATCAGCCAATTGCACAAAGGCACCAATAGTTTCTGTGCTGTTTTTGAGCCGTCCATGCGGTATGGCAACACCATGATCAATGGCTGTGGTACCCAGGCGTTCACGGGCAATTAAGCTATTAAAGATATCGTGTGCATCCAGCGTATCCGGTGAGCGCGTCACAAAAAGCTCACTAAGTGTTTCCAGCGCACGTTTTTTGCTGGCAACAGGCACCTGCGTCGCAATACGCTCGGGAGTAATAATGTCAGAAATTTGCATAGTGATATCGTGATAACAAATAAAAGTAATGGGTTTAATAGCGTGCGCGGGAGTTTTCGCTCCCACACACAATGCCATTGTTGCACAGTTTCCTGGATTATTCCTGCGAAGCCTCTTCCTGCAATGAAGCCTGCAACGCAGAACTGCTGCCGCGATGGTGATTAGAGCGTTTTTCTTTGTGTTTTTTCACTTGACGATCAAGCTTGTCGATTAATGCATCGATGGCTGTATACATATTTTCATCTTCAGCGGCCGCAAAAAGATTGGCACCGTTAATATGAATCGTAGCCTCCGCTTTTTGACGCTGTTTCTCCACGCTGAGAATAGCATGAACATTGGTCACCGTATCGATATGTCGCTCCAGTTTGGCCAGTTTGGTAGTAATATAGTCACGAAGCGAATCGGTAATTTCAAGATGTTGACCGGTAACATTAACTTGCATAATTAACTCCTTTAGTTGTATCCAACGTCCATTCGGCGGCTATTTTTTGTTAGCTATGGCGGTTAAACAAGCCGTTTACGTTCATTGGATGGTGCGATGGACATTGCTTCACGGTATTTTGCCACCGTGCGACGTGCCACATTGATACCCTGATCACCCAGCAAACCTGCCAATTTATTATCACTCAATGGTTTGCCTGGCTTTTCAGCGGCAATCAATTTTTTCAAAATTGCGCGAATGGCGGTGGCTGAACATTCACCGCCCGCCGCCGTTCCCACATGACTCGAAAAGAAAAACTTCAGTTCAAATATACCCCGGGGGGTGTGCATATATTTTTTTGTAGTCACCCGGGAAATGGTTGATTCATGCATTTCAACAATTTCTGCAATATCATGCATCACCATAGGTTTCATGGCTTCTTCGCCATGATCAAAAAAGCCGCGTTGACGCTCAACAATGGTTGTTGCTACTTTCAATAATGTTTCGTTACGGCTGCGCAGGCTCTTAATAAACCAGCGTGCCTCCTGTAAATTATTTTTCAAAAAAGTGGCATCTTTGCTGTTATTACGTTGTGCCATTTTTGCGTAAAGGCTGTTGATACCGATTTTCGGCGTAATATCCGGGTTCAACTCCACACGCCACTGGCCTTTTATCTTTTTCACAAAAACATCGGGAATAATATATTCAGGCTGACTGCCTGTGATATGCCCGCCAGGCCGTGGATTGAGACTTTGCACCAACTGAATGACGTGCTGCATTTGTGCCTCGGTCAATTTCATGCGGCGCATAATCAGTGGGTATTCACGTTTGGCCAGGGCATCAAAATGCTCTTTGAGTAACACTTTTGCTTCAGCCAGCCAGGGCGTTTCCGCATCGTAATATTTCAGTTGAATCAGCATACATTCGCGCAGATCACGGGCGGCAATACCCGGTGGGTCAAAATCCTGCACGCGGTGTAATACTGCTTCTACTTCATCCAATTCAATATCGTTGCCTTCGGACAGGGATTGATGCAGCTCTTCCAGCGATATACTGAGGTAACCATCATCATCAATGGCGTCAATAATGGTTGTGGCAATGGCCTGATCAGTCTCGCTGCAAGGGGAAAGATTCAACTGCCATAATAAATGATCTTGCAGGCTTTCGCTGCGGCTATCCGCTTGTTCGTAACTTAAGTTCTCGCTGTCATTGTTCCGCGAAACAGCACTGTAGGAATCAACGTAGGTATCGCTGTAGGAGTCTTCCCATTCACTGTCAGTGGGTAAATCGTTGGGGATTTCCTGTTCCTGTTTGTCCACAGCACGGTCAGCTATATCAATGCTTTCACTATCTTCACCCTGGTTTTCACTACGGCTTTCACCGCCACTGTTATCAGCGGCCATACCCGTTTCGCCATCACTTCGTTCACTACTGTCGCTTTCACGGCGTTCCGCAGCAGCCTCCTCTGTAATCTCAAGCATCGGATTGGATTCAAGTGCTTCCTGAATCTCCGTTTGCAGCTCCAGCGTAGAGAGCTGTAACAAGCGGATAGCCTGTTGCAACTGGGGAGTCATGGTCAGGTGCTGACCCAGTTTAAGCTGTAAAGTTTGCTTCATTGATATGTGAGTCGGGCCTTGGTCACAAAGTCGCCTCTCCTTAAGGGGAACGATCTTTTTGCCTGTTATTTATTGCCAGTTTACTCCAAACCCCGGGATGTTGAAGACTTGGCAGGTATTTATTTTTTATATCTTCAATAGACGCTGTTATATATCAAAGTTTAAAATCCTGTCCCAGATAAACGTCCCTGACGTGAGAATCTTTAAGCACATCCTCCGGAACACCCTGAGCGATCACTTCGCCAGCGTTCATAATGTAGGCACGGTGGCAAATCCCAAGGGTTTCTCTTACATTATGGTCAGTAATCAGCACGCCGATGTTGCGCTCGGTTAAGTGGTTGATTATACGCTGAATATCCAGAACAGAAATGGGATCAACACCGGCAAAAGGTTCGTCTAACAAAATGAACTTGGGCTCGGTGGCCAATGCGCGGGCAATTTCCACCCGTCGGCGCTCCCCCCCCGAGAGACTCATACCCGGCGAATCACGAATGTGACTGATGTGCAGCTCACCCAGCAATTCGTCCAGCTTGCATTGCTGCTGCTGTCGCGTCAGCTCGGCGCGGGTCTGCAATATGGCCAATAAATTATCTGCAACACTGAGTTTGCGAAATACTGAGGCTTCTTGTGGCAGGTAACCGATGCCCAAACGGGCCCGTGCATGCAACGGATAATGGGTGACATCATGATCATTGAGGAGAATCTGACCATGATCACAAGCCACCAGGCCGACGATCATGTAAAAGCAGGTGGTTTTACCTGCGCCGTTGGGGCCCAGCAGACCCACCACTTCGCCATTGCCTACGGTGACGGAGACTTTTTTTACCACCTGCCGTGATTGATATTGCTTGGCAAGGTTGATGGCAACCAAGTCGCTCATGGCTGGGCATCCGTTTTTTTAGGACGCGGCTGCAAGGTAACAGTCACCCTTTGCTGCTCACCTGTCTTGTTAGCCGCGCCTGCATTGGCCAGTACCCGCTCAGCATCGGGGTCATATTGAATACGATTACCACTAAAGCGATTACCGCCCTGCCAGAACTGCGCTTTGTCCAGCAGTAACACCTGTTTGCTGTTCGCATTGTATTCCATGCGCTGACTGCTGCCTTTCACGATTTTTCCGTCCGCCCGTTCTTGCAAATAATGCGCGGGCTGACCCTGCGCGGTAATACGCTGCAATTCTCCCTCTTTGCTATACACCACCACTTTATCGGCACGCATCTCAATGCCACCCTGGCGCACTATCACATGGCCGGTGTAGGTCATTATTCCCAGGGCTTCGTCAATCTCTGCCCGATCAGCCTCAATATGAACAGGCTGTTGGCTGTCATCGTTACTGGCTAATACCAATGTGCTGAACACACAGCTTATCAGCAACAACAGGAGTTTAAGGCGCATAAACCCCCCGTACCTGCGACAATAGTTGTACCTGCCCCTTGCGGAAATACACTTGCAGACCCACTGCTTTCAAGGTGTCTTCATTTTGCACGATGGTGGCTGCCTGATCCGTTTCTGCATAATCATCCGCAGGCCGCACGCGCACATCGCGGGTACGAATCTGTAAATTGGCCGACGACGCCTCATCAGGGTAGCGTTGGATGGTCACGGCGCCATCCAGAAAAATCTGTTCAGTGCCATTTTCTGCGCGACCGGTTTCCGCCGCTGCCGTCCAGCGCTGACCATCAGGCTGGAAAGCGGTAAATTGTGGTTGAGTAAACTCGCTGCGATCATCATCGGCGTAGTGTGCCATATGTATGGCCCGGAGTTGATATTGCGGCCGCCCCTGTTCGTCTAAAACCTGTGTAGTGAAATTTTCCATGAACGAGTCCGGCACATCCTGAGTTTGTGGTGTCACTAGTGCGCCCTTATCCGGCTGTTTTTGAAACAACCACACACTGAGCCCGGCGACAAGCACAACCAGCAGGGGGACGAAGGATTTCCACAAGTGCTGAAACAACGTTCAATACCTGGATTCTGCAAGTAATTGTGCTTGCGCAGTGAACGATATTGATTCATAGGGCGAACGACAACGCTGAGCATAATCCTGCTTGTGATTGCCGAAAATTTTCATATCGCTATACAGATTAAACCTAAATTCCGCCGTTGACCGCTTCGAGGATGTATTAACATTTTGCAAATAGTCTATTTAGTGGTTTGGTGCATTCACTTGCTGAGTCGCTACGACCTGTGTAGCACGCTCCCTTTTACGTCTGGCTGCGTTGCGCATCGTCGCAATAGCGGGAGAGCTATTACTCTTCATCGCGCCTCGCCAGCCACAAAACTCAACGCACGCCACAGGCCATTCAACTGCGGGTTTTTAGGTTAAAAGCTTGTGCCGAGTGCAAGCGCTTGCAGGAACCCGGCAATATTTGATCCGGCAAACAGCCTACTGCAAATAATGCTGCATAGCGGCGTCCAGTGTTCCCTGCGCTTCCATAATCAGCTCGCAGAGATCGCGCGCAGCCCCCTGTCCGCCATTGTGAGGGGCTTGCCAATGCGCGTGCTTGCTTACCAGGGCATGGGCATCGTTAGTGGCTACGGCTAACCCCACACGCAGCATAATCGGTAAATCCACTACATCATCACCCATGTACGCCACCTGCTCTGCGTCGAGCCCCAGCTTGGCAATAAGTTCTTCGAAAGCAGGCAGTTTTTCCAGCTTGCCCTGATAAACATGCTTGATGCCAAGGTTGGCCATGCGGTGTTCCACTACTTTCGATGTGCGACCGGTGATGATGCCCACCGCCACACCACTGTTTTGCAGCATTTTCATGCCATGACCATCACGGGAGTGAAAGGCTTTGTATTCCTGTCCATCATCACCGAAAATCAAACGACCATCGGTAAGCACGCCATCTACGTCAAAGATCAGCAGTTTGATTTGAGCCGCGCGGGCGAGAATATCTTTCATGTTATTCCTGGGTTTGGTTCCTGGCTTTTAAGAGGAGGGTTTTATCAAACCACTCCCGCGCGCAGCAGGTCATGCATATTCAGCGCACCAACGGGTCGCTGCTGTTCATCCACTACCATTAGTGAATTAATTTTGTACTGCTCCATCAAGCTCAGTGTTTCCACCGCCAACTGCCGGGGTCGCACCGTTTTGCAATTGCGCGTCATCACCTCGGCAATGCCGGTTTGATGAACATTAACTTCGCCATGATCCAGCACCCGGCGCAGATCACCGTCGGTAAAAATACCTGCCAGCCTGCCACCCGCATCAACAATACCGGTCATCCCCAAACCTTTTTGCGTCATTTCCAGCAATGCTTCGCTAAGGCTGGCAGTATTGCTCACACAGGGAATGCTATCGTTGCCGTGCATAATATCTTCCACATGCAGCAATAAACGTCGCCCCAGTGAACCGCCGGGATGCGACAAGGCAAAATCATCCGCAGTAAACCCCCGTTGTTCCAGCAGTGATACTGCCAGCGCATCGCCCATCACCAGTGCCGCTGTGGTACTGGAGGTGGGAGCCAGTCCCAATGGGCACGCTTCTTTTTCCACGCTGACATCAAGATGGGCATCGGCGGCCTCAGCCAGAGAGGAATCAATCTTGCCAGTAAGCGCGATGAGCGGGGCTCCCAGGCGTTTGATCAGCGGCAGAATGGTGAGGATTTCAGTGGTTTCGCCAGAGTTGGACAACGCCAGCACCACATCATTGCTAGTGATCATGCCCATATCGCCGTGACTGGCTTCACCCGGGTGTACAAAAAAAGCGGGGCTGCCGGTGCTGGCCAGCGTAGCAGCAATTTTTTCACCAATATGACCTGACTTACCCATACCCAGCACCACAATACGGCCTTCGCAGTCGTACATGAAACGGCATGCATGCACAAAATCAGGGCCAATGCGACCGGCGAGGTCAGCTATCGCTTTGGCTTCAATATCGATGACCGCAAGGGCCATTTGCTCAAGTTTAACGGGACTCATCATTTTTTGATTATTCTGTTTAACCTGGGTGCTAAATTTATCAGCCCAGGCCCGTCATGCCCAGCCACGTCATGTAACCGACAAAACAGGCCAGCAACAAGCCGCCTTCAAGACGATTGATGCGGCCCGGCCCTCTGAAGCCATAGGCCATCAGGAATAACACGAAGGTTAATCCTAACACGACGGGAAAATCACGTTGCAACACTGCCGGTTCCAATACGCTGGGGGCAATCAATCCCGGCAAAGCCAGCACTGCCAGCAAATTGAACATATTAGAACCAATGATATTGCCCACGGCCATATCGTCTTCACCTTTGAGCGCGCTCATTACCGAGGCAGCCAGTTCGGGCAGGCTGGTGCCGATGGCGATAATGGTCAGACCAATCACCAGGTCACTCACGCCCAGATCCTGGGCAATATTCACCGCACCCCACACCAACAGCCTGGAACTCAGCACCAAAGCCACCAGGCCCAGAACAGCCCAGAGTACCGCCTGTCCGGTACTTAAACTGGTGGGGACCTCTCTTTCAAACTCGCCGGTCAACGGGTCCGCCAGCGAAAATGTTGCCGGGGTACCAGAAGACACAGATTGTGAACGCTTGCCCAACCAGATCATCCAGAAAATCAGCAAGGCCGTGGAGCCCAGCAGGATAGTGCCATCGAGCACACCCAATTCGCCATCAAGCATCAAGGCACCTGCCAGCAAGGTCGCTGCGAACAGCACTGGGAATTCGCGGCGCAAAATGCCGGAATCCACTGTTAGGGGCATAATCAGCGCGGTTACTCCCAAAACCAGTGCAATATTGGCGATGTTGGAGCCCAATGCATTACCGATCCCCATTCCGGGATTACCACTGCTGGCGGCCATACCGGAAACCAGAATTTCGGGTGCCGAGGTGCCAAAACCCATGATAGTCATACCGATAATCAAAGGCGAGACGCCCAGGTTACGCGCCAGCCCTGCCGCACCAAGCACAAAACGTTCAGCACTCCACACCAAAAAAACCAACCCACCAATCACAGCCAACCACGACATCCACATCTATTTAAAAACCTCCACTTACGGCGCTGACAACGGATTCCGCAGATCCTGCCGCAAACCAGTAATGCAACACCAGTCCGGCAAAAATCACAGCACCAAACCAATGATTATTGAGAAAAGCCTTGAAGCAACCTTCAGGACTGCGGTCACGAATCAGCCATTGTTGATACACACCCAATCCTGTCGCTGCCAACAGACCCAGAAAATAAAATACACCCAGTTCCAGCTTGTTGCCGATGATCCACAAAGTAAGGAGCAACATCACCTGAATGCTGCCAATAATCATGCGGTCAGCATCACCAAATAAAATCGCCGTGGATTTAACTCCGATTTTCAAATCGTCCTCGATATCCACCATGGCATACATGCTGTCATACGCCGTGGCCCATAATACGGTGGCAATAAGCAGCAACCACGCCACCAGTGGTACTTCGCCAGTTTGTGCCGCAAATGTCATGGGAATGGCCCAACCAAAAGCCAGTCCCAAAAACACCTGCGGCAGATATGTATGGCGTTTCGTAAAGGGATAAATTGCCACCAGCACTGCACCGACCAGCGACAAGGCAATGGTGAGCCCGTTCGTTGTCAATACCAGCATAAAAGCGACCAGACATAACACTACAAACAATATCAATGCTTCCCGGGGTGTTACTTTACCCGCCGCAATGGGTCGGCTTTTGGTACGCGCAACACGCGGGTCAAATTCACGGTCGGCGTAGTCATTAATCACACAACCCGCCGCACGCAACAGCACCACACCCAGCACAAATACCAGTGTCACTCCCGTATCCGGGTTGCCCTGTCCCGCCATCCACAACGCCCACGCGGTCGGCCACAGCAACAGGTAAGTGCCAATGGGACGGTGCAAACGCATCAATAACGCATACTGGTAACTGCGATCTTTAATGCGCTCCCAGCTCAGGTCCGATATTACGGTTGGTATGTTCATGGGCAGATACTGTAGCCGACTAATTCTGATGCCGGCAGATGGCGGGGAGAAAAATTTCACTCACCAGTAATGGATGGTGGTTAAGAAAAAAAACTGACCGCCGCCCCCAGATATTCGTCGGCAATTGCGACAAATCTGTTGTGGCGCGCGTAAACAATGGCTGATCTGACGACAACCGCGTAACTTCAATGCCACTGCGCACCATAGAGCGGTCTGCAAACAACACCGCACCCAATGGTTTTTTGCCCAGCCGTAACAGACGGCGGCGGGGTCCGGTCAGGGTACGCACCGGAATCACCGTGCGAGCAAACACCCATGGCTGGTCATCACATAACAATCGCACTTCACGCACAAAACAGCGCTCATGTGGCAATGCGCCCAGCGCCTGTGCCTCATTCAACATGGGTCGCTGCCAGTGTTGCTCAGCAGGTTCGACACGAAACTGGCCCCGGCATGTCTGCTGCAAACGACGGGTCAACGAAGTGGAATCCAGCAACCACGCCAGCAACTCAGGCGGTGCGCCATGGCGGGCAACAGGTGACCACGCCTGCCAGCGGGGCTCAAATCGGTGTTTGCCTAAAGGTAGGTTGGTCACGAGAATATTACTGATGCATCCGATTTAAATGAGAGCGGATTGTACCGCAAGTTGCGGGCGGGGTCGTTCGGGGATTTTTATTTCCGCACATATTTTGTGCGGGTCAGGATTCCGGGGGGGATCAGCTTATTGAATGCCTGAGCGGCGACTGACTTTTGCTGACAGACAGATAACGTTATTTTTTGGTGATCAGTGAATCACTGATGTCACCCGCCCAGCGAATCGATGCCAGGTAGGCTGTACGCAAAGTGCCACCGTCATAGTGTGTGTTGCTCAGATCGTTCCATTGACCACGCTCATAACTTAATACCAGTGACAGCAGCTGCCCCAGATCACCAGCTTTATCCAATAGCGCATAATGCAGTGTATCGGATAGCGGCAAGGTATCCAGAATTTCATCCAGTGGTTTATTAATGAAAGCATCCAATACTGAGAATAGACCCACAGTGAAGGCATTTTCAGCAGATACAGGTGTGCCCGTGGACAGTGTTTCGCACATGTGCGCACGAATCAGTGCTGTGAGAATCAGCTCGTAAGGCTTGTCATCAATACTGGACATGGCCAGAATCGCTACCCAGGTTTTGATGGTATTAAGACCCAACAAACTGATGGCCTGCTGTATGGACTCAACTTTTCGTCCAACACTGACATGCGCAGAATTGATATAACGCAAAATCCGGTATGACAGAGAAACATCCTGTGCCACCAATGTTTGTAATTCACCGAAATCCAGTTCAGGATTCTGCAACTTGGCCAACAATTGCATGATAGCCATGCGGCTTGTCAGTGTACGTGCGCCCTTAACAATTTTCGGTTTGCAAAAAAAGTATCCCTGAAAATAATCAAAACCCAACGCTTTGCAATATTCGTACTCTTCGGGGGTTTCAACTTTTTCTGCCAGTAAACGTACACCGGTTGGGCGAAGTTTTTTAACCTGTTCGGTTAATGCGCTTCCCGGCAAAGTGAACAGATCAAATTTGATGATATCTGCCAGTTCTACCAATGCCCGTTTGCTCTCATCACAAATAAAATCGTCGAGAACGATGACGTGGCCCGCAGTTTTCAGCTTTTTCAGACCGGTAATCACGGCTTCCGTGGGTTCGATGTCTTCCAATACCTCCAGCACCAGATTGTCCTGAGCCAACGATGGCGGCAGGCCTTCCACAATGTAACGCTCAGTGAGATTGATAAAGGCCAGTGATTGTCCCACCAGCTCAGGCAGGCCGACCTCCATCAGCGCATTGATCAGCACCTGGGAAGTAGCGTCGTCCCCATCCACCACGTCAGCGTAATTGTTTTCGCTGGAACGATACAGCAGTTCGTAGGCATACACATACAATTTGCGATCATAGATGGGTTGGCGGGCAATGAAAAAATCGGACACGGTGGCAATCCTTGCAAGTGGTCACACTGGCATGGGCCAGGTGCTCGTTTAATACCGGTGGTATCGGCAGGCACCAAAGGGGCTTTAGGTTGTTGTCTGTGTTTAAAGAGCGGCTTTTTTAGCCTCTAACCTCGCAGCGGTGTCCGTTCGCCGTTTTGCCGATAATTCAGATAATCCGCAAGAATCAACGCATGATCAAAAGCCAGAGGTGAAGGCAGATCCTCAGGCAAAAAAACCTGCACGTTCGCGGCATCATCGGCAGCCTGGGGTTCGCCGCTGGCCTCAGCGGTATATACGGCACAAACAGTGTGGCCACGCGGGTCACGGGTTGGCTCCGAGTAACATCCCAACAGAGTGATGAGTTTTACCGGCAGTGAAATTTCTTCCGCCGCTTCCCGCACGGCAGCCTGCTCCAGACTTTCACCCACATCGACGAAACCACCGGGTAGTGCCCAGCCATGTGGCGGGTTTTTACGCTCGATGAGCAATATGGGCCGACCAGGCTGGTCGATGAGCTCGATAATAATATCGACGGTCAGTTTGGGCGTTTCCGGCGCAGGCATCGGCTGATTATCCGCAACCGTAAATACTAATACAACAGCAGGGCAGCCAGCCCCAAAAAGGCCAGGAAGCCAATGACATCCGTGACCGTGGTCAACAACACACCACCCGCCAGCGCAGGGTCAATACCAACACGCTTGAGCATCAACGGAATGGTCGCCCCGGCCATGGCAGCAACAATCAGGTTAATCAGCATTGCAGCGGCGATAATGCCGCCTAACTGTGCATCACCAAACCAGGCCATAACAATACCGCCGACAATCAGCGCCCAAATCACCCCGTTGAGCCCACCGACCAGCAGTTCCTTGTTAAACAGCCGTCGCGCGTTGGAACGACTGATTTGCCCCAGCGCCATACCACGAATGACTAACGTCAGAGTCTGGTTACCCGCGATACCACCCATGCTGGCAACAATGGGCATGAGAATGGCCAATGCCACCATTTTCTCCAGGGTGGCATCGAACTGGCCAATAACCCATGATGCCAGCAAAGCGGTGAGCAGATTCACACCCAGCCAGACAGCCCGGCGTTGTGAGCTGGTGGCCACGGGTGCAAACATGTCGTCCTCTTCCGAAAGACCCGCCATGCTCATCAACGAATGCTCGGCTTCATCACGAATCACATCCACCACATCATCGATGGTAATACGACCCAGCAGCCGACCTTCTTCGTCCACCACGGGCGCAGACACCAGATTACGTTTTTCAAACAGGCTGGCGACTTCCTGCTCCGGCAAAGTGGCAAGAATCGCCTCCCGTTCACGATCCATATGTTCTGCAACCAGCGTATCGGGATTTTTGATCAGCAGAGTTGTCAGCGGCAACAGCCCGAGATATTTATTTTCGCGATTGGTCACGATGAGCTGATCGGTCATTTCCGGAATTTCACCAATGCGGCGCAAGTAACGCAGGACGACATCGAGACTGATATCTGCACGCACAGTGATGGTGTCGATATTCATCAGCCCGCCAGCAGTGTCTTCCGGGTAAGACATCACTGCTTCCAGGCGCTCGCGGTGCTGGGCGTCCATAGCTTCCAACACCTGCTCGGTCACCGCATCAGGAAAATCGCTGAGAATATCGACAAGATCATCGGTTTCCAGCCCTTCGGCAGCAGCCAGCAACTCGCTGTTGTCCATGTCACGAATCAGTCGCTCACGCACATCATCGTTGACCTGTAGCAACACGTCGCCTTCCTGCTCGGCTGAAACCAGTGCCCATATTGCATCACGCTGCTCATGCGGCAGAGCTTCCAGCAAATGAGCAATTTCTGCCGGATGCAACTCGTGCAATTCGCGTTTCACGCGGGCAAGCGTGCCATCACGGAGCAAATCCGTGAATGCCTGCAATCGTTTGGTGCGGTGCTCGTGTTCTTTGTTTGAATTGGGCATGGCAGTCCGCCGGTAACAACGTAGTGGCATTCTACCTCATGCCAGGAATGCCGGGAGCTTGTTGGATGTATGTCTCTTCCGGGAAAAAACTATTTCTGTTGTTTTTCCAGTTCAGCCACTCTTGCTTCCAGCGCCTCCAGTTTTTCGCGGCTACGCTGCAATACCGCACTTTGCACTTCAAATTCGTCGCGGGTCACCAACTCCATTTTGACTAGTGCAGCCTGCAAGGCTGCCCGCAGGTTTTTTTCCATATCCTCTTGCAGGGTCTGAAAACCCGCAGGCAGTTTGTCCAGCACGCCGCGAGCCAGTTCATCCAGTTTTTTAGGGTCTAAACGATTCTCAAACATCTTGTTGATCTCCTTCATGATTGTCTCAACAGATGCGTTGCATCTGTCACGCCTAACATCCTGCAAATGATCGTGCTCACAAGATTTAGGTCACATATTACCTTAACGAGACAAGACGGGTGCTAACCAGTGGCTCACCACGCAATTCCCAATGTAGCCTATTTTTGCATGCCCAAAAAATGCCTGCACCAATATAGCGCTCAATCATGGTGCGCACCTTTGTCAATTTCCTCATTTTGGTGCGGGGCAGCATCAGCTGAACCTGTAAAATTATCATAACTTACTGAAAAAAATACCATTACGTATCTTGGCACAGTCGATGCTACAGGTGATTGGAGATTTTCCAATCCATTAACACACTCTTAATTTGGGGAGAAAATATGAAAAAAATAATGAGATCAAATAAACCCAGGCGACCCTTTCGGACTGCAACTTCGCAGTAAGCAGTAGCAATCATCAGTAATATCGCGCTTTGCAACACTGCCGAGCACCGGTGCATATTTTAGGAGGGAGCTTTCCCATGAAACTAGTCACAGCAATTATCAAGCCTTTCAAGCTGGACGATGTGCGTGAGGCCTTGTCAGAAATAGGGGTTCAAGGCATCACTGTCACCGAAGTAAAAGGTTTCGGACGCCAAAAAGGTCATACCGAACTCTATCGTGGTGCGGAATATGTCGTGGATTTTTTGCCGAAAGTAAAACTTGAACTGGCCATTGCCGCTGATCTTCTGGATCAGGTTATCGAGGCAATCAGCACAGCCGCCAATACCGGGAAAATCGGTGACGGCAAAATTTTCGTTGCTCCTCTGGAGCAGGTGGTTCGTATTCGTACCGGTGAAACCGGCACTGAAGCACTCTAAAACGGGGAGCACATAATAATGGAAGCTAATATTTTTCATTTGCAGTACGCCATGGACACCTTCTATTTTCTGGTGTGTGGTGCCTTGGTCATGTGGATGGCAGCAGGATTTGCCATGCTGGAAGCGGGCTTGGTCCGCTCAAAAAACACCACGGAAATTCTCACCAAAAACGTTGTATTGTTTGCCATCGCCTGCACTATGTATCTGGCCATCGGCTACGACATTATGTATGACGGCGGTATGTTCCTGGCCAACATCGTACTGGACGGAGCTGAAAATACAGACGCCATGGTTGGTGCGGTATTAAAAGAATCCGCCGAAGCCGGTTTTGATGGAGGTGCAGTGTATTCCAACGCATCTGACTTCTTCTTCCAGGTGGTTTTTGTGGCAACCGCCATGTCCATCGTTTCCGGCGCCGTTGCAGAACGCATGAAACTTTGGGCATTCATGCTGTTTGCGGTAGTGATGACCGGCTTCATCTATCCCATGGAAGGCAGCTGGACCTGGGGTGGCAATTCTGTGTTTGGCATGTATAACCTGGGCGATGATTTCGGGTTTTCCGATTTTGCCGGCTCCGGCATTGTGCATATGGCAGGTGCAGCTGCGGCTTTAGCCGGTGTACTCGTATTAGGTGCTCGTAAGGGCAAATACGGCAAAGACGGCTCGGTTAACGCAATCCCGGGTGCCAATCTCCCCCTGGCAACACTGGGCACATTCATTTTGTGGATGGGCTGGTTCGGCTTCAACGGTGGTTCCGTGCTCAAACTGGGCGATATTGCCAATGCCAACTCGGTGGCCATGGTGTTTCTGAACACGAATGCCGCCGCTGCGGGTGGCGTGATTGTTGCGCTGATTGTTGCCAAACTGCTGTTCGGCAAGGCCGATTTAACCATGACGCTTAATGGCGCGTTAGCGGGCTTGGTGGCAATTACTGCCGAGCCGTCCACACCCTCTGCCTTGGAAGCCACTCTGATTGGTGGTTTCGGTGGCCTGCTGGTAGTATTCGCCATCATTGGCCTGGATAAGCTGAAGATTGATGACCCCGTGGGTGCCATTTCAGTGCATGGCGTCGTTGGTATATGGGGCCTGTTGGCCGTACCACTTACCAATGATGGTGCCAGCTTCGGCGGCCAGATCGTAGGTATGCTTACCATTCTGATCTGGGTATTCGTGGCCAGCTACATAACCTGGATAATCATCAAAATGGTCATGGGTGTGCGCGTCACAGAAGAAGAGGAGTATGAGGGAGTCGATCTTACCGAGTGTGGTATGGAGGCTTATCCCGAATTCACCAACAAATAGCTTAAATCTAGGTTAAACAACACAACAATAAGTCTGTCCGCAAACAGACAACTTCAAGCGCCCTTCGCCGGGCGCTTTTTTTGCAGACATTTTTGGAGGAATAATATTGAGTTTTACATCAAAACCTTTCATTGTTATTTTTCAATCCACTGCACGCCGAAATAGTTTCCATAGCGTCCCATCGAAAAAACCCCGGAACATCTGCAATGCAGACGATGGATATATTGTTGTGGGACAATAAAAAACGGGGGGATACGTAACAGTACGTGCAAAACATTAGGTTCAAATGTTAGTTGCGTGTTTTGAGATTCAGGCCTAAATCCCAACTGCTATGAGTGTATTTATGTTTTTTTGAAAATACTGGGTGGTCAACGGTCTGCTAAAGTCTGCACTTGAAGCGCCGTTAAATTTACAGGCTTCCTGTTCCACGCTATGCTCCCTGCAACGTCCACCCTCGATGAGGTTATGCATGAAACACCTGATTACCCTGACAACTGTTTTCCTGTTATGCCTGTCACCTCTGAGTTTTGCCAGTAAAATCTACAAATGGACAGACAGTGAAGGCAATACCCATTACGGTGAACGCCCTCCCAGCCAACAAGCCACACAAATCACGGTGCCCAAAGGCCCGGCCCGCACACAGGCTCCCCAGCCGGTCAATCAACAGGATGCTACCAATAAGCTGCTGGATGCCTTTGCCAAAGAACGCAAAGATAAAAAAGAGGCTGCAAACAAGGCCGCAGCAGAAAAAGAACGTCGGGATGAAAATTGTTCCCGTGCGAAACGTCGTGTCATCAGCCTGAAACTTGGCGGTCGCCAGTACGAAATCACCGATCAGGGAGAACGCCGCTTTCTCAGTGATGCAGACATTCAGACACGCTTACTTGAAGCACAAAAAGTCGCTGATCAATGGTGCAAATAAAAACACTAGAAATTCAGCGGAAAATAGCGATACAACAAAGGCTATTCAATAGCAAGCCGCCCCAGCGGCAATTTTACCAACCACGCCATCAGCCGTTTCCGTACGCGCGAACTCTGATACACTTATTCTGCCAACCACCCGATATATAACCAAAAGCCCGGGACACAACACCGGCTAGAAACCCCAAAATAAGATAGTAAAGGAGTCAGTCTCATGTTCGCCCCCTACCTTGTTTCCACTGGACGGATAACCCGTAATACGATGTTAGCGCTACTGACCGGGGTGGTCATAACATCCCCCAGTCTTGCAGCAATTGCGGAAAAAACAGCAAGCGAGATTGAAACAGCAACAACACTAACGCCCGCAATAGCCAGCCCGGTAGCCGACAAAGCTGATCATGTTGCACGGGCCGTTTTCACCACCGCCATTGTTGACAGAGAACCCATCGACACACTAGACACGTTTTCGACAGATACCCGCCGGATTTTTTTCTTTACAGACCTGCGCGGGCTTGACGGGAAAATTGTTACCCATCGCTGGGAACACAATGGTCAGGTCATGGCTGAGATCACCTTTAGAGTTGGTGCCGGAGCACGTTGGCGGGTTTATTCCAGCAAGAATCTGCTGCCTGAATGGACGGGCACATGGAAAGTAATGGTAAACAACGAGAAAGGTGAAACCCTGCACACCAGCATATTTGAATACGTAACGGCAATAATACCTGCTCCAGAATAAACCTTACACCTGCCCGGACAACTACTGACTGGAGGGTATAACATTATTTTCTATTGGCAACGCTTCTGTTGGCACTAACACATCGACACTGTCCGAAATTGTATTCTCCAGCTCTTCTGCGACAGTATCGCCTATGACAGCAGGAGCTGTTGTTCCGGCGGTATTCACATCAACGTCAATCACCTTATCGACAATAGGTAAGCCATCCATCGACTCTACTGTGCTGATCTCATCTTCAATCACAACATCCGTTGTTTCGGTCTCTATCACTTCGGGCTCAATAGTTTCCACCGCTGCTTCAGGTTCCATTGTCTCGGTAATAGCCTCTGGCGTATTCAATGCTTTCATCACATCATCAACCGTCTCCAACGTGTTTTCTTCTATAATTTCTTCCGCTTGTTTTTCTGCTGTTGTTGCTGGTTCTTCAGCCTGAATATTCGGCATTGATGGTGCTTCCTCTAACACTTCAGCCACAGAAGATTCACTCATGGGGGACACCACATCTACAGCAGGCGTCGCCACTGGTGCCACCACAGCCCTCGTTTCCACATTCGTTTTTTGAGCTGCTTCAGCCTTGATTGACTCCAGGCGTTCACGTAAACGCGCTATAGTCTCTTTGCTTTTGACATCCGTTAGGTCGTCGGAACGAGTAGATGCTTCAGGTTCAGGCTGACCTATTTCACCAATGCTTGAGGTTACTTTGTCGGTAAGCTCACCCAGTGTCTCTGTCCCTTGATTGACCACTGCCTTCAATCTTTCCGGCGCATCACCGCCAGAAAGATAAAACCAACCCACTCCGGAAATGATCACCAAAAACAACGCCGCGCCTGCCATCCATCTCACACCTGGGCCACGCCTCGACTTCCGTATTGTTACATCCTGCTGCGGTCGAATCGACCGATTGATTTCCTGCGTTTCAAACAATGATTTTTGCGTTGCCTGTTTGTCCTCCAATACTATTGGCGGGTTTTGTGTGGCTGCTTTCTGCCGCACTTTTTCCTCGGCAATTTTCTCTGCTTTTTGGTTGCGCTCGCTTTCAACACCCACGGAGTCTGCTGGTGAACCAACAGCATCTACATGCGGATCATCACGATAGCCCAGTGTTGCTTCCCAGATAAAGTCATCTGATACCCATTGGCGTTTTTGTTCCTGTTTTTCAACCTTCATCACTTCCCGGGGATCAATCAGGTTTGACCGGTCTTTGGCACGTTCAGCAATCTCTTTTTCATCCACAATGATGGCATTTTCCACTTCGGCAATTTCTTCCGCCGCAGCTTCCAGCTCCATAAAATCATCCAGACTTTCTTCATTTTTACCAATTGCCTTCAGTGCTGCCTCTCTCGCTTCGCGGATCCGGCGTGCCTTACCGGCATCGACTTTTTTGCGCTGTTGAATGGCGGCGGCCTTTTTTGCCTTGGCCTGTGCTGCCAATTTGATTTTGTTTTTATCCACCTCGCGCCGCGCAGCGATAATGGAACGTTTGTGCTCCAGTTCAGCCTGTAAACGCGAGGTTTCCGCTTCCGCTTTCAGGCGTTTGATTTCTTCTTCTGCCTCCCAGCGCATTTTTTCGGCGACCTGTTGCGCTCGTACAGCCTCTTCCTTGGCAATGCGTGCAACATCTTCCATTTCCTGTTTGCGCAGCATGACTTCTGCATTAGCCAAACGCTCCTGTTCAGCTAATACCTCGGCTTCTCTTTGTTGTTGAGCCTGTTGCTGTACAAGCGCTGCGGCGGCTTCACGTTTTTTACGCTCAGCATCCATGGCTGCCTGGTTGTTTTTCTGCGCCTCTTCTGCCTCAATCTTTTGTGCCGCCGCAAACAATCGTGCCTGTTTTTCCACTTGCTCGCGTGCTGCCGCCGCCTCGGCGCGCAACTGCGCCATTTCTTTTTCCATTTGCTGGCGGGCTGTTTCAGCCTCGCGGGCACGATTCGATTCTTCAGTTGCACGCCGTTCGGCTTCTTCCGCCTCGGCCTGACGACGGATAATTTCATTTTCGGCCCGTTGCCGTGCGGCATCAGCCTCTTCGGCACGGGCTGCTTCCTCCTCAGCACGGCGGGCAATTTCTTCCAGCTGAGCCTGTTGCTGAGCCAGTTCTTCAGCTCGCAGGCTCGCCGCTGCGCGCTCTGCTTCGCTACGTGCAGCATCAGCGGCCAGGCGTGCCTGTGCCTCAGCGGCCAGACGTGTTTGCTCTGTTTCAGCTTCCAGGCGCTCCAATTCATGCACCGCCTGTAAACGGGCTTCTTCAGCGGCCTGCGCGCGCATGGTTTCGCGTTCTGCATCAGAGCGCGCCGCATCAGCAACCCGTTGTGCCTGCTCTTCCAACTGCATGCGCGCCACTTCAGCGTCTACCTTCAACCGCTGAATTTCGGCTTCAGCTTGTAAGCGGGCTTCTTCAGCAGCCCGGGTTCGGCATGCCTCATCTTCCGCCCTTCGTGCCATTTCTTCCCGCTCAGCCTGCAAGCGCCCCATTTCCTGCGCACGTTGTGCAGCCATTTCGCGCTCTGCCTCACTGCGCGCTTGATCTGCTGCCATGCGTGCCTGTGCTTCAGCCTGAAGTCGTGCCTCATCTGCCAGTTTTGTCAGGCGCTCCACCTCGCTTTCTGCTGCCTGCGCACGCGCGGCTTCCGATTCAGCCTTTCTTACAGCATCTTCCAGTTCTTCCTGTTGTTCAGCCAGATCTTCGGCGCGTTGCCGGGCTGCATCACGTTCAGCTTCGGAGCGTGCCTGGTCTGCGGCTAAACGGGCTTGTTCTTCCATTTCGCGCTGGGTTTCTTCGGCACGGGTGCGCATGCGCTCGGCTTCATCTTCAGCCTGTTGCCGTGCGGCTTCAGCCTGTTGCGCGCGCATGGCTTCAATTTCAGCTTTTTGCAACGCGCTTTCAGCTTCTTGTTGATGGCGGCTGACCTCTTCAGCACGCTGCTGGGCCATTTTGCGTTCTGTTTCGGAACGAGCTGCATCTGCGGCCAGTCTGGCTTGTTCTTCAACGCGCCGACGCGCCATTTCAGCTTCGGCCTTGAGACGAATAATTTCGTCTTCTGCCTCTTTTTTCGCAGTATCCGCTGATTGACGCGCCTGAGCTTCCATATCGCGACGTGCTTTGGCAGCATCCTGCTTGAGACGCTCAATCTCCTCCTCGGCTTTTTTCTGCGCCTGCATAGCCTGTTCGGCCCGCGCGGTTTCTGCTTCTGCCCGTTGCACGGCAGCTTCGCGCTCTGCCTGTTCAGCGGCCAGATCATCGGCCCGTTTTTGTGCCGCTGCCCGTTCCGCCTCACTGCGTGCGTGATCTGCCGCACGTCGCGCTTCGTCTTCGGCTTTTTTTCGTGCCGTTGCCGCTTCTTCTTTGAGCCTCGCCACTTCGGATAATGCTTGTTTGCGGGCGCTGTCTGCTGCCTGAGTGCGCTGCATTTCCTGTTGCACACGCTGCTTGGCCTTACTCATCAGCGCTTCCACGCGACCGTCGCTTTCCACGCTGGTTGCAGCTTCGCCATGCAAACTGACAACATTATCCTCGGGCTTCAAAGTCGGTACGTCTTGCGACTTTGCCTGTATGCTGGCTGGTGCAGGTGATTTGCTCACATTTTTTTCCAGCGCAGATGCCGAAACAGCATTCAGGCCATCACGCAATACAAAAGCATCCAGGCCATACTGGTTCAACAAAAATACAGCTGCCGCCGCACGACTGCCGCCGTCACTGAAAACAATGTATTTATGTAATTTGTTAAGCTTGCGCAGTTGCAAACGCATTTCAGCTAACTGGATATTGCGTGCGCCTGGCAGACTGCCCCGGGAATATTCAGCCAGTTTGCGCACATCCAGCCATTGCACATCCGGGCCTGTCATGGCTTTGGCTTCATCAAACGACACATATTGCAGAATAGGAGCGACCAGCAGACTGATGAAATCCTCTTTTGACAGCCGCATCAGCGTACCGTCTTCCATCATGGTCACCGAGGCATTACGCTTGCCGTTGCTGATCAGCGCCTCTTCACCAAAACCTGTGCCTGGCGTCAAAATCGCCAGCTTCATCAGCGGCGCACCCGGAGCCACCCGGCGGGCAACTTTCGCCTTTCCTTTCGCAATAATGTAATAGTTGTCGTCATCGTCATCCTGATTGATCACGACGGTATTTGCGCGCACCTTGATTTCCTCCATACGCATAATCATGGTCTGGATGTTTTCGGCGCGCAGCTTGAGGAAAACCTTGGATTGCAGGAAACGACTCAGCCAGTCGGTATCATCTTCTTCCTCCACTGCCAGGCTGGATACTTCATAAGATTGTTGTTTTCCGCCCCAGTTGAGCAACATTTCAAGCAGGTCAGTATCGATGTTCAGCAGGGAAACCGGTGTCTTCGCAACAGCGGTAACGGTGTGTGGGGATGCGGGGTCCAGCGGTTGGCGTGCCTGCTTGCTGTTGGCAACTAATTTCGTCGTTTTTCCCGAAGCATCAGTCAGCTCCAATTTGCCAGCCACAAGATACAGGGTACGGTGATCCCGCTCACCCTGTTTGAAAATTGTTGCACCAGCCACCACCTGGGTCACTCGTGATTTACCACTGAGTTCAGCCAGCATATCAGGGGACAGGTCACACAGCGGCGACAACGATCTCAGCAACTTGTGATCCAGCAGTTGTTTGGCAGCGCTCATTTATTTAATCATCGGTTCTGGCAGGCTAAAAAGGCAGCAAAGTCAGCGACTTTCCCTGCAAAGTATAACGGCAGAGAAAGCGAAAGGTTTACAGCAAAAACCTCAGATTTACCGTGTAAAACTGGCCAACTCACCGTACCGTGACGAGTGTCACAGAGTGTCAGAAGCTGACCCTGAGGGTCAACTGTGAAAGCGCATAAAAAGGACTTATTTAACCTTGAGCACAATCGGGTCCATGGATTGTGCCCGCAGGCGGTTACGTACTATGTCCATTTTGCGCGCACTCTGGAAAGGGCCAACTCGCACCCTGTACCAGGTCTGGCTGTCATTAATGGTGACACGCTGAATATGAGACTCAATGTTATTTAATGCCAGCTGGGCCCGCATGCGGTCAGCATCTTCCATGCGGCGGAAGGAGCCCACTTGCAAATAATAAGTAATGGAATCCACAGTTTTGCGTTCGCGTTCCGTCGCTAATTCTTGTGGCGGAATAAATACCTCCATTTCCGGCAACAAGTTATAAAAGTCGAAACGCGGTTTTTCGTCTGTTTGTTCCCTCGATTTGTCATTAATTGTTGCTTGTTTGGGGGCAACCTGACTCCTTTCCTCCACAGGTGCTGGTGTTGCACGCTCACCGCCCGTTTGTAAATCATCTCGGAGATACACCAACAGCGCGACCAACAAGCCAATCAACAAACCACCGAACATCCACACCCAACCCGGCGTTGGCTTGGGAGGCTTGGTTTTGGATCTGGAAGTATTTTTGTAATCTTTAGCCATAACCGGGACAGTGCTTTACATGGTTTCCGGTGCCGACACGGCCAACAGCGCCAGACCGTTAGCAAGCACCTGCCGTGTCGCCTTAATCAAACACAGGCGCGCATCACGCACGGCGGCATCGTCTACCAAAAACTGGTGGGCGTTGTAATATGTGTGGAAATCATTGGCCAGCTCGCGCAGGAAATGCGCTAACTGATGCGGCTCATGATTCAGCGCTGCGGTCTCCACCACTTCCGGGTAGCGTGAAAGCCGCGTCAGCAAGGCTTGTTCATGTGTTTCGCTTAATACCGCCAAACTGGAAAGACCATTGTCACTATTGTGGGTCAGATTTTTTTCAGCCAGCTGGCGGAATACGCTACAAACTCGTGCGTGGGCATATTGAATGTAATACACTGGATTGTCACTGCTCTGAGACTTGGCGAGATCGAGATCAAAATCCATGTGCTGTTCGCACTTGCGCATCACGTAGAAAAACCGTGCCGCATCGTCGCCCACTTCTTCGCGCAGCTCACGTAAGGTAACAAACTCACCGGAACGGGTAGACATCTGCGCCTTCTCGCCACCACGATATAAAATGGCAAACTGCACCAGCAGCACGTCGAGCTTATCGGCATCATCGCCCAACGCAGTGAGCGCAGCTTTAACACGTGGCACATAACCGTGATGATCAGCCCCCCACACGTCGATGACGCGGTCAAAACCACGCTCCAGCTTTTGCATATGATACGCAATGTCTGACGCGAAATAGGTGGTTTGGCCGTTGTCACGCACCACTACGCGGTCTTTTTCGTCCCCAAAGTCAGTAGAACGAAACCACCATGCGCCGTCTTTCTCGTACAGATGACCAGCATCTTTGAGGCGTTCAATGGCACGGCCTACCGCACCCGACTCAGTAAGCGAACGTTCGGAAAACCATTCTTCGTAAACCACACCGAAATCTTCAAGGTCACGGCGGATGTCGTCAAGAATACTGTTGAGCCCGGCATCAAACACCGTGCGAAAGGCTGTATCACCCAACAACTCTTTAGCACGATTGATCACAGCATCGATATACTGCTCTTTGTCGCCGCCGTCACCCTCGTCAGCGGGCAGATTCGTCAACACAATTTGTGCAGCATGCCGAAAAGCATCACCGTGTTCACGCCGTAACATGGCCGCGATATCCCATACATAATCGCCTTTGTAGCCGTTAACGGGAAACGGCAATTCATCATTGGCATTTTCACCACACAGATTGAGATAACGCAGCCATACGCTGGCAGCAAGAATATCCATTTGCCGCCCGGCATCGTTGACGTAATATTCGCGATGCACCTTAAAACCTACCGCCGCCAGCAAATCTGCCACTGCCGCACCATAAGCTGCGCCACGACCGTGGCCTACATGTAACGGGCCAGTGGGGTTAGCAGAGACAAATTCCACCTGCACGGATTTATCATCACCAATAGCGGAACGCCCGTAGGCCTCGCCTGCTTCCAGCACTGTCTCCACCACAGCATAGGCTGCCGCATCAGTGAGCGTAAAATTAATAAAACCCGGCCCGGCGATTTCGATTTTTGCTACCTGATTCGCCGTTGGCAATGCGGCAACAATTTTTTCTGCCAGGTCACGGGGCTTGCAGTGCGCCGGTTTGGCCAACATCAACGCAATATTGCAGGCGTAGTCACCGTGACCGGCATCGCGAGTGCGATCAATCTGGATATTCGGGGACAGATCCGCAGGCAACACGCCTTGAGATTTCAGTGTGCCGATAGCGGTTTGAATCAGAGAGGTAAGCTGTTGTTTCATGTTGACAGTCATGGCGGGGAAAACGCGGCATTATCGCTTGTGAGGCTTGCTCGGCACAAGGGAGAAATACCAAATCGACAACGGAGAATTGTTGTTTACCTGTTGCACCACTGACCTGTAGTTCATCGTGCGTAAAGCGCCTTTCGCAAAAGCTTATTTGGTGAATGACGGCATCAGTATCGATTTTAACGATGTCACTTGTCCTGATGACCGCATGAGTGAAACCTGGGCACCTATTTTCACCGGGTAAACTGCTGGTATTTATGGATGGAAAACCGCTGAATTAAGCATACCCGCTATCTCCAGGCTCACGCACAATAAGCCATCCCTGATCAACCATTAAACCAGCAGTATCATAAAGAGGTTAAAACCGGGCAGGCTGCGTGTGTCGAAATTCTTTACGGTCATCGTTTCTAGCAATATCAGAAGCGTCTATCTTATTGTAAATAATACAAATAACTTATTTGGCATAGTGTATGCTTATTGCTCAAACAGAAGGAAAACTTATAGTTTCATTATCGAGGTAAGAAGTATCATGCTTAAACATTTAACCGCCGTCACACTTTTTGCAATAACATCACTTGGCCTGTCTTCACAGGCATCTGCCTCGTTGATTCTTGATTCATATGCATCTGGCACAGCGACACCCACCACAATTGGCGGTTACGCGATGACTGATTTTGCTGTCACCAATGGCATGGGCGGCAGCACAACAAATGTTATGTCTCCCATCAGTGGCTCTCTGAATTTTCTTGACCAAAACAACAACCCTTTGGGCATGAGTCGTCGTTTGGCTGATGATGTAAACTGGTGGAACAATGGTGAAACCAGCGACTATGATATCTACACAACGAGCAATTATCTGATAACGATTTTACTTCCAGAAAATACCCGCGCTTTTTCTTTTAGCGTTGGTGCCAACCTGGGAAGCACAAACAACAATGCATGGCTTACTGCAACAGAGTCCAGCGGACTGGGGATCGACAATCAGTACTGGTTCAATGTTAACCGTGACAACACACCGGGTTTTGGTATTTACGCCAACAATAGCAATGGTAGCTGTTCCACCATTACATCCGTTACGATTGATCCAGAGTATTGGGGAGTGGGTAACTTCTCGATCAACCAGGATCAATGCACAACCACCAGCGTACCGGAACCTTCATCTGTCGCGCTGTTAGCACTGGGTTTGCTTGGCTTTAGTGTTTTCCGCCGTAAAAATAACGCATAAAATCATCGGCTTTGTCCGAATTTGATTGACACAAAAACGCCACTCAACATGAGTGGCGTTTTTGTGTAGTAACCTGATTTTTCTCTGTCTTGTAGAGCTTAACCCTAAATCCCGCAATTGACCGCTTCGAAAATGTATTAACGTTTTGATAAATAGCTTGTTGGGTGGTTTTGGCGTACTCACTTGTTGAATGAGTCGCTACGGCTGGTATAGCACGTTGCCTTTTGCGCCTGGCCGCTTTACGCATCGTCGCAATAGCGGACTATCACTCCTCATCACGCCTTGGAGAGAACAGAGGGAAGGGAGTGAAGCTGGGATATTACCGGTTTTTTTGTTCCGCTCTCTTCAGTACAGAGTAAAACGGTAAGGTGGAACAAGCGCAGCGGTTCCACCAATGGGCGCGCAGAAAACAACACATAGCCTCCACACCCACCACCACTGACAAAAAATCAACAACCTGACCGTCTGAAACAGAAGAAAAGGCCTTGATGTTCCTTTCCCGCCTGGTGGAACCGCTGCGCTTGTTCCGCTCTACCTGGCCTAGCGCATTGTCATGTGATAGTGATATTTTGCTGCAAAATATGATGTCTTTAACGACTTCACGCAACAAATAGCAACTCACAAAAAACCGCCCATTCGGGCGGATTTTTATCGGTTGTCCGATAAACGCTAAACAGTGCGTTTGCGACCCACCATGGCCAACCCAATCAGACCTATACCAAATAGCCCCAGGACAGCAGGCTCAGATACGGAAGTAATGGTAATGCTGGTGCGAAACCATGCAGTCCGGTCAGCATTGGCAAAATTATTCGCCGTATAAATCCAGCTGGCATTTGTGCTGATCCCGGAAACCGGGCCACCGTTAACATTAGTCCAGATGTTAGCGCCGCCATTGAGTCCGTAGTCCGTGGCATTAGCCAGAAAAGTGCCGGTATTTCGGTCAAATACTTCCCAGCCGGATGAAGAGTAATTCGCGTTTCCATCCCAAAGAATCTCAGCCAGCAAGCCTGCGGGATTATAGGGTGATCTACTACCGACATTTCGTACTCGCCATGCAAAATAATAGGTGCCAGGACCAAGGTCGATAGTCAATGAATTGGGCTGCCTCCAATTCCGCCTGTCGCTTCCCAGAGGGCCGCCGTTTAGTGCATTCCACCCGGTATTGCTTTGACAGCTGGCATCAGCACACAAACCGCCAACGCTGGCGATATTGTCTGCTGTCATGTTGATGGTAACTGGAATTGCATGTGCCGATGTTATAAAGCCACCCGCCAAAACCAGTGCCGCAGAAAACCCGTACAGATATTTTTTCATTACATTTTTAACCTCTAAAAATAATTTGTCTTAAATATCATTGCTGCATTGATGCCGGAGAAACAGATGCATATTTTACGCCACAAAAAATTATCATCATAAACAATGACATACCGCCTTGCTCATTGCTTTCCAGCCTGGCATGTAAAATATTCCGGCACTCTGTTCCTGGGTTACCAAATAACGCCATGACGGGTCTGTGTATAAACCATCCAGAACGAAAATTTCGTTCATCTAAAACATTTCCTGTGGATCCACGTCAATGGACCAACGCACCTTGCGACCCAGTTTGTCGAACTCTAATTGTTGCAGCCAAGGCTCCAGCAGATGGTGCAACGCTGCACGCTCAGAGGCTAGCAATAAGAGTTGCGCACGAATACGTCCGGCACGGCGCTCCATGGGTGCAGGTATGGGACCAAGCAATTGCACACTGCTTTCACCAAAATTCGCACCAAAGGCTGCTTCACGTTGTTCGGCAAGCTGGCGGGCATGCTTAAGAAATTGCAGCGGCAATTGACTGTCCACCGCTTCGGCGCGCAGCAAAGCCATGTAACTGTAGGGTGCAAGCTGTGTTTGTCGGCGTTCTTCCAGCGCGGCTTTTGCAAAGGCTGTGTATCCTTCGTGTAACAATGTTTGCAGCAATGGGTGGTCGGGGTGATGAGTCTGGATCAGCACTTGTCCGGGTTTTTCCGCCCGCCCTGCACGACCGGCGACTTGCACCAGCAACTGTGCCATGCGCTCAGTGGCACGAAAGTCAGCACTGAACAGTCCTTGGTCAATGTCCACGATACCCACCAAAGTAACATCTGGGAAATGGTGCCCTTTGGCAAGCATTTGTGTGCCCACAAGAATGCGCTTACTGCCGTCATGCACACTGTTTAACAGGCTCTGCATGGCACCTTTACGGCGCGTGGTGTCACGGTCGATGCGCACGATGCCGGTATCAGGAAACTGTTGTTTAAGTGCGTCCTCCAGCCGTTCGGTGCCAGCTCCCACCGGCCGCAATTCATTGCTCTGGCAATCCGGGCAACATGCGTCAGCACGTCGCTCACTGCCACAGTGATGGCAACGCAGACGTGTATTACCATTAAACAAGGTCATGTTCGCATCACAACGCCGACATTTGGCCACCCAGCCACAATCGTGACATAACATGGCCGGCGCATAACCTCGCCGATTAAGAAACACCAATACCTGCCCTCCGCTGTCGAGGTGCCGACGCAAAGCATTAATCAGCGCAGTGGACAAACCGTCGAACATCGGTTGTTTGCGTACATCGAGTACAGCAATGTGCGGAGGTTGTGCGACACCGGCCCGTTCTGCCAGCACTGACCGGGAGTACCGCCCTTGATAGGTATTGTGCAAGGTTTCCAGTGACGGCGTAGCTGACCCCAGCACCACAGGCAGGCTTTCAATATGGGCACGCTTTACCGCTACATCGCGCGCAGAATAGCGAAAACCTTCCTGCTGTTTGAACGAGGCATCATGTTCTTCATCAAGAATCATTAACCCCAGCCTGGCAAACGGTGTGAACACTGCTGAGCGGGTACCAATAACGATGGCGGCTTCCCCGCTGCGGGCCATCAGCCAGGTACGAAGACGTTCACGATTCGATAGCCCTGAATGCAGCACCGCAATGGGTACTGCGAAGCGTTGCTGGAAACGCGATACCAGTTGCGGCGTAAGACCAATCTCCGGCACCAGCACTAACACCTGCTGGTTTTGCACCAACATGGATTCGATGAGCGCCAGATACACCTCGGTCTTGCCGCTGCCGGTAACACCGTCTACGAGATGCACGCCAAAGCTCCCCAGTTTTTCAGTAATGGCCGCAACGGCCTCAGTCTGAGCGATATTTAATTGGGGTGCTGTTGTCGGTCCACCGGCAGGTAATGGCAACAAATGGGCACGTTCTGTCACGCCTACCCAGCCTTTGTCGATTAGTTTGCTCATCACAGACCGCCAGTTATCTTGTACGGCATTAATGTGCGATGCTGGCATGGCAGTATCCGGCGCAGTGCTTAATAATTGCAGCAATGCGGCCTGCCGGGGAGCGCGACGCCGGATTTGCTCCAGTGCTGACGAATCCAGTGCGCGTCCATCATCTGTTAACTGCCAGACCGGTTCACCTTTCACTTCAGGTGTATCTCCCTGGCGTAACAGAGCTGGCAGAGCATTGCTCATTACTTCGCCTATAGGGTGCTGATAATAACTGCTTGCCCACATCAGCAGCTTCAGCAGTGGCTGTGACAACAGCGGCGTTACATCCAGCACTTCATTCACTCGTTTAAGGCGTGATTTGGGCACGTCCGTTTCATCGCTGATTGCCAGCAATACAGCGATCACGGTAGTACGCCCAAACGGCACTCGCAGGCGTATGCCTGGCTGTAGTGTGTGCAAATCGCAAGCCGTCGGTGGAAGATAATCAAAACAGCGACGCAAAGGGGAGGGTATGGCGACCCGTAAAAAAATATTGGCTGTGGACATCCGCGCCACTTTAACAGACCTGGGCTGAACCTGGTCGTATGGCGGCTTTCCTTATACTTTCTGATCACAAACAAGTGCAACGTTAGCCATCAAGACTCACTGATATTGTCAGCATCTGGCGCTAACTGCTTGTCGTACAATCGCTTTCCCGGTTATCCACAAAACCTGTGGATAACTTTGTGGACAACTGCGGTAAAAAATCATTTCATGCTGTAATACCAGCGTCATATTTAAAATGATCATTTTTTAACCACATTGTATTTTATATATTATTCAATGAGTTACAGTCTATCAACAACTTGCCGTCAAATTTGTTGCGACACATTACAGTTATTTTCACCCGGAAAAAATATTGTGTATAAACCCAAAAAGTCTTGACATTTTTTTCGCCTGATAGCACAAGGCTTGCGGCGGCGCGGGGTGTGTTTTTGCATCCAGGCCACATCATTGCATACCCAAAAAGGGCGACGACCCGGTCTGCCCGGCAACGCAAGCCATATGACAACATTGCAGCCAAAAACAGTTTAGAATGCCCGCGCCATGAACGCACAAAAACGACAAGAAATATTCCAACGACTGCGGCAGCACATCCCTGAGCCCACTACTGAACTCCACTTTCACACACCGTTTGAGCTACTGGTGGCGGTGACCTTGTCTGCACAAGCTACGGACAAAGGTGTTAACAAGGCCACAGACAAACTCTTTCCCGTGGCTAATACCCCTAAGACCATTTTGGCTCTGGGGGAGGATGGCCTGAAGAAATATATCAAAACCATTGGTTTGTTTAACAGTAAAGCCAGACATATTATCAAGGCCTGCCAAATACTGATCGAACAGCACAACAGTGTGGTGCCGGAGGATCGTGCTGCGCTGGAGGCATTACCTGGGGTAGGACGAAAAACCGCCAATGTGATCTTAAACACGGCCTTTGGCCATCCGACTATCGCCGTCGATACGCATATTTTCCGGGTGTCCAATCGCACTCGTATTGCACCGGGTAAAACCGTGCTGGAAGTAGAAAAAAAGCTACTGAAATTTGTGCCGGACGAGTTCAAACTGGATGCGCATCACTGGCTGATTCTGCACGGGCGTTACACTTGTATTGCCCGCAAACCGCGTTGCGGCTCCTGCGTGATCGAAGATTTATGTGAATACAAGAAAAAGGTATACGAATAATGTTTGGACAGAATCGCAATCAACTTCGACAAATGTACTTCGACGCCTGGCGCAAACAGCAAGGTGGCGAACTGATGCAACCACTGGAAGCAATGATCGCCGAAGTGGTTGTACTGCATCCGGAATACCATGCCCTGCTGGAGCAGGGCGAAGATACGTTGGACAAGGACTTTTTACCTGAAATGGGTGAAACCAACCCTTTTATGCACATGGGTATGCATATTGCGATTCGCGAACAACTGGCCACTGATCGACCAGATGGCATCGTACTGGCCTACAAAAAACTATTGCTGCGTTTGCAGGATGTACATGAGGTGGAGCATCAAATCATGGAATGTTTAGGAGAGTCATTGTGGGAGGCACAGCGAAATAATCGTGCGCCGGACGAATCACAATACCTACAGTGTGTACAAAAACACGCTCACAAAAAATAATTATGTTACCGATGATTCATAAGAGAAGTCAGGTAGCTTTTCTGGCTGCAATGCGCATGCGCAAGGCATTGAGTTTGATAAAGCCCTCGGCATCCTGTTGATTATAGGCACCTTCGTCATCTTCGAAGGTGGCAATATTGACATCGAACAAGCTGTCTGTGGCGGACTCACGACCTTCAACAATAACATTACCTTTATATAACTTAAGCCGCACCCGGCCATTGACGCTTACCTGGGAGGCATTAATCATTTCCTGCAACATCCTGCGCTCCGGTGCCCACCAATAGCCGTTATATATCAGCGTGGCATAACGTGGCATCAGCTCATCTTTCAGGTGAGCCACTTCGCGATCCAGGGTGATGGATTCTATGGCTCGATGGGCCTTGAGCATTACTGTACCTGCCGGTGTTTCGTAACAGCCCCGTGACTTCATGCCGACATAACGGTTTTCCACAATGTCGTCACGGCCAATGCCATTGGCACCTGCGACTGTATTGAGATGAGCCATCACCTGCGCGGGGCTCATAGGTTGTCCATCAATAGCAACGATATCACCGTTTTCAAAACCCAGCTCGATGACTGTCGCTGTATCCGGCGCATTTTCCGGTGATACTGTCCAGCGCCACATGTCTTCTTCCGGGGCAGCCCAGGGGTCTTCCAGCACGCCGCCTTCATAGGAAATATGCAGCAGATTGGCATCCATGGAGTAAGGGGATTTTTTACCGCGCTTCTGCTCCACGGGAATGCCGTGTGTTTTGGCATAGGTCATAAGTTTTTCACGCGAATTGAGATCCCATTCACGCCAGGGGGCGATAACCTGTACGTCTGGTTTGAGGCCGTAATAACCCAGCTCAAAGCGTACCTGATCATTGCCTTTACCTGTGGCTCCATGAGACACCGCGTCGGCATTGGTCTCATTGGCAATTTCGATCTGGCGTTTGGAAATCAGAGGGCGCGCTATTGACGTACCCAGCAGATATTCGCCCTCGTAAATCGCATTGGCGCGAAACATGGGGAATACAAAATCACGCGCATACTCCTCACGCAGGTCGTCGATATAAATTTCTTTGACCCCTGCCGCCTGTGCTTTGGCTCGTGCTGGTTCAACTTCCTCGCCCTGGCCGATATCGGCGGTGAAGGTCACCACCTCACAATCGTATTCATCCTGCAACCATTTGAGAATGATGGAAGTGTCCAGCCCGCCCGAATAGGCAAGAACGACTTTTTTGATGCTTGTTTTTGACATGGCTGTAAACCTGACTCAATGTGTAAGATGGATGCAGCCCACCATTATAGGATACTACCCGGTCGGCAACAAAAAATACCGGTTCATGCCTGTGAGTCCCGCGGCCATTTAAGGCGTGACTTTTTTTGTTGCCATTGGCTTTGCCCACAAACGATACAAGCAGCCAACCGCAATAACAAACCACAAAGCCACCCAAAAAAATTCAGGCAAGCCAGTTAGTTGCGCCAGACTGGAGCCATCGCCAAGATCGCGGCCATCCAACAGATACAAAGGGCTGCGAATGGCATCCAGCATGACAAAAACGCCCACCAGCTGAATAAAAAACGTAACACTGAACCACAATGATTTCACCAGAGGCAAGGCATACATCAGCAACAAAATCAGCAGAATGATAATGGTCGATATATCACGCGCCCATAATAATAGCGCCACGCCCAGCATGACGACCATTGTGCCAACCATGAACCTGGCATATTTCGGTGAAAGGGTATCTGCAACGCTGTATATAAGCAGCCCCCACAGCGCACTGCCTGCATAGCCGGAGAAACTGATTAAAAAACGTGAGCCACCACGGGTGGTGCAAACACCGGAGCCATCAAAAGACAAAATGATATTTTGAATCATGCCGCCCGTTACGAGCGCTGCAAGCCCATGGCTTATTTCATGAAAAAACGTTTCACTCCATAAAAAAGGCAAATTGATGAACGGAAGGTAATCAATAACAAAGGCGATAACAATAAAAAGAAGCAGTCGCTGGCGTGATGTTAATGTCATATAATGGCTTTATGCGCCCATGCCCTAAGCCACTGCCATCAAGTTAAGCGTCCATTCTGGTTCCCATGCTCCGCGTGAGAACCCATACCGCGATAAAACGTCGGCACGACACGCATCTCTACGCAGGAGCATGGGGACGAGAACCACTAACTTAATGGCGCTGATGTCTTAAGCTCCAATGAGTCCGGCCAGCAATAAGCCAACAACGATATAAATACTCCCTTCAATAACGCCAACAGCAATGTTTCTCTGCTCGCCCACTTCTTCACCGATATTAATGCGAGGTAACACCCCGTGGCGAATCACAATGGCGATCAGCGTTAATAACACGAACAACACCAAGGCAACCACAAACCACAGCATAAAAACGAACAGGAAAGCATCGGCGTCATATTCCACCGCAGTGAAGGCTGCGCTCACAGCAATGGCAATACCTATCCGGTAAGCACTGAAGCGAAGCGCTAAAGCGACATTATTTTCTTCAATGGCATCGTGTAGTTGCTTTCCTTTATGGCTATGGCGTTTTTCATAGACTTTGACGCGGTACAGGGTTGCCAGCGCCATGATGATTTGTGAGGCAATAAAGCTGATGACGACAGCAAAAATGGCTGTTGTCATATCACCATCGACCCAGATCATGGCCCCTTTGATAATAATGGCCGTGGCGATCATGTTGCAGGCATCAATGATGCTGGCAGCGATGTTGCCTTTCATGATTTGATCGTGAATGGATAATCCGGGGAATGAGACGCGATCAAAGGCAATGCGTGTCAACCACATCAGTGTTATGCCAATGACACCAAAGGAAATCACCGTCAGCGCTTCATTGATCAGGTTGTAGCCAGCCTCACCGGAAACAACACCCATGAGCATAATACTGACGGCTACCATGGCTCCCGCCAATGATATGCCAAATGCTTTATTGTCATTATGTGAGATTTCTTTGGTGGCGGACACGTTACCGATCAAGCCGGCGAAAAAACGCATCGCACTGAGTAATGCCACGGCAATCAGGAAATCCACCAGATAATAAGAGGCCAAGCCTATGTCTACATTAACAAAATCCATGAACATTGTTTGTTTCCTTATTTGCCTGAGCGAAAGCTGCGCGAGCCTGAATAGGACGAACTTCGGCTACTGGAGCCATACGAGCTATAGCGGGATGAGGATGATTTTGATGACGATTTTGACTGAGCCCCTCCATAACTGGATGAGCGCTTGGCCGTCGTTGCATAACGGGCATTGGTTGCAGCACTGGGTTTGTTGTATCTGCTTGGATAGCGTTGGCTTAATTTTTTGTTTTTGGCAATATCGGTGTTTGAACCCCAGCGGTCACGGCCATAATTTCCGTAATAGCTGTAATGGGGGCGTGACGACCATGAGCCGTAATCATAACGATTCCCGCCAAATACGTTGTTAAACATGGAGTACATGCCATACCAGGCCCAAAACGATTGCCCACTGCTATTTTGTGTCCAGCTGCCATAGGCTGGATTGCCGACCAGCGCATTGGTTTGCTGGGCACTGGTCCGCTGTGAGGCAGGTACATTAATGACGGCCAGCTGGCCGTCGGACAATGCGGCAAGCGTATTGACTACATCTGCCAGGCTGTTGTTGAATTCATAAACATCAGCAGCCGTATTAACTAATTGTAATTCCTGCAAGCCGTTGGCGGCGGCTTCTGTACTGGTCGGTGTCAGGCTGACAGCTGCCAGTCTTTGGGTTAATGCGGTATAGGCTTTCCCCTGAGAGGTTGCTTCTTTTTTCAATAATGTGGCGATATCCGTGTAATCCGGCTTTTGCTGAATTATTGTGGTGGCGTACTTGTCGATTAACAAGGCATTGCTTAGTTCGCCTGCATCGAGTTGACTCTTTAAATATGCCAGACTGGATTGTGCGGCTTTATGGGCTTCACCCAGCTGTGCTTCAAAGCGATTGCCGCACGCCGATAATAAGATAACTATCAGCAGGAGCCCAAATGAATGAGTCAATATCCTTGGTTTATTGGTCTGCATTGTTGACTCCTATGAAATCAATGCTTTTACATCGGCAGTGCTGTGCATACTAGCATCTTTGCTGATGGTGATTAATGCCTGTATATCCGGTTTTGTGCGGGCAGGGGGGTTGTATACCAGTTCCTGGCTATGGCGATCAACATAGGCCACCGCAATGCCCACATCATGTGTGACCAAACGCGCGACTATATCACACCAGTCCATATTGCTTATTTCCACATCGTAGCGCCGATACTCATCCCCCTCACCGTTAAACATATTTTCGATGATGCGCTCTGATCCTGGGGTATCAAAGGCACGTACAATCATTTCAGGGTATGCGCGTATGGGTCGTATCACAATGTCGGCTCCTGCATCTTCAAGCCGCTTGCGATTATTATCTTCAACACACTCTGCCAGAATGTTGGCGTTGACGTTTAAATCTTTTAAACGATGCAAAATATCAAACGTTCTCCCATCGGAGCTTTCGTCGTTTTCATCTTTTGCCAGCACAATGACCTCACGGGCTTGTGCCACACAAACAGACATTAAATCCTGTGGATTGCTGGAGTTGCCACTGTAATGCACCACATTATCAAGCTGGGTAATAAAGTCGGGCAAGCCTTGTGGAAACTGTCGTGTTAACAAATAAATCGTCGTTTCTTTGTAGTGAGCGGTTGCTCTGAACTGTTGTATCAAGCGTTGCAGGTAACGCTCGCCAGAATATGTGGGTGTATTCAAAATAACGATGTGCTGCTTCATGTCCCAACTCCAATGACCTTTGGTTTTTTGTTCACGCACAGCGAAACGATAATCAAAATAGTCGCCGACCACTTTGGCTAATATAAAAATACCGCCCAGATAAATCAGAAGAACAGTGGCAATGCGCCCTTGAGTGGTACCGGCCGATATGTCGCCATAGCCTACCGTGGTGGCTGTTGTGAGTGTCAGCCATGCGGCATTCCCTATGCTTAAGCCTTCATAATGCATCATAAAACCAATGTGCAAAACGAAGATAACCGTTAACAAAAAACACGACTTTCTGATTGACTGAATCAGTTCATGTTGTGCGCCGTGTTTCAGCTGGTTACGTTTTTTTATGAAATAACGCAGTATTGAATGCATAGAGTGAATTTTATTCGTTTTTAATCGCCATGAGCATAGTTCCCCGCAGTTTGCGACGGGGGTTTTAATTCAGCGAATGTACTTATTTAACCGATGCGCGGTTAAACCAGAGACTCATTTTTTTGTTGCGTTAACCAATTCCTCTTTAATTTTCTCACGGATTTTTTCTTTCATGTCAGCTGTCAGCTGGTAACGTCTGGCTAATATTTCATAATCTTCAGCCGACAGACTGATGCTCAGCCTGGGGCGTATGGGCTTTTTTCGTGGTAAACCGACAATATCACGAATATAGTCTGACGGACTCAGGTTCTGCTCAATGGCTTTAATGCGTACCGCCTTGAATTGCTCCTGTTCCAATTCGAATATTACCTGAACGGCACGAATATTTTTGTCTGATTTTCTCCAGGCACTGGGAATATTTTTTTTTGCTGTCATGTTTTTTGCGGTCATATTAGGCAAGCCAATATTCTTCCACTTTATTCAATGCCAGATAGGCAATCAAATAGACATCGGTGCGACCACCATCATACACTTCGATACGTACTGCATGGCATCGATCATCCGTGACCAGCAATTTATAATCAAATCCACCCCAGTCAGCATCGGTTAATGTTTCACTGCGGCAGTCTTTTTTGCTGCGATAAGCTTCGTTGGTGCGTTCCTGAAAATACGAGTCACCCACAAACCCCTGTAGCTCACCCAGCTCCACGTTGGTGCGGCGCTGAAGACGATGGTCTGTATTGTCCGGCTCATCAAAAATAGCAACAAACTGATCACGGCCAAAAAGCTCAAAGACCTTTTCGGGGAGAACGGATATAGCCAATTCCAGAGGCCGGTCCGGGTTCACCGTGCTGACGGATAGCAACACACGTTGATCAGCCCCTTCCAGAGTGGAAACGGTTTTGCAGTTTTCGACGGCACTGATGTCATAAAACACCTGTTCAGACACTTTTAATGTCTGCCCGGATATCAGCGTTTGTTCCGAAAATTCCATTTTCAACATATCCCCCGGCTGTAAATCTTTTGGGGACTCGACGGTACGGGCGGGTGGTGACTTATCGCCACCACCCAATAATGATTTAAACAAACCCATGGTTAACTTTGCTCTTTCTGTTTTTTCAAGCGATCCAGAATCGATGAGCCTGAGCTGCCCGAATCTACAATACCGGCATTTTTCAACTTGGCTTGCAGGTCATCACCGTTTTCATCAACATGCAATTCCATTGCCGCAGCCGCCTGATCTTCACGCTTTTGCTGGCGCGCCTTGATGCGCTCCAATGAATCCGTTGCACTGTTCAGTGATGAATTTGAGCCTGAAAACTTGGCTGAAGCCAGATCATTGGCCTTTTGTACTTTTGCCGTTGTTTTAACCACCGACACTTCGCGATCCATGGCCTGAATATTACGCTCGCTTTGACGGATCATTTTTTTCAGGCTGACGACCTTGGTGTCATAACCATCACGTATACCTTGCTGAATGGATAGTTCGTGTTCAAATTCTGCAATCTTGTTCGCTATCTCCAATGCCAGGTTTTCATCACCCTTGTCCATTGCCTGAACAGCATAGCCTTCATGCTCTTTGATTTTCTCACCGAGGTCTTTGACTTTCCGGTCAACACCCATTTTTTCAGCCATAATGGATGTCAGACCGGTTTTGGCGTCATGCAGTGCTTTCTTTGAATCACGTATTTCCTGCTCCAAAATACGAATTGCCTGCGAATCAACAATCGCCTCACCCACTTCTGTTGCACCACCACGCACGGCGGTCAATAATTTGTTAAATATACCCATGGCTTACGCAGCCTCCTTTAAATAATCTGATACTGCTTCAATGGCTTCTAATACATTGTCACTGAGCAGTTCTATTTCATGTAATAACTCGTCAATACTGGCTTTGGGCGACAGCGCACCAAACATGATGTATTGATCACCAATTTTCGAGAATGCCGATAATGGAATCGATACATTCATCATTAACATGGCTTCCACCATGGCGGTTCGCTTATCTGGGTCAACTTGCTCGTCTCCAAACAAATAACTGATGCACAGTATCTGTCCTTCATCAGCAGTCATATAGATAGGGAACTCTTCCCGGTCTTCCAGTTTGATGCAGGCCACTTTATCGTCGGCATCAAACATTTCAACCGACAGGCTGACGCCATGGGATGTTTGATTGTCCGTCAAACCCTTCATCAATTGTTCTAACTTTTCAGTGCTCATATTTCCTCCGGTATTCAAGGGTAGGACATAATATGTCCCAGCGACATATTATGTCAATCATTTTTCAGCCACTTCTCAACTACTTTTCAATTACATAGATACCCTGCTGTTTTTCCCAATCGGCTTTGTGGTACTGATAAGCCACCTGGTTATTGATTCTATTCACTTTTATGTTCTTCAGCGGATCAAAAAAATGCCGGTTAAACTCAAATGCCGCCAATAAAACACCTTGAGTGGACCAGCCATCATTCACCTCCAGGCCCTCTTTTTGCGCCAGCCTGGCCTTGGCAGAGACACCATTTTTAGTGGCGATAGTCCACCCCCACTCACCAAAACTGGGCACATTATGATGATATTGTTCCACATGCATGAAGCCCGCGTATTTCACCGTTTTGCCAATGGACAGGAAGGTATTTTTGGCATGATACGGTGAAGTGGATTGCACCACCATAGCACCATCTCCCGTCAATAATGTTTTAAGCTTGGCGTAAAAACGGGCAGAGTATAATTTATTCAGATCCGGATGACTGGGGTCAGGCAAGTCCACAATGATGGCATCATACAAACGTTGCTGCTGAATAAGCTCATCCACTTTCAGAAAGGCATCACCAAAATGGGTTTGCACCCGTGGGTCACTAAACGCGTGCTGGTTTAAGTCCAGCAGTGCCTGATTAATGGTCTCGCCCTTGACCACACGCGGTGTGGTGAAAAATTCAACAACGGCGGCATCAATATCGATAAGATCAACCGATTGTGGCTGCCAGCGCAATACATCCCGTAGCGCAAGACCATCCCCGCCACCAATAATTAAAATGTTGTTGTGGCGGGCAGCTGCATGCATGACCGGCGCGACTAACATCGCGTGGTAAATAATTTCATCGTTACTGGCAAATTGGGAGCGACCGTTAATAAACATGGACACAATTTTGGGTTTGGCCGGATCCATTATGCGTTCGGTAATAGTGACATGCTGATATTGGGTGTTATAACTGAAAATGACTTTATCCTTGTAAAGCAGATCCTCCATGGCATTGTCCCAATCGATACCATTCAGTGCAATCAGTGCCACGACACCGCCCACCAGAAAGTGCGCACTGATGACCCATACCTTTAAACGAATTCGCTTTCGATATACGCTGTAAAACAGCAGGCCGATCACCAGATTAACGCTGGCAGTGATCACCGCAGCGGTGGTGGGCGGCAAGCCCAGCATAAACAGAACCCAAATGGCTGCGCCGATACCTGCGCCAATGTAATCCGCACCATAGACCGAGCCTGCATTATGTTTGACATGTTCTCCATAAATAGTTTCCCGGATGCTGGCAATTAACGGAATTTCCATGCCAATAAAAAACCCCAAAATAAAACCCATCACATAGGGCATGATGGCGGCGGTTTTATGCGCCCAAAGAATCATGCCGCCACGGGGAATTAAATCAGGTGGCAGTAAGAATGTTTCCATCAGAATTTGCGGCAGTATATTTGCCATTGCTGTTATCGCCGCCAGCACCAACACCGAGCTGACCCCAATGAGAGCAATGCCGACTTCCAGCCAGACAAAAGCGTTGAAATAGGATTTAAAAATACGCGCAGCAAAAGCACCCAAACCCATTGCCACAATCATCACGCCAATCATGGCGAAAATAACCTGCTCAACCGCGCCTAAAATGCGCCCGGCATAATGTGACAGTAAATATTCGTAAATAAGCCCACAGCCTGCCAAAATGCCCATGATGGCAAACAATATAAAATCATGCTGGCGTACTGATAGTCTGGATGGCGGCGGGTTCATTTTTAGTTCTGTTATTCCGTTTGTTTTATTACGTGCCAGGTTTCAGGTTTGCACAGAATACAGCTCCTCGCAGTAAGCTACAGGGATCTGAGATAGGTGTGTTCTCTAATGAAAGTAATTGCTGATAGCTCGCGCCTTCCTCATTCAAAAATATTTTACACTACTACTAACCGCCAGTAGTAATACTGATTTGTTTAGGTTCGATATTCGACTCAGCAGCGACATTTTCTTGCGCACCGTGTCGCGCACAAACAGATTGATCGCCGTACCACCCTTGAGTGCAAAACGGGGTTGCTTTGCCACCAAAGACAGTAGTTGAACATGATCAGAATTGGACAGCCAGTTCACCATAAGCGGACGCTCATATGACAAAAACTATAGAAAAAAATATCATTATTTGAAAGGGTTTAAAACGTTAACGCCAGTTCTTATAAAGTCTTTTTCATTTCGAGTGACCACAACCAAATTGTGAATAATTGCTGTTGCTGCAATTTGTTTGTCGAGTGCATGTTCATGGTGAGAGGAGCGTTATTACGGACAGAAATAAGCTTTCGTTGTTTTTTATTGTCGTTTTTAAAAAAAGCTAAAACGCCTGCATCAGCTTTTTTCTTTTTACGAATTTCACTAAGTACATTGGTGTCAATTAAATACATCAACGTTGCCAGAATCATCGATACGTTTAAAATCATTATCTTCACCAACATTTGGCATTGCTGCTAATATCTGGGCAAATGATTTTCTCTTCGTCCCGAGAAGCGCTTGTTTAAGAATTTCTCTATGTTCAGCTTCCGTACTGCGCCCATGTTTGGCAGCGCGTAACTTTAAAGCCTTAACGACCTCTGGGTCGAGGTCTCTTACTAAAAGTCTGGTCACTATTACATACACCTCAATTCATATTGATATCAATGATAGCATAGACTAATAATGGCACCCGCCCTATTTTTCCCTCGGTATAGCGCCATCTTCAACAAATAAACTTTTAGCATTCTTCAGCGCGAAGAATAAAGGTGAAATTGTTGTTTCTTAAATACTATAAAACCACGCTCACTCCTCGACTGTTTTTCCCAAACCCCAGTGTAATGCCCCTTAAACCAGTACCAACCATTTATCGGCGAGTTCGTATTTGCGCGATTTGTTGGCATCGCCGTGCTGGATGATAAAAGCACTATCAATCCACTTTTTGCACAAATTAAGCGCGGTTCGCGGATGAATTTTCAATAACTCTGCAATCTCGCGGGTGGTGATATATTTGCTTTTGGCAAACAAACTCAAGACTTGTTTCTGCCTTTGATCAAGCTCACGTAAAAGTGCGCTGTGATCTGTTTTTTCACCTTTTGCCGCTTCACTTGCTTTTAAACGAACATTAGCAAACGCATCAGCCATGCCTTCACAGAAATAAACAACCCAAGCGGTAATATCTGACTGCTCTCTTCCAAAATAATAATTGTGAGATTCACCAACGGTAAGGGCGTTGTAATAGGCTTGCAAGTTCGTTGCGTAATATTCTTCAAGCGAATAAATGCCCTTTAGCCCATAGCCGGATTTATGCAGCACCAAATTTGTGAGCAATCGAGCCGTTCGCCCATTGCCATCGTAATAAGGGTGAATTGTGGCAAATTGATAATGGGCAATGGCAGCAATGACCGGCACAGGAAGCTCTGCTTTTCCAGCTTCTTCATTCACCCAGCCGATTAAATCAAGCATAAGCACCGATACATCTTTGGCTTCTGGCGGCATATAAGCGATAGAGCCACTCGCGCTGTCTTTAATCACATTTTGACCATCGCGATACGGTGACGGTTGTTTTTTGCCCTCCATCACCAAGCCATGCAAGGTTTGAATATCGCGCTCATCAATTTGTTGTGTTTTGGCTTTTATAAGTTCATCGAGAAAATCCAAAGCTTGATAATAGTTTTTGACCTCGCTTTCATCGCGCGCTCGATCGGGGAATGTTCCGCCATGAAGCACGTCTCCTACCTGTTTTTGCGTCAGGCGGTTGCCCTCGATCTGCGTAGAATAATGCGTTGATATGAGGCGTGCGGATTCGCGCAACGACGTGAGTACCGGCACGGTTATAGGCAAACTAGAAACAGCCTGTCGAGAAGCCTCAATATCCATCAATAATTTTGTGAGGATTGCTGTTATCTGAAATTTAGGCGTAAAAACCATGCAGTATGCCTTATGTTTACGACGCTAACTATTCTAGCAAAGTTCGAATAAACTTCCAATAACATTCTAATAATCTTCGCGCCCGATATAGCATCCAAGGGCGTGCCTTGGTCGTAATCCGCTGGCGATGCAGTGGTCGGGTTAAGCGGTGATACGCCTACGGTATCCAAACGGCAAACGGTTGGTAAGGACATTTTTTAGCGGTGTCCCGATTTTTCCCCGGTGTGGCTGAGAGGAGGGTGGCGCGCCCGAGAGGATTCGAACCTCTGACCCCCGCCTTCGGAGGGCGGTACTCTATCCATCTGAGCTACGGGCGCATGGCAGTGATTCTAACAGATTTTACCGTGTTAGCCTCAGTATCAATTTTTGTTATGATCATGAGTTCCCGCAGGTGGGCGCGACGGGTGTAAACCTTGTCAGGCGTGTCATTTCCTGGAAAATCCCAAATGCTGTGAGTACATAACCCTTGAATCAGAATTGAAGCACTGGATGACGAAGGACTACGGTTGATATTTCGAGTGCTCAAAATATTCTTTGCCGGGTTTGCACTGTTGGGCTTATCCTCGTTGGCCCATGCCGCATTTGTTGTGGATTTACCTGACACACGAATACAAAGCATTTTGCAAAACTATTTTCCCATTGATGAGTATGCGGCATTTGCGCGGGTTTCCATGGATGTACCGCAGGTGCGCCTGTCCAAAACCAATAAGGATATTGTGCTTATTATTCCTATCGTGGCAAAAATGATGGGAGAAGGGACACACAAGGGTCGCGTGACCATGCTGATGGGTTTGAGTTACAAGGCGGCACTGGGTGGCTTATTTCTTGGCCAGCCGCGTATTGCGCAATTTGAAATACCCGGCGTGAGTAAAAAAATTGCGGCGGATTTACGGGACATTGTAGATATTATGGGCAAGAATGCTTTACCTCTGGTGCGCATTTACACCGTGAAAGAACGAGATTTGAACCATTCGCTGGCAAAAAGTGAACTGAAATCATTTGTGATTGAAAATGGTCGTTTACATCTGGAGTTCGGGTTTGACTGAACCGGTCAGGTTTTCTGCCGCAACATGGGCTCCGCAAGAAGGTGCTACACCCCCCCCTGAGCAAGACCTGAGGACGACATTTTTACATGTGTGGAATCACTCTTTGTTATCACGCCGGTGGCCAGCAGGCCGATGAGGCGGCCATCCGGCGCATGGTTAAATCTCTTGCCCATCGTGGTCCTGATGCATTAACACATATCATGCGCGGTCCGGCTTCTCTGGGCCATACCCGTCTGAGCATTGTAGATATCTCAGAAGGTGATCAACCTATGTTAAGCGATGATGGGCGCTTTGCCCTGATCTTCAATGGCGAAATCTATAATTATCAACCACTGCGCGCCGAACTGGAAAAAGACGGCATACCCTTCAAAACCCATTCTGATACTGAGGTGGTATTGCGCCTGTTTGAGCGTGACGGGCTGGCGTGTGTGTCAGCCTTGCGTGGCATGTTTGCCTTTGCTGTGCATGACCAGGCCAATGGGCACTTACATTTGGTGCGGGATCGTCTGGGTATCAAGCCACTGTTTTACCATTGGGATGGCGATATGCTGCTGGCGGCTTCGGAAGCGAAAGCGCTGTTCGCCAGTGGTTACATCGACGCACAATTGGACCCGAATGCCATTCGTGCCTATTTTCGTTATCAATTTGCGGTAAGTCCACAAACCCTGTTTCGCGGTATTGTCGAACTGCCACCCGGCTACACTCTGTCACTGACAGCGGGTGGCGAGCCACAGCTCAAACAATATTGGGATCTCGCCTTCCCCCGGGATGGCGAATACGAAAGTCTCGATGAGGCATTTTGGTCAGAGCGTTTTGCCAGCGCCCTGGATGATGCGGCAGGGACGCATATGATTGGCGATGTCCCCATTGGTGCTTATTTATCCGGCGGTATTGATTCCGCCGCCACCACTCATCTGTTAAATATGCATACGCCAACAACGGCAACGGACAAAGTGCAATCGTATACGATTCGCTTCAGCAATCCGGCCAATGATGAATCGGCCCTGGCAAAAAATATTGCCGACCATCTGGGTGTGCCCAATGAAACTATTCTGCTGGATGATGCACGCGAAGCGAGCTTTCTGGCTGAACTTCAACAATGTCTTTATCACCTTGAGCAACCACAAAGAATGGCATTGGATGTGCCTCACTTTATGCTGTCCGGCCTGGTGCAACGGAATGGACAGAAAGTTGTTTTTACGGGTGATGGCGCTGATGAAATATTGGGCGGTTACGATTGTTATCGGCAGAATGCAATGCGCATCTGGGGCAATCAGCAAAAAAACAGCCGGCAACGGCGGCGGTATTATCTCAACGAATACCGCCAGAATTTTGCCGATGCCCATGTGCGTTTTTTATTCGAGCAACACCGGCCCAAAAAACAGCGCGCGGTGATGCGCCGGTTTGGCTGTTATCCGGCATGGCATGACTTTTGGCACATTCTCGATGATATCAGCGCTCCGCTGTTTAGTGATGCCTTGCGAACAGAAAATGATGCCGCAATGGGTGCTCTGAGCGAAAATATGCGTAACAACATTGAGGGACTGCATCCGCTGAATCAATCTCTGTATATTGAAACCAAGACTCGCCTGCCGGGCTGGATTTTGTGGAAGAGTGACCGGCTGTCAATGGCGCACAGTGTCGAAGCACGGGTACCTTTTATGGATCATCCGCTGGTGGAGCTGGCCGCCCGGGTGCCACCCGGTCTCAAGCTGAATGGTATGGATGAAAAATACATCCTGCGCAAAGTCATGATGCCTCATTTGCCGGAACATCCCTCCCGGTTTAAAAAGCGCGCTTTTTACACACCGATACGGGACTGGTTTTTTACTGCGGAACGCCAACCTGAATTGGACAAATATTTATCACCCGACGCCTTGCAGAAAACAGGTTATTTTTGTGCGGACACGGTTGCCGGTTATTTGCAGCAAATTTGTGAAGCCACACACATTGAAACGATGGATGAATATTATGCGTTGATGAAATTAGAGTGGGTATTGCTCATGGTATTAAGCGTGCAGATATTGCATTGTCTTTTTGTCGAGCAGGAGGCCGCATGCTTTCAGGGTAATGTATGATAAATGCGACACTACAGAGCCGGGATTTCCTTTTATCCTAAAATCCGCTCGCTCAACCCGCCACTGCGCCGAAACCACCAAACAGGCTATTGATCAATAATGTGAATACATCCTCGAAGCGGTCAACTGCGGAATTTAGGTTTATCCGCTGGCAATTTGCTTTTGCACGTCTGTGGCACCAGCACCTGCTGAATCAACAAACGGGTCAGCAAAAATATCCTGCATCGATGCCCCTGCCAAAAAACTCTTTTTCTGCACTGTTTTGACCATGTCTTCGCGGCCACACACAAATACCCGCCAACCCGACAGCTGGGCAAAATCCGCCAATGCCACATCCGCTGCGCGCCCGGATTGCATACCGTGCGGCGGCGTACCTTGCGACACGCAAGGATGATAATGGAAAACCGCATTGGCCTCGTCCATCGCCAGCAATTCCGAGACCAGATACAACCCCTCTGCACTACTGCTGCCATGGTACAAATGGATCGGCCCACTGTGCCCCTGTTGCAGGGCATCACGCACAATCCCCACCAATGGGGCCAGTCCCGTGCCTGTGCCGACCAATAACAACGACTGCGCTTCCCGACCGGACAAATAACTGCATTGCCCTGCCGCCTGACTGATTGTGACGGTGTCACCCGTCTGTAATTTTTCTGCCACCCAGCCACTCACCAGGCCACCGGGCACATGGCGGATGTGCAGCTCAAGAAAATCATCCAGCGCAGGCACACTGGCCAGGGAATAACTGCGGGTCACCCCGGTATCATTGCTAAGGTTAAGAAACTGCCCGGGAAGGTAAGCATAATTATCAGGACGCACCAGCCGCAGTCGCACTACATCAGCACTGAGTCTGTCTCGTGATAACACAGAGGTATCAAAACTGCTGCCAGCCCGGTCAGGCGTTGCCACCTGCATGTCAGTGACAGGCACACAGGAACAGATCAGGAAATGATTCTGGGCCTTGAGCGTTTCTTTGATGCCAACCTGGGAAGCAGGCGTTGGCTCACCCTCCACGGCCACCATCATGCAAGACTGGCAAACACCCGCCTTGCAGGAATAATTAACGGAAACACCCTGCCGGATCAGGCAATCAAGCACCGATTCCCCTGGCTCGCATGGATACTCCTGACCCTCAAACAGTACCTTTGGCATGATGTTTCCGTTGGGTAGTACTCTGTCAATATTCGCAATATGCCTATTTACCCAGCACATCATTGCGCGTGGTTTCGGCAATGGCAGCCACTTCACCAATAAGGTCGTCAGCCACACCCAATTCCTTCAGTGTTGCCCCTAAATTTTCCACTACTGCGTCAAAATGGCTATCATTCAGGCCGCGCTCCACCAGGTGAGCATGACCTTTACGCATATCTTCACCGGTATAATTGTTGGGACCACCGAAAGCCATGGTCAAAAATGCCTTTTGCTTGGCAGCCTGCTTGTCCATGTCTACACCGTCAAAAAAACGGTTAATCCGGTCATCTGCCAGCACTTTGCGATAAAAAATATCCACGGCGGCATTGACTGCGGCTTCACCACCAAGACGGTCAAATAATGCATCACTCATTGGTTTTTTCTCCTGTTTAACGTGTTTTCAATTTTAATTCAGTCTGTATCAGACCCGTACCAAACAAATAACGAGACCAGAGCATAGCGGCCAAAAAAAATAAAACCGCACCCAGTACATCTTTATGTCCAGGCAAAGCACTGTGACAACGCCAAAAACAACATGCACAAGACAAATAATGTATCGTCAATACATGTTAATTGTCCTGCGGCCATTGTCAACCCCTTTCCTCCTGTTCTATTATCATCCCAAGCCTCGGGGGAAGGAGCATGCAATTAACGTTACACACAGATTACGCCTTGCGCGTACTTATTTATCTGGCACAAAAAGACAGCGAGCTGGCAACCATCAGTGAGATCACCGATTTTTACCGTATTTCACGCAACCATCTGGTCAAAGTAGTTCACCATCTGGCACAGGAAGATTTTATTCATACCACCCGTGGCAAACACGGCGGCATGCGCCTCGCGCGTGCCGCCGAGCTGATCTCCATTGGCCAGGTTGTACGCCGCATGGAGCCCAGCTTTGATCTCGTCGAATGTTTCAGCAATGACAATCGACCCTGCACCGTCATTCCAATCTGCGCGCTCAAAGGCGTATTGCAGCGGGCCGTCAGCGAATTTCTGGCCTTGCTGGATCAATTTACGGTGGCGGATGCCGTGGTACAAAATCAGACAACAGAACAGATTTTCGCGACTTCGCAACTGCGCAATACAAATAGCACCAAAAATAAAAACTGACAGTTCCACAATACAGGCATTTTTCCCAAACCTTCCCTGCAAGGGCACAAACCGCTAAGATACGCGGTTCGATTTTGCGGCACTCTAAAAAAATGCTGCCTCGCAATGTCACCGAGATATCCGTTACCCGGCGTCATTCAATCGCCATGGGTAATCGTGTCGCGCAGGTTCGCGGAAATATCCGCAACCCGGCGCGCGCCGTTTTTTTACTAAAAGTTTCGAAATAAAAGTTTGAGGAGAACAATATGTCCCAAAAGCACCCTGTTATTGCTGTGACCGGCTCTTCCGGCGCTGGAACCACTACGGTTAAAAATGCCTTTGAGCACATTTTCCGCCGCGAAAACATCAACCCTCTAGTGGTAGAAGGTGACAGCTTCCATCGCTATGACCGTGCCGCAATGAAACAGGCTATCGAAGAATTTGCTGCCAAAAACAAACAACTCAGTCACTTCGGCCCGGAGTCCAACCACTTTGATCTGGTTGCCGATACCTTTAAAGCCTATGGAGAGACCGGCAAATGCCGCCGCCGTTATTATCTGCACAGCGATGAAGAAGCCGCTGAACACAATGCACGCCTGGGCACTGACCTCACTCCCGGCCAATTCACCCCCTGGGAAGACATTACCGAAGAAACTGACGTCTTGTTTTACGAAGGTCTGCACGGTGGTGCAGTGGATGGTGACGTGGATGTGGCCTCACACACCGACCTGCTGGTGGGTGTGGTGCCTATCGTTAATCTGGAGTGGATTCAAAAGATTCATCGCGACAATGCGCAACGCGGCTACAGCGCCGAGGCTATTGTTGACACCATCCTGCGTCGTATGGATGACTATGTGCATTACATCACACCGCAGTTCTCGCGCACCGACATCAATTTCCAGCGCGTGCCCACAGTCGATACCTCCAACCCATTCATCGCTCGCGACATCCCTACACCCGATGAAAGTTTTATTGTTATTCGTTTCCGTGACCCCGATGGTACCGATTTCCCTTACCTGCTGAACATGATCGGCGACTCATTCATGTCCCGCCCCAATACCATCGTGGTGCCGGGTGGCAAAATGGGTTTTGCCATGGAGCTGATCCTTGCACCACGCATTCATCAGCTGGTTGAAGATAAAAAAGGTCGCTAAGTACATCCATCAACCACTTTATATTGTCGAGTCAGCGATTTTTGTGATGTTTCTGGCTCCCATGCCCCTGCCTGGTGATGCATACCGAGCCAGCATTTTACGACGATATGCGTGGTGCAGGATCACTGGCAGAATGGTTTGCAGAAGCAAGAGCAACAACTGACCAAAATTTCCCGTTAACAATCATCGCCCTGTATTTACAGGGCATTGACTATTAACGGGAATCACTGTTTGCAGTGGCTGGATAAATGCTTCACTTCAGGGTAGGCTCCTTGTTATTCTATAACCTCATTGCGCACTAATGATAAAGAGATCGACACAAAAAGTTCTTTATTTTGAACCTAAGAAACGTTTATGGATGACAAACCTCGTGCCTACATCGCCGGAACAGGAACGATAACGGCACTCGGAGGAGATACCAACACAAGTTATCATGCCGTCAGGGCTGGCATCTGTCAGTACAAGTCCGTTGATTACTTTACCCGGCAACGTGAACGCATCAGCATGGCTCTGGTACCTGATGGTGCGTTACCTCCGCTACAGGGTGAGCTTGATTTCCGGGGAAAATCCCGTTCCGTTACCGTCGCATCCTCAGAATGTGTCATGTCGCCGCAGCGCAGGCCATGGCGACTTACACCGGTAGAACCCCTATTCCACTGTTTTTCTCAGCGCCCGCCAACAACGTTGGACTAAACGAGCCACTTCCCACACGCATTATTCATTACCTGCACCAACAAACCGGTTTGCTCATCGACCCCGCCGTCAGTCGGTTAATGGGTACCGGGCGATCAGGGGTATTGAATGCACTTGATTTGGCATTCCGTTACCTTTATGACACCGATGCTGAATTTGTCCTGATCGGTGGTGGCGACAGTTACCAAAATTCTGAATTGATCGCGGCACTGGATGAAAAAGGACGCATCCTCGCGTCCGGTGTCATGAATGGCTTCGCCCCGGGCGAAGGCGCAGGATTTGTATTGCTCACCCGCAACCCGGCATTTGCCCTGCGTAGCGCTACTCACCTTCCCAGTCTGCTAGTACCAGGAGTGGCTAACGAACCCGGCCACTTGTTCAGCGATAAGCCTTATCGGGGAGAAGGCCTGGATCTGGCCTTCAAAAGAGCGCTCTCTGCCTACAGTGGCCACATCAAAATCAAAGACACCCACTCCAGTATGAATGGTGAGCACTTCTGGGCAAAAGAATACGGTGTGGCAATGATCCGCAATGCAGACATGTTCGAATCAGAGACCGCGATACACCACTCTGCGGATTGTCATGGCGACCTGGGGGCTGCTACTGGTGGCGTACTGATCAATCATGTCACCCAGGCACTCCTTGCAGGTCACTCGACAAACCCCAGCCTGATCTACTGTTCATCCGACCATCAGTATCGTGCCGCCGTCTGCTTTGAGCCTTTGCCACTGACTGCATTTCAGGCATCATCGCCCATTCCGCATGCTGCGCCAATGCAGACAGGAGGGTTATTCCCATGACCGAAATAGGCGAAGGCGCGCAGGTTGCCACTATTCGAATTGATGAGGAAGAGCTTCACTGGCTGGAAGTCAATTACTGCTACCCGGATGGTCTGCCCGTCGAAGGCGATTACATGGCCACCGACAGCGATGGCCTGCAACACAGTGGCCGTCTCAATGATCAGGGCGGCCTGTGCCTCAACTACCTGCCTGCCGGGCCGGTAGACATTGAACTTCTTCCACCCAAAGACGGCGACACACTCACCACCCTTCGCACAACAATCAAAGATGTACTGAGTGAAATTCTGGCCGAAAAACAAGCCGAAACCAAACAGACCAATGCCAGACTGGCAAGAATGAGCGCTGCCGGAAAAGGCGGAAGTTTGCTGGCTAGCGCTGGCAGGGGGTTTTGGGACAGTGCCGCCGGGCTCATTGAGTTTGCTGGAGATACCGTGGTCACCGCCGCAAAAGTGGCCTGGTATCTGTCGCCCATCGAACGCCTCAATAACCTGCTTGAGGCCAGCTACAAAAGCTACCAGTCCGGCAGCCTGACCGAAGAAAAATGGCGTCAAAGTCTGCTGGACAACATGAAGCGGGGAGAGCTTGAAGACCTGACCAGGCTTCTTGGCTTTGATCCGGGCAAAATTGACCTGACACTGATCACCGAAGCCTATGAAATTACCGCCCTCATCGCCACAGATGACACCACTCTGGATATATTGAAAAACTTCGCCAAAGCCTATGCCGGTGCCCAGTCCAGTCTTGACTGGGCAGAATTTGCCGGTGGCGGTGTATTTGAAATCACCCTTGCTGCACTGCTGATTGCCTTCACGGGCGGCGCAGGGCTTGTTGTGCAAGCAGGCAGTAAAATTCGCCACATCAGCAGACTGCGTAAACTGGGCGATCTTCTTCGTCGCCTCGGCAAATTGCTCAAACGCAGGCAACTGAACAAGAAAATCAAAGTCGGTGTTGATAATAAAACGAAGGTAGAAGCAGATAGACTTGAGGGACCGAAACTGGCGGCAAGAGCACCCAAACGTGCTTGCAAATGTTTTAATAAACCCAAATCCGGAAAAGTTTCGGACAAAGAAATGTCAGCGCAAATCAAAGAGCAACAAAACAGAATCAACAGCATGGATCCGGCAGAATTGAAACGGCGGCGTGATAAGGTTAAGACATTGCAGGGGCAGAAACAGGGTTTGGGGTCATTACGGGATAGTGCGTCGCAAAATGCCGCGAGAGCTAAATTTCGCAAACGTGAGACTCGCAAGCTTTTACCAAGTCTTCGCCAAAAAGGTGCAAAAAAGAAAGTCGCTGAAATGATGGCAGGACTGGATGCCACACATGCACTGGATATTGTCGCTGGTGGTGCTCCCAACGAAATTTCGGGGCTGCAAAACCGAAGCGTCAATCGCTCTATGGGCTCTCAATGGATGCAAAAAGGCCGACTGGACGACCTGGACAAAGCCATTGCGGATGCGCTGGGGCCACCCAAGCGTAAAATGAATTTTGAAATGAAGCTATGCGACTAAGGATAAAGCAATGACGTTAAACGAAGACTTTCAGGATGTACTCGAAGATTTTGGTGAACCGACAACCTATGATAAATATCAGACCAGCGAGTTTGATACCTGGTCAAGACATATTCCTGAACCGCTGATCGATTTTTGGCGTATCTATGGCTGGAGCTCTTTTTTAGAAGGCCGTTTATGGCTGCCGAGCCCTCATGATTTTGACCCATTAATGAAACTAATCTTTGAAGGTGATTCAGAAATTGACCATGAAAAATGCCACCTTATCGCCTATTCAGCTTTTGGAAGTTTGGATATTTGGTCGGAACAATTTCAAGTTATCGATATAGACCTTGTTCAAGGATGGGCATTTGTTGATGGCCTCACAGATAGAAAACCCGCAGATAATTCGGATAGACTTGCAACATTCCCCTTTCTTGGCGACGCTGATACAGATTACGACACTGTCGATGAAAATGGAAAACCATTATTTTCCCGTGCAGTGAAAAAATATGGCTCATTGGAGCCCGGCGAGTGTTTTGGTTTTTTCCCCGCACAGGTATTGGGTGGCGGCGGTAATCTCGACGAGATTCAACGTGTCAAAGCACTGGAACATTTCATCCTGTTGGCAGAGCTACAACCGTTGACCCTGATGAAATGGGAAGGCACAACAATGGTACCTGTTCGTCAGATTGGCGCATAATCATCTGCTGACGATTTATTTTACGGTCAACCTGTCAGGAGTTCATTCTGGTTCCCATGCTCCGCGTTACTGCCATTAAGGATTGATCGGTAAATTATTGTCCCATTTTGGTAATGTATCGTGAAAATTGAAAAATAGTATTTTCTGTCATCGGGCACTGATGATGACATCGATATCATTGAAATGATATGGGGAAAAATCAAGTATCACTGGCGCCTTTCATATCAATGATGGAACCGCTGCGCTTGTTCCACCCTACGGTTGGGGTGGTATTGGGTAGGGTGGAACAAGCGCAGCGATTCCACCTTGTGTCAACGGAAAAATCATAAGCAAAAAACAAGACACCCAACTACGCCGATTCTTTCAAACAAACAACGCTATCGAAAATCGATGGCGCGTTAACGCCACACTGACGAGGGTCAATGCCCGGTGCGGAATTTAGGTTAAAGGCTATGGCGGCACGAATGATGTGTTCACCTCTTTGACAGCAACAGACAACCGCTGGCATCGCACTGGCAAAACCAGCCCGGTGCAAGATAGGTGGTGGAGACGGTTTCGGTGATCAATGCTGGCCCGCGAATTTCAGCAGGCAGATTTTTCCGTGCATAAACCGGTACGTGTGTTTTAACGCCGGCCAGCGATACATAGGACGCGGCTGGTATTTTGTGGGCGAGCTTTGTTTCGTGGTCTGATTGCAGTATCAGTGCTTGAGGAGGTGGGCTGTGTATTTTTACGCGCAGTGTTACCAGTTCTACAGGCTGCTGCAAGCTATGGCCGTACAACGCAGCGTGCCGTTCATGAAATTGTCGGGTCACGCGGGTTATCGCCTGCCCAATGGTCTGGGTGTTGAGCGATGTTTTGCTGTTCGCCGATAATGCAACCGGCAAATTGATCACAAACGATTGCCCCCGATAACGCAGGTCCATGCTGGGCGATAGCCTGATACTGTCTGCATCCACGCCTTCGTCGATCAAGGCTTCACGACCCCGCTTTGTCAATGTAGTCATAGCCTGCTGCACGTCACGCAGCAACGACCCATCGGGCATAGCTGAAAGTTGCTGTTGCAGCGTATGAGACAGATAACGCGCCCGTGGTGCCACCAACATGCCCAGCGCCGACAACACGCCCGCATGGGCGGGTACCAGCGCCTGCGACATTTCCAATGCTTCGGCCAGCGCACAGACATGCAGCCCACCGGCACCGCCAAAGGAGGTCAGTGTCAATTGTGCCGCATCGACACCGCGTTGCACCGACATCACCCGCAAAGCACGCGCCATGTGCTCATTGGCGACGTCAATAATGCCTTGTGCTGTTTGTTCCAGGGAAAGGTCGAGCGTTTTGGCCAGCGGTGCAATGGCTGCTCGTGCGGCATTTTCGTCCAAGGTCATGTGACCACCGAGAAAGGCATCGCTACGCAAGCGGCCTAACAATAAATTGGCATCAGTGACGGTGGCCTGCAAGCCGGTTCCGGCAGCGCGCCGTCCGTAACAGGCGGGGCCGGGGTCCGCTCCCGCAGATTCCGGCCCTACCTGCAACAACCCGCCACTATCAATGCGTGCAATGGACCCGCCACCTGCACCGATGGTATGCATGTCCACCATGGGTACACCCACCGGATAAGCACCAATACGACCTTCGGTCGTCAACGGCAGGTTACCGCTCTGTGTGTTGTCCAGTAGAGCCACATCGGTGGAAGTGCCGCCCATATCGAAGCTCAACAGACGGTGGCAACCCGCAAGGCTACCGACATACTGCGCACCGGCCAAGCCACCTGCGGGCCCGGATAACAGCATATGTACGGCTTCTTCTCCCGCCTGTGCAGCATCAATGGTGCCGCCCGCACTTTGCATGACAGCCACCCGCGCCTGCGAAACACCCGCGCACAAGCGTTGCAGGTAGCCTTGCACCAGCGGGCCGACGCTGGCATTAAGCCAGGTGGTGATACCACGTTCGTATTCACGGGGTTCAGGCAAAATGTGTGATGAGCGCGAGACAAACATACCGTCAGGCACGATTTCAGCAATACGTTTTTCAAAACGTTCGTCCAACCAGGAAAACAACAGATTGATGGCCACAGCTTGTGGCTTCAGTGCTTCCAGCGTGCTGCGCAAGGTGCGCAAATCGGACTCGGTGAGCGTTTCCAGCACACGGCCATCGGCACCCAGCCGCCCCCCGGTTTCCAGACACAATTCGCGTGGCACAGGCGGGGCAACAGGAGCCGGGTTGAGATTGTAGAGTTCAGCGCGCGCCTGACGACCAATGGTCAGCAGGTCTCGCAGACCGGTGTTGGTGACAAACACAGTACGCACACCTTTGCCTTCAAGCACAGCATTGGTGGCAACAGTGGAGCCATGCACCACCAGCAAGTCCTCACAATCACCCAGTCCCAGTTCATGAATGCCTTGCAGAATGGCCTGTTCCGGTGCTTGCGGGGTGGATAATACTTTATGTATGCGCAAACCCGGTGACTCATCGGAGAGCAGCACAAAATCGGTGAAAGTACCGCCGGTGTCGATCCCTAAAAGTGGCATGCGTGAATGAGAAAATTATGCATCTGCAATAACAACGCAGTTACGACCGGCGGCCTTGGCCGCGTAAAGCGCCTTGTCGGCACGGGCCAATATTGAATCGGTTGTTTCGCCGGAATGTGCAGCAGCAACGCCGAGACTGATGCTGACCTGTATTTCCAAACCTTGCAGATTAATGGGCTGGCTGTGTACATGCTCGCGAATACGTTCGGCAATATTTTTTGAGGTCGCCAGGCTTGCACCATTGAGCACCAGCAAAAATTCTTCGCCACCATAGCGACCAACCTCATCAAAATCACGCAGGGCAGAACGAATCCGGTTAGCCACTTCGGCAAGCACCTTGTCCCCCATCAGATGACCATGGGTATCGTTGACCTCTTTAAAGAGGTCAATGTCCGCCATAATGGCCACTACCGGATAGCTTCCTTGCGTCGGTTGTTGCAGCACCCTCTCCAGTTCATTGATAATGGTTTTACGGTTTGCCAGGCCAGTCAATGAATCAGTGGCAGCATCCATACGCAGGGTTTTCTGTTGGCGTTGCGAGCGTTCCAGCGATTCTTCCAGCGTTCTTACGTGAGTAAGATGATAGGTTTCAATGGCCAGTGACATATCCAGAGCAATAATTTTGTGTACAACGGTGGTGAGCTTGCGGGCATCGCTATGCCGGTAATCGATGCGCTGGAGGATCAGATCGCCCAAATAGCGGTAGGCGCACTGATACAGACTCAGGCTCAAGCCCACCCACACATGCGCCTGACCCACGCGCAAACGCGATTCAAAATAGTCGGCCTGATCAAAAGCAATGCCCAGATTCAGCAGATATCGTGATTGTGTTTGCCGGAGACGTGTTACCAGCTCATCATCCACCAGCAAAACCTGCGCTTCCTCCAGAGTAAAGAGCCATTCATAAAAGGTGGCTACAATTGCCTCAGCATGAGGCTTGATAACATCCTTCTGAAGTTGTTGAACAGTGGCATGATCAGCGGCACCCAGCTCCAGCCACTGCAAACGCTCAGCAATTTTGTTGGCATCAAAGCCAAATTTTTCACAATAAGTCAAAGACATGTGGATACTGTGTGCCGCCTTGTTGAATTGCTGGTATGTTGTACCGCTGTTTGAACTTTGCAGCCACGAATATATCATAGGCTTCGAGAGAGCATAGCCCACGCCCGCCGATATTTTATCGGCCCAAGAGCCATAACATGACAGACGATATCCTCACCAGGAATGCATTGGCATGGACAAAAAATGTTGTGGTTTGAGTGACACGAACAAACGTTTCATCGCCTATCTTCCCGGGAGCCGTCAGTAGTCGAGGGGTTCGCTCCATGCATGTCTACGGGTTCAAATCATCCAAAAACTCAGATCCAGGCTCAACACCCGTCACTAACAAATGATCCCTCGCACGAGTACAGGCAACATAGAGCAAATGCCGCTCAGTCTCATAGACCTCTTCAAGATTAATCGTATCATCTGAGGCAGAAGACAAACGCGACTCCAGGGGAATGATGTCATCATCACAGGCCATCACCACGACCGCCTTGAACTCCAGACCTTTGGCCAGATGCATGGTGCATAGCGCCAGCTTGCCGACCACACTTTCCATGCGCCTGTTCATCACATTGATCGGCAAATCAGCCTGCTGAATGGCACTGTTTGCCCGCACTAATTCATCGTCTGAGCGCACAAATACACCGACTTCATGCGGCTCGATTCCCTGGGCGATGTATTCTTGAAGTTGTTCCGCAACAAGCTTGCATTCGGCGCTCTCACTATCAGCCAGGCGAATGATGGGCGCTGGCCCGTTAAAGACCGATACGGTTCCGTTGCGGTCTTCTGTATTGCCATCACCATCAATCACTTCGTTATTGAGTAACCGGTCTGCCTGCCTGCGGATTTGATGAGAGGTTCGGTAGTTGATCTTCAAGGTGCGGGAGCGGCCACGAATATCAACCCCAAGAGACTTCCAGGAGAAGGGCTGTTGAAAAATACGCTGGCCGGGGTCGCCGGAGAAAAACAGACTGTTAGGCCGGTTGTTGCCCAATGCGGCGATGAAACGTAGCTGGGAAATGGAGATATCCTGCGCCTCATCAACAATGGCGTAATCGAATACCGGGCGACTATTCGACGCGAACTTTTCCGCCAGGCGGGTAAACATCTCCGCCTCGGTCATTAACCCGGCATTTTTCAGCGCCGCTTTCACGTCGGAATAGACCTTCCAAAGGTGCTGGCGCTTCTCTTCAGACAGGCGAGTCTTTCTGCCCAGCCGTTTGACATCACGGTAGCCCTCCCAGGTGTCCAACTGCCAGGCATCGACGACATGGCACCACTCATTCAATAAAAAGCGCTGGCTGTATGTTGAGCGGTGTCGCGCCGAGGCCTGCTGGATAAACCCCTTGATTTCTTCCTCACTGGCCAGTCTGGGCCGCCCGAAGTTGGCCGTGTATTGCCGCAAGCCTATCTCTCTGAACGAATAGACCTCCAGCCGTTCCCCCAGGCGCAGCTCTTCGCTGATGAGTCGTTTGAGTTTGTCGCGCAAGGCATTGGCGAGGAGATCGGAAAAGGTGGTGAGCAGTACACGGGCATCCGGATTATTGCGGGCCAGGTAAACGGCGCGATGCAGCGCCACAATGGTCTTTCCTGTCCCGGCGGAACCCGACACCCGGGCCGGGCCACTGAAATTCTTTTCCACCAGCTCATGCTGGGCGGGGTGGAGAAAGATCGTCCATTTGTCCCACGGGTACTCCAGCGCCAGCTTCAGCTCATCCACATTGCTCATCACGCGAAAACGGCGCAGGGCATCGGGATGGTCAAAGGGGCTGGCCCCGGCGGGCAGCGGTTGAGGCACCTGTGGCGTGCCACCCGTGGCAATCTCCAGCAACGCTTCTGCCGCCTCTGCGGGCAAATAAACCGCTATATCAAGAATCGAGTCCTCGTCGGCTTGCTTAACATCGGCAAGCCAGTCCTGAGGAACGCCGTAAGCCAGCAATGCCCCATCGGCAATTTGGGCATAGGGGCGTGGCAAAGCCGCAGGGTAGGTCGCCTCCTGTTTGTAAACAGGCACCGTGATCTCTTTCACCGTTTCACGCAACTCAACCAGCTGAGCAGCTCCCGTGGTGGGGTGCGTCTCCAGCTTGCGCCTGGCCGCCCATTCATAGGCCTTGTCATGATGATTCACATAGCAGAGCAACAGACTCTGAGCAGTTTTATGCACAATAATGCGTAGATCCATATTGGCACTGACTGACCAAAAATTAGGATCTTTGACCTTCTCCAGCTTGTGAAAACGCAGCCCGGGGTTGGCCGGGTTCACCTGCAAATCAAAGGCGCTGTTTTTAACCGCTTTTTGCTCCTGCCCGGTCAGTCTGCCCAGGCTTTCGGTAAAGGTGTCGGCGATCCTGAATTCCACAGCGCTATACCCCGAACACTTTCATGACTTCATCGCCCAGGTGATTGATCACCTTCACCGCAATGCGGCCAGAGGTGGGTTTATCGAAGGGGCGCGAGGTATCGCTATAGAGCGACTGCCAGGCCTCTTCGTTGATCTCCGCCTTCAGGGTGTTTTTCAGCGCCTTGTAGGGATCATTGGCCCCCAGAAAATAGGCCTGACGAACGAAAAAACTCTCTTCATTGTAATCGGTGTCCACAAACCAGCAGGCGATGCCGTCGGCATTGTCACTGCGCACCTCGCCTGTGTTGGGGTGAAACACATCGACGCCATTGACTTTCACCTGAATCCGCTGGTCATCGGTCTCAATAATATCGATATCTGGCTCGCCAAAAATCACAAACAGATTGGCCTTGTCGGTGTTTTTAAGATCCTCCGCCATGTGCAGGCCGGCATTCATGCGGGCCTTTAACACCGGAATGCGGCCCAGCTTGTTGAACTCGGTGGCATGGGCCTCGTAGTTGAAGGCACAACTGATCAGCAGGTCAAAATCGGCATCGCCCGCTTCACGCGCAGCCGTCACCAGATCAGGCCGGGAGACCGTGCCAAACTCCGGGCCGATAAAGATGGCCGCACGACGTTCAACCCCCGATTCATCATCGCCCTCCCTATAGCGCCCTTCGGCACAGATGAAATAGCCCGGCCAGGGCTTGATCGAGGTGAAGTTGATTTTGTCCGTCTTGTGCGCCTGCTGCACCCCGGCGATTTTCAGGTTTTCCAGAATGATGTGAGTGAAATCCTGAGTGTCGGCAAACTCATCGCCCCTGTCGGCCATCGGGTCGATCAACTCATCGTTTTCATCCAGCCCCAGGGCGCGATGGGGTGACAGGCTCTCCACCGTGAATGGCCCGGCCACGCGCACCTTCTTCCTGTCTTCATAGGGTTTGTCGTAGAGATACTCCTGCTCGGCCTTGGCCGCGATGGAGGCGTCGATCTCCTGCTGGCGGGCAATACGCAACGCCCACCACTGCTGGAGGATCTCACTCGCCTCGTCGTTATCCCAGCCGTCGCAAGGCGATTCGGGCAGGTTCTGCAAGGTGTAGTTGCGTTTCAACGCCTTGTTGAGTTTGCTCAGGGCGGTCTGTTTTTTCTTGTCACTGTCGGCACTGAGCAGCATGGCGTGTAATTTTATCGCTGCCTCTGGCCAGGGATTGCCCGGCGTGCGGGGGATCTGCCACTCCTCGAAATCTGTGCCTAACAGCTTATTAATCTCTGCTCGCAGCGCCTCCAGTTCGGGCTGAAACCGCTCCCAGATCACATCGATCTCCGCATTGTTGGCGATGCTTTTCAGGGTGATGTGGGGAACACGCTGGTAGACAAAGCCCTGAGCGATGCGGCCATAGGTTGGCGATGAAGAGGGTGCCGTGCGGGTAATTTCCGCCTCTTTTTGCTGGCCTTCAACCGTATCCGCCAACAGATAATAGGGATAGCGTGCGCCCATGATTCTGGCGCGGGCCAGGGCCAAAGAGACGCGGGAGGTGTCGATGGTGATCCAACGGCGGCCCCATTGTTCGGCGACATAGGCGGTGGTGCCGGAGCCGCAGGTGGGGTCTAGGACCAGGTCGCCGGGGTCTGATGCCATTAACATACATCTCTCAATAATTTTTGTGCTGGTTTGCACCACATATACTTTATCTTCAGTAAAATTACCTATTGCTGTGTCTGACCACGTATTGGTTCGAGGTTTTACCGGAAAATCATTAGCGTACCTTACATATCTAAGACTATTCTTTGCTGTGTGAATTCTCTGGCATCTGGCTAATTTTATGCGGCCAGCCGCTGTAGTTTTCCAATGTTGATTCGTGGGAATAGAATATTCTCTCCCTTGGAATATAAAGTGTTCCGAAACGCTTGATGCGCCCTGTGATGTCAATGATGTTGGCTGGTATAGATTTTCTACAAAAGGAGGAATCACCTTCCCAGACTTTTCATCATTGATTAACCCTCTTGAAAAACCCAAACGGTCAGTAATCCACTGGTAGTGGCCATTCGTTGCAGAACGCTCTATTTTCTCTAATGACGGCCTGAATTTAATCTGATTTTTTTCCTTTGAATACCACAAGATGTAATCGTTAGTGTTTGGTATATTTCCAGAATTAAACCCCCCAGTTTTTTGAGTTGTAATCTGACTGATAAAATTATTTTCTCCGAAAACCTCATCAAGCACCAGCCTAACTCTATGCACATTCTCATCCCCAATCTGCACAAAAATCGACCCCGACTCCGTTAACAAGTCACGCGCCACCGTCAGCCGATCCCGCAAATAGGTGAGATAGGAGTGAATCCCGTCGCGCCAGGTATCCCGAAACGCCTTCACCTGCTCCGGCTCGCGGGTGATGTGGTCGGTCTTGCCATCTTTGACATCCCGGCTGGTGGTTGACCACTGAAAATTGGAGTTAAATTTGATGCCGTAGGGCGGATCAAAATAGATGCACTGCACCTTGCCCTGAAGCCCTTCGCGCTCCGCCAGCGATGCCATCACTTGCAGGCTGTCGCCCAGGATCATGCGGTTGGACCAGTTTTGGTCATGCTGGTAAAACTCGGTTTTGGCCTCTTCGCTGGGGACGCCGTTGAAGTCGGCAAACAGATCTGCCTGGCCGCTATCCTGCTCTTCCTCCTGTTGAGTTTGGCGTTTCAGGTCATCAATCAACACCTTGGGGTGTACTTTGTCCTGAATGTAGAGTGGCGGGGCGTTCACCACCAGGTCTGACCAGTCCTGCTCATCCTTGCCACGCCACACCAGTTGCGGGTCGAGGTCTCGATTGCGGCGCTCGTAGGCGACACGGATGGGGCTTTGCAGCTCTTTTTCCATCACGGACTGGTATTCAGCGGTGGGGATGTTTTTACGCCTCGCATCGTCATGGACGATGGTTTCAACGCTTTTGGGGGCTTTGGTTCTTTTGGCCAAGACTAGCTCTCCTCTACTGCTGCTGTGCGCCTGGTGGTGTTTTTATCGGTACCGGGCTTTTTCAGCCCCGACTGCAAGCCGTCAATGTGCTCGAAGAGGTCTGCGTTAACCTGTTGCCACAGGGGGTCGAGGATGAATTCGATGCCTTCGCGCCTGGCCAGTTTGGCGGCAGGCACAAAATCACTGTCACCGGCCACCAGGATGATGGTGTCTACCTGGCGTTTGAGTGTGAGGGAGGTGATGTCCACCCCGATGCGCATATCCACACCCTTTTGCCGCAGGCCCAGACTCACCGAACCGCCATCGAGGGATTTCCACAGGTCGCGCAGCTCAATCAGGCTGCGGGTTTCGGCTTCGTTAAGGGTCAGGTTGCCCGCCTGGAGCGCCTCGCCCGGATTGGCTGCATCGCCCAGACGATCAAGCGCGGTGATCCACTGGCGCGTTTTTAGCAACTTTTTGGTCAGTCTTGGTGAGATAGTCCAGTCATTGTCTTTGGTCACCTTACCCAGTCGCAGCGCCACCTTGCGTTGCTTACGCAGGATGTTGAATAGCGCCAGACGCTCCTGAGCGATATTGGATTTGGCGAAATCGATGGGGCGGTTGTCGATGGGGTGATGGGCCTTGCCGTCGTAGGGCATGGCGTCGTAAAAGAAGATGCGGTAGATGTGCTGGTGCCAGCGTTTTCCCTCATCACCCGTGAGCATTTTGATGTGGTTGTGGCACATGCGACGGATACAGGCCGCGACTCTGCCTGGGTTGTCACAACGGCTAACACCCACCAGCCTGGGAAGTCGCTTGAGGAAAAAGCCACCATCAATGAGGATGGCAATGTTCCGTTGAGTCATTGGCTGAATCCCCCAGTCGTGCTGACCGGGGAGCCAGAAACAAGAAAGCCCCAGGGGGTCGGCTCACCCTCAGGATGGTTGAGGGGGCGTACTGCCAAGGGGCGGATGTAGCTTGAATTGTCGGCAGCTTGCCCACTAAAGTCAAGAAGCTGGGTGACAAAAACATCAAAACCGTAACACATCATCTCTTCTCCTCCACCTGGGCGGCAATGAGTTTGTCGAATTCAGCCGCGATTTTTTCGCCAAAATCACTCTCCATATGAAATACATCACCAAACTCGGCAAAGGCCCAGCGGCCATATTTTTGCAAGTGCTTCACGCCGGGCACCCAGTAGGTATCCATGGTGGTTTTCTTGACCTTGGCATCTTCACGGCGGTAACCCTTGATCTCCACAATCAGGTGCAGCAGGTTGTTGTCGCCATGGCCATCATCCACCAGCACGATGAAGTCGGGGATGTAGGTGCGCATGATCGAGCCATATTGATAGGGGACTTCCAGCCCAAGGTTATGGTTTTTTACGTAGGCCTTAACCTGTGGATGCCCTTCCGCTACACGGCAGAATTCGGCCTCCCAATCGCTGTCCAGTACCACCCAGTTGATGTGGCATTTACGTGAGTCAGTCTCCCATCGCTCTGTTTTGGATGTATTGAAGCTGACGTGTTTGCTCGAACCCACCGGGTTGTAGGCATCGAGGACGGCTTTAATCGGGCGCTCTTTTTTAGATTCAGCCTGGGTAATAGCAGCGGTGATCTTTTCACAGGCCATATCGGCCAGTTCCAGATACATGAGCTGGGCGGGGTAGGTGCCGCCTTTGCATTCCAGGTAGTTGTCCAACCACTGTTTGACGATGCGTTTCACCGGGCCAAACAGGTTGGTTCGTGGCGGTTGCCCCTGCTCGCGCCATTTTTTGTAGATGAGGTGTGTGGCCAGATAGAACACCAGGGATGAGCGGCGAAGATCGCCCAGATGCTCGACGGTAAGATCGATGGTCTCACCAATGATGCCGGATTGCTGAACGCGGGAAGGCCCGGTGAGTTCGGGGGTCAGTATCAGCGCGGAGTCGTCGTTGAACTCTGCTTCGATCTTGTCTTCTGGCAGCTCGACGCGATACCCCTCTACGCGGGGAAAGCGAATCTCCAGTGGGTCGCGCTCTGGCCGCACGGCTTGACCTGTATCGTCTCTCTGGGCCGTTGCGGCGGGGCAATGACGGGCTTGGCGTTAAAATCAAACGGGATGCCCAGCACATCGGCGTATTCGACATCGAATTTTCCCTCGTTGTTGAGGGTGTAGGATTGCCGCCGTAATGCGCGACCAATCACCTGTTCACAAAGCAGCTGTGTGCCAAAGGCCCGTACCCCCAGCACATGGGTGACGGTGTTGGTATCCCAACCTTCGGTGAGCATGGAGACAGAGACCACACAGCGCACGGTTTCGCCCAATCGCCCCTCTTTGCCAACCGTATTCATAACTTCACGCAGCAGCTCCTGATCGGTGATCGATTCGGCCTGTTTGATATCTCCGGTTCGCTCGATTACCTCCTTGCGATAGCGTTCAAGCTCATCGGCCGCTATGTCGCGGAAGTTTTTGTCCAGTGCTTCGCCGGATTCCAGCTGTTCACTGTCGATCAGCAGGGTGCGCGGCCGGGCATAGCGTTCACCATTGGCATCGAAGTTACGGAATAGCGCCAGACGACCTTCGACCAGCTGGGTATTGCCAGCTGCATCGGTCTGGAAAAAACCAGAAATGTAGTCATGGACCAGTTTTGAGGTGGCGGTGTTATTGCACACAACGATAAAACAGGGCGGGACTTTTATGCCGCTGGACTGCCAGAGTTCGAAGGTCTTTTGGTAGTGACCATACAGGGCATCGAGCGCGGTAATCAGTTCGAGCGGCAATTTTAGCGGATCGATATTCTTTGCTTTACCGCGCCCCTTTTTCGGCATTTTGGTGCGAATGTGATCCCACAGGTTTCTAAACTTGGGCATCTCGCCACCCGGGATGTTGTCGGCAATAGGTACCCGTGGCAATTTAACGATGCCGCATTCAATGGCATCCATTAGGGAAAAATCACTCATGGTCCAGGGAAACAGTGTGCCTTCTGCATAACCAGAACCTTGCAGAAAAAACGGTGTTGCCGACAGGTCAATCACCCGGGAGACGCCTATTTTTCGTTTGACGGCTTCCAGGCCCGATATCCAGAGTCTGGCGGCTTCGCTGTTTTTTTCGGCCTCTTTTTTGTCGTCTCCTTTTAACCCGCTATCGTCCTCCGCCTCTGGCTTCTCTCTGTAACAGTGATGGGCCTCATCATTGATAACCATAACGTTCTTGAACCCCATCAATGCAGGCACCACGCGCTGGAGCATTTGACCCTCGGTCTCAAGGGTATTGAGCGCTTCGCCCCGGCCTTGCAGTAGCGAGCGGCCACCCTTGGAGATATCCACCCGCTCACGTAGCTTGAAGGCGTGGTAATTGGTGATGACGATTTTGGCCTTTTCCAGATCAGGCAACATATCGCTGGGGACAAGCTCGCGGCTGGCGTAATAACTGTCCGGATCGTTAGGTAGCAGGACACGAAGCCTGTCTTTAATTGTCAGGCCCGGTGCAACAATCAGAAACCCTCGGGAATATTTTTTACTGTTGGATCGACGCACAGCGTTGATGGTCTGCCAGGCAATAATCATCGCCATGACGGTGGTCTTACCGGCACCGGTGGCGAGTTTTAAGGCCAGCCGCATCAGCTCGGGATTCGCATCGTTGTTGACGCTATCGAGATGATTCAGAAAAATTTTGCCTTTGCTGCCCATTTTGGGCGCAACTTCGGTCAGCCATATAGCCACTTCGACCGCCTCTATCTGACAGAAAAAGGGGCGTATCTCGTTGAAGCGGTGGTGCCGCCAGTGTTGTAGCGGTCTCCGGCGTTACCCCCCAGTCATTTGGGCGTGTCAATTTGCGCCAGTCATCTACATAGCTGCGGAGCTGATTGATAATCGGAGTCGGGTCGTATCGCTGTGAATCACCCTCCGGGCCGATTGTTGAGCCTAAATCCATTTGCGCCTGTTCGACCGGCCCTTTTCGCTTTCGGGGCTTGGGGATAGGCGTTATAAACTCCGCACTGCGACGGGCATGGACTATTTTCTGTGTCGGCTGACCCGACTCATCAAGCTCCCAGTGAGCATCAGGATACTCATATGGTGAGTTCAATATTGGTTTTTCAAAAAACTGATCTGACACTTGGATCAACCCTGTTCCATTGTTTTTATTTGTTTTCACTGCTCTTCCATCCAGTGAGCAATTTTGTTGCGCTCAAATCGCCACGCATTCCCTGTTTTAAGAGCAAGGATTCCCCCTTTTTTCCAGCAATGCTAAATTTCAGGATGGCAGACTCGTCGAGTTTGCGGTATTCGCAATGTTTTTGAAGATCAGGGTATCACTTTCCCCGGGAGGCAAGCCAGAGCTGGTTCATCCTGCTTACTGTTGAGTGGTGACATGATCGGTAGTGGTGAATTCCAGCCATGGCAGATACTAAAGTCGGTTTTTTCACAAAACAAGTCAAAGACATGTGGATGTTGTGTGCTACCTTATTGAGCCGTTGTAGTTTGAACTTTGCAGCCACGAATATATCATAGGCTTCGAGAGAGCATAGCCCACGCCCGCCGATATTTTATCGGCCCAAGAGCCACAACATGACAGACGACATACTTATCAAGGTCGAGCAGCTGACGCGATACTATGGTATGCATGCTGCAAACGATACCGTGCAGGCAGCCGTGAACGACATCAGTTTTGAAGTACGGCGGGGTGAGGTGCTGGGTTTTCTCGGCCCTAACGGCGCAGGCAAGTCCACCACCATGCGCATGATTACCGGCAACCTTGCGCCCAGTCATGGACGCATTATGATCAATGGTGTTGATATTCTCGACAAGCCCAAACAGGCCAAAGCACATATCGGCTTTCTGCCCGAGATACCACCGCTCTACCGCGAGTTGACGGTGGATGAATATTTGCAGTTTTGCGCGCGTCTCAATCGTATTCCCCGTGACAAACAGATAAGTGCTATCGGCTCGGCCAAAGAACGTTGTGGTTTGGGTGAGGTGGGCAAACGGCTTATCAGCAATCTTTCCAAAGGTTATCAACAGCGGGTGGGCATTGCCCAGGCGATTATTCATTCACCGGCGGTCGTCGTGCTGGACGAGCCCACGGTGGGGCTTGATCCCATTCAGATTCGTGAAATACGTCACCTGATTCGTGAACTCAGCAATGAACACAGCGTCATTTTGAGTACGCATATTTTGCCGGAGGTACAGGCCACCTGTGACCGGGTGCAGATTATCAACCAGGGCAGGCTGGTATTGAGTGACAGCATCGAAGGACTGGTGCAGCGCATGCAAACATCCAGCTTGCGGTTGCGCACAAAATACCCGGCACATAACGATAGCCTGCTGGCAATCGAAGGCGTTGTTGCTGTGGATGCGACAGATGAAGGTTTCGTGCAAATCAAACACAAACCGGACACCAGCCCGGCAGCAGCCATTGCAAAAGTCACCGTAGAGCAGGGGTGGGAGCTGCTGGAACTGACCCCGGAACGGCGTTCACTGGAGGAGATTTTTGTGGACATCACCACTGCGGAACAAACCGCTGATGAGCAGACTACTGAAGAAACCGGAATTGAAAAAACCGGGGTGGCCGCCTGATGATTTTTACTCTGGCATCACGCGAGTTGCGCTCAATGTTTCTGTCGCCTATGGCCTGGGTGATTCTGGCGGTGATCAGTGCCCTGTGCGCTTATTTTTTCCTGCTTTATATTGATCTTTATTTGCAATTACAGCCTCGGCTTGCTGCCGTGCCCACTGCCCCCGGTGTCACCACTATCATCGTCGTGCCACTGTTCAGTACCGCTGCCACGGTGCTGCTGTTGGTAACACCTCTGCTTACCATGCGTCTGATCAGCGAAGAACGCCGCAGTCAGACATTAAGCCTGCTGATGAGTGCGCCAGTCTCCATGACTGAAATTATCCTTGGCAAATTTCTCGGTGTCTTTGCTTTTGTATTGCTGATGCTGGCGCTGGTTGCGGTCATGCCGCTGAGCCTGTTGGCGGGGGGTGAGATTGACATGGGGCTGTGGGCATCGGGCCTGTTGGGACTGGTCTTGTTGTTGGCCAGCTTTTGCAGTATTGGCTTGTATGTTTCCACATTAACCACCCAGCCTACAGTGGCAGCAGTGGCGACCTTCGGGCTGCTGTTGTTGTTATGGGTGTTAAATCTGGCGGGCAGTACTGGTAATGAGGGCGGTGGTGTGCTGAGTTATCTTTCTTTGCTGAGCCATTACCAGCCCTTGTTAAAAGGAATTTTCAGCAGTACCGATATTATTTACTATTTGCTGTTGATTTCCAGTTGTCTGGTGCTCAGCATACGCCGGCTGGATGCCGACCGTTTGCAGCACTGAAAAGTCCGGCTGACTTTTTATTCATCAACTTTTGTTTTTACCCATTATTGATCATCCTGAAATGAAAGGAGAGAGAAACATGGACCAACATCTTTATTATTATCGCGCAACAGTACAATCCGTTTACGATGGTGATACTTGCACTCTGAATGTCGATTTAGGTATGGGTACCTGGTTACACCATGAAAAGATTCGTCTGGCACGCATTAACACCCCGGAGTTGCGTGGTGACGAACGCCCTGCCGGTTTACGGGCGCGGGACTTTGCACGCAACTTATTGATGCCCGATAACGAGCCCGGCAAAGAAATCTGGATCAGCACAGAAAAAGACAAAAAGGGAAAATATGGCCGTTACATCGCCGACATCTGGATAAAGGATGCCAAGGGAGAACCCTATAACGTGAATGATGCCCTGGTGAATGCCGGACACGCAAAATATGTACAATATTGATTCAGCCTCTTAACGCCATCATTTCATGTTAGTGACTTCAAAAACCCGCACTTACACCCGCTTGCAAAGCGTGGTGTTTACCCTTTTATTTCTGGCTATCGTGGGCGTGCTGGCCTATTTGAGCACCCGGTACAGTATTACTGCGGACTGGACAGCCAATAATCGCAATACCCTGTCTGAGGCCAGCAGTGAATTACTTAAACAGCTGGATGGCCCGATCACTATTACCAGTTATGCAACGGAAGATGAGTCCGTACGTCGTGCGGTGAGCGAACTGGTTGACCGCTATCGACGTTACAAGACGGATTTAACACTCCGGTTTGTCAACCCTGATCTGGAACCCGAAACGGTGCGGGCACTGGGTATTCGTGTCAATGGTGAATTGCGCGTTGAATACCAGAAGCGCGAAGAAAATTTGCAGAATCTTTCCGAGCAGGGGCTGACCAACATACTGCAACGCCTGGCACGCAGTGGTGAACGCTGGCTGGTGTTTATTGAAGGCCACGGTGAACGCAAACCACAAAGCGTCGCTAATCATGATCTGGGTCAATGGTCACAACAACTGACGGCTAAAGGTTTTAAAGTGCAAACACATAATCTGGCGCAAAACCCGCAGCTACCGGAAAACACCCAGGTGTTGATATTGGCCGGACCGCAAACAAACTTATTGCCCGGTGAAGTGGCAATGATTACTCAATATGTGGCGGGCGGCGGCAATTTATTATGGTTAACGGATCCCCCTGAAGATAAAAATCACTACGGGCTGGTACCGCTGGCGACACAACTCGGCATTGATTTTGAACCCGGCATGGTTGTTGACCCGACAACGCAGGTATTGGGTATCAGTGATCCACGCTTTGCCCTGGTGGCCGATTATCCCGGACATGCGATCACCCGGAATTTTGATGCGCTGACCCTGTTTCCACAAAGCCATGGCCTGATCATCACGCCTCCGGATGGCTGGCAGGCACACGTTATTTTACAGACTGAAAAACGCAGCTGGTCCGAGCTGGGCGACATGTCAGACTCAATCCAGTTTGATGCCGCCAATGATATTCCCGGGCCATTGACACTGGGCGTCGCGTTGACACGGCCATTGTCTGTGGACGATACCGGAGCACCACAAGAACAACGCATTGTCGTTACCGGTGACGGTGACTTTCTTTCTAATGCCTATCTCGGCAATGGTGCCAATTTATTGTTAGGCATGAATATGATTAATTGGCTGGCCAATGATGATCAGTTGATTAACATTCCCGTTAAAACAGCAACCGACCGGAATTTGCAATTGTCATCACTGGCGCAAGGCATGATCGGTTTCGGCTTCCTTTTTGTGTTGCCGTTATTGCTCGCGAGCAGCGGTTTCTTGATCTGGTGGAAACGGCGCAAACGCTGATGATTTATTTTGATTACAGGTTATGGCATTTATTGTGAACCCCAAAACCCTGCTCAATATTTTTTTGGCGCTGATGCTGGTGAGCCTGTTGGCACTGGTGATTTACGAACCAGAAAAAACAGAACCACCGGATACCAAAAAACTCACTGCGCTTGATCCCGATACCGTGCAAAAAATCAGCATTGAAAGCCCCGGCCGCCCATCACTGTTGTTAACAAAAAAATCTGGCCATTGGCAAATGCAAAAACCGTTGATGATGCCTGCCAATGCCGGGCGCATTCAACAACTGTTAAAAATTACCCAGGCCAAAAGTATCGCGGACTATGCCATGAGCCGCGTAGATGCCAATCAACTGCAACTTGATACCCCCAGCCTGTCATTGAAACTGGATGATGTACTGTTGCGCTTCGGCACGACCGATGCCCTGGGTGGCAGTCGGTATGTGCAAGTGGGAAATACGGTGCATCTCATCACTGACAAATATAGCCACTTGATGAAGGGAGCAGCAACGGAATTTGTCAGCCCCGCACTGTTGCCGCAGGGCAGCGTTATTGAGAAACTCATCTTGCCTGATTTGCGATTGACACAACAAAATGGTCATTGGTCAGTCGATGGACATGAAAATGAAGGTGATGCTGATGCCATTCAAATGCTACTGGATGAATGGCGACATGCGCGCGCCTTTCGTGTGAGCCTGATAGGCAAGGATGGGACGGTGGCAAAAGAAAACATTGCCATAACCATTAGCAAGAATATTGATTCTATTGGTAAACAGATACTACGATTTACCGTGTTGCGTAACGCAGCCGGAATCATCTTGCAACGTACAGAGCCGGGTATCCAATATCACCTCCCTCTGGAAGCCGGTCAACGTCTGTTTGCCCTGCCTGCCACTGTCGAACCCGCGCAATAACGATGCCTGAATTACCCGAAGTTGAAACGACCCGCCGGGGAATCAGTCCCCACATCATTGGCAAAACCGTACAGGCCGTCGTATTGCGTCACAAGCAATTACGCTGGCCAATTCCTGCGCGACTAAAAAGTGTTTTGCCAGGGCAAGCGATATTGGATGTTAGCCGCCGGGGAAAATATCTGTTTTTACACACTGCCGTAGGCAGCGTCATTATTCACCTCGGCATGTCTGGCAGTTTGCGGCTGGCAAACAAAAAAGAAACCGTGGGCAAACACGATCACGTCGATATCGTATTTTCCAGTGACTGTATTTTACGTCTGCGCGATCCTCGTCGTTTTGGTGCCGTATTGTGGACCGGCCGCTCACCCCATACACATAAACTGATCACCGCGTTAGGACCGGAACCGCTGGACGATGTGTTTAATGTGGATTATCTATTTCAACGATCACGCAAACGCCAACTGGCCATTAAACCCTTTATTATGGACAGTAAAACCGTGGTGGGTGTGGGCAACATTTACGCCAGCGAAGCATTATTTCGTGCCGGCATCAGGCCGGGTACAGCAGCGGGCCGGGTCAGCCGGGAACGCTATCAACGACTGGTTTTAGCAATAAAGGCCGTGCTGGCATCGGCCATTGAAGCCGGTGGCACCACCCTGCGTGACTTTGTCAGCAGTGAAGGCAAACCTGGATATTTTCAACAAAAATTACAGGTTTATGGTCGTGCCGGTAAACCGTGTGATGCTTGCGGAACAACTATCAAAAAAATTCAGCAAGCACAGCGGACAAGTTATTATTGTCCACGCTGTCAGCGTTAAAACAATGTGCCAGGCGTAACATTTGAAGCGGGATTTTGTTCAGGCATAATCAGCGGCCCTTATTTTATAAAAAACTTGATAGCTGGGAGGCTAACCATGGAAGGTACCATTGGAGAAATTAAGCTTTTTTCAGGTACTTTTGAACCTCGAAATTGGGTCTTTTGTCACGGACAAACTTTAAATATTTCAGGAAATGAAGCGTTGTATTCTATTTTAGGCACTCGATATGGTGGAGATGGTCAAACGACATTTTCAGTACCTAATATTAAACCTGTTTTGGGTGCGGATACCAACAGCACATATGATGACCTGAATTATATCATCTGCATAGACGGCTATTACCCTGCGAGGCATTAAGTTTAACCGGTGGAGAGGATGTACCCTCAGCGCGTAGATTGAGGTGAATGCTTTTTATGAACCCCAACCTGCTGGCGTTACAAATCACCAAAAATATTCGGCTCTTCGGAAAAATGAGTGGGTAAAAATACGGCCGATTACCGGATATAAAAGCAGATTTACCTGATTACAGCGGTAGAGCATCCTGCCCCAACTCTGAGAAGATGGAAGTTACGAAGCCACCATCTAACAGAGGGAAAGGAACAGGATGCAGATGAAGACTACCCTAAAGCGGGTACAAAAATTCAAATCATTTGTATACGGGGCCATTCGTTGGGTTGAGAAGACCTCCATTCCAAACCACCCGGCGTGACTTTGCCAGCTGTGAAGGTAAATCTGGATGTTTTCAATAAAAATTGCAGGCTTATGGTCGTGCCGGTAAACCGTGTGATGCTTGCGGAACAACTAACCCTTCCTTTCTTCTTCCTCATATTCTTTTTCATCCTCATCGTCACCATAGCTCTGATCCGCCGGCAGCCGTATGGAGATATCACTGTAATTGTAGTTTCTGACTTCCGTAAAAATAGCCGGATCAATATCACTCAAGCTTTCAACATCAATAAGTTGCTGGCTGGATATTCCGATAAACCCCTGGATAGCCAACTCCAGCAGGTCTGCCGTGCTTGTAACATTTGGCTTTTTCCCAAGGTAATAGACAACGCCCCGATTGCTGAAGAGTAACGTAAATTGAGTGTTGACCCTTAATCCGATGGGGCTGTTTTGGGTGCCAAACCGGGAACCATTTTCGACATAAAGACTCTCCGCAATGATATCAGCGTTACCGGAAAGCGTGCCGACCCCCAGGGTTGAAACGTTGTTTCCTCCGGCATTTAACGTTACATCACCGGCATAGCGGGGATCACTGATGTTGCCACCGTAGTGGGCGTCAATAGCGCCACTGCTGTCAGTGATGCTCAGGGTAATGTTGCCCGCATTCGTCAGGGTAATGTTTCCGTTATTGTCAGGATCATCCATGGCGGCACTGCCGGTATTGCGAAGATCAGTGATGATGACATCACCGGCATTGTTGATGTTGATGGTGCCTGATGTCGCCATCACATTGACATTGGCTGCGCCTGACCGCTCGTCTGCACCCTCGAAAGAAGCGTTAATAGCACTTAATGTGGATGTGCTGGTGTTGATAGCGCCATTCGTGCGGTCCTCGCCATTACCTCCGCCGGTACCAATGCCGGAGGCGGCGGCAAGGGTGATCATGTCTGCGCTCAGGTTGCTGGATTGACTGACAATGGCACCTTCATTGGCATTCAGGTCAATCGTGGCGGCGGTGAGGGTGCCGAGCGCCATGTTGTTGTCTGTTGAGATGTCGGTGGCGGCCAGGCCAATATTTGAGGTGACATTGAGTGAGCCGCCTATGTTGGCAGTGACAATAGTGATGCCGTCAGCTTCATTAACCGTCACATCTCCATTGGTAGTGGTCAGGTTGATGCGATCAAAATTGTTGTTTTCATTATCGACAATAATGCTGCCTTCCGTTGAGGTTAATGTCGTTACACCTGCCATGTCGTCAGTCACGGTGTCTCCGGCCTGAACCACAATGGCACCGGTATCCGTGATGGTGCCTGCTGAGTTTATCCTTAGACTTTCGGCGGTAACACCGGCCAGTGTCGTGGCGGTGGTGTTTTTGATATCAATGGTGGAGCCACTCAGGGTCAGTTCACCGCTGAGCCGGTTTTCACCGGAGAGTGTGATGTTATTGTTTCCTGCATCCAGATCGAGAATGCCACTGGTCATCAAGTCAGTCGTACTGCTAATGGAGCCAGCTGCCGTAATCTCAATACTGCCGGGGGTATTGGATATTTCAGTGATATTGATAGCGTCTTGTTCGTTGATAACAAGTGAACCGCTGTGATTGATGATGGCAAGCTCGTTCACGTTGGTCATTAATGTGCTTTCCGTCGTTTCTGTCTGGTTGACGTTGTTCAGGGTCAGGCGGTTGGCAGCAAGAGTTGTGGATGCGGTCTGATTGATGGCATCAGCTGTGATGGTCAGGTCGCCGTTAATGGTTACGTTGCCGGTGAGGTTGAGATTACTGCCATCCAGCGCCTGAACAATAATGTCCGTCTCCCGGTCAGCCATATAATTAACCATGACTGCACCGCTGCTGGTGCCAAAGGTATTATTGCCAAGGGTAATCGTATCTGCATTGCCAGCACTGTTAATGGTGAGGCTTGTGGTCTGGATGTTGTCGTTGACGGTTTCGGTTTGCTGGTAATTGACATCGAAGATGATGCTGGCATTTTCGTTGTTGATGTAGCGTAGCTGGTCATAGTTATTGTCATTGGCATTGATGTCCGGGTTATAGATTTCACGATACACGTTTGACGCACCCGTAATAGTTACCCTGTCCGCCCCGTCGCCACCATTAAAATTAATCTGTCCGGATGCGGTGCGAGGCGGATTACCCGGCAGGTCAATCAATAAGGTGTCATCACCGCCTCCGCCGCTGACGGTACCGGAGATCGCACCATTGTCAGTGACGGTGAAGTTATCCGTGCCACTGCCACCATTGATGGTGGAAAAGCCGCTAAAAAAAAGAGGCTGACCGGTGTTTTCTTCATCAGTCACGCTCCCTGCGTTCATGCCATTGATTGTCCATGCCGTTGTTGTGTTCACACCTTGTCTTGCATTGATGGTGCCATCAACGGCTTCAATGATTTCAATTTGTTCCACGGTAACGCCATTTAAACCAACGGCATCACCCAGGGCAATGGTCACTGCTTCAGTGTACCGAACGCGATCACCGGTACCATCACCGCCATTAAATAAATCAACATTGCCTCCACTGGAAACAAAGGTATCATCACCTTCGTTTCCATAGACACCGTTGGTGACAGTGCCTCCGGTAATGGTGAAAGAGTCATCTCCATCACCCAGGTTTATCCTTTCGACACGACTGCCTGGATTCAATGTCACATTATCTTTGTCATTTCCGCCATTAATCGCATTTGTCACTGTTCCTGCAATAGTAAAGGCATCGTTACCATCGCCACCGGTCAGTGTGCTTATTGTCACCCCTGAATTGACGGTCAATATATCGTTACCGGTACCACCGGATAAAACCGCAAAATCACGGAACGTGGTGTTGTTTATGCCATCGCCAGAGACTGTCCCGCCATTGGTGGTATCAACAATCCAGGTATTGGTTGTCGCATTGCTGTCACTCAGCAATACATTTGAGTCAACGGTATCCGCATTGGCGCGAAGGGTTTCAATCTGGAATACATTGGTATTGGTATTGCGCCGGTCACCCAGCTCAACAATCCGGCCACCCGTGGCATCGATCACCAGGCTGTCATTGCCTCCCATACCATTGATCAGGCCGGATATACCGGAGGTGGCATCACCGGTTATCGTGAAATTGTCTATGCCGTTACCATTGGCACCCGTCAGGTCTGTAAAGTTATTGAATTGAAGATTATTGAATCCGTCTGTTAGCCTGCCTTTATTCATGCCATCAATGGTCCAGCTTGTGGTGGAATTTACGCGATCAATATCACCGATTAATTCGTTGGTTGTGGCATTGCTATTTGCTGTGATGGCTTCCAGTCGATATACATTCAGGTTGTCAGAGACGCGATTGCCTATTTCCACCGTTTGGTTACCGGCAACACTGATTTGCAGGTTGTCAGTGCCTGCACCACCATCAATCAAACCGGTAAAGTTATTGACGGCAAGAGTGAAGTTGTCGGTACCTGCCCCGCCGGTCACGTTGTTGATGTTGTTGAATTGCGTTGTGGTCACGCCGTCATTGACGGAATCGTTATTGCTGCCGGCAAGGTTCCAGGTGTTGTCGGCGACGGCGTTGCTGTTACCGGTCAGGGTGTTCGTTGCATCCGCGTTGGCGGTGATGGTTTCGATAAAGACGATATTCAGGTTGGCTGTATTGCCATTGGTGCCGAGTTCAATGGTGCGGTCTCCGGTGGTACTGATGGTCAGGCTGTCATCACCGGCACCACCGTTGATCAGGCCGCCGAATTGTCCACCGGGCAGATTGTGGTCGAAGCGGTCCGTCAATGCGCCACCGGTGAGGTTGTCGATGTTGTTGAATACGGTGATAGTAGCTGCATCGTTGACAGAGCCACCGCGTGTATCGGTAATGTCCCAGGTGTTAATAGCCGCAGCACTGTTTCCCATCAGGGTGTTTGTTGTGTCAGCATTGGCGGTGATGGTTTCCACCTGATATACATTCAGGTTGGCGGCATTACCAGTGCTGCCCAGTTCAATGGTGCGGTCTCCCGCAGCGGTGATGGTCAGGCTGTCATTACCACCCATGCCATTGATAAGACCGGATATGTTGGATGTGCTGTCACCGGATAATATAAAGTTGTCTGTGCCATTACTGTCGGCACCGGTCAGGTGGGTAACGTTGTTGAATCGAACCGTGTTCAGTCCATCGTCCAGCGTACCGGTATTGTCTCCATCAATGGTCCAGGTTGTGGTGGAGGTGGTGCGATCACGGTCTCCGATCAATTCATTGACGGTGGCAGTTTCATTCGCGGTGATGGTTTCCACTTGATATACGTTCAGGTTGCCGGATACCCGATTGCCTATTTCGACCGTTTGGTTTTCTGTCGCAGTGATCTGTAAGACATCATCTCCTCTCTCACCATCCATCAAACCTGTGATTGCTGCCCCGACATTGAAAGTATCGTTATCGTCGCCACCTTTTACCGATTCAGTGACATTTGCGTTCAGGTTAAAAATATCGTCGCCCATACCGCCATTCAGGTTGTTGAAATCAATAAAACTGAGGGTGCCGACAGTGCCATCATTTTCGCCTGTGATTTCCCAGGTTTCTCCGCTGTCGGTGCCGATCAACGTGCTATTGGTGTTGTTGCCAATGATTTGTTCAATGCCTGTAAAGCCGGTGTTGCCCAGCTGTACGCTGATGGGCCCGTCCAGTCCGGAAAAATTCACGCTGTCCTGTTCTGTCTGGCCCCGGCCATCGATGGACATACTGGCGGTGGCGGGGGTTACTTCGTACATAAAAAGGTCATCGCTGTTTAACGCGCCGTTGAGGGTTTCCATTTCCGTGAAGGTGGTTGTTTGGCTACCGTTGCTTAGAATGCCGCTATTAGCTGCGTTGATCGTCCAGCTGTTTTCCGTGTCGTTTCCGTTCAGGGTATCGTCACCCTCGCCGCCACGCAGGTCTGTCAGGCTAAGCCCGGCGGCAGTGAGGTTGAAGATGTCATTTCCATTGCCGCCATTGATTCTTCCGGAAAAATTCTGGCTGATATTGAAGATGTCCACAGCAGTGCCACCGGCAAGGGTGTTAATGTTGCTAAAGCGGATAACGTAGGGAGTGTTGTCACCGGTGGTGGCGAGGCTGTTTGCTGTGCTGGCGATGGTCCAGGTGGTACTGGTGTTTCGGCCAGTCAGGGTGTTGATGCCAGTGCCGGTTCCGCCATCAATGTTGGTAATTGATCCGGATTCACCTATGAGGAATTCATCGGTGCCGGTGTTGCCCGTCAGGGTTTCAATGTTTGAAAAAGCCGCACGCCGGTTTTGGCTTGAACGATTTTGATCGCTGTAGATTGCCCCCTGGTTTGTATTGTCCACGGTCCAGTAGTTGGTTTCATTGGCGGCGGTGAGTGTGTCTGTGCCGCCGTCTCCGGTTAATGTGCCGGTAAACGTAATGCCGGTGGTCTGGATGTTGAAAGCGTCATTGCCCTGACCGCCATTGGCACCACCGGCAACATCTGCGCTGAGGTTGAAAATGTCATTGCCGTTGCCACCGTTGATGTTTCCGCTGTAGGCGGCGGTGAGGGTAAAGGTGTCGATACCGGTGCCGCCGGTGAGGGTGTCGATGTTGGTAAATGAACCGACATAATTACTGTCGCCAGTGATAGCCAGGTTACTTCCTGTGCTGGCGATGGTCCAGGTGTTGTTGGCATCGCGGCCAGTGAGGCTGTTGGTGCCTGTGCCTCCATCAATGTTGGTGATTGAGCCGGAAGGGGACATCAGGAAATCATCGATGCCGTTGTTGCCCATCAGGGTTTCAATATCGGAAAAGGCCACACGCTGGGTGGCATTGGTACTATCGGAATTGTAAATAGCTCCGCCATTGCTGCTGTTGACACGCCAGTAGTTGGTTTCATCGGCGGCGGTTAATGTATCTGTGCCGTCGGCTCCGTTTAATGTGCCGGTAAAAGTGATGCCGGTGGTCTGGATGTTGAAGATGTCATTACCTGACCCGCCATTGGCCCCGCCGCTGATGTTGGCACCGAGGTTAAAGGTGTCGTTGTTATCGTCACCGTCCAATAAGCCGCTGGTTACTGCGGTGACGTTAAAGATGTCTTCACCCTGCCCTCCGTTTATGGGGCCGCTGACATCGGCTCCGATGTTAAAAATATCGTTGTTGTCGCCGCCGTTGATGTTTCCGCTGTAGGCGGTGGTGATATCAAAGGTATCGACAGCATTGCCACCGGTGAGGGTGTCGATGTTGGTAAATGAACCGACATAATTACTGTCGCCAGTGATAGCCAGGTTACTTCCTGTGCTGGCGATGGTCCAGGTGTTATCGGCATTGCGGCCAGTGAGGGTGTTTATGCCGGTACCGCCATCAATGTTGACAATTGAGCCGGAAGGGGACATCAGGAAATCATCGATGCCGTTGTTGCCCATCAGGGTTTCAATATCGGAAAAGGCCACACGCTGGGTGGCATTGGCACTATCGGAGTAGATGGCTCCGCCATTGCTGCTGTTGACACGCCAGTAGTTGGTTTCATTGGCAGAAGTTAATGTGTCTGTGCCTCCGTCTCCGTTTAATGTGCCGGTAAAAATAATACCGGTGGTCTGGATGTTGAAAGTATCATTACCTGACCCACCATTGGCTCCGCCGCTGATGTTGGCACTGAGGTTAAAGGTGTCGTTGTTATCGTCACCGTCCAATAAGCCGCTGGTTGTTGCGGTGACGTTAAAGGTGTCTTCACCCTGTCCTCCGTTTATAGTGCCGCTGACATCGGCTCCAATGTTAAAAATATCGTTGTTGTCGCCGCCGTTGATATTTCCGCTGTATGCGGCGGTGATGTCAAAGGTGTCGATGGCTGTACCACCGGTGAGGGTTTCAATATTGGTAAATTCCCCACTCAGTGCGGTGACTGTGCCTGTACCATTTCCGGTGATTGTCCAGTCGTTTGTGCGGTTGCCTGCCTGTATGCGGTCACTGCCGTTTCCGCCAGTGAGTGTGCCGGTAAAGATGCCGGTATCAGGCAGGGTGAAGGTGTCGATTTGTGCATTGCCAGTGAGTGTTTCGATACTGGAGAAGGAGAAATTGCCGTTCAGCGTGGAATCCGTTGCGCCAAGCGTCCAGGTATTCGCCCGGTTGGCGGCGTTGAGGGTGTCGGTACCTGCGCTGCCGGTCAGGATAACGGCGGAAGTGAAATCAGTGGTACGGGCAAGGGTCACACTACCCGCTGCGCTTAATGTCAAATTGATGGTGCCGCTGGTGGTGGTACCACTGGTATCAAGATCATCGTTCAGGATGATTTGATCAGCGGTGATGTTAATGTTGCCACCGGTATTGCCCGCGTTGGCGGTATCAAGGGTGCCGGATGTGAAATCACTGGCCTGAGAGACCAGTAATGAATCAGCTGTGAGTGAATTTGTTCCTGCATCAACAGCACCGGTAGCATTTATGATTAAATCACCCAGGCGTGTTCCGCTGCCCACCAGGCCGGAAAACTGGATTCTGTTGCCGTTCAGTGTCAAGCCTTCTGTACGGGCTGTTGTTCCATCCAGTGTGTTGTTAAAAATGATGTCGCCACGGGTAACGCCGCTGGCATCAAGGGTGATGTCATTTGCCAGCGTCACCGGGCCGTTGAAGATAATATTTGCACCATTGCCATCATCATTATCACCATCGCCATTACCGCCTGTCGCCGTCACTGACCCCGTGAGGGTGATTCCCGTTTCTGCATTCAGTGTTATCTCACCCGCTGACCGGCCAGCCGTATTCGTGTTTACGGCTCCGCCGTTTGCACTCAACCCGGTTGATGTTAGTGTGCCGGAGGTGTAGATGGAGATATTTCCGCCATCCCGGTTTTCGGCGCCTGCGGTGGTGATTATGCCGTTGTTGGTGAAACTTGTTGGAATAATGCCATTGCCTGGGTCACCCACTACAAAGTCGCCGCCCTGTGTGCTGATAGATACATTGGCATCAATGACAACATTGCCTCGGGCACGGAGATTAAGTGTGAGTGCATCCTGGGAATTATTGTTTGTTGGGTTACTGTCACGAATTTGACTGCCATTCATAAAGCGAATGTCGGCCAAGGCATCTAAAGTCAACGTTGCACCTTCCCGACCATCATAATTCAGATTCGCATCAAAAATAATATCACCCGCCTCGAAACCATCACTACCGGTTCTAACAATTACGGTGCTGCCGTCATCTAGCGCATTTCGGATAGCAGTAACATTGAGTACTGCCGAGTTACCGGTCGATGTAAATTCAGTATCGGGTTGCGTTTCAATATTTTGGGTAGTGCTGTTATTGATCGTAATCGAATAGGGATCAATCAGCCATGTGCCCCCTTGCCCTGAAACCGCCGAGGTATCCGGCACACTGCTTATTTCAAAGCCACGCAGTCCCGAGGTTTCGATAAAACCACCATTACCACCGTTGCTTCCTCCCCGTGCAAACAGGTCACCATAGATGCGTGCCGTATCCGAAGCAAAGGTGATCAATCTGCCGCCATCGCTGTTATCCAGTGCATCGGCAAACACCTGGCTGTCTTCAGACAGGTAGATAAATTCCGCATTGGGGATTAACGGATTATTGCCTTCCTGATCGCCTCCGATGAAGACCTGTCCTCCGCCACTAGCGCCCGAGGCATCGACCATGGATTGATCAAACAGGCCCACATTATCACCCAGCACCTTGATCA